>Ga0136618_10000498_pt1 | contig 13504 bp, 11 predicted proteins | sample AntDrymUQ3302106_2_FD_104805 | JGI IMG/M metagenome (GOLD analysis project Ga0136618, IMG submission 104805) | Polar desert sand microbial communities from Dry Valleys, Antarctica - metaG UQ330 (21.06) | ecosystem: Environmental > Terrestrial > Soil > Desert | place: Antarctica: Dry Valley... | reverse complement strand
TCTCCCTCGACCCCTACGACCCCTGGGGCGCCTACAACTTCGCCCGACGCATCGCCGGCTAGCACCAAGCCGCTACCCGGCATCCCGCACGGTCTCGGCTACCGCCCAGGGACCGAAGACGCGTTCCGCCGTCGCGGTGAGTCCATGGCAGAGCGTCGCCAGTTCGGTCCCGGTCAGCTCGGCCAGCGCACGGATCGTGTACGGCGTGAGATAGGGACCATTCGGTCGGCCGCGGAAGGGCATCGGGGTCAGGAAAGGCGCGTCGGTCTCCACCAACATCTGCCCCATCGGTGTGATGGCCGCAGCCTGCGCCGTCGCTCTCGCGTTCGAGAACGTGACCGACCCGGCGAAGCTCAGGACCAGGCCGCGGTCCAGGCAGCGCCGCGCGGTCTCGGCATCGGAGGAGTAACAGTGCAGCACCGTGCGCTCCGGAGCGCCCTCCTCGTCCAGCACCCGCAGCATGTCCTCGTAGGCGTCGCGAGTGTGGATCATCAGGGCGATGCCATGGCGCTTGGCGATGTCGATGTGCGCCCGGAAGGCCTGTTCCTGGACCGCCCACCCGTCCGGCCCGGTCCGGAAGTGATCCAAGCCGGTTTCGCCGATACCGCGTACCCGGGGCGCAGCGGCGAGCCGGTCGATCTCGGCCACCGCCTCATCGGTAGCCGCCCCGGACCCCGCCTCGTTGGGGTGAATGGCGACCATCGCAAGAACGTCGGTCCGTCGCTGGGCGAGATCGGCCGACCATTGCGACGAGGCCACGTCGACGCCAACCTGGACGACGCGGGTGATCCCGACGGCTGCAGCGCAAGCCAACTCAGCATCCACGTCTAAGCTCGGGTAGCCGTCCTCGGCCAACGAGTCCGCGATGATATCCAGGTGACAATGACTGTCCACTGCGGTGGCCGGTAACGGCTCCGGCGCCGCCGGTCGTTCCCCGCGCCGGTTCGCCCTGGACGACCTACTGCGACTCATCGGGACGAGTCTCTGTTTCCGGGGCCGCTAGGCGGGCGAGTTCCTCGTCCACGATGCCTTCGTCCAGTTTCTTGAACACCGGGGTCGGCATCGCCAACGGCGTACCGGACGCAATGGGCGTCGAGCCCCAGGTGGCCAGTTGCTGGGTGTAGTCCCCGGTGATGATCGGGTACGGCGAGCCGTCGTCAAGGTCCTTGACCTCGTCGATCTGTGGGGCAGCCGACCAGGTCCCCTGTCCCCCGAGCAAAGCGTGCACGGTCTGCGCGGAGTGCGGCAGGAACGGAGTCAACAGCGCCTTGCAGTTGTCCACGGCCTGCAGGGCCACGTAAAGCACCGTGGCCATGCGTTCAGGGTCGGTCTCGCGCAGCTTCCAAGGGGCCTCGTCGGAGAGATACTTGTTCGCCTCGGCGACCACCCGCATCGACTCGGTGGCTGCGGCCTTCTGGCGGGACCGTTCGAGCAGGTCGCCGATCCGGGTGAAGGCCCCCGAGGTCGATTCGAGCAGCCCGCGGTCGGCGGAAGTCAGCTCCCCCGGGGCCGGGATCGAGCCGAAGTTCTTGGCGGCCATCGAGATCGACCGGTTCACCAGGTTCCCCCATCCGGCGACGAGTTCGTCATTGTTGCGGCGCCGGAACTCCGCCCAGGTGAAGTCGGTGTCCTGAGTCTCCGGCCCGGCAACCGCGATGAAATACCGAAGCGCGTCCGGGTCGTACCGGGCGAGGAAGTCGCGTACGTAGATGACGATCGAGCGCGAGGAGGAGAACTTCTTGCCCTCCTGGGTCAAGAACTCACTGGCCACCACCTCGGTCGGCAGGTTCAGTGCGCCGTAGCTGCCGGGAGTGCCGCCATTGTTTCCTTGGCCGTTGTAGCCGAGCAGTTGAGCGGGCCAGATCTGGGCGTGGAACACGATGTTGTCCTTGCCCATGAAGTAGTACGAGTCGTTGTCCTGGCCTTGCCAGAACTCACGCCAGGCCTCCGGATCACCCCGCCGACGAGCCCACTCGATCGACGCGGACAGGTAGCCCACGACCGCGTCGAACCAGACGTAGATGCGCTTGTCGTCGCGGTCCCGCCAGCCGTCCAGGGGGACCCGCACTCCCCAGTCGATGTCGCGGGTGTAGCCACGAGGTTTGAGATCGGCCAGGAGGTTGCCGGCGAAGTTGAGAACGTTGGGGCGCCAAGACTTCCGGGTCACGAGCCAGGCCGACAGTGCATCCGCGAAGGCAGGCAGGTCGAGGAAGTAGTGCTCACTCTCCACAAAGGACGGGGTCTCGCCGTTGATCTTGCTCCGCGGATTGATCAGGTCGGTGGGGTCGAGCTGATTGCCGCAGTTGTCGCACTGGTCGCCCCGGGCGTGCGGGTAACCGCAGATCGGGCAGGTGCCCTCGATGTAACGGTCAGGCAGGGTACGGCCGGTCGACGGGCTGATCGCCCCCAGCGTCGTCTTGGGAAAGACGTACCCGTTCTTGAGCAGGCCGAGAAAGATCTCCTGGGTGACCGCATGGTGGTTGACCGTGCTGGTCCGGGTGAACAGGTCATAGGAGAGTCCGAGAGCGACCAGGTCTTCGACGATGATCCGGTTGTTGCGATCGGCGACCTCCCGGGGGCTGACGCCTTCGGCGTCGGCCGCGACCGTGATCGGGGTGCCGTGTTCATCGGTGCCGCTGACCATCAGCACCTGATCGCCGGCCATCCGGTGGTAACGGCTGAACACGTCCGAGGGCACCCCGAAGCCGGACACATGCCCGATGTGGCGCGGACCGTTGGCGTACGGCCAGGCGACCGCGGTCAGGATATGGCGAGAACTCACATGCTGAGGGTAGTGACGACGGCTACCGGGTTCGGTGCCGTGCCTGGCGGTGCAGCCAGCCGACGGTCGCGTCGCCGAACGGTGTGCCACCGATTCGATCAGCGGGGGCGGAATCCGCGGCCGGGTCCGTGGTCGCCCACGAACACCGGCGGCCCTCGCGTCTACGCTGCGTGATGTCGTTAGCTGAGGATCCACAGGACGGGTGGTGACCATGAGCCGCTCCGAGACACACCGGCACCCTTCGGTTGTGGGCTGTGCCGTCTACGTCGACGGCCAGCGGCGTACCCAGCCAGTGCACGTCGATGAGGCCATCGAGGTTGCCGCTGAGGTGGGCGGCTTCGTCTGGCTGGGTCTGCACGAGCCCAGTGCCGCGGACTTCGCCGAGATCGCCGACACCTACGGCCTGCATCCGCTCGCAGTCGAGGACGCGGTCAATGCCCATCAGCGACCCAAGATCGAGCGCTACGACGACATGATGTTCATGGTGCTCAAGACCGCAGGTTACGTGGAGCACGACCAATTGACCGCGACCAGCCAGATCATCGAGACCGGCGAGGTCATGGTCTTCCTCGGCGCCAAGTACGTCATCACCGTGCGACACGGCAAGCTCAGTCCGCTGCGTGGACTTCGCAAACGGCTCGAGGACGAACCCGAGCTGATGGCCTACGGACCGGCGGCCGTCCTCTGGGCGGTGGCTGACATGATCGTCGACGAATATGTCGTCGTGGCTGGCCAGGTCGAGAGGGATGTCGACGAGCTCGAAGCCAGAGTGTTCTCGGCGGAGCGGCGTGGGCACAACGTCGGGCGGATCTATCAGCTCAAGCGCGAACTGATCGAGTTGCGACGCGCCGTGACGCCCTTGGAAGCGCCGATGAGGACACTCGCCGATCGTCCGATGAAGCTGATTCCCGATGAGATGCGCACTTATTTTCGCGACGTGAGCGACCATGTCTCCCGGGCCGGCGAGCAGGTGATGGCAAACGATGAACTCGTCACCTCGATGCTGCAAGCACAGTTGGCCAAGGTGTCCGTAGCCGACAACGAGGACATGCGCCGGATCTCCGCTTGGGCGGCAATCATCGCGGTGCCGACGATGGTCGCCGGGATCTACGGAATGAATTTCGATGTCATGCCGGAGTTGGGCTGGAGGTTCGGATATCCGCTGGCGTTGGCGGTCATGCTCCTAGCCTGCACGCTGCTCTACCGAGGCTTCAAACGCAACGGCTGGCTGTGACCCAGAACCCTGAGTTGATCATCGGCAAACAGGGGGTTTCTCAGTGAGAAATCCCCCGATTTGCCGATGATCAACTCGGCTTCGAAGGCCGGGCGGCGACGACGGCGTCGTACACCTCGCGTTTTGGCACGCCGAAGTGCTTGGCTGATTCGGCGATCGCATCCTTGCGCGGTGCGCCGGCCGCCTCGCGGGCCGTCACCTCGGCGACGAAGTCGCCCGCCTCGCCGGTTGGGTGCTGCGGTTCCCACCCCGCGACGACGAGAGTGAGCTCTCCCCGTACGCCGTCAGCGGCCCAGACATGGAGTTCGGCCAGACCACCGCGGACGATCTCCTCGTAGGTCTTGGTCAGCTCGCGACACGCCACTGCGCGGCGATCGGCACCGAGTTCGGCGCTCATCGCCTCGAGCGTCACCGCGATCCGATGTGGCGCCTCGAAGAAGACCATGGTCCGTCGTTCCTGGCGGAGTTCGATCAGTCGCTGGGCACGGGCATGTGCCGTACGGGGAAGGAAGCCCTCAAAGCAGAAGCGGTCGGACGGCAGCGCGCTGACCGCCAGCGCTGTGGTCACAGCGGACGGCCCAGGGATGCTGGTCACGGCGTACCCGGCCTCGACCGTGGCGCGCACCATCCGGTAGCCGGGATCGGACACGGTCGGCATTCCGCCGTCGCTGATCAGCACGACGTCGGACCCGGCAGCGAGCGCGGCCAGCAGTCCCGGGACCCGAGCGCCCTCCACCGCCTCGTAGCAGGAGACGATCCGCCCGGACACGCTGACACCAAGATCGGCAGCCAGGCGGCGCAGCCGGCGGGTGTCCTCGGCGGCAATGACTCCCGCGGTCCCGAGCACCTCGCGTAGCCGTGGGCTGACGTCGCCGGTCTGGCCTATGGGGGCACCGGCAACGATCAGCCGACCCGCTACGGGTACCCCCGTCTGCGGACTGTCCGGTACGTGGTCAGCTCCGGGCACGACGCCAGCCTACGATCGCACCATGGCGGTGCTGGCTCCGGAGCGGTTTGCGGATCCGGTCGAGCCGACGCGCTCGCCCGGAGTATCCCCGTCCTTGGCTCGGACCGGGCTCGCGCAGCGACTGCGTCCCATCCTGCCCACCGATCGGCGCCGCGCCCTGATCGTGGCGGCCGTTCTCGGTGGGATCGCGTTGTGGATGCGCCTATGGCGGCTGTCCTATCCGCCGGACCTGATCTTCGACGAGGCGTACTACCCGGTCCACGCCGACGACATGCTGGAATTGGGCTCGGAGTACAACCGTGGCTACGACTACATCGTCCATCCACCGCTGGGCAAGTGGCTGATCGGGCTCGGCGAGATCGTCTTCGGCAACACGCCGTTGGGCTGGCGGGTGCCCTCGGCCATCGCCGGCACGATCTGCGTACTGCTGCTGTTCTGGATCGCTCGCCGGATGAGCGGGTCGACCTACCTGGGTGCGATCGCGGGGCTGTTGATGGCCACCGACGCGTTCTCCTTCGTCCTGGGGCGCACCGGGTTGCTCGACATCTTCCTGCCCATGTTCGTGCTGGCCGGTCTGGCTGCTCTGCTGATCGACCGAGATCAGGTCCGTACCCGATTGGCCACCATGCTCGAGGACGGTCCGCTCGCAGCATCGCCCCGGCTGGGTTTGCGTAGTTGGCGGATGACAGCCGGGATCCTGCTCGGTGCCGCCTGCGCGGTGAAGTGGAGCGGGGTCTGGTTCCTGGCGGCCTTCGCGATCCTGTCTGTCCTGTGGGACCGCGCGGCCCTGCGGTCCGCGGGCGCGCGACGCCCGACCCGGGTCACGGCGCGGCGCGTGCTGCCCGGCGCGATCGGAGCCCTGGCCGTGCTGCCGATCGTCACCTACGTCTCCTCCTTCGCCGGATGGTTCGCCAGCGAGACCTCGCAGGGTCGCCATTGGGCCGAACAGAACCCCGAGACCTCGTTGGGGTTCGTTCCTGGCGCCCTGCGGTCGCTGTGGCACCAGCACGCCCAATGGCTGGAGTTCCACAACGGTCTGAGTTCGCCCCACCCATGGGAGTCCAACCCGTGGAGTTGGCTGGTCACCGGGCGCCCGATCCTGTTCTGGAACCCGCAGGGGATCACCGACGAAGCCGGCGGACAGATCGTCCGTTACGTACTCCTGGTGGGTACGCCGGTGCTGTGGTTCGCCTTCGTCCCTGCGGTGGTGTGGATGCTGTGGTTGCTGGTGTCCCGGCTGGACTGGCGAGCCGGCACCGTCCTCGCTGCCATCGCGGCCGGGTGGCTCTCCTGGTTCATCAACCTCGAACGCACGATGTTCCTGTTCTACATGGCTCCCGCGGTTCCGTTCTTCATCCTGGCAGTTACCCTGACGTTGGGCTCAGTCCTTGGCCGCCAAGAGGATTCGCCTCTGCGGCGCCGGATCGGGCTGGTCGCGGTAAGCATGTACGTCGCACTGGTCATCCTGAACTTCATCTGGCTGCATCCGATCCTGGTCGGCTCGCCGCTGCCGGAAATCGAATGGCGCGCCCGGATGATGTTCCGGTCGTGGTTCTGAGCCGCCCAGTTTGCACGTTATGCGCATAACGTCCCCAGTACGCAAGCAGCGAGAGACGTTATGCGCATAACGTCCGCATGATCCTGCTTGCCATCGCTGCCGGTGGAGTCCTCGGATCGCTTGCCCGGTACGCGGTCGGCCTGCTGATCACCCACTCCCCCGCGGGAGTCGCCTGGTCCACCGTCCTGGTCAACATCACCGGGTGCCTGCTCATCGGGCTCTTGGTGGGCTGGCACGACCGGGCGGATCGGCACCGATACCTGCGTCCCTTCCTCGCGGTCGGCGTCCTCGGCGGCTATACGACCTTCTCCACCTACGCTCTGGACGCTCAGATTCTGCTCGCCGACGGCCAGCTGGTCGCTGCTGCCGGATACCTGAGCGGGACGCTTCTCGCCGCACTCGGCGCGGTGTGGGTGGGCCTGCGACTGAGCGGCGGCGGACGTGCTCAGGCTGCCGACTCCGCGGGTGAGCCCGGATGACTGTGCTGTGGGTGGCCGTGGGCGCGGCCGTTGGCGCGCCGCTGCGCTATCTCGTCGACTGGGGACTGCGCGCGTGGCTCGGCGAGCGGTTCCCCTGGGGCATTCTGTTGTGCAATGTGGCAGGTTCACTCCTGCTCGGCGTACTCGCTGGGGTAGCGGCCGGTGCAGGGTGGAATGCGTTGCTGGGCATCGGGTTCTGCGGGACGCTCACGACGTACTCCACGTTCGGGTACGACACAGTGCGCCTCGCTCAACGGGGCCAGGCCGGTGAACGGGGTCAGACGGTCCGGGCAGTGCTCAACGTCGTCGCATCCATCGTCCTCGGCGTTGGGGCAGCCATCGCGGGCGTTTCGCTCGGCCAATCCTGGTAGCCCGTGATCTTGACCTTATTGCGGTTTCGCAGGGTTTCGTACGGCGTGTCGCCACCATAAGGTCAAGATCACGATTGCTTGGCGCGGACCCGGTTGTTGCGAGCGTTGTGCTCCAGCTCAACGAGTCCGAGGGCTTCCAAGAGCGGCGGGAGGTAGACACCGAAGCGACCGCGGAGGCCCTTCTTCAGCCCGTACCAGCCGCCCATCGGATTGCCGGGATCGCGACCCCATGCCTCGACCGTACCCTCCGGCGCTGGCTTCTGCTCGTCGGTGCCACCGATCGGCATCCAGTCCCCATGGGCCAGCAGCATGGCGTGCAGATCCTCGATCGCGCGCAGGTCGTAGCGCAGTTGGGTCTTGCCCACCTGGCAGACCAGCACCGGCGGATCGGCGGACTCGTCGCGGTACATCTCGTACGAGCTCGTCTGGCTGGCCGTCTGCAGCTTCCACGGATCCTCTTTGGTGCCCTGCCCGGTCGCGGTGTCAGTCATACCCGCCATGTTCCCGCACCCAGAGGGCACTTTTTACGTGAAATGTGCCCTCAGCCGTCCAGCTGAGGGCACATTTCACGTAAAAAGTCCTCCAGCCGCCGTCTGAGGAAACGTGTGTCAGTCGCCGATCGCGGCCAGGACCTCGTCGAAGGCGTTCAGCGAGTGCCCGCTCACAAATGCGTCCACGTACGGCAGAGCGGCCGACATGCCGGCGGTGCTCGGTGCGAAGGTCCCGGACTGCTTGCGCGGGTTGACCCACACGATGCGATAGGCCAGCCGCGACAGTCGAGACATCTCGCGCTCGAGCAGTTCCGCCGAGCCGCCCTCCCACCCGTCCGACACGATCACCACGACCGCCCCACGGGCCAGGCCGCGACGTGCCCACCCGTCGTTGAAGCGCTTCAACGCCTCTCCGATCCGGGTACCGCCCGACCAGTCCGGGGCAACGGCCCGCGCACGACTCAGGGCCAGCTCGGGGACTGTCGCGGCCAGTGCCCGGGTCAGGCGGTGCAGCCGCGTGGCGAACACGAAAGCCTCGGCGCCGGTCGCCCGGACAGCGCCGTGCAGCAGGTACAGATAGGCCCGGCCGTAGGCCTCCATCGATCCGGAGACATCGGCGAGCAGGACGACTCGGCGGGCCCGTACGCGACGCACGCGCCGGATCTGGCGCACCGGGTCACCGCCGGTGCGCTGAGCCGCCCGTAGCGTCGCGCGCAGATCCAGTACCGACCCACGCTGCGCCACTCGGGTACGTCGGCCGCGGCGTCGAGCGGGTGCCAGGACCAGCCGGGCCATCAGCCTACGGAGCTGCTCAAGCTCGTCCGGCGTGCAAGCGGCAAAGGGCCTGTCGCGCAACTGGTCTGCGTCACTGACCGCTGCAAGTATCGCGTCCTGCCGCTCATCGGAGTCGTCATCACCGGCATCCGGCGGGGGGCCGGGGGTGCTCGGCCGGGGTTCGGGACTCGACCCGCTACCCGGGGTTGGTGCGCGGTCGGTCGGCGGCAGATCACCCGTCGCGGGCTTGGCCTGAATGGGCGGGGCGTCGGGGTTGCGATCAGCATCGGAGCTGTCGGTCATTCCTCGGAACACGTCGGCAAAGACCCGATCGAAAACCGCCAGTTCGGCCTGCTCCCCGACCAGCGTGACGCGAGCTCGCCAGTAGATCTCGGTCAGCGTCCGTGGCGGGTCCAGGTGCAGGGCAGCGGAGAACCGTCCGCTGCGACCCGGCGTGACCGGTACTCCGGCGGCATGCAGCAGATAGCCGAACCGACCCACCACCTCGGCCAGGTCCACCCCGACCCGATCGCCGAGAGACGCGACAGGCCCGGTCATCTCGGTCGCTCCTGTTGGCGGTTTGCTGGCGAACCGCCACGTGCTGCCCGGCCAGTGACTCCGGTTGGCGGTTTGCTGGCAAACCGCCAGGTCTCGCCGGTTCTGCCAGTCATCTCAGTCGGTGCCGGTCGCGACCCAGTTCAGCCCGCGTTCGGTCGCCAGGTCCAGGTCCTCGCGGTACTTCAGCACCGAACCCAGCGTCAGCGAGGTGGCCTCCGGGGTCAGCGTCGTGATCCCGAGCGCGTGACAGACGGCGACCCAGCCGATCGCCTCGGCGACACCGGGCGGTTTCTGTACATCGAGGGAGCGCAGCCGCAGGGTCGCACCGCCGATCTGTTCGGCCAGGTCCGCCCGCGAGTCCGGCACCCGACGCCGGATGATCTCGACGGTTCGGGCAAGGCTCGGGTAGTCGATCCAGTGGTAGAGGCAGCGTCGCTTCAGCGCGTCGTGCAGGTCACGGGTCCGGTTGGACGTGAGCACCACGATCGGCGGATGCACCGCGCGGACCGTGCCGAGTTCGGGGATGGTCACCGTGGACTCGGCGAGCAGTTCGAGCAGAAAGGCCTCGAACTCGTCGTCGGCGCGGTCGACCTCGTCGATGAGCAACACCGCTGGTCGTGGCCCCGGATGTCTGATCGCGGCCAGCAGCGGCCGCTCGATGAGGTAGCCCAGTCCGAACAGGCTCGCCTCGGAGACCTGCTCGCCCCCGGCCTCGGCCCGGCGGATGGCCAGTAGTTGCCGCGGATAGTTCCACTCATAGAGGGCCTCCGCGGCGGTGATGCCTTCGTAGCACTGCAGCCGCACCAGCGGGGTGTCCAGGGCCTGCGCCAGCGCCTTGGCGGCCTCGGTCTTCCCGACCCCTGCCTCGCCCTCGAGCAGCACCGGTTGCGGCAACCGGACCGCGCAGAACAACGCGGTCGCCAGGCCCAGATCGGTGAGATAGTCGATGCCCTCCAGAGCCGCTGCGAGACTGGCGGTGTCCGGAGCCAGTTCAGCTAGCGGCGTCTCGGCGGGGATCACGGACTTGACGAGCCCGGGCTCGTGCCGAGCCCACCGAAACCCGCAGGATCGGCGGCGAAGGCGCGCAGGCAGCCGCTGCCGCAGAAGAAGTACCGGGTGCCGTCGTGGTCGAGATGCAGTGAGGAGTCCACGGCGACAACGGTCATTCCGCACACCGGGTCGGTCGCGTCCGTGGCCGTCGGTGTGTCGATGCCGTGCCGGCCGTCTGCAGAATCCAGCATCGCCGCACGGCCGGTGGGGCGCGGTCGCCGGGCAACGATGTCGGCCAGGATCGACAGTGCGATCTCCTCCGGGGTCCGCGCCCCGATGTCCAGCCCGGCCGGCGTATGGATGGCCGACCGGCCGGACGAATCGTCGACGTCGAGTGCGGCCACCACTGCCGCCCCCCGCTTGGGGCTGGCGACCAGACCGATGTAGGGAACTCCGGCGGTCACGGCGGCACGCAGCAATTCGCTCTCGTCCCGTCCGTGCGAGGCGACGATCACCGCGACCACGTCGTCGGGCAGTACGTGGGAATGCGGCATCAATTCGTACCCGAGCGCTCGGCCGATGACCAGCAGCGCACGGGCAATCGGCGTCTCTCCCTGCACGACGACCAGGGGAGCGGGCCGACGGGGCTCCAAGAAGATCTCAAGGATCCCGCCGGACAGGCAGGGGTTGTGCACCGAGAGCACGCCTGGGGGTGCCTCTTCCGGCTCCGGAGTGATCCGCAGCAGCAGCGAGTCCCCGGAGTCCAACAGCGCCAGCGACTGCGCGCGTACGGTCGACTCCGCGCAATCACCCCCGACGAAGCCCTCCATGCTCCCGTCAGGAAGCACGAGGGCCTCGTCGCCCGGCTTGGCACTGGTCGGCCGCTCGGCGAGGACCACCCGCGCGTGTACGTACGGCACGCGCATCCGGGTCAACTCAGCCGCCCGGTCGGCGACCTCTGGCACGGTCATCTCCTGTCGAGGCCCGGCTCATTCATAGGCCCGGCTCATTCACCGGCCCGGCTCATTCACCGGCTCATTCATAGGCAAGGTCGGTACGGGCCGGCCTGCCCTGCATGGCCAGCCACACCTGCGCGGGGGTCAGCGGCATGTCGGCATGCATGATCCCGTACGGCTTCAGCGCGTCGACCACTGCGTTGACCACGGCTGGCGGGGACCCGACCGTCGCGGACTCTCCGACGCCCTTGACCCCGAGCGGGTGGTAGGGGGACGGGGTGACGGTCATGCCGAGTTCGAAGGTCGGCACCTCCATCGCCGTCGGCAGCAGATAGTCCATGAACGAACCACCCAGACAGTTGCCCTCGGCATCGAAAGTGATCGCCTGCATCAGCGCCATCCCGATCCCGTCGGTCAGGCCGCCGTGCACCTGACCTTCGACGATCATCGGGTTGATCCGCGGGCCGCAGTCGTCCACGGCGATGAAGCGGCGCACCTTGACCTGACCGGTCCCCTTGTCCACGTCCACGACGCAGATGTACGCACCGAACGGATAGGTCAGGTTCGGTGGGTTGTAGACCGCGCTGGCATCCAGGTGACCCTCGACGCCTTCGGGCAGTTCGAGGCTGGAGTGCGCGAGCAGGGCGATCTCGGCGATCGTCTTGCCCTGCTCGGGGTCGCCCTTGACCTGCCAGCGGCCGTGCTCCCATTCCAGGTCATCGGCCGATACCTCGAGTGCGGCTGCTGCGACGATCCGGGCCTTGTCCCGAACCCGTTGGGCAACAACCGAAGCCGCAGCGCCGGACACCGGGGTCGAGCGCGAGGCATAGGTGCCCAGCCCGAACGGGGTGTTGTCGGTGTCGCCATGGATGACCTCGACGTCCTCGGGTGGGAGCCCGAGTTCGTGAGCCACGATCTGGGCGAAGGTCGTCTCATGACCCTGTCCCTGGGTCTGGCAGGAGACCCGGATCTGGGCCTTGCCCGTGGGGTGCACACGAAGCTCGCACCCGTCGGCCATTCCCAGCCCGAGGATGTCCATGTCCTTACGTGGCCCGGCGCCTACTCCCTCGGTGAAGAACGAGATGCCGATGCCCATCAGCTCACCGCGCTCACGCTTCTGCGCCTGCTCGGCCCGCAGCGCGCTGTAGTCGGCGATCCGCATCGCTTCCTTCAAGGCACCCGGGTAGTTGCCTGAGTCGTACTCCCAGCCGGTCGGTGTGGTGTACGGGAACTGTTCGGGCCGAAGGAGATTGGCCAACCGCAGCTCGGCCGGATCCATGTCGAGTTCGGTGGCCAGCCGGTCGATCAGCCGCTCGATCAGGTAGACCGCTTCGGTGATCCGGAACGAACAGGCGTACGCGACACCGCCGGGCGCCTTGTTGGTATAGACGCCGGTCACCTTGCAGTGCGCCGCTGCGTAGTCGTAGGAGCCGGTGAAGATGTGGAAGAACCCGGCCGGGAACTTGGTCGGCTGAGCAGTGGAGTTGAAGGCACCGTGGTCGGCGAGTACGTCGACCTTGACCCCGAGGATCTTGCCCTCCCTGGTTGCCGCGATCTCGCCGTGCATGTGGTAATCGCGGGCGAAGCCGGTCGTCATCAGGTTCGACGAGCGGTCCTCCATCCACTTGACCGGCTTCTTGGTCAAAATCGACCCGACGACGGCCAGCACGTACCCGGGGTAGATGGGCACCTTGTTGCCGAAGCCCCCACCGATGTCGGGGGAGATCACCTGGATCTTGTGCTCGGGGATACCGGCCACCAAGGCGTACACGGTCCGGTGGGCATGCGGTGCCTGCGAGGTGATGTAGGCGGTCAGCTTGCCGGTGACCGGGTCCATGTAGGCGAGCGACCCGCAGGTCTCCATGGGTGCCGGGTGCGACCTCGGATAGAGCATGTCCAGGGAGACGCTGACCTCGGAGGCCGCGAAGGCCTGCTCGGTCGCGGCTGCGTCCCCGGCCTCCCAGTCGAATATGTGGTTGTCCGTGCGCCCTTCGATCTCGTCGCGAACCAGGGGTGAGTCGGCGTCGAGTGCCCTGCGGGCATCGATCATCGGCGGCAGCACCTCGTACTCGACGTCGATGAGTTCGAGGGCATCCCGCGCGGAGTACCGGTCCTCAGCGACGACGAAGGCCACCTCCTGGCCCTGGAAGCGCACCTTGTCGGTGGCCAGAACTGCTTGGACGTCGGCGGACAGGGTCGGCATCCAGGCCAGCGAGAGCCCGTCGAGCATGGCTCCGGTGATGACGGCCTTGACCTTGGGGTGCGCCTCGGCCGCGGAGGTGTCGATGGACACGATCCGGGCGTGGGCGTGCGGGCTGGCCAGGATCGCGCCGTGCAGCATGCC
>Ga0136618_10000497_pt1 | contig 13521 bp, 12 predicted proteins | sample AntDrymUQ3302106_2_FD_104805 | JGI IMG/M metagenome (GOLD analysis project Ga0136618, IMG submission 104805) | Polar desert sand microbial communities from Dry Valleys, Antarctica - metaG UQ330 (21.06) | ecosystem: Environmental > Terrestrial > Soil > Desert | place: Antarctica: Dry Valley... | reverse complement strand
GCGCCACTTTATATCTTTCCCGAAGGAAAGTTTAATCGTTCGACTTGCATGTCTGAGGCACGCCGCCAGCGTTGATTCTGAGCCAGGATCAAACTCTCGTTAAAAAGTTTTTACTAGCTTTATGTTGTTCGTGGTTCATCATAAAATGAACCGTGTTGAATTAACACATGGACTCGCATATCTAGTTTTCAAACATCAAAATTTTGTTTTTGTATTCACCCTCAAACCACGAGGCGAACTTTCGATTATACTTAATCAAAACTTTTTGTCAACCGCATAACGAAACATTTTTAACATTCTCTTTTCGAGATGACAAATTTTCGTATCGGCAATCACCTAATTTATACATCTACTCTTAACTTGTCAAGCGCACTCGAAATGTTTTTAAAAATTAATTTCGAGATTAGTAAATTAGACGAAAATAAAAGATTCGTTTTCTAACAAACCTTCTTTTTAACCAAATTAAACTGTAGGTATAATTATCAAAAAATCTCAATTAAAACTCGCTGCTCAATTTGAGCGAAGGAGTAAGATGTAAAGCTAAAAAGATGGGTTGCCCATCCACCAAAAAAATTTCAAAAAATTTTTCGTGTCCTTAACAACAAATCTGTCACTTCACGAACCGCACCGAAACCACCTTTTGTCTTGGTTTTGTAAGCGGCGCATAGCAACACTTCCGAAACCGCATCGGCAACTGCAATCGGTAATCCGACTTTCTCCATTAAACAAATGTCGCCAATGTCATCGCCGATATACGCAACCTCATCGGAAGTCACTTTTGCATCTTGTAAAATATCTAAAAAGTCTCTCGCTTTATTCTGCGAACGGGCTTTGATGTAGTGCATTCCAAGTTCGGTTGCCCGTACTTCTAAAATTGTTTTCGCGCCTCTTCCCGAAATAATTCCCGATTGAAAACCCGCCTCGTGCCAAGATACAATTCCTTGACCATCACGGACATTAAAGACTTTCATCTCCTCGCCTTTTTCAGTAAAGTAAAGTCGTCCGTCCGTTAAAACCCCATCACAGTCCATTAAAAGTAATTTAACTTTCCGTGCACGGTCTACAACGTCATCGGTTAATTTTCGGTTGTTCATATTTTCAAACAGAAAATACTATCTTACTTCAAATATATCGACCCCGCTCAACTTCCAACCGTTCCCGACTTTGGTCAGTCTATAGACCGCAGTTCCGCTTTCTGCAGATTTATTAAGTAATTTAATGTCGAGACTAACTTCAGCCCAGATTGTATTTGCATCAATTTTATCCGTAGATAAAACCTTTGTCTGCCATTGTTCGGCTTGTCCGGCAATACCGCTTGAAAATTTTGGTATTTCCCCTGACATAATCAGTGAATCGAGCTCCGCTTTGCGGGCTGAAATCACTACTTTATCGAATTGTGCAAAAAATGCTTTGACACCTTCGTCAATCGTCGCCGAAGCGTTGATTTTATTGCGCCCTTGTCGCGCCGTGAGTGTCGTGCCGTATTCGCTATCATTCCTTATAGCTTCTGCAAAAAAGTTCACGGCTCGAGTATTTTGTCCTGCCTTTAAAGCGATTTCACCAAGTCCGGTGTTTACCCAACCCAAACTTCTGGCTGTCGGAAGTTTTTCATCTAGAACCGTTTGAAATTCCTTTTCAGCGTCAGCAGCTTTTCCCTGCGCCAAAAGCGCACGTGCCAACCAAGTTCGCGCATCATCGAAACGCGGCATATCACGCAAAACCAAACGCGCATTTTTTTCAGCTTTGACATAATCCTGTTGGTCAAAAGCACGTTTTATAAATAAGATTGCATCACTGCTATCAATCTCGCGCGGCGCAACATCGTCGGAATAATCCGTCTGCGGATAAAATTTATCCGTATCAATCTCTGTGCGAACGATTTTATTGGCTGTCTTAAAACTTACTTCACCAAAACTTTTAGGGGCAATTGTTGTCAAGGCATTTAATTTTTCACCACTTGAAGTCGTTGCCGTAACATTTACGGCAGCTTCAATCATACTTGTATTTCGTAGAGCAATTTTCGTTTCTGTGCCGCTCGCCTGCGGTAATCCAACAAGCAGATTCATATCGGTAACTTCACCGAACGCATAATCGAGAAAGTCTTTTTGGGATGAGAAAGAAGAGCGCAGCTTGGCTAAATTAAGATTTCCGTCTTTGATTTGCGAGCGCATAATATTTAAAAACTCGTCTTGTCCAACTTTTTTCGCCAGCAGTCGCCAAATCATTGCACCCTTGTTAGCAACCGCCGTGTAATAATATTCATCAACCGGCGAAACTAAATTTAAAGGCGCATCACGCTGGGCAATTGCCGCATATGAAGTGCGCTGGCGCAAACGTTCGATGTCGGCTACATCTTTTCCATATTGCTTTTCCAAAAATTGCGTCGCAATGTAGCGTGACAACCCTTCCCGTATTACCCCGTGACCGTCGCCATTGACAGCAATCGCACTACCAAGCCAGAGTTTCACAACCGATTCGGCAATCATCATCGCGGTTTGCGAATCAATTTTCTGCCGTCGAAACGCGCTCTGGTCAACTAATATCGTCCCGCCGCTCGAAAATCCCGCACCTCGCCTGACTGCAACAATTTTTAGCGGCTCATCCGACGCAGTTCCCAAAAGATTTGCTGTGAAAGCCTTTGCATCCAAAGCTAAACTCGCCAATTCATTGGCACGTTTTTGTTCTCCTGCACTCGCGCCTTTCGGCAAATAGACAAAAACTCCGTTCGTATTTATCGTGTCCCAATTTCCGGCGATGAAAAACGGTTGACCGTTTAATTTCTGCACAAGAGGACTCACCACTTCCGAACCACCAGCAATCACATTTACGAAACCTGACGATAAAACACTCAAACCAACCGACTCCCGGATTGTCAAACTAAAGGGTGCAAAGTCCGCGCCCCGCGCAAAATACCAGCTATTTGGTGTCGGATACCAAAAAGACAAAGGCAAAAACTGCGAACCGGCGGGTGAAAGCGTATTTAAACCTGAATTTTCGTCAACCTTTAATTTATAATCAACCGCGACTGAAAAACTTGCGTTTGCCGGAATCGAGGGGAGACGCACGAGAATTCTTTGCAAATTCCGGTTGCCGCCAATCTTTTCTTCACCTTTGGTAAAATCGGCAGTTGAATTATTAACTTTGACAGCGGAGATTTCCGCTTTATCTGAAATGCGCAATGTCAGACGCGAGCCTGTAATTCCGCTGACATTTTTCAAATTCAAAACGGCTTTAGCAATTAAATATCTATCAGTTTCGCTTTGCGGCAGAGTCGCCGCGATGTCATATTTCTGCACTTCCCAGGTCTTTGAAGCGCGGCTTTCATCTTGAGCCGCCATCGTTAAGGCAAAAAATAAACTTGTGACTAAAAGGCTTCCAAACTTTTTCATTTTTCTTAATCTTTTTGAACGAGTTCGTGAATTTGCTTCAATTTTGAAAGTAAATTCTCTAATCTAGTTAAAGGTAATTGATTCGGACCATCGCTTGGCGCGTTTTTCGGGTTATCGTGAACTTCCATAAAAACCGCGTCCACACCGCAAGCCACACCTGCACGAGCAAACGGTTCGATGTATTCGGCTTGCCCGCCCGTTGCCTTGCCGAGTCCGCCCGGGAGTTGGAGCGAATGGGTAACGTCGAAAACTACCGGCACGCCAAACGAACGCATAATCGGAAACGAGCGCAAATCCACAACTAGATTGTTATAACCGAAACTCGCACCACGTTCGGTTAATAATAATTTTTCGCACCCGGCATTTTGCATTTTATCCACGATATTCTGTGCGTCCCGGGGCGCGAGAAATTGTCCTTTTTTAACGTTCACAGCTTTTCCTGATTTCGCGGCTTCAACCAGCAAATCGGTTTGCCGACAAAGAAACGCGGGAATCTGCAAAATGTCCGCAACTTCCGCAACCTTTTCGACTTGCCAGGTTTCGTGAACGTCTGTAACAACCGGAACGCCGATTTCATCTTTGACCTGCGCGAGAATTTCCAAACCAAATTCCATACCGCCGCCGCGAAAGCTCTCAATCGAGCTGCGATTAGCTTTGTCGAAAGAAGATTTATAAACAAAATCCACGCCGACCTGCCTGCAAATATCGTTAATTTCCTGCGCCATAAAAAGCGCGTGCTGCGCGGATTCGACGACACACGGACCTAATATAAACGCCAGATTTCCGTCGCCGAAAGTTACATTTTCTACTTTGAAGGATTTAATTTCCATTTTTCTTCAGGCAATTTTTCATTACAAACATTCCGCGAAATTCTTCTTTCATCAATTCAAATTCATCGCTTAATCTAGTGCGCGAGTCCACCGTGAATCCGGCTCTCTCATAAGCGGCAATCGGTTTCGTCGAAGTGTCCATCGCCATCAACCAGACGCATTGCCGCTTTAGTTCGGCGGCGCGGTGCAACGCGAAATCAATAAATCTTTTGCCGATTCCCTTGCCTGTCCATTCTTTTACAAAATAGATTTTTTCAAGATAGAGCGCGTTTGAAACCTCTGAATCGGGAATCGGTTTTTCCAAAACAATTTTCATCATCCCGATATTTTCTCCGTCATTTTCGACGATATAATATTCGATGTTTTCATTTGTAATCTCCCTTCGTAAAAATTCAATGCTAAAACAACGGTTCAGATACCACTCGATACCGCCCGGTTTCCACAAATGAGTGTAGTGCGGCACATAGGATTTGATACCGATGTCGCGCAATTCCTGTAAATCGGAAAGCCCAACTTTTCTTACTTTCATTTTATTCTTCGTTGACCACCGCACGTTCGGGCATTTCAATTTGTTTACCGCTTGAAACATCGTCTTTGAGATTTTCGCTGTTCAGGCGGTTTTCGTGCGCGGCTTTGACGAATGAAACAAAAAGCGGATGCGCGCTCAAAGGCTTTGATTTGTATTCAGGATGGAATTGACAGGCAACGAAAAATTGATGCTTTTCTCTGGGCAATTCAATCATCTCGACAAATTTTCCGTCGGGCGAAACGCCGCTAAAGACGAAACCTTCCTTCTCCAAAACTACACGAAATTCCGGGTTGAACTCGTAACGATGACGATGACGTTCGCCGATTTCTTCCGCGCCGCTATAGATTTCCCGAACCAGCGAATTTTCTTTTAGTTGACAAGCCCAGGCTCCAAGCCGCATCGTGCCGCCGTATTCTTCGACATCAACTAAATCTCTTAATTTAAAGATAACCGGAAACGGCGTTTCAGAATTAAATTCCGTCGAATCGGCATCACTCAATCCGCAAACATTGCGAGCGAATTCGATGCAAGCCGTCTGCATTCCCAGGCAAATTCCGAAATACGGCGTTCCTGATTTGCGAGCGTATTTGATCGCCCGCAACATTCCCGAAATTCCGCGTTTACCGAAACCGCCGGGAACTAAAATCGCGTCAAAATCCTGAAGCTGTGTTTCGTAATCGTCCTTCATCAGATTTTCCGATTCGAGCCATTTCACATTGACGCGCAGATTATTCGCCACGCCCGCGTGTGTCAGTGCCTCGCGCAAAGATTTATAAGCATCTTCGAGTTCGACATATTTGCCGACAATCGCAATTTTCACATCCCCGCTTGATGGTTCTTTGATGGTCGCTACGAGTTCGCGCCAATTCTTCAAATCGGCGTGTGGAAAATCTTCTTTTAATTGCAGAGATTCGACAATCAATTCGTCGAGTTCCTGTTCGTGAAACGCCAGCGGAACTTCGTAAATCGTTTTGACATCCAAAGCGGAAATGACGGCGTGTTCCTGCACATTACAAAACAGCGCGATTTTTCGGCGCAAATCCAACGGCAGCGGACGTTCCGACCGGCACAGCAAAATGTCGGGAGCAATGCCGATTTCGCGTAATTCCTTGACCGAATGCTGTGTCGGCTTCGTTTTTAATTCACCGGCGGCGGCGATATACGGAACGAGCGTAACGTGAACGAAAATCGCGTTTGTTCTGCCTTCTTCGTTACCGATTTGCCTGATTGCTTCCATAAACGGCAAAGATTCGATGTCGCCGACCGTGCCGCCGATTTCGACAATCAAAACATCCGGCGTTTCCGTTTCGGCAACCGTGCGGACAGCCATTTTTATCTCGTCAGTGATATGCGGAATAACCTGAATCGTCTTGCCGAGATAATCGCCGCGCCGCTCTTTTTCAATCACGCTCAAATAAATCCTGCCGCTCGTCCAATTGTTCGCCTTCGTCAATTTCGCATTCGTAAATCTTTCGTAATGCCCCAAATCCAAATCGGTTTCCGCGCCGTCGTCCGTGACGAAAACTTCCCCGTGTTGAAACGGCGACATCGTTCCCGGGTCAACATTGATATACGGGTCGAGCTTCATCATTTGCACTTTCAACCCGCGCGTCTCCAGAAGGCAGCCAATCGAACTCGCCGCCAAACCTTTTCCCAAACTCGAAACCACGCCGCCTGTTACGAAAATATATTTTGTCATAATTTTGTTCTTATTTTTTTGTCAGTTGTTCGTTGTTAATTATCTCCGCGTCGCCGTCCCGCCTACTCTCCGCGTCGCCGTCAGCTTTCCCTTCGCGTTTCTTTTTGCCGTAGCGACCTTCTTTTAATTGCGTCTGAACTTCTTTCGCCCGCGCCGCTGCGGGGTCTAATGCTTCTTGCAAAGCGTTCATACCCGCGCCGAGCATTGAAGTGCTTTCCGCCGCGTTTCGTTCAAATTCCGCTTCGGTTCTTTTTACGGGTTTGCTCAAAACCTTCAAGCCGACGAAAGCGCCGACAATCAGCAGAACGAAAAATAACAATCCAATCCAATCATCCATAATTCTCACTCAAATCATTCCAACCATAGATAACCGTTTCATATTCGACAAGCGCGAGAAAGTGATTTCCTTTGCCGCAAATTTGCCCGCCCATCTTTTCATAAAAGGATTTATACGGGCTGACTTCCAGTGCCATCAAATACATCGAATTTATCTTCTCGGCAACCATTTCTTTTTGGCAAAGTCTAAAAAGATTTCCGCCGATTCCTTTTCCCTGAAATTCGGACAAAAGATAAATCGCGTAAAGTTCCGCTTCAAATTCAAAATCTTTTTCTCTCACCGGACCGAAATCAGCAAATCCGACGATTCCGTCTCTCGCAGTTTCGGCAACAAACATTTGATAATTTCCTTCGCCGAATCTTTGTGCAAATGCCTTCGTGCGCCTTTCAACATTTAAATTATCAAGAAATTCCTGCGGCACGATTCCCGCAAAAGATTTATGCCAGGATTCGACGTGAACTTTGGCAATGGCAGGAGCATCTTTGACGTTTGCTTTTCGATAAACGATTTTTTCCCTTTCGAGAATTTCCCGGACGCGCTCAAAATCTTCCTTTGTGTCAACACCAATCGAATTTTCCGAAACTTCCACGACCTTTATCTTCGCGCCGTTTTCTAAAGCCCGGAGTTGTTCGAGCAGTTCTGTTTTTTCCAAATGCGACTGATTTAACTTTGTATATTTTAACAAAAATTCGCGCCGATAGACGTAAAGCCCCGTGTGTTTGCGATAAACGGAAAGCAAATCTTTTTCCTGTTGCAGAGCATTTTCCAATGTTCCGTGTTCTCTGACCGCTTCACGCGGAAACGGAATCGGCGAGCGTGAAAAATAAAGCGCGAAATCATTTTTATCACAAACGACTTTGACGACATCCGCGCTCAAAACATCTTTTATGTCGTGAATCGGCTCGCACGTTGTCGCCATCTCAATCGAATCATCCTGCAAAATCGCCTCAACCGCTTTTTCAATGGTCGTCGGAGAAATTAACGGCTCATCGCCTTGTACATTGACGATAATTGAATTTTCAGGAAGTTTTTCCGCAACTTCGGCAATTCTGTCGGAACCGCTTTGGTGATTTTTAGAACTTAAAACAGCTTCGCCGCCGCTTTCTTCGACAATTCTAAATATTTTTTCGCTGTCAGTGGCGACAATCACGCGCGAGATATTTCGGGCTTTTTTTGCTTGTTCAACCGTCCATAAAATTAAAGGTTTGTCGGCTAAAGAAAGTAGAAGTTTATTCGGCAAGCGCGTCGAAACGAGCCGTGCGGGAATGATTGCAATGACGTTATTGATGGAGTTTTTTGCCGTGTGCCTCACGGGATTTTAGGTTATCTGCATTTGGTTCAAAGTTCAAGGTTCAAAGTTCAAAGTTTTTTCGGAAAAATAAGACAACAACTTTTGTTTTGCGTTTGAGTTTCAACTTTGAACCTTGAACTGTTTTTCGTTAAACTCTCTTTCGTGCAAAACTTTAATGAACAGCCTGTCGAAAATTTTTCAGAAAAACAATCACCGGAAATTCTTGCGGAGGAAAATCCGACACCGGATAATCCGCCATGGAACAGTTGGGCAGCGGTCGGTGTGTGGCTGGCAAGTGTAGTTTTTCTTATCGTTCTCGGAAATCTTTTTTTACTGCCTTATCTGCTGAAACAAAATCTCGAGTTTACGAATCAGCAAGCACTTATCGAATTTACCAAAAGCGACCCGACGGCTGTTCTCCTGCAACTAGCCGCTACGATTCCGGCGCACTTGCTAACGCTCCTCCTTGCCTGGATGGTCGTTACCAGATTTAACAAATTTTCCTTTCGCCAAACTCTCGGATGGGGAAAGGGCGGTTTTATGTGGTGGCATTATCCGTTAGTTTTAATCGGAATTTTTGCGGTTTCGGCAATCGTTTCCTATTTTGTACCCGAACAGGACAACGATATGATGCGGATGCTGCGGAGTTCACGGGCGGCGGTTTTTATAGTTGCATTTCTGGCAACATTTACTGCACCGCTCGTTGAAGAAGTCATTTATCGCGGAATTTTATATTCGGCATTCCAACGAACTTTCGGAGTTGCACCCGCCGTTTTTATCGTCACGCTCATCTTTGCGGCTGTTCATTTCTATCAGTATTGGGGAAGTCCTGCGACGATATTTTTAATTTGTTTTTTGAGTTTGATTTTGACGCTGGTGCGCGTCCGTGCGAAAAGCCTGCTTCCGTGCATAATTCTTCACACCGCGATTAACGGAATTCAGTCGGTTTATCTGATTTTAGAACCTTATCTAGGGGTTGATAATGCAGCTCAACAGCAAGCGGCTTTGTTCAATCTGTTGAAATAAAAAAGCGAGAGAATTTATATTTCTCTCGCTCGATAAAACCTTTACAAACCACTGTTTTCAAACTATTGATCAATGACACGCTGTCTTTTTTCGGGAGGTCTGACAGTTACCGACGGCATTGTGCTCGACGGTGATTGCGTGGCTCCTTCAGTCGAACCGCTGCCTATTCTCGTCTGAATTTTTTCGTAAGGCATCGACGAATCCATTGGTGGTCTGATTCTGATTTTACCAGCCGTTGTAGTTCCGCCGCCTCCGCCGCTCGGTGGCGGTTGAGAGTAAATGACTCCGGGAAGACGAAAATACCAGATGTCACGCCCGTAAGAATAACCGTATGGCGAACTCCAGCCGTAACCGAAAGGCAGAAAACAATAACTGCCAAAGGATTGGTCAAAAACCCACAGTCCAAATGAGTTATACATATTCCAACGAGATGCGCCGAAACCCGAAATTAAACCGTTTCTCAAATCCGGTCTCTGAAGTCTCGAATTTACCCTTGCCAAATCTTTAGCGCGGCTTTTGCTCCAACTCTCGAGCGCGTCTTTTTCGTCCCGGTCAAACTTTACTATCGCTACCCGACCGGCGTTGACGGTTGCCTCTCTGCCGCCTTTTATCTCGGTTTCACTAAATTCTCCGATTCGAGCCTTTCCCTTCCAAACGGCAATTTTCCCGCTGCCGTCGTTTAAGACACTGATACGGTAAACACCCGATTTGATTATCGAAAAATCCGCTTTCGGCGTGTTGACGACAATCTTAAAATCGTCGTCCGCAAAGACTTCAAACATCGCGCTTCCGCCGCTAAGTCTCAGTCGTAAATCATCCAGCGAGGTTGTCAGAAACTCAAAGCTCGAATTTTCCGCCAAACGAATATAAGAACCCGGATTTAACAGAATTTCCGCTTTTCCGTTCGCGCCCGTTGAAACTTTATCGCCGATTTCTACAGTATCGCCTTTTAGAAGTAAACCGCCTTTTTTGTTTTTCCCAGTGCTGATTACATTTCCTTCAACGTAGTTCACGCCGCCTGCTTTCGCTGAAATGACGTATAAACTACCTTTGGACGAAACCGTTTTATTGTCGGTCTGCGCGAAAACGAAACCGGAGAACAAAACGGTACACAAAGCAAATGTTAAACCGAATGTTAGATTCTTTTTCATTTTACAATCTCCTTTAGAAGTGCTTTTGTTTTTTATCATAGTTGGTTTTTAAAATAGATACAATTTTTTTGTGAAGGAAAAAAATTTAAAAGAGCCGAAACGTAATCTAAAATTTAGGAACAACTCTTTCAACCAAAACGTAATCAAACTGTTTGCCTCAATAATTTAATTAGACAGTGTTGAATAAAAGTAAAAATTATGGCTACTTACCAAGACCCTGTACAATGTTTTGCACCGCTCGAAGTTATCGAAAGATTGCTGGAGATTCGCGCGGAGTTGGGTTATTCGGAAGTTTTATATGTTGATAACTCGCTTGATTTAGCCGAATTTTTAGATGCTTACGGTTTCGACGTTTATTCGTTTTCAACCGAAAACGAGAAGATAAATTACGGCGACTATCGAGCGCAAATTGTTCCGGGCGGCGATGGAGTTCACTGTTCGCTGACGGTTCACTAAAGTTTTTTACAAGTCCCCAAAACAACTGAAGGAACGCGGAAGGTGTTATTAGCCTTCCGTTTTTCATTTAAACAGATTTGACGATAAAAAGTGTTCCGTCGTCATCCAAAAACTTTCGTTCGGTAAAATCCGCCACGCCTTTTCTGACAAAATCAATCAGTTCATTGGCGGGCAAATTTATTCCTTCCAAAACACGCTTGGCAAAACGCTCCTGACCATATTCTTCATCATTGGAATTTGCCGCTTCGGTAATTCCGTCAGTGTACAGCACCATCGTCTGTCCGGTATAAAATTTTATGAAATGCTGGTGATAATGCGTGTCGCGGAACATTCCCAAAGGCAAATCTCCATATTCGACGAATTTGTATTCGCCGCTCGGTTCAATCAGCAAAGGCGGATTATGTCCGGCGTTTGAAAAAACAAAAGTGCGATTGGTTGCGTCTAAAATCCCATAAATCGCCGTGATAAATTGCTGGGATTCGGTCGAATCCCAGAGAAGATTTCCGACTTTTCCCAAGGCAATGTGCGGCGCGTAGCCGACCTGTACGCCCGAACGCAAGGAAGCTCGCAAAAACGACATCAAAAGCGCAGCCGGAATTCCTTTTCCAACCGCGTCTGCCACGACAATGCCGATTTGATCTTCAAACATTTCCACCCAATCATAGTAATCGCCGGAGACTTCTTCGGTCGGAAACACATATGCGCTGATGTCGAAATTCGGAAGCTGCGGGTCGGTTGCGGGAAGAAGTTCAAGCTGCACGCTGCGGGCGATTTCAAGTTGGGCTTGCAGACGATTTTTTTCGATCACCTGCTCGTGAAGACTAACCTTTTCGATAATTATCGCAACCTGCGAAGCCAACAACTGCAAAACCGACAAGTCATCCTGGTCGTATGAATTAAATTCGTCGCTTTCGAGGTCAAAAACACCGACAACCTCGTCATTAGAAATAATCGGCGCAACCATTTCCGATTTGGTTTGTTCTCTGGCAGAAAAATAGCGCGGGTCGGTTTTGACATCAGCCGAAATCAGAGGCTTTCCGGTTTGAGCAACGTGACCGATAAAACCTTCGCCGAGCTTCAGACGCGGCTCGACCAATTCAAAACTTATGCTGTAACCGCGAATCGCCTTGGATTTGAAAACGTACTGTTTTTCCTCACTCTCCGTCGAAGATTCAATCAAATAAATTCCGGCTGCGTCGTAATGAATCAGAGAGTCCAGCGTGTCCATTACCAACTTTAAAACTTCATCCAAATCAAGCGAGCGGCTGATTTTCTTTGTAATATCAAGCAGCATCCGCAGCTTATCAACCGTCGAAAGTTCCTGGTCGGGCAAAAAATTATGTTCGATTGGTTCAATCATTTTATTCAGTGGAAACCGGAAAACGGAAAATGGAAAATGTTTGATTTTTACTATCAATTTTCCATTATCCACTAACCACTTTGACTTTATAGTTATCCCAGAGACGCGAAACTTTCATTCGATACTCGACGAGGTCGCGGCTGACGTTAAAATGCCTGGCGATTTCCCGCGAAGTTTTTCCCTGTTCGACATATCGGTACAAAGCCGAATATGGCACGAGTGCTGCTGCGCCGACCGAATACGCCGCTTCTTCATCCGCTTCGCGGTAATCACGCGCAATCGGTTTGCCTTGTTTATTGACATTTTCAATTGCCAACCGGCTCGGCTGATGACCGAGAAAAACGTGGCATATTTCTTCCATCAGCGTGGCGTTGTGTCGATTTTCGCCGTGCGTCGGATTTAGAACAATTAATTTTCTACCGTCATATAACGCCTGCGAACATGCGCCGCCTGACCATTTATCTTTGCCTTCGCCCAAAAGATGCGCTTTTGTTTCTTCGCTCAGAAAAGGCTCTACCTGCGAAAAATGTGCGACGAGAAGTTTTGCATATCGTGCTAGTTCAAATGGATCGAGCCGTTCGTCATCGCGCCGCAAACCTGCAAATTCGCGCAACCCAATTGCCCGAATTTCATATTGTCTTCCTTTTTGGGATGGCGGCAATTGAGAGGTATCCACGATTGTAGATTATACAAGTTTTTTATCAATCGTAAATTATAAAGTTGAGATTCGCGGTAAAAATAAACACGGGTCAGAACCGTTGGTCTTTGTAAAAAACAAAATGGGAAAAGGTGAATACCTTTTCCCATCAAGCAAATTTTCCTTTTCTTCGATTTATGCAGTTGCCGGATTATTTCCCGTAATCGGCGGCAAAATCTGTTTCTTAAACGGATTCTTTGAAGTCTCTTCAGACACCGGAGTATTTCCGCTGTCGCTGGAAGGTGAACCGCCGTCATCATCAAGCGGAAGACCGGCGACGATTCGGCGAATTTGAACCCCGTCCAATGTTTCGCGTTCAAGCAAGGCTTCGGACAACCGCAGCATCGCGTCGCCGTTTTCGGTAATAATAGTTCTCGCATTCTCGTATTGTTCGGCAACGATTTTCTTAACCTCCTGGTCAATCTTTATCGCCGTATCTTCCGAATAATCACGATGCTGTGATATTTCGCGTCCCAAAAAGATTTGCTCTTCCTTTTTGCCGAAAGTCAGCGGTCCGAGTTCGCTCATTCCGTATTCGCAAACCATTGAGCGGGCAAGTTCGGTAGCGCGTTCAATATCGTTGGACGCGCCGGTCGTTATATTGTTCACGCCGAGATAAATTTCTTCGGCAATGCGTCCGCCCATCAAAATCGCAATCTGACTAGCCAGATGTTCTTTCGTATAACTGTGGCGGTCGCCTTCCGGCAACTGCATCGTTACACCGAGAGCCATTCCGCGCGGAATAATCGAAACTTT
>Ga0136618_10000496_pt1 | contig 13530 bp, 13 predicted proteins | sample AntDrymUQ3302106_2_FD_104805 | JGI IMG/M metagenome (GOLD analysis project Ga0136618, IMG submission 104805) | Polar desert sand microbial communities from Dry Valleys, Antarctica - metaG UQ330 (21.06) | ecosystem: Environmental > Terrestrial > Soil > Desert | place: Antarctica: Dry Valley... | reverse complement strand
CTCCGAAGCGTTTGGTCAGGTTGCGGATGCCGAGCCGCTTCACCAGGGGCTCGGGCCGCTCGGTGGCGATCTCGCGCCGTTCTTTCGCCGTTCTCTCGGCCATCGTCGTCCCTACTCTTCCCTACTCTTCCTCGACCTTGCCGCCGCCGACTCGTTCGTCCCAGATCTCGAACGCCCGCACGAGGCTCACCGCCCCGAGCGGCATCTCGATAGGCAATTCTTCGGCCAGCCGGTCGAACTCAGGCCTCTGCACCGACCTCACGGCATCCTGGCTCTCTTGCGGAGCCATATCCAGCGTGACGTCCCGTACCGCCGGTCCCGGATAGAAGTAAGCCTGGTCATACATCTTCGCCTGCTCTTCAGGCCTCAGCATCCAGGCGATCAAATCGAGTGTCACGGCCAGCCGTTCGGCGTCGAGGCCCTTCGGGATGACGGCGTAGTGACCGTCGGCGATAAGTGTCGTATCGTCGAGCGCGAAGGCCGCGGAGTCCTTCGGTATGGTGCCGATGACCCTGACGTTCATGTCCCATCCGTAGGTGCTCGCCACCATCGCTACGCTCCCCCTTCCGAGCTGCTCGAAGGTGGGCGTAGTGCTGGAAGCGTAAGAGTCTACATACTGGCCGAGCTCTTCGAGGTAGCTCCAGGTATTCTCCCAGGTCTCGGGGTCCGTGGGGTCAGGGTCTCCGAGTATGTAAGGAAGGCCCATTAGCAGCGACCTCCCAGGACCAGAGTTCGCCGGACGGGCGTACATGAACTGGCCGGGGTTCTGCTCCGCGTACGCGAGCAGCTCATCGGTGGTCTTCGGAGGCGTGGAGACCTTACCAGGGTCGTAGGTAAAGGTCGGCCCGAAGTTCCCATAGGCGATCAGGATCCCGAATCCTTCGGCCAGCTCCTGGGCCGCGGGCTCTGCGTAATTCTGCACCAGGTTCGGGAATTTCTCCTCGTAGTTGGGCATGAGCTTGTACCACAGGTCCTGCTCGATCCCCGCCGACAGGCCGTCCGAGCCCGTGAGCCCGATGGAGAGGCTCACCTGGTCCGCACGTTGCTGAGCCTGTATCTTGCTCGGCAGCTCGGGGGCCGTGGCCGTCGTGAAGTTGATCTGCTGTACCACGTCCGGGTGCTGCTCGGCGTAGGCTTCGATCATGTCCCTCGAACCCTGGAGGTTTCCCGCAACGTCAATGAGCGTGAGGCTGACCGGCCTGGAGGGCATCTCTGGGACGCCTTCTGTCGGAGCCGGATTAGATCCCTGTTGAGCCTGTGGCCCGCACGCTCCGAGCCCCGCCAGCGCGACAGCCGAGCCAGCCCCCGCCAGGAACCTACCGCGGCTGATCCTCCGTCCCACAAATCCACTCTTCCGCATACAGATCTCCTTTCCCCGTTTCCCTCAAGTACGCGCCGGAACTCCGGCGTCTTTCCCCAACACCAGAACTTCCCCTTTTACAGTCACCTCCAAAGCCATGAACATCGCCGGCCCCGCTGCCGCCTGCGGACCATCGCATGCGAGCATCACAGCGTTGACCCTCGGGGCTCCGGTACCTACCTTGGAAATCTTCTGAACCACATGCCCGAGCCCGGCCCTCAGCGCCACGAACTCCAGCGCGTCCGCGGGACCGTCCGCGCGCACGATGTAGACGGCGCTCTCGATGCCCGACGGCAATTCCCGCAAGACGGCTTCCACATCCTTTGCGGCCTGGTCCAGCGCGGACCCCAGATCAGGACCAGCACGGAAACAGTAGAACAGTATGGCGGCCCGGCCTCCATCGTCCACCACCAGTGCTCCCTCGGCCTCGCAGGCGCGGCGGATCCCGGCCACCATCCCGGCGTCACTCCCAATAATGGCAACGTCCCGACCGGAGAGCCGTCCCCGCCATCCGGGTGGCTCCGTAGCGGCTGGAGCCTTTTTCCCCCGGCGTGGCGCGACTACCGTGCCGCCGTTCTCCCGAGTAGAATCCCGGACGACCAGGGCAGGCTCTATGATGCGCTGGCGCGGCGCCGTCTCCCGGCCTTCGACGATATCCAGTAGCAGGTCGGCGGCCAGGCGACCGAAGTCATAGTAAGAGGTGCGCACGGTGGTGAGCGGCGGCTGCAACACGGCGGAAGGGGAGATATCATCGTAGCCTACCAGGGACACGTCACCGGGGATACGGAGACCCATATCCCCTATCGCCCTGTATGCTCCCAGGGCCATGGTGTCACTCGCGACGAACACGGCGGTGGGTGGAGATGGAAGCTCCAGGAGTTCCCTCGTCGCCCGGTAGCCTTCCTCCGTGGTGAAGTAGGGCCTTTGCCGGATGAGGTCTCCCTCGGGCTCGACGTTGCGTTCGGCTAGCGCGGCACGGTAGCCTGCCAGACGTTCGCGGGCGAAGGTGATGCGGGGCTTGGCGCACACGAAGCCGATCTGGCGGTGCCCGAGGTCCAGGAGATGGTCCGTAGCCATCCTCGCCCCAGAGACATCGTCGCTCACGACGCAGTTCATCCTGCGGCCCGGGACGTGGCGTTTGATCGTGGCGTAGGGCATTCCTCCGGTTTCGAGGACCTCCAGCAACTCCTCGTCTATGTCGTCGGCGGTCCTGAGCAAAACACCGTCTGCGGAACGTTCCTCCACCAGCCCCCTGAGATGCGTGACCGCCGCCTCCCGCTCGACGCCCTGCATCGAGAAGGCGGCGGCGCGTTGCCAGCACGCCGCCCCGAGGCCCGCGACAATCTCACCCATCGCGCTCGGCGTGCGCCTCCAGGCGTCGCCCCGGTAGTCGATGCTGAGGAATGCCAGCCGGACCTGCCGCACCCGCGAGGCCACCATAGTACCGACCCCAGCCTTCCGGTAGACGATCCCCTCCTTCACCAGCTCCAGGAGTGCCCGTCGCGCCGTCGTCACGCTAACCTCATAACGCTCGCACAGCCGGTTCTCCGACGGTAAGAGATCCCCCGCCGTAAACTCCCCGCGCCGTATCCGCGCCAGGAGATCCTGCCGCAACTGCTGGTACATTGGACCACCGGCCCGCTTCGTAACCAGACCCAAGTGCTTTCCCCACCTCTGGTATCATTGTACGGATTGGTTAGTACACTATGTACTATATGTTTTGTCGAGTCAATATGGGGCAAGCTCACCGCCAACTGTGATCTGCGGCTCTGGGTCTCTGCGGAGAAAGTCCGAGAACGCAGGCTTGGGTGTCGGATCTGGCCCTTCCAGGCGCACCGGCGTTGCTCCAGTCGCCGAGCCGCTATACCATCTCCTATATGCCCGGATCGTTTTTCCTCCTCCTCGCGGCCAACTCGCTAGGTGGACTGGGGAACGGTAATAGGCATCGGTCGGCTATTACAGGGTGGGGGGATCATCGGAATGGAACGGGCGCGCATAGCGGTCACGCAGTTCAAGGCGCGCGATATCGAGACCTTCGACGACTTCGCCGGGCACGTTGCCTGGCACGTGGACGGCGCCGTGTGGCAAGGTGCCGACTGCCTGGTCTTCCCCGAGTACTTCACCTCAGAGTTGCTGACCACCTTCCCGGAGGCGAGAACCACGCCCCACGCAGAGGCCGCCAGGATATTCGACAGGATGGCACGCGAATATAAGGAACCCTACCTGGACCTCTTCAGGAGCCTTGCTCGGGAGAAGGGATTATACATCGTCGGGGGTAGCCTCTTCTATTTCGATGACGGTGACGGTTGCTACTACAACGCGAGCTTTATGTTCGATCCGGACGGTGGCGTCAGAGAGCAGCGCAAGACACATCGCGCCTACGAGCTCGTATACAACCGCGAGATGGTGACGCCTGGGGACGCGCTCGAGGTTTTCGAGACGGACTTTGGACGAATCGGCATTACGATCTGCTACGACGCCGCATTCCCTGAGACGGCCAGGATACTGATGCTCGGGGGCGCGGAGATCATCTTCAACCCCTCGTGCGTGTTCAACGAGTGGGGCGTGGAGCGCATGCGCATTTACTCAGCCGCACGGGCCATCGAGAACCAATGCTACGTCGCCAACAGCCAGGTGCTCGGAGACATCTCCTTCCCCAGCGACAGGCCCCTCCACTTCGAAGGCCGAAGCGCCATACACTCGCCCGCCGATCCGTCGATGGGCCCGCCGGACGGCGTTCTGGTACAGGGCACGCTGGGCCAGGAGCAGGTCATCTCGGCGGAGGTAGATCTCGGAGAACTCAGGAGGTACCGGAAAGAGGGCATCCCGCCCATGCTCAGGGACCGCCGCCCCGAACTCTACCGTCGGCTCCTATACTCGGAAGATGGTCCCGCCGCGACGCCGTAGGCACTCCTCTACGGCTTTCAGGAGGCGAGCAGCTCTCTCAAGGCGTCGTTGATAAAGCGAACGTCGGCGAGGTTCCTGCCGCTGCCGGCGAAGTGCCCCCAGATCGAGGGTATCGGGCGGAGCTCGGCGTTGGGCATGCGCCTGACCTCGTACTCGCTATCCTCCGGCGTGAAGTAGAGGTCGGTCTCTCCTGGCATTACGATCGCCTTCGCCTCGATCGCGCCGAGCGCGACCTCGAAATCCCCATCGAAACGGCGCGTGAGGCCAATGTCCGCGTTCTGCCAGGTCCAGAGCATCGCCAGCAGGTTGTTGGCGTCCTTGCCGACGTAGTTGCCCTCCCAGGACGCGATCAGGTAGTCCTCGAGCGAGGAGTAGCCCTGCTCCAAGTACACGCGCTCCCGGTAAAACGTCTGGGAGAGGGCCCATCCTGCGTAGACTCTGGCAAAAGCCCTGAGGCCCGTTGCCGGCGGCTCGTCGTACCATCCTCCCTTGAACGCGGCATCCGCCATGAGGGCGGCCTTTACGCCCTCGAGGAAGACGAAGTTGTGTGGAGATGTCCTCGCCGCGCCGCAGAACGGGAGTATGCGCTCGACCATCTCCGGGTAACTGGCGCCCCACTGGAAGGTCTGCTGGGCGCCCATCGAGTAGCCGACGACCAGGGCCACCTTCTCGATGCCGAAGCGTTCCGTCACGAGGCGGTGCTGGGCGGCGACGTTGTCCTGGACAGTGACGTGAGGGAAGCGGGCCCGGTCATAGGGCGCGGGCGTGTTGCTCGGTGAGGAGGAGAGGCCGTTGCCCAACATGTTCGGCACGATGACGAAGTACCTGCCGGGGTCGAGCGCCATGCCCTCCGAGATCAGCCACTCGTTGTCCGTGTGCCGCCCGCCGAAACGGGTCGGGTAGACAATCACGTTACTCTTGTCTTCGTTCAGGTTTCCGTAGGTCTTGTAGGCGAGCGTGGCGCGGCGCAGCGTCGCGCCACGCTGCAGTACGAGGTCTCCGAGTTCAAAGTTCTCGTAATCCGCCATTAGTGAGGTTCCTTTCCCGAGGATGAAGCGACGACTGCCCAAGCAGTATGGAGGTTCCTGGATAGACTGCAAACCTTCGCTCCGAAAACTCGCTCGGGACACCCATACGTCACAGGCATGGCGGCTTCGGCTGAAAGCGGATCGGCTGGAGGCGAGTTGTCCGAGGGCAGCGAAGCCTCGGGGTTGGAGGCCGACCGATCTTGAATCCTGTTTACCAACATTGTACCGTTACTGTAGGGAGGACGGTGATTCGAATGTTACCCGGTGTGACGGGAACAAGTCGCTCAAACAGCATGTCAGGTTCGCTGGAGTCCGGAAGCTGTGCCGGGCTAGCGGACATTTCACGATGGTGTTACAGAGCAAGCCCCCAGAGTACGGCGAGTTCGGCTGGCCTGCACGGAACCTAGGCGATACAGGCATGTAGCTGGTCAAGGGAGAGGAGAGAGATATGGACAGCTCGGGCAGAGCAGGCGCCGATCAAGCCGCGTCGATGCGACGGATAGGCTTTGCCAGCCTGGTGGGCACCAGCATCGAATGGTACGACTTCTTCATATACGCTACGGCATCCGCCCTGGTCTTCAACCGGGTCTTCTTTCCTAATTTTTCCGAGACTGCCGGGACGTTGGCCGCGTTCGCCACCTTCGGTGTATCGTTCGTTGCCCGGCCGGTCGGCGGAGTGATCTTCGGACACTTCGGCGACCGGATGGGACGCAAGTCAATGCTGATCGTCACGTTGCTCCTCATGGGGGCCGCCACGTTCCTCATCGGCTTGCTGCCGACCTACAACTCCATAGGAATCCTGGCCCCCCTCCTGCTCGTAGTATTGCGGATCGTCCAGGGCTTGAGCGTTGGCGGCGAGTGGGGCGGGGCTATCCTCATGGCGACCGAGCACGCTCCGGAGGAGCGCAGGAACTTCTGGGGTAGCTGGCCCCAATTGGGATCCCCGGTGGGTTCCATCCTCTCGGCGGGAGTATTCGCCCTTGTCGCCTTGTTGCCGGACGAACAGCTTTTCTCCTGGGGCTGGCGGGTACCGTTCTTGCTCAGCGCCGTTGGGGTAGCGGTGGGACTTTACATTCGGCTCAGGATAGCCGAGTCGCCCGCGTTCGAGCAGGTAAAGGAGACCCGTAGCGAATCCAGGGTGCCTTTCATGGACATGCTGCGCAACTATCCGGTACCGGCATTACTGGCCGTGGGAGCGGTCTTCTACGCCATAGGAGGGTTCTACATCACAAACACCTACGCTCTGAGCTATGGCACCAGTCAGGTGGGGGTGGAGCAGAGCGTGATGTTGATCGCTATCATCATCGCCTCCGTACTTCAGATCTTCGGAACCCTGGGCGGCGCCGGCCTCGCCGATACGATCGGCCGCCGAACGGTAATACTAGCGGGCACGGCGATCCTGCTCTTGCTGCCGTTCCCCTTCTTTTTTCTCATCAGCACGGGCGTCACTGCCTTGATCTTTTTGGGATACGCCTTGGTCGGCTTCTTTGGAGGCATCTCGTACGGCCTTGTAGGGGTTCTGCTCTCCGCAGTCTTCAGCTCGCGTGTCCGCTACAGCGGAATATCCTTCGGCTATCAGTGGGGCGGTATGATCTCGGGCGCCATAGCACCAGCCGCCGCTACAGCCCTGGTCGCTTGGGTGGGCGGCAGTTTCTGGCCGGCGGCTGCTTTCCTCATGCTGTATGCCCTCATCTCCCTGGTCTCCATGTATCTGATTTCAGGAAGAAAATACCAGACCGAAATCCGCGAGGCAGCGCCCGCGCAAGCACACGGCGTAAACTGACCCGACGATAGGAGACACCTCTCATGAACGACCTCGAGCAACGGGTGCTAGACCGAATAGAGCAAAGCCGTGATGAAGAAACTCGCTTCCTGCAAGGAATGGTCCGGCGCCCCAGCACATTGGGCAAGGAGGCCCTGGTACAGAAGTTCATCGAGAAAGAATTGAGCGACATGGGACTCGGCGTCGACATGTGGCAGATAGACCACGCTGGAATTTCCGGACAGCCAGGATATTCTCCCGTGGAGTGGTCCTACGAAGGCCGCCCCAATGTCGCGGCTACCTGGAAGGGCTCTGGCGGCGGAAGATCCCTGATACTCAACGGACACATTGATGTCGTCCCCGCGACGCCGGAGCATCATTGGACCCATGACCCCTGGGGAGGCGAGGTCGTCGACGGCCGCATGTACGGTCGGGGCGCCGCCGACATGAAGAGCGGCGTCGCGGCGATGATCTACGCGGTGCGCGCCCTGAAGGAAGAAGGGGTCGAGCTCAAGGGCGATGTTACGCTGGAGACGGTCATCGAGGAAGAGTGCACCGGAAACGGCACGCTCGCGGCCCGAGTGCGGGGGTACGGGGCGGACGCGGCGATCATCCCGGAGCCTCTCAACCAGTCGCTACTGGAGTCCCAGGTCGGGGTCATGTGGGCAAGGGTGACTGTTCGCGGCCGCGGAGCTCACGCCGAGAGGGCTTCGGAGGCGGTAAACGCCATCTCCAAAGCCTACCCAATGATTCAGGCTGTCCAAGATCTGGAATCCATAGTGAATTCAGAGGAACGACCGGAGCAGTTCAAACAGTTTGAACACCCATTGAACTACAACATTGGCGTGATCCGGGGTGGAGACTGGACTTCCTCGGTTCCGGAGGAGTGCATCTTCGAGGTGCGCATATCCGCTTATCCCGGGGAAGACCTTGGGGAGGTTCAGAGGCGGTTCAAGTCTCACCTGCTGGAGGCGGCGAAAGCGGACCCCTGGCTTTCGGAGAATCCGCCGGAGATCGGATTCTACGCCTTTCTGGCCGAAGGCTGCACCGTGAGCAGAGGCGAGCCCGTGTTCGATGCGCTGAAGGGGCGGCACCGGGAGATCATGGGCAGCGAGCCAGAGTTTGGGTCTTTCACCGGAACCACGGACATTCGTTTCTTCAATCTCTACCATGGGATCCCCGCAACCTGCTACGGGCCGGTTGGAGCAAACCTCCACGCACCCGACGAGTGGGTGGATCTCAAGAGCGTGGAGAACGTAACCAAAGTTCTGGCTCTGACCATCATGGATTGGTGTGATTCAGCATGATCTCCTCGCTGTCTGCTGCCTTTCGAAAAGAGACGATACAGCCTCAAGGAGAATGCTTGACGTATGGAAATTAGAGGCGGAAGTCCTGCTCAACAGGAGAGGACCAGTTTCTGGCACCCGTTCTCGGATATGGCCGCCGTGCGCGGCAACGAAGTCGTCATCTCACGCGGCGAGGACGTGTGGGTGTGGGACTCCTCCGGCAACAGATACCTCGACGCTACCGCCAGCCTCTGGTACGCGAATATAGGCCACGGTCGCGCGGAGGTAGCCGAAGCGGTGGCCGCGCAGATGGGCCGGCTCGAGGCGTACTCGACGTTCGGGAATTTCGCCAACGAGCCGGCGCTCGAGCTGGCTGACTGGCTGACCCGCACGGCGCCGGTCCCGGATGCCCGCGTCTTCTTGACCAGCGGCGGTGGCGAGGCGATAGACACCGCCGCGAAGCTCGCCCGCCGCTACTGGTTCGCCCGCGGTAATCCCGAGCGCGTTCGCCTCATCAGCCGGACCAACAGCTATCATGGTACCCACGGCTACGGAACCGCCATCGCCGGCATAGAGGCGAACCGGGAAGGCTGGGGTCCCCTGTCGCAAGATGTCTCCCTGGTGCCTTATGACTCGGTCGACGCCCTCGAGGCCGAGCTGCGACGCGTGGGACCCGAACGGGTTGCGGCGTTCTTCATGGAGCCGGTGATCGGGGCCGGGGGCGTGCTGCCGCCTCCCGAGGGTTACATAGAAGGCGTTGCGGAACTCTGCCGGGAACACGGGGTGCTGCTCATTGTGGACTCTGTCATCTGCGCATTCGGGCGGCTCGGAACGTGGTGGGGTATAGAGCGCTGGGGAGTGGAGCCGGACATGATCGTCTTTGCGAAAGGCGTAACCAGCGGCTACCTTCCGCTTGGAGGCGTAGTTGTCTCGGGAACTGTCGCCGAACCCTTCTGGGCGGAGCCGGGTCGGCTCATGCTGCGCCACGGCCCTACCTACTCCGGCCACGCCACCTGCTGCGCCGCCGCGCTCGCCAACCTCGACATCCTCGAAAGGGAGAGCCTGATCCCCCGCGGCCAGGAACTCGAAGGTGAGTTGCTCGACGCCCTTGCCCCGCTCGCCGACCGGGACGAGGTCGCCGAGGTACGCGGTGGACTCGGCCTGCTGGCCGCCGTCGAGCTGGACGGGGAACTCTTGCAGGGCAACCCGAGAGCGGTGCTTGAAGTGCAAGAGAGAGCCAGGCAAGCCGGCGTGCTCGTGCGCCCACTGGGAAGCGCGGTCGCGGTTTCGCCCCCGCTCACAATAGAGTCCGCGGAGCTAAAGATGATCGGGGAAGCATTCGCAACCGCGCTCGACGAACCGCTTGGGCCCGGCTAAACGCCCCCGACTGAGTATAAGAAGGCGGCTTGTAAGCCTACGCTACGTAGACGAGAAAAGGGCATCTCATCCAAACATCGAGATCATGGGTGAGCAACCCGGCAAGGTCGTGGGAAATGCCTCACCTGGCTGTGGACACCGGGGGAACCTTCACGGACATCTGCGTGTTCGACGAAGAGAGCGCAGCATGCAACCCCTCCATCCCGTGTCGACCGATCCCGCGCTACGGTAGCCTATCGGCCAGGTGGCTAGGGCTCGTCATCACCGTCATCGCCGGCCTCGTGCCCGCAGACGGGACTGTCCCAGATTCGCGGTCCCACGGGGTGCTGGTGTAACGGCCTCGTGGACGCCCTCGTCGAGGAACCGACCGCCGCCGGTGATGGGACGGGCATGGTAGGCGATGAGGGCCCGCTCAAGCGAGGAGACCTCGCTCATGACGGAGGGTCCCCGGTAGCCGTCGGATGGCCGATTCGTCACCCGCCACATCAACGTGCAGTCGTCGCCTTGCGAGCTGTTTTTCGATGTCTGCCCGTCTCGCGGAGGGTGGTGGACGACACAGGAGAGGGCGAGGGTCCGGCTTGGATTGCCCTCCTGGGCGCGGCTCCCAATCGGGATCTCAAGCGTCACCTCGTCGGCGCGCCGCGCCCCAGCCCTGATCGCGGCGGCCTCGAGGTCGAGCCGTGGGCGGAGCCAGGGACGGAGTTTGTTGCGCCCGGAGAGCTTCTTCACGATCCCACGCGCCCGGCGCTCCTCGTCGCAGAGCATGAGGTAGTGGCCCAGATCGAGCAGCGCCGCGGCGAGCCTGAGCCGCGCTCCCTCGACCAATCGCGGCCACGCCTCGCGCAAGCGCCCGAGGAGACCTCGTATGGTGTTCGGTCTCGCCCAGGCCACGCCCGACGCCAGGACCGGGACTGCGATGACGACGGCCAAGATCATCCACGCTGCCTGCGACAAAGATTTCTCCTCTCCGGCATACCGCGCCACGAAAAAGGGGAGATGGAGCCAGACGATACTGGCCCCGCCTCCCCATGCGCGGATCACCTCCCAGTTGACTGCATTACCATCGTCCTAGAAGACCGGACGCCTGACGTCGAGCGCGCGGAACGGGATGTCATCGTAGGTTTCCTCGTCTACTTCGGGACTGCCGCGACGACCGGAGCCACCCTCGTTGCCACCGCGACTCCCTGCGGAGCCACGGGAAGCACCGGCCCCGCTGCCTCCGTTGCCGCTACTGCCGTTCTCATCGGACTTGCCAGTTCCGCTTCCGAGAAACTGGACGTTGTCCGCCACGATGTCGACCTTGTTCCGCTTGGAGCCGTCGTTAGCCTCGTAGGTGCGGTACTGCAGACGTCCCTCGACGAGGATGGGATCGCCTTTCTTCTTGTAGTTCGTGACCGTCTCGCCGAGCTCGCGCCAGCAGGTGACGTCGAAGAAGTCAACCTCTTCGTTCTTGGACCTGACGCGGTTTACCGCCAGACCAAAGTTCGCCACCGGGATTCCGGAGTTCGTGAACCTGAGCTCCGGATCCCTCGTCAGGTTTCCGGCCAGAACCACTCTGTTGAACGAAACCATTCGGTTCGCTCCTTTCCGGGGCCTCTGCCCCTATCGCGCGCCGCCTCTGCTCGGTGTTTCGGAGGCACGGCATCTTCCATTCCTCAGGGATCGTTCGACCGATCATGGTCGCAGGTCCCCGTGAGAAAGGTTGGCCGGTAGCGACCTGTGCCCGACCCTTACGCACAGCCTGGTTGACTCCTGGATCTCACATCGTCTGTGCCCTCCCCTCTTCGTGGGCCTCTGCCCGTCGTCGCTCGCTCCCTCCGGGGGCGACGGCGGGCGGATCGGACAGAGCTTTGTTCGTCTCTCAGGTGCCTACTGGAGGCGAACCCAGAAGATCGAACCGTCCTCGCGCGAGCGGACCCGGCGCAGCTGCCCCGCGGCGGCGAGTCCGGCGGCGGCCTCCAGCGCCCGCTTTCGTCCTTCTTCGTCGTCGGGGAGCATGGACTCCTCCGGGATCAACGCGCCGGGCCGATGCAGGCCGAGCAGGATACGGAGGCGCTCAGCGTCGTCCAGGGAGTCGAGGTAGCGCTCTATCGCCCGACCGAGGGCAATTGTGATTGCTCTTTCGTGGGAGTCGCCGCGTGCTTTGGACTGTGCATAAGCCTCCATCCCACGGGAGACCGCCTCGGACCTTACGGCGGGATCGGAGCGTCGCCTGCTCGGGCAATCCTCTTCCATCGGACCTCCCCCTCCATGCATCGGACGAACTAGCGAACGGTTTCCTCAGCGGGACGATATCCACGGGAAGCCGCCCACCCCTTGCTGTTGCCCCTCAGAATTCTGGCCCCTCCCGATGCACACGTCGAAGTCGTCCTTCTTCATGTATGCGACCGGGCCAACCATGCCCCTCCTCTCCCTGCCTCGCCCGCCCCGTCAGGTCAGACGCGCGAGCCCCGATAACCTTCGGCGGGGCTCGCGGGATGCGAATACAAGCATACAACGCCTAGTACGGAACAAAAAAAGGGCGGATCTTAGACGGCTTATTCTCAGGCGCTCTCCGGGTGCTCGCCGGCTCCGCTGGCGTCGGCCTCCTGGGCGGCGCGGCGGTAGCGATGGAATACGCATTATCGTATGAAACAGGGCAAAAAAGGGGCGGCTCCTTCAGGCGTCTTCCGGTTTGAGGAGCTTGAGGAAGAAGTCGTAGCCGCGCGCCTCCATGTGTTCCGGTATGGGAAGGTCGGCCAGGATCTTCCCGGCCTCGTCCTTCGCCTCCTGGAGGGTGTCGAATGGCTCCTGGTAGCCGACCTCGACTTCCCAGTCGTCCGCGGTGGCGTCGCTCCCGCCCGGTGCACCCGAGCGAAGCTGGTGCGTGACCATCTCGCCGGCTTCGCCAGGCCCGACCGAGACCGGGACGAGGCGGAAGTACACCAGCAGGTGCCAGGCCGCGCTGGCTCCGCCGCCGTTCGGGTCCCCTTCGCGCCGGATGGCGATGCCCTCGGCGATGTCGCCGTTCTCCATGGGGATCGCCTGCGACCAGAGCGGCTCCCCGGGCAGCTCCCGGTCTATCTTGTTGCTCAGGTCGCTCCAGAGGGGCTTCCAGATGCTCTCTGGGCTTTCGCCCCGGCTTTCGCCTTCGCGTTGACTCATGGTCCCATTTTACCCGTCGTCCGGCCGGTTCGTGGCGTTTGCTATCGATGCGTCTATCGCGGGGCAGAAAAGGGGAGCATATGCTCCCCCTTTCCGCTAGAGCAGGTCTAGACCAGTTCCTCGTCGACGAGGCTATTGAAGCGCCGGGCGGCCACGTCATACTTGCTTCGGCCGCAGGTGTCGACGGTGGCTATGAGCGGGGCCTTCGTTGGTCGACCGCGCTCTATGACCGCGGGCTGGGCCACGCGGATCTGGTAGCCGCCGCCCCCGAGCTCGGCCAGGGCGACCACGAACGGACCCGCGGGCTCCGCCCTCTTGAGTGCCTCGCCGGGGTTCAGCATCTCCCTGCGGGCGAAGCCCTCCGCGGTGCGTTGCGCGTGGTTCATGCTCCTCTCCTTTCGTTGTCGGGTTCTCGCGGCTCCTACGGAGGATGCGCGGGCGAAAAAATCACCGGCGGGTGAGGAAGTCGTGGTACTCCAGGTTGAGGGCGTAATCGTCGATGAGTTCCCAGTAGTCGGGCACCTGGTCGAGACCGGTGCGCATGAAGCGGTAGTCGCGCTCGGCGGCCGTGAGCTCCTCGGTCGGGTCCGCTTGCTCGAGCTTCGTCGGTTGCTTCGTGCCCTCCGCGCAGTCGTGGTCGTTGGCGCTATGCTCGGTCATGTCCCG
>Ga0136618_10000494_pt1 | contig 13543 bp, 13 predicted proteins | sample AntDrymUQ3302106_2_FD_104805 | JGI IMG/M metagenome (GOLD analysis project Ga0136618, IMG submission 104805) | Polar desert sand microbial communities from Dry Valleys, Antarctica - metaG UQ330 (21.06) | ecosystem: Environmental > Terrestrial > Soil > Desert | place: Antarctica: Dry Valley... | reverse complement strand
CGAGCGGCTGATCCCGAGCCCGGCCAAGAAGGGTCGTGACGCGGTCTACGGCCCCGACCACGTGGAACGGCTCCGCCTGATTGCCGAGCTGCGCGATCGGGGCCTCAATCTCGGCGCGATCCGTGACCTCGTCGCGGTCGATCACCCGGCCCGCACGGTGGCGACCTGGCTCGGCGTCGACGCCACGCTGACGGCGCCGTGGTCCGACGATCGGCCGCGGATCGTGTCGAAGGACGAGCTGGACAAACTCGTCGGTGATCGTCGCCGAGGCCTGCTCGGCGACTTGCAGCAGGCCCGTTACGTCGAGCCGGGACCGAGCGCGACCTGGCTGGTGTCGAGCCCGGGGCTGCTTGACCTCGCCCTGCAACTCTTCGACGCCGGCATCGACATCGACCTGAGCGGCCGGATGAGGGACCTGTTGCGGTCACGTCTGTCAAAGGCGGTTGACGAGTCGGTCAAGCTGCTTGTCGAACACTTGGGTGCCGGGTTCGGGGAGCGGCGAGCCCCGACGAGCTGGCAACGGCGCTAGGAACGCTGCGCCCCGCCGCGCGAGAGACGACGAGCCTCATCCTCGCCCAAGAGGTCGAGCGGGCTCTGCGCGACCTGGTCGAGCGTCGTCCCACCGGCACCCATGGCAGCACTCGGCGGCGTCGCTGATGAACGAAGTCCGCGGGCTGGTTCGCCAAGGCGCCCAGGCGACCGCTGCCGTCGCCGGAACATTGCGCGACGTCCACGTCGGAATCGCGGCTCGGTATTTCGACGCCGCGGGGACCCGGGTCGCCGGAGTGCGGGCGTTCCACGAACGCATGGTGTCGCTCGTCTATCGGTCGGTCGTCACGGGCGCGGCCGTCGTGCGCGAGCTCAGTGTCGTCGCCGATGTGCTGCCGCCCGCCCACCCCCTGTCGCGCACCCAGCGCGGGAGCCACACGCTCGCCGTTCTCAACGGGCTGTTCGGCGACCGGCTCGCGACCGACCGCGATCTCGCCCTGCCGATGTCGGTCGTGGTCGACGGGCGGGCAATTGACGTCGACGCCAACTCGCTCGCGACCGCGTTCCCCCGGGCAACCGAGCGCCTCGTCGTCTTCGTGCACGGTCTCTGCGAGTCGGGCCAGGCATGGCATCGGGTGTCGTACGACGCCGGCGAGAAGCCGGTCCTGCCCTACGGCCACCGACTGGCAGCCGATCTTGACGTCACCCCGGTCTATGTCCGGTACAACACCGGGCTTCGCATCGGCGCCAACGGCGACGCTCTCGATGCGCTGCTCAGCGAGCTGATTCAGGCGTGGCCAGTGCCCGTCGTTGACCTGTCGATCGTCGGGCATTCGATGGGTGGCCTCGTGGCGCGAGCGGCCTGCCTCCGCGCCGACGCCCACGCATCGCCGTGGAGGGGGTTGTTGCAGCATGTCGTCTACCTCGCGTCACCGCACCAAGGCGCGCCGCTCGAACGGTTCGTCGAGCGGGTGACGCCCACGCTCGGCCGCCTCCCGGAGACTGCCCTGATCGCATTCATCCTCGACGCGCGGAGTGCCGGGATCCGCGACCTCCGGTTCGGCACGGCGCTGTCGAGTGACGCTGGCGATACGGCACCGCATCGTGACGATCCGCCGCTGCCACTTCCATCGGACGTGCGTAACCACCTGGTCGTCGCGACCCGGTCGAAGAATCCGGCCGGCCTGCTGTCGCGCCTGGTGGGCGACGGGCTCGTCCCCGTGACGAGTGCGATCGGCCCGCGGGCCGATCACATGGATCTCACGGCAGCGGCCGACGTGCTTCACGTCGGCCGCACGAATCACAACCGGATCCTCAATCATCCCGATGTGTACAAGCAGCTGGTGGCGTGGCTCGCCTGAGTGGCAGGCCAAGATGACCGCGATGGATGATTCCAACGTGACGACCACGCCCGCGCCGGTATCGATCGGCGAGGGAATGGCAGCCCTCGCGGCGGCTGCGCCTGACCGACCGGCGATTACGTGCGACGACATCACGGTCACCAGGTCGGAGTTCGAAGCGCGAACGAACCGGCTCGCCAGGGCCTACGAACGCCTTGGCGTGGTGCCGGACAGCTTCGTCACGATCGGGTTGCCCAACGGGATCGAGATGATCGAGGCGGCTGTCGCCACCTGGAAGGCCGGCGCAACACCGCAGCCGATCTCCCACCGTATGCCGGCGGTCGAACGTCAGGCCATCATCGGGTTGGCCGACCCGTCGCTGCTGGTCGGCGTCGACCCAGCCGAAGTGGGCGGGCGCGCGGCCGTGGCGGCGGGTTATGAGCCCGACGCGTCGATTTCGGATGCCCCGCTCGAGCCGCGCATCGCGAAGTCGTTGAAGGCGCCGACGTCGGGTGGAAGTACCGGGCGTCCGAAACTCATCGTCTCTGGATCGCCGGCGACCCACTTCGACGCCATCATTCCGTCGTTGTTCAGCCGGATGACCGCTGACGGTGTGCACCTGCTGACCGGGCCGCTGCACCACAACGGCCCGTTCTATTTCGGGATGGCGGCGTTGCTGACGGGCAACCACGTGATCGTGATGCCGCGCTTCGACGCCGAACAGTCGCTCGCCCTCATCGAGCGACATCGGGTCGACTGGATGTACGCGGTGCCAACCATGATGCAGCGCATCTGGCGTCTGCCGGAAGACGTTCGGACTCGCTACGACATGTCGTCGCTCAACGCGGTGCTGCACATGGCGGCACCGTGCCCGCGATGGCTCAAGAAGGCGTGGATCGACTGGTTGGGCGCGGAGACCATCCTCGAGCTGTATGCCGGAACGGAAGGGCAGTCGGTGACCTTCCTCGACGGCGCTGAGTGGCTGGCTCATCCGGGCTCCGTCGGGCGCCCGCTCGTCGGTGAACTCCAGATCCGCGACGCCGACGGCGCAGTGCTTCCAGCCGGTGAGATCGGCACGGTGTGGATGCGTGGGCCGGCGGGGGCGAAGACCTACCGCTACGTGGGAGCAGAAGCCCGGGGGGATGCCGACGGGTGGGAGACGCTCGGCGACATCGGTTCGCTCGACGCCGACGGATTCCTCTACGTCAGCGACCGCGACAGCGACATGATCCTGGTGGGCGGATCAAACGTGTACCCCGCCGAGATCGAGGCCGCGCTGACCGAGCATCCCTCGGTGGCCGAGGCATGTGTCGTCGGGCTGCCCGACGACGACCTCGGCAACGTGCCCCACGCCCTCGTCAGCGAGGTCGACGCCGTGACTGACGATGACCTCATGGCCTACCTCCGTGAGCGCCTCGCTCCGTACAAGTTGCCGCGCTCGATCGAACGCGTCGCGGGACCGCTCCGTGACGACGCCGGCAAGGTCCGCCGTTCGGCGCTGCGCGCCGACCGTCTACCGCACGACCAGGCGTCCTAGAGCCGTCGAGCAACGCTTAGGCGGCGGTGTCGAACGACGACAGGATGGTTTGTAGGTCGCTGTCGTCGGGGTCGGTGACCTGGACGAGCAGCGACGCGGTCATCGACTGGTCGGCCGGGCTCGCCTCGATCAGGTAGATCCGCGTCGCGGTCCCCCCGCAGGCGGTGAGTTCGAGGATGTGGCCGGTGAACACCGGGTCCTCATACGCCTGGACCGTGCCGGCCGTGCATGGCAGCCCGCCCGCTGCCGCAGTGGCCGCCGTGGCCGTGTCGGCCGTAAATGGGTTGGCGGCAAAGCGCACGCCAGGCACGGCAAATCCCGACGAGAACCCGGCCAGGTCGGGGCTGGCGAGGATCTGGGGCAGGGCCGCGCCGGCCGCATCGACCCCCGGAGCGGTGGCGGTGGCGATCCAGTCGGGTGGAACGGCGACTGCGATGGTCCTGGTGTCGTCAGTGACCTGCACCGCACCCTCGGCCAGCACGTTGCTCGGCGTGAACACAGCGGATGTCGTGTCCTCGGGAGCCGTTACCCCGCCACCTTGACCGGGCGCGGTGGCCGGCACGAGGGGCGTGCCGTCGGGCAACGTCACTGCGACGATCGGCGTGGCCTGGGCCGGAAGCTCACTCGCAGGCTCTTCCACCACGTCCGCCGCGCCGACCGTGCTGGTGATACCGACGGCGTTGAAGCTGGTGAGGATCGGCTCGAAGAACGCCAGGTCGGCGGGTGTCGGGGCCTGGAGCTGCAGGACATAGGTGCGGGTGGTGTCGTCGCTGATATTGGCCGCGACGAGCATGAACGTTGCCTGCCCCGAGGTGCCGCATTGCTCAAACGTCGCGGATAATCCCTGGAACGCGCCGTCGTCATACGCGTCGCTGGACGACGTGCCGCACGACTCGGCTTGCCCGAGCCGGTCGATCCACGACTGGAGGTCGGTTGTGTACGTGACGCCGATGAAGACGGTGCCCGGAACATCGAACGTCTCGCGGTAGGCGGCGAAATCGGTCGACGCCGAGATCCATGGCATCGTCGAGCTGTCGTCGTTCGTACCCGGGGCGGTGTCGATGTCGATCCATCCCGGCGGTACCGCGATCGACAGCACGCCGAGGTCGTCGACGAGTTGGACGAAGTCCGCCGGGACCGGGCTGCGTGATCCGGTCCGGTGCACGAATTCGGTGGTTGGGGCCACGGCCACCGCCGGTGCCGATCCGGCGATTGCGATCGCCGTGATGGCGCAGCCGGCGACGGCAGCGAGGCGGATGCGGACTGCGCGGCTCACTGTCCAGCCACCAGCGAGCCGATGACGGTATCGATCACGTTGCCGTTGGCGTCGAGCAGCCGCAGCTCGAGATACACCTCGGTGCCGGGGGCGATGAGCGCGTCGGTGACCGTCCAGAGTCGATTGGGGTCGAGTCCGGTTCCGATCGCCACGAGTTCCGGCGCCGCACCCGGCTGCTGAACGAGGTTTTGCGGGTAGGCCAGATCGCCGGCCTGCGGTGTGTAGGCGACCACCACGCCGTTGTCGACCACGGTGAACGGGCCCTCGTCGACCTTACGGTCCCAGTTGAGCTGGGCGACCGAACCATTGGCCCGTTGCAGCGTGAAGGCTGAGTAGCCGTGGAAGCCGTCGGCTTGGCGCACGTAGCGGGTGAATGGGACCGCCTCACGGGTGCCGTCGGACACCGTGGTGAGGGTCGGGAGGATCACTGCCGATGCCGCACCGGCGGCGTTGATCTCGCCGCTGTCTGATTCGAAGTAGGTCCGAACGCCGGCGGCGTCGGAGGTTGCCGCAAGGAGTTCTACCGAGCCGGTGAAGTTCGCCGTCACGGGCACGGTGATCTCGTAGATGTTCGGTTCCAGCGGGGCGATCGAGAGCGTCTCGGCCGCGAAGCCGACGTCGGTCTGGAGCACCACCCCGGCCTGGGCGTTGTAGAAGGCCTCGAGGAATGGCATCCACGGCGCGGATGTCGTCAGTTCCTGGAACGAGGCGTCGAAGTCCCTCGGTTCGGTTGGGAAGTAGACGGTGAGGCCGGTCGCCGCGTCGAAGTTCGGCGATCCGTTACGTTGCCCGATCCGGGCCGCCTGGACGGACGCCAGCAGCTGGTCCCGAGCCGCCGTCACGGCGGGGCTGACGCCGACCAGGCCGTTGAGATACTCGCCGAGGTCGACGAACCCGAACCAAAACTCGCCGGACACGCCGTATTGGTGCACCCCGGCGGTGGCTTGCAGGTAGGGGTCGGGGTTGACGCCAACATCGGCCGCTGCTGCGGCCGCGAACTGACCGAGCGCGGCGTTGATGGCCTGAGCTTGGTTGACGTCGAACATGCTGAGCGTGTAGCCCTCGGCGTCGGATGGTTGGGCGTCGGCGACCTCGGTCTCGTACGCGTTCGCCAAGGCATCGAAGATCATCGTTGCGTCGACGGCGGGCTGGGTGAGCACGGTCCAGGCGCCGTAGTCGAGGCCGAGGCCAGGAATCACTTCCTCGGAGGCGATGATGTGATCGACCAGTCCTTGCATCGAACCCAACGTGTCAATCGACGCCATCAGGCAGGCGTCGAAGACGACGAGGTCGAGCCGCGCCCGCCCGCCGGCAGCCAGCCCGTTCTGGATCGCGAGCGTGAGGTCCGCCGAGTCGAGCGAACTGGCTCGGCGGGACCCGTCGGCGCTGACGTCTTCGTCGAAGCCGATCCCGTTCCAGCCGGCGCCGTGATCCCACAACACAAGTGCGGCGCGGGCGGTCGGGTGAGCGATCAGACCAGAAGCGAGAAACCAGGCGAGCGTGTCGGGCGCGCCGCTGTCGAGCTCACCGAGTCGCTGGGTGACGGCGAGCACGCCGTCGGTGATCTCGATCACGACCGCCTCGCCCGTGTTCGGAACGGCGGTCGTGGACATCGCCGGTCCGGCCAGTTCGGAGCTGTCGAGGAACACGGTGAAGTCGATGCCTGTCGACGCACTGGCCACGAGCATCTCGTCAATGTCCTGCCCGTACGGCAGTTGACTCTCCGAGTCATTCACGATGTACACGAACACGTGCCAATCTGCGGCGGGAGTCGCGCTGGCCGGGACAACAGGAAGCACGGCGCCGGCAACGGCCGCCACGCCGGCGCGGGCCGCCAGGGCACGAGGTCTCATGGGCGCCAACTCAAGCACATCCGCCCGCCCGGTCGTGGAACATTTCGGCGCTCACGATGTGACACCGAGAATATTCGTGTCTCGGTCTCACGTTTCAGCTGACGTCGGCGTCTTCCCGACGAGTCGATTCACGCGATCGACCCGCAATTGACCATCAGAAAGAGGACAATCATGTCTGTCGACGACAACAAGGCAATCGTTGGGCGCTGGTTCAGCGAGTTCTGGGGAAGCGACTTCAACCCGGCCGTGATCGACGAGTTGGCCGCTCCCGACATCCGGTTCGAATACTCACTGCACGCACCGTGCAGGGGCCGGGAAGCAGTGCGCGAGTTCGCGGTCACGTTTCGGGCCGCGTTCCCCGATCTCAACTTCTGGGGAACCGCCGACCTGATTGCCGACGGCGACTACGTCGTCGGCCAGTGGGAAGGTGGCGGAACCCACACTGGTGACGCGTTTGACGACATGCCGATCGGATCGCTGCCAGCTGGCACCGGCAGGACGATGCGCTTCACCGGCACCACGATCCTCAAGGTCGAGAATGGTCTCATCACCGAGGAGGTCGGCCTCGACGACGGGGTCACGGTTCTGCAGCAGCTCGGGCTGATCACGGCGGCGTGACTCGCTCGGTGCAGGGCGACGAGGACGTCGACGCGACATGACAGGGAAGCCAACGTTCGAGGCGATCGTCGCCAGGCATGGGGCCACGGTGCTGCGCGTGTGCCGGGCCGTGGTCGGGGCCGTCGACGCCGACGATGCCTGGTCGGAGACATTCCTGTCTGCGATGCGCGCGTACCCGGACCTGCCCGCCGACGCCAATGTCGAGGCCTGGCTGGTCACGATCGCGCACCGCAAAGCCATCGACATCACCAGAGGGACGGGCCGCCGGGCGATACTCGTCGCCGAGCCCAATGAAGCGCCGATCGCCGCTGGCGCCGGCCGCAGCGGACTCGATCTCGACGACGAGCTCGCCGGCGCGCTCGCTGCCCTCCCCGCCAAGCAGCGACAAGCGGTTGCCTACCACTATGTCGCCGGCCTGCCCTACGCCGCCGTCGCCGCCACGCTCGGCGGCAGCACCGATGCTGCCCGTCGGGCCGCAGCCGACGGCATTGCCACGCTCCGACGCACCTATCCCGGTGCTGCCTCCAGAAAGGGAAACCGTCGATGAACACCGACGACGAACTGACCGGCGCACTCGCCCGGGCGTTCGCTGAAACGCCAGACCACCTCCGCCAACTCCACGACCGGCTGGTCGCCGCCGCTCAGACCGACGGCATTCTCGATGTCGCGTACCGAACCGTCGACAGCCCCGTCGGGCCACTGTTGCTGGCTGCGACTGAGCTCGGCCTGGTCCGAGTCGCCTACGCAAGCGAGAATCACGAGGCGGTCCTCCAGGCCCTGTCCGACCGGATCAGCCCCCGCATCCTCAACGCTCCGGCACGACTGGACTCAGCCGCACGGGCGCTCGACGAGTATTTCATCGGACGCCGGCATGGCTTCGACCTGCCGATCGACTGGCGCCTCTCCACAGGTTTCCGAAGCGTGGTGCTGCACCGGCTGACCGAGATCGAGTATGGCCGCACCGCCAGCTACGGCACGGTGGCCCATTTGGCGGGTAGCCCGAAGGCAGCTCGCGCGGTCGGCACGGCGTGCGCGACCAACCCGCTGCCGGTCGTGGTCCCGTGCCATCGAGTCGTGCGTGCCGACGGCGGCATTGGCGAGTATCTCGGCGGTATTGAGGCCAAGCGCATCCTGCTCGCGCTCGAGGCGGCGGCGTGACCGGTCCGTGGGCGGACCGTGTCGACGCCGTCGATGGGAGCACGATCCGGAGTGACCTCGACGCGTACGGCTGCGCCGTGACCGGCCCCCTACTCACGGCCGCCGAAACGGCCGACATCGCCGCGCTCTACGCCGACGACTCCCGGTTTCGTTCCACGGTCAAGATGGGCCGCTACCGCTTCGGCGAGGGCGAGTACCGGTACTTCGCCCAGCCGTATCCCGAAGCCGTGAGCGCGTTGAAGCGGGCGCTGTACCCCCTGCTTGTCCCGATCGCCAGGGATTGGTGGACGAAGCTGAACCGCCCGACTCCATGGCCCGACACGTTGGACGAGTGGCTCGACATGTGTCACGCAAGTGGTCAAACCAAGTCCACGGCGATCCTGCTCAAGTACGGCGAAGGCGACTGGAACGCGCTGCATCGAGATCTCTACGGCGACCTCGTCTTTCCGCTGCAAGTCGTGATCAACCTGAGCCGGCCCGGAGTCGACCACACCGGCGGCGAGTTCGTCCTGTACGAGCAGCGGCCCAGAGCCCAGTCCCGTGCGACCGCCGTCGTCATCCCCCACGGCCACGGCCTGGTGTTCACCACCCGAGATCGGCCCGTCGAATCAAAACGGGGCTGGTCGGCCGCACCGATCCGTCACGGCGTCTCGGTGATCCGATCCGGCCACCGTTTCACGCTCGGCCTCGTCTTCCACGACGCGGCCTGACCACCGACGCGCTCCCGAAGGGTCGGATCAGGCGGCCCGGGCTGTCGTCCAAGAACGGCCGCTAGGGATGGCTGTTGGGGTCGCGGCGGTCGGTGCCGAGGCTGAACTCCTCGAGGTCGTCGAAGCCGTCGTTGTCGGTATCGCTGAGCGAGCACTCGCTGCCGCCCGCGTTGGCCTCGAACGTGTCGCCGAGTCCATCTCCATCGGTGTCCTCGCTCTGCGGATTGCAGCTGTGGTCGAACTCGAGACCGTCGGTGAGGCCGTCGCTGTCGCTATCGGTGTCGAGCGGGTTGGAACCGATGGCGTTGACTTCGCGACCGTCGTCGAGTCCGTCCCCATCCGTGTCGGAGTCGTTGGGGTCGGTGCCGAGCTGTGGTTGACCTCCTGACCGTCCGACAGGCCGTCACCGTCGCTGTCGACGGCCAGCGCGGTGGTGGTGGTCGTGCTAGATGTCGACGTCGTGGGGGTTGGCGCCGGAGCGGTCGTCGGCGGCGACGGAGTCGTCGCAGAAGGACCTGCTGGGCCCGAATCCGATGGCTCCGATGATGCGATGGTGGTGCTGGACGCCGGCCCAGCGCCCAGCAACGGCCCGATCACTGCGACGACGACGAGGGCCGTCGTCTGTTCGGTGTTGATCAGGGTGATCGCGCCACTGAGCCACGGGAGTGCCCGCGGCGATCGTGGTACCTCCCGCGTTCACCGATCCTGCCGTGACGAGCACGAGCGCCGAGACGTCGGTCTCGAGCAGCAGGGCTTCGTTGGTGGTCAGTACGTCACGGACGAGGTCGACGTCGCGCACCCCCTCGCCGGGCGTAAACGGGTTGGTGCCGGCGCCGGAGGCTGGCGCGATCAACGTGACCGCGCCACCAACGCGAGCGACCGCCTGAACGTCCAATGACTCGTCGCCATGGTCAAAGATCGCCTCACCAACGGCCGGCCGCCACGCCGGAGATTCGCCCGACGGTCCCGCCAGCACCCCACCGGGACCGGTGGACACGAGGAACGTCGGTCCGGTCACGTCGATCGTTGATGCAGTGGCCGCGACGGTCGTCGGTGCGACTTCCCAGTGGTGCTCGCCCGACGAGAACGAGACGAGCGCCTGGGCGACTACCTCGGCATGGCCGCCGGCAGGCGAAGGCGGATCAGGCGCGGCCGGGTGCGCGGCGATCAGGGCGACGGCAAGCATGGCGATCTGAGGGATCATTGCGGCGACCGTAGAGTCCCGTGCGGCCGGTCGACCGAATACTCGTTCCGCCTCAGCTCTCCAAGGGAACAGTCCGCGGCCCCGGGCGGCGGTCCTTGCGCATTGTGCGCAGCTCCACCCGCTCGACGTCGTCGCGTCGTTCAATGGCTCGCGAGAATGCCGATGAGGACAGCACGTCGATGTGTTCTTCAAGGTAGGCGCGGATCTGATCCGGGTAGGCGTTGCCCGTCTCCCGAAGAACCCATCCGATTGCCGACTGGAGGTGGTCGCGGTCGTCGTCGAGGCAATTGGAGACGAGGGGTAGAACCATTTCGATCGGCAGGAATACGGCGTCCTTGCCCGAGTAGTGGATGAGGCTGACGATCGAGATGCGCCGCTTCCACTGATCGGTGGACTGGTTCCAGTCGACGAGCTGTGGGTACACGTCGCCCGGCTGGGCGGCGAGGATCCAGGAGTAGAGGCTGGCCAACTCGTCGCAATGCGCCCAGTTGTCGATGCGGTCGATCCAGCGTCGAACGACGGGCCAGAGAATCGGGCGGACGCGTGTGCGAACGATTGGCCGGTAGTAGTCGAGTGCGGCGAACAACACGTCGCCGTTCGGTGACTCCCTCCACAGTTCGTCCCAGACGGCGAGAACACCTTCGTCGCCGAGCCCGTAGAACGAGAAGCCTTGGCGCACGACGCGGCGACGGTTCGGGAAACGCAAACCCACGTACTCCAGCTGGGACCCCCGGTCCTGGCGGACCGCTTCCCCGAAGGCACGCCGTGACGCGGCATCGGGGTGCCTGCTCGCTACGACCAATGCCGTCATCACCTCGTCGTGGTGCTCGGCGATGGACATGTCTGGAGTCCTCTCGGTCGGGAGCTCCTCGTTGGTATGCAAATGCCGACTTACCTATATGGGGGAGCGTGGTGGACGTGGGCGCGTTGGCCGTCGCGGTCGAAGATCATGATGAGTTCCGCGGGGCCATCGCTGGCGGTGAAGCAGTGCGGGGTCATGGTGGCGAACTCGGCGGCCTCGCCGGTCTCGACGATGATCTCGCGTTCGCCGAGCAGCAACCGTACCCGCCCTTCGATGACGAAGAACCAGTCGTGACCGGGATGTACCCGCTGCTCCGGCGTCCGGTCGGTCGGTTCGAGCCGGATCTTGACCGCGATCGTGTTGCCGGTAGGTCGGCTCAGCATCCAGGTCGTGCGCTCGCCCGAACTGCTCGGCACCGGGCGGATGACCACATCGTCGTCGCTGTGGACGTCGAGTAAGGAGTCGAGGTCGACCTGGAGGGCACGGGCGAGCGGAAGCAGGATGTCGAGACTGATCGTCCGCTTGCCGGTCTCGACCCGACTGATGGTGGACGCACTGAGGTTGGCGCGTGCGGCGAGCTCGTCGAGTGACAAGCCCAGCGTGTTCCGCAGACTGCGCAGCCGCGTGCGCACCACTTGTTCGATCTCGTTCAGCTCGGCCATCGCGGCGCCCTCCATCCCGGCCTTGCGAATATCGCAAACCACCTTGCAGTCATCTGGTTGGACCGTATCGTCGAATCCATGAGTGAACACGCACATCGCACCGTCGAGCGGCACTGCGACGTCGCCGTCATCGGCGGGTCGGCCGCCGGACTCGCCGCCGCGCTCCAACTCGGGCGCCAGCGCCGCTCGGTCATCGTCATTGACGCCGGCGAGCCGCGCAACGCCCCCGCCGACCACATGCACAGCTACCTCGGTCACGAGGGACGTCCGCCGGCGGAGCTGACGGCGATCGGTCGCGACGAGGTCCGCAGCTATGGCGGCGAGGTCGTCGCCGGCCGCGCTGTCGACGTGACCCGCACCGACGACGACCGCTTCCGCGTCCAGCTCGCCGGCGGCCATACAGTGTTCGCCCGCCGGGTGCTTGCCGCCACCGGTCTGGTCGACGAACTCCCCGACATCGAGGGCCTCACCGAACACTGGGGCGGCGACGTCATCCACTGTCCGTTCTGCCACGGTTTCGAGGTTCGCGACCGGCGCATCGTCCAGATCGTCACCCACCCGATGGGTCTTCACCCCGCTGGGTTGTTCCGCCAACTGAGTGCCCGGTTCACGCTGGTGCTGCACGACGGCGTCGACACCGGCGACGCCGAGGTCGGGGTCCTGCGGGCCGCCGGGGTGAACGTCGTCGACGGGCGCGTCCGACGCATCGTCACGGGCGACGGCGGGCACGTCGAGGCGGTCGAGTTGACCGACGGCGACCGCATCGACGCCGACGCTGTCGTGATCGGCACCCGGTTCAGGGTGCGCGCCGAACCGTTCGCAACGCTCGGTCTCAAGCCGGCGGCGCACCCGACCGGGCTCGGGGACTTCGTCGAGACGGACGCGACCGGGGCAACGGCGATACCGGGCCTCTACGCCGCCGGCAACGTGACCGATCCGACCCAGCAAGTGTTGCAGGCCGCCGCCGACGGCAGCCGGGTCGGCGCCATGATCAGCTTCAGCCTCGTCCACGACGACATCGAAGCCGCCGCCCGACCATCGGCCAACGAGGCCGACTGGGATCACCGCTACGGGGGCGACCAGATGTGGAGCGGCAACCCGAACGGCACGCTCGTCAACGAGATCAGCGGCCTCACCGCCGGTCGCGCGCTCGACGTCGGCGCCGGCGAGGGCGGCGACGCGCTCTGGCTGGCCCAGCAGGGTTGGAGCGTGACCGCGAGTGACATCTCGCAGCGGGCGCTGGACCGCGTCGCCGCCGAGGCCGAGCGACGCGATCTACGGATCGAGTGCCATCACGCCGACGCCAACGCGCTTGGCGCGTTCGAAACCGCAGCGTTCGACCTCGTGTCGGCGCAGTACGCATCGATCCCGCGCACGCCCGACGGCCGCGGTGTCCGCAATCTGCTCAACGCGGTCGCTCCCGGCGGCACGCTCCTCGTGGTGGGTCACGACCTCGAGCCGCTGCGCGCGCCGATCGACACGCAGGAGCACAGCCGACCATTCGACCCCGATGCCTACCTACGGCTCGACGACCTCGCAACTGCGCTCGCCGACTCACCAGAGTGGGAGATCGAGGTCCACGAAAAGCGTCCCCGTCCGGCGGGGGCCGCTGCTGCCTCGCACCACGTCGACGATGTCGTGCTGCGCGCCCGACACCGCGCCGCCTGACCCGATCTCACGCACGCGCCTCGACCCGTCCCAGCACGCCGGCTCGGAGTCACGCCACCAACGAGGCAAACATTGCCTGACGCGGCATTCGGTGCCGCACTCGGCGCGCCGTGGGGCCGTCGGGGCGCGATGTCCGGCTACTGCCGAACCCTGATGGGGGTTCGGCTGTCCGGGATGTCTCGCGACATCACAGAGCGGAACGGGAGGGATTCGAACCCCCGGGCCT
>Ga0136618_10000493_pt1 | contig 13551 bp, 11 predicted proteins | sample AntDrymUQ3302106_2_FD_104805 | JGI IMG/M metagenome (GOLD analysis project Ga0136618, IMG submission 104805) | Polar desert sand microbial communities from Dry Valleys, Antarctica - metaG UQ330 (21.06) | ecosystem: Environmental > Terrestrial > Soil > Desert | place: Antarctica: Dry Valley... | reverse complement strand
GTGCAGACGGGGCTGTGGCTCGACGACGGCGGCCTCGCCGACCAGACCGCTGAGGCCAGGGGGATCTCGCGCGACGAGGTGCTGAGCGCCGCGCGGGCGAAGATCCCGCTGGGGCGCTACGGCACCGAAGAGGAGATCGCGGGCATCGTGGTCGTGCTCTGCTCGGCGCTCGCGTCCAATGTTGCCGGCGCCGCCTGGTCGGTCGACGGCGGCAGCGTTCCGGGCATCCTCTAGCAGCGGTCCCCGCTCACCCTCGACGGGTGAACGAGGGCTTTGAGCCCCCGCCTTTGCGTCGGCCGGCAGTAGGACATCCGTCCGGGGCCTGTTCAGGTCTGCCTGCGGCTGCCGACGGCAACCTCGCCGGCCTCCGGCGCGTCGGCAAAGAGGCCATCCGGCTCGGGGTCGGCGCGCGGCGCGTGCTCACGGCGCGCGCATGGCTGCCCGAGGGCAGCAGCAAGCGGGCCGGTAACCGAGCCGCCGAGATGACCCTCGAGCTTCGATCCACGCCCGCCGGGAGGCGCTCATGACCATCACGCGCAAGCTGCTGGCCAGCCTCGCGCTCGTGAGCGCCCTGGGCGGCCTGTCGGGCGCGGCCAGCCTGTCGGCGTTTTACTCCGAGTCCGACAACAACGGCCAGACCTTCGCCGCCGGGACCGTGCAAGTGTCCGACAACGCCGACCGCCGCCGCGATGTTCAACCTCACCGGCCAGAAGCCGGGCACCACCACCGAGCGCGGCATCAAGGTGAACTACGGGGGATCGCTCGGCGCCGAGGTCCGGCTGCACAGCGACAGCACGATCGGCCCCCTTGGCTCCTACCTGAACCTGACCGTCACGCCGGGCAGCCAGGCCGGCGGCGCGTTTCCCGACTGCACGGGCTTCACGCCGGACTCCTCCGGTGCCCTCTTCGACGGAACTCTGGCCGGCTTTCGCACCGCTCACTCGAGCTGGGCGACCGGCCTCGCGGACCAGGGCCCCGCCGGGGCCGCGACCTGGGCGGAGAACGACGCGGTGGTCTACCGCTTCGCCGTCAGCGTCCGCGACGACGACGCCGCGCGCAACCTGACCACGGGCACGCACCGCTTCCTGGTGGAGGCTCGAAACGAGTGAGCCGATCTGCTCGTCTTCGCATCGCCGCCACGCGGCTTGCCGCGCTCGTGGCGGCGGTGCTCATCGGGGCCAAGGCGGTCGAACGCCTGAGGCGCCGGCCGCTGCGGGCAACCGACAGCCTCGCGCCTGGCCTCGGCCAGGCCCCGGAGGAGCTCATCGCGCGCCCGCCCGCGAGCCCGGTGCAACCGGGGAGGAGCAGGGAGACTGCGGGCGAGGAGTTGCCAGGCCCGGAGAACGCTGGCGGCCCGGGCCGCACTGATCGCCGAGGTCGAGCCGCCCGCCGAGGTCCAGCCGCGGGCCGAGGTCGAACGGCCGGCCGAGGTCGAGATCGAGCGGCCGGCCGACGTCGAGCGGCCGGCCGTGATCGAGCCGCCCACCCCTAGCGAGCCGACCGCACAACCGGTCGCCACCCGTCACCTACGGATAGAGCGGCAGGCCTCGCCCGCCGGCGCGCGCACCCTCAAAGCCTCAGACGCCGAACTGGGCGAGGGGAGCTCGCCGACTGGCCTGTCCCGCGGCGGCCTGCCCGGACTGAGCCTGAGCCCGCCGCGCGCGCTCCTATCGTTGGGCCGGTGACCGGGACCCCGTACACCGTGCGCCGCTCCGATCGCGCCCGCCGGGCGCGCATCCACGTCTCCGGCGACGGGGTCGAGGTCGTCGTGCCGCGCCGTCTGCCGCTGCGCGAGGTCGAGCCGTTCGTCGCCGAGAAGCGCCCGTGGATCGAGCGCACGCTGCGGCGCATGCGCGAGGCCGAGGCCGAGCACGCTCGCCCACGGCTGACCGACGGCGGCGAGCTGCCCTACCTGGGCGAGCAGCTGACGCTGCGCACAGCGGTCGAGCCCGCGCGATCGCGCGCGCACGTCTCGTGGAGCGGTTGCGAGCTCCGTGTGGCGGTCGCGACCACGGGTCCGGATGCGGTGCGCGACGCGCTCGAGCGCTGGTACCGCCGGCGCGCGCGGCTGGAGGTCGCGCCGCGGCTCGACGCGGCGGTGGCGCGCGCCGGGACCTCCTACTCCGGCCTGCAGATCCGCGGCCAGCGCACGCGCTGGGCAAGCTGCTCCTCCGACGGGGGCATGAGCTTCAACTGGCGTCTGCTGCTGGCCCCGGCCGCGGTGCTCGACTACGTCGTCGAGCACGAGGTGGCCCACCTCGAGGTCCACGACCACTCGCCGCGCTTCCAGGCGCTGCTGCGCTCGCGCTCGCCGGACTGCCGCGAGCACGAGCGCTGGCTGCGCCGGCACGGACAGTCGCTGCGCCTTTGAGACAGGCGGTCTCACTCCCAGCGGAAGCCGCGCACGGCGAGCACGAGCCCCGCCGCTGCCCAGAGTGCGATCACGGCGAGGTCGTCGAGGTTGCCCCCGATCCCGACGCCGGTCACGATCGCGCCCGACAGCCCGTCGATTACGTGCTCGAGCGGGAGCGCGCGCGCGACGGCGTCGAGCACGGCCGGCAGCGAGTCGGTCGAGTAGAAGACGCCCGAGATCAAGATCGCCGGAAGGAACAGCGCGTTGACGTAGGCCGCGGCCGAGTCGTAGTTGGGGATCGCGTGCGAGAGCGCGATGCCCAGCGCGCCGAAGGTCACCACGCCCGCGACCGAGAAGACGATCAGCGCGAGCCAGTCGCGCGGCCAGGAGACGTCGTAGAGCAGGTGGCCGATCACCACGACCAGCGCGACCTGCACGAGCGCGTTGGCGACCGCGTTGCCCAGCGATCCCGCGAAGTAGGACACCGCCGGCATCGGCGTGCCGCGTACGCGCTTGAGGATCCCCTGCTCGCGCCGGAAGGTGACGTTGAGCGCCAGCGCGTTGAAGGTCGTCGCCATCACGCTCATGCCAGCGATGCCCGGGATCAGGACGTCGAGCTGCTCGGGCTCGGAGGCGAAGACCGAGGCCACCAGCAGCAGCAGCGAGAGCGGCAGGACGAAGCTGAAGAAGGCGGCGCTGGGGTTGCGCCAGAAGAGCTTGCGCTCGAGGCGGTACTGCTCCCAGGCGAGCTCGAGCGGCTTCACGTCTGCCCGCCGGGGTTGGCGGGCGTCCGCTCGTCGGAGTCGGTGAGCTCGAGGTAGACCTCCTCGAGCGTCGGCCGTGCGACCGTGAGCCCGCGCAGGCGCTCGCCGCGGGCGAGCGCGTCGCCGGTGAGGCGGTGGAGCAGGTCGGTCGGGTCCTCGGTCTGGTGCTCGATGCGCCCGGCGTCGGAGTCGTAGGAGACCCGGTACCCGCCGCTGCCGGCGCCGAGCTCCGACGGCCGGCCTTCGGCGACCAGGCGGCCGTCCTTGACGATCGCGACGCGGTCCGCGAGCGCCTGGGCCTCGTCGAGGTAGTGAGTCGTCAGCAGGACGGTCTTGTCGAGGTCGCGCAGCGCTCGCACGACGCCCCAGGCGGTCCGTCGCGCGGCCGGATCGAAGCCCGTCGTGGGCTCGTCGAGGAAGACCAGCTCCGGGTCCCCGACCAGCGCCAGCGCCAGGTCGAGACGGCGCCGTTGACCGCCCGAGAGCCGCTCCGAGCGCTCGTCGGCGCGATCCTCGAGGCCTACGAGCGCGATCGTCTCGTCGACCGCGCGCGGGCGCGGGTAGGCCTTCGCGGCGTGCGCGACCGCCTCGCGCACGCTCAGGCGCGGGTAGAACCCCGCGCTCTGCAGGACGATCCCCACCCGCTGGGCGAGACCGCGCTCGCGCGCGGCGGGATCGTGGCCGAGCACGCGCACGTCGCCCGAGCTGCGCGAGCGGTGGCCCTCGAGGATCTCTACGGTCGTCGTCTTGCCCGCGCCGTTTGGCCCGAGCAGGCCGAACACCTCGCCGCGCGCGACCGTGAAGCTCAGCCCGCGGACGGCCTCCAGGCCACCGTAGTCCTTGTGCAGGTCGGCGACCTCGATGGCGGGAGCGGGCACGCCCAAGGACTATGCCAGGCGCCCTGCCGCGGATCCGGCCGGCCGCCTCTACGTTGGGCGCGGGTTAAGCCGGCGGGCGACGCGGCGCCTGCGCGCTGCATCGGAGCTAAGGTCCCAGCCCGCAATGGGAGGAAACGCGGAGGGGAAGGGCGCCTCACCGGCCGTGCGCATCGTGGCTCTGGCCGTGATCCTGGCCGCGGTCGTCGCGGTCGGGATGCTCTTCTTCGGCGGCGACGGCGGCTACACGGTGACGGCGCGCTTCCTCAACGCGGGTCAGCTCGTCAACGGCAACGAGATCCAGGTCGGCGGCGTGCCGGCCGGCAGCGTCGAGGACATCGAGATCACCGACGACGGCCAGGCCGACGTCACGTTCAAGGTCAGCGACGAGGTCGCACCGCTGCCGATGGGCACCCGCGCCGTCATCAAGCAGCGCTCGCTGTCGGGCATCGCCAACCGCTTCATCGATCTCGAGCTCGGCAACGGCGGCGGCGAGACGATCGCCGACGGCGGCCGCATCGAGCCCGACGACACCGACACCGCGGTCGAGCTCGACGAGCTCTTCGACCTGTTCGACCCCGTCGCGCGCGTCGCAGTCCAGGACTTCCTCGAGGGCTCACGCAAGATGATCGAGGGACAGGGCCAGGAGCTCAACCGCGGGGTCAAGTACCTCAATCCCGCGCTCTCGACCTCACGTCGACTGTTCGGTGAGCTGACCCGGGACGAGGTCCTGCTGCGCGACTTCCTTCGCGACTCATCGACGCTCGTCGGCGCGCTCGCCCAGCGCCGCTCGGACCTCACCGGCGCGGTGCGCAACCTCAACACGACGTTCAACGCGCTGCGCACCGAGAAGGACGCGCTGGCGGAGTCGATCGAGCGCCTGCCGCCGTTCATGCGCCGCGCCAACTCGACCTTCGTCAACCTGCGCACCGCGCTCGACGACGTCGACCCGCTCGTCGATGCCTCCGAGCCGGTCGCGCGGCGCCTGCAGCCCTTCCTCGCTCAGGCGCGCGGCCTGGCCTCCGACGCCCGCCCGACCGTGCGCGACCTGAGCCGCACCGTGCAGCGCCCCGGCGCCTCGAACGACCTGATCGAGTTCTTCGCCAGCTTCCCGCCGCTGGCCCGCACCGCGCTCGAGGCGCGTCAGATCAACGGCGCCCGCCGCCGCGGCGCCTTCCCCGAGACGGCGGAGTCGCTGCGTGAGTTCGCGCCGACGATCGCCTTCGGGCGGCCCTACACCCAGGACTTCGTCGGCTGGCTCGAGGACTTCTCGACGACCGGCGCCTTCGACGCGCTGGGCGGTTTCTCGCGCGCCAGCGTGAACTTCGACGAGATTCTCGCCGACGGTGTGCCCCAGCGTCAGGGCCAGTTCAAGCGCTGTCCGGGTGGTGCCGACGCGCCCGCGGCGGACGGGTCGAACGTGCTCTCCGCGGACGATCAGGAAGCGCTCGACTGTCGCGAGGCCGACCGGGCGGTGGCGGGTCCGTGAGGCGGATCCTCGCCACGCTCGCCATCGTCGCGCTCGCGGCCGGTGCCGCCGTGCTCACGGCCGCCGACGGCGGCGGCTCGCCGGGCAGCACCTACAAGGTCGTGTTCGACAACGCCTTCGGCCTGACCGAGGGTGGCGACTTCAAGATCGCCGGCGTGCGCGCCGGCGAGACGACCGGCTTCAAGGTCTCCAAGCAGCGTCCGCGCAAGGCGGTCGTCGAGTTCGCGATCAGCGAGCCCGGCGTCGCCCAGCTGCGCGAGGACGCGACCTGCGAGATCCGGCCGCAGTCGCTGATCGGGGAGTACTTCGTGGACTGCCAGCCGGGAAGCTCGGGCGCGCCCCTGAAGGATGGCGCGACGATCCCCGTCGAGCAGACCAGCTCGACGATCCCGATCGACCTCGTCAACGCGATCATGCGCCGCCCCTACCGTGAGCGCTTCCGGCTCATCCTCGCCGAGCTGGGCACCGGCCTCGCCGGCCGCGGCGGCGATCTGAGCGAAGTGCTGCGCCGCGCGCATCCGGGCCTGCGCGAGACCAGCCGCGCACTGCGCATCCTCGGCCGCCAGCGCGAGACGATCAAGCGCTTCGTCTCCGACGCGGAGACGGTCACCGCCCAGCTGGAGAACCGCAAGGCCGACCTCGCCCGCTGGGTCGAGCAGGCCGGCCAGACCGCCACGATCACGGCCAGCCGCCGCGAGGACCTCAAGCGCAACTTCCAGCGCCTGCCGGGCTTCCTCGACGAGCTGCGCCCCTACATGGTCGAGCTCGAGGGCCTCGCGGACGAGCAGATCCCGCTGCTGGCCGACCTCCAGACGGCCGCGCCCGACCTCGACCGCTTCCTCGCCCGCCTCGGCCCGTTCTCCGAGGCCTCGCGGCCCGCCTTCCGCGGCCTCGGCGAGGCGTCGACCGTCGGCACCCGGGCCTTCCGCGCGAGCGAGGCCGAGGTCGCCGAGCTGCGCCAGGTCGCGCGCAAGACTCCGGCGCTGGCCAAGCCGCTGCGCCAGCTGCTCGAGACCCTCGACGACCGCGGCCGCGCGATCGAGATCGACCCGCGCGCCAAGGCGACCGCACCGCCGGCTCCGGACAAGACCGCGATCTCCGGCCAGGGCGGCTTCACCGGCTTCGAGGGCCTCTACGACTACTTCTTCTGGCAGGCGCTCGCGCTCAACGGCCGCGACGACATCGGCCACGTCCTGAAGCTGGTCGGCGTCGAGGACCAGGAGTGCGTTGCGTTCTACGCGACCCGGGAGGGCTCGGAGGAGGTCGTCGATCGCTGCAACCAGTTCCTCGGCCCAGACCAGCCTGGCGTCACGACCCCCGACCCGACGGGCGGCCCCGCCCCCGTCGCCGCGCGCAGATCGTCGACGGCGGTGCGCGACGATCCAGGCGCACTCAGTGTGGCCGGCCCGCCCGGCCGCGGCGAGGGGCCCGCGGCCGAGCAGCCGGGCATCACCGATGGCGTGCGTGAGCTGCTCGGTCCCGCGCCGGAGCCCCGCGGAGGCACGCTTCCCACGGCGCCGGTGCCCGTCGCGCCGACCGATCCCGAGATGCCCGGCCAGCTCCTCGACTACCTGCTGGGGCCATGAGGAGGCGCAACGCGACAGCGACGATCGTTGCGAGCCCGGTGCTCGTCGGTGCCGTCACGGTGCTCGTCACGATCATCGCCGTGTTCATCGCCTACAACGCCAACGCCGGTCTGCCATTCGTGCCGACCTATGACGTCAAGGCCCATGTTCCCAACGCGGCCAAGCTCGTCGCGGGCAACGAGGTCCGCCTCGGCGGCTTCCGCGTCGGCGTGGTCGAGGCGATCGAGACCAAGCGCATCGGCGCGGGCGAGAACGAGCGCTCGATCGCCGTGCTCGACATGAAGCTCGACAAGGTCGTCGAGCCGCTTCCGACCGACACCTCGATCGCGGTTCGCCCGCGCTCGGCGCTGGGGCTGAAGTACGTCGAGATCACCAAGGGCGCGGCTGAGCAGACGATCGCCGCCGGTGGCACGATCCCGCTCGGCACCGGGGTCGCGGACACGTCCCCGCCGGAGGACCTCGAGGACGTGCTGGCGACCTTCGACGCCGAGACGCGCGAGGCCTCGCGCGTCGGGCTGCAGGGGCTCGGCGACGCCGTCGCCGGTCGCGGCGCGTCGATCAACGAGGCGATCTTCTCGCTCAACCCGCTGTTCCGGCACCTGACGCCCGTCGCGCAGAACCTCAGCGATCCCGCGACCGAGCTGCGCAACCTCTTCCCGGGCCTGGGCCGCGCCGCGGACGAGGCGGCTCCGGTCGCCTTCCAGCAGGCGCAGCTGTTCACCAACATGGCCGACACCTTCGATGCGTTCTCGCGCGACCCCGACGCGCTGCGCCAGACGATCTCCGAGGGCCCACCGACCCAGTCGGTCGCGATCCAGTCGTTTCGCATCCAGCGGCCGTTCATCGCGGACTTCGCCGAGCTCTCGCGCCGCCTGCGCCCGGCCGCGCAGGAGCTGCCGCGCTCGCTGCCGGCGCTGAGCTCGGCCCTGCGGGTCGGCACCCCGGTGCTGACGCGCGTGCCGCGGCTGACCGACGACCTCGGCAACCTCTTCGGGGCGCTCGAGGAACTCGGACGCAACCCGACCACGCTGCTCGCGCTGCGCGACCTCGAGACCACCGTCGACGTCGCCGCGCCCGGAATCCGGTTCATCGCGCCCTACCAGACGGTGTGCAACTACGCGAACTACTTCTTCGTCCCGCTGGGCACCCACATCTCGACCCCGGGCGGCGGAGGCACCACCGAGCGGATCCTGCTCAAGCAGGCCGAGCGCGAGCAGCTCAACGCGCTCACCGCGCGCGGCGCCTCGCGCCCGGTCGACACGCCGGAATCCAAGGAGCAGGGCCCCAACCCACCGGCGGCCCTGCACACCCAGCGCGGCGCCTCTGCGGTCGACGCCGAGGGCAACGCCGACTGCGAGGTCGGCCAGCAGGGCTACCTGGGCGGCACCTTCGCCGCGGACTCGCGCTACGGGCCGAACGAGGTCGGCGGGCGCAACGTCGTGCTCGACCCGCGGCTCCCGGGGCGCAGCGGCGGCACCTTCAAGAGCCGTGAGCTCGGCCTCGACGGCATCGAGGACGTGCCCTGATGGCCATCTTCGCCCGCAGGCGCAGGCATCCCAGCAAGAAGGGCATGTCTCCGTTCCTCGCGGGACTGATCGCGATCGCCCTGATCGCGGTCGGCAGCTGGTTCGGCTTCACCAAGGCGAACCCGTTCGCCAGTCCGTACGAGCTGACGGCCGTGTTCGAGAACGCGTCGAGCCTGAAGCCCAAGAGCCCGGTGCGCATCGCCGGGGTCGAGGCCGGCACCGTGAAGAAGGTCGAGACATTCGACACCAAGACCGGCGCCGCGCGCGTGACGATGGAGCTCGAGGACACCGCGCTGCCGATCCATGAGGACGCCGAGCTGAAGATCCGGCCGCGCATCCTGCTCGAGGGCAACTTCTTCGTCGACATCGAGCCCGGCAGCCCCAACGCGCCGATCCGCGGCGACGGCGGGGCTCCGATCCCGATGGCCCAGACCGCCGCCCCGGTGCAGCTCGGCGACGTGCTCAACGTGCTCAAGGCCGATGTCCGCGGCGACCTGCGCACCCTGCTCGCCGAGTACTCGCTCAAGGGCCTCGAGGGTGGCGGCGCGGAGTCCTTCAACGACGCGATCCCGTTCTTCGAGCCCGCCTACAGCAGCAGCTCGATCGCCAACGACGCGCTGCTGGGCGTCGACCCCGACGCCGACCTCCAGCGTGTCCTGCGCGGGCAGCAGGGCACCGCCGAGGCGCTGACCGTCGACACCCCCTCGCTCAAGGGCCTGGTGACCAACCTCAACACCACCGCGCGCGCGCTGGCGGCCGAGGACGACTCGCTGCGCGCGGCGATTCCGGCTCTGCGCGACACGCTGAGGACGGGATCGCCCGCGCTCGCCTCGCTCAGCTCGGCGCTGCCGCCGCTGCGCGCCTTCGCGGTCGAGGCCCTGCCCGGCGTGCGCTCGTCCGACGAGACGATCGACGCCGCGCTGCCGTTCATCGCCCAGACGCGCGCGCTCGTGCGCCCGGGCGAGCTGCAGGGCGCCGCCGCGGTGCTGCGCCGCCGGATCCCGAGCCTCGTGCGCCTGAACCGGCGCCTGATCCCGTTCCTGGCCGAGGGCCGCGCACTGGCCTCGTGCACGAACGAGGTGCTCGTGCCCTACTTCGAGTCGCCGATCCCCTCGGGCGAGCAGGACAACAGCGGTCAGCTCGTGCGCGAACAGGTCCAGCGCGCCTTCGTCGGCCTCTCCGGCGAGAGCCGCACCAGCGATGCCAACGGACCGTGGTTCAGGACTCAGGCGGTCCCCCCGAACAAGCTCTCCCTGGGCGAGGTCGAGCCCGTGCCTCCGACCGACGTCTCCACGCCGCCGGCCCACCGGCCCGACGTGCCGTGCGAGACGCAGGAGCCGCCGAACCTCGATGCGCCGGAGGCGAACTCGAGCGCGTTCCCCACGCCCGCGTTCGATACCGGCGAAACGCGAGCGGTGCAGAGCGGAGTGCGCCGATACATGCGCAGCGACCGCTACGAGCGCGTCCAGCGCCAGGCAGCGAAGGCGGCCCGATGAGGCGCGCGATCGTCAAGTACCGCCGCGACTTCCTCGCGATCGTCGCGCTGTCCGTGCTCGCGCTGGGCATCGGCGGCTACATCCTCAGCCAGCAGCGTCTGCGCTTTCCCTTCATCGAGGACAAGCCGCAGATCATCGAGGTCGAGCTCGAGAACGCCCAGGCCGTGACTCCGGGGCAGGGCCAGACCGTGCGTGTGGCGGGCGTCGAGATCGGCAGCATCGGAAAGGTCGAGCTCGAGGACGGCGTCGCCGTCGTCGACATGGAGATCAACCCCGAGTACGACGGCCTGATCCGCTCCGATGCGACCGTGCTGCTGCGGCCCAAGACCGCGCTCAAGGACATGTTCCTCGAGGTCGAGCCCGGTGGCGGCAAGCCGCTCGACGGGGGTGAGCGGATCCAGGTCGCCAACACCGCGCCCGACGTCAACCCCGACGAGTTCCTGTCCGCGCTCGACGGCGACACGCGCGACTACCTCAAGCTGCTGATCACCTCCGGCGCCGAGGGGCTCGAGGGCCGCGGCGAGGACCTGCGCCAGACGCTGCGCCGCCTGGAGCCGCTGCACCGCGACCTCGCCGCGGTCAACACCGCCGTCGCCGACCGCCGCGTCGAGCTCAAGCGCCTGATCCGCGACTACGGCGAGACGGTGCAGGAGCTCTCGGGCAAGGACGAGGAGCTGACAGACCTCGTCGCCTCGGCCAACGAGGTCTTCTCCGCACTGGCCGAGGAGCGCACCAACGTGCGCGCGACGGTGGAGAAGCTCCCCGGTGCGCTGCGCCAGACCGAGTCGACGCTCGCGCGCGTGGACACCCTCGGCGACCGCCTGGGCCCGGCGCTGAACGCGCTGCGCCCGCCGTTTCGCCGGCTCGAGCAGACCAACGCCGCGGTGCGCCCGTTCGTGAGCGAGGCGACGCCGATCGTGCGCGACCAGCTGCGCCCCTTTGCCCGCGCGACCCAACCGTTCGTCGCCGACCTGGGGCGTGCGGCGACCGACACCGTGCGCTCCCTGCCCGACCTCACCGGCAGCTTGCGCGGGTTCAACCGCTTCGTCAACATCGGCGCCTTCAACCCCGGCGGCGCCGAGCCTCTGACGGGCGATCTCGAGGTCGATCGCAACCGCGAGGAGGGCCTCTTCTTCTGGCTCGCATGGGCCGGTCAGCTGGGCGTCTCGCTGCACAACACCTCGGACGCCACCGGCGTCCTTCGCCGCGTGACGCTGTGCGGGGTCGATGCGAGCAACGCACTCGGGCAGCTGACGGGAGCGGTCGACCAGCTCACCGGTCCGCTGACCCAGCAGCTCGCCGAGCAGGGCGTGCCGGCCGACAAGATCGAGGACCAGGTCAAGCAAGAGGTGACGGGGTTGATCGCGCAGGTCACGACCTCGGGCTTCGGAACCTGCGAGTTCTAGGGAGATGGTCAAGGAGACCCCCAGCCTCGGCCGGATCGCAGCGATGGTGGCGTTCACGCTGTCGTGCTTCGCGATCCTGCTCTTCCTCTGGATCTCCTTCGGCGGCACGGTTCCGCTCAAGCCCGAGGGTTACCGCTTCACGGCGGCCTTCCCCGAGGCCGCGACGCTGGTCGAGGAGGCCGACGTGCGGCTCGCCGGGGTCAACGTCGGCAAGGTGCGCACGCGTGAGCTCGGCGACGACGGGCGCACGATCGCCGAGATCGAGCTCGACAGCACCTACGCCCCGATCCCGCGCGACACGCGCGCGGTCCTGCGTCAGAAGACCCTGCTCGGCGAGACCTACGTCGAGCTCAGTCCCGGCGACAAGTCACAGGGCATGCTCGACGACGGCGAGCGCCTGGCGCGGACCAAAGTCGACGTCACCGTCGAGCTCGACGAGATCTACCGCACGTTCGACAAGCGCACGCGCGACAACTTCGGACGCTGGATCCGCGAGGGATCGGTCGTGGTCGCGGGCGACTACGGCCAGGATCTCAACGACGCCTTCGGCAACCTCGCGCCGTTCGCCACCGACGGCGCCAAGCTGCTCGAGATCCTCGACGACCAGGACGGCGCCGTGCGCGGCGTGATCCGCGACACCGGGCGCACGTTCAACGCGCTCGCCGCCGAAGAGGGCAGGCTCAGTGGGCTGATCCGAAACGGCAACCAGACCTTCGACGCGCTCGCCTCGCGCGACGAGGCGCTGGCCGAGACCTTCCGCGTCTTTCCGACCTTCCTGCGCGAGACGCGCTCGACGCTGAGCCGGTTGAACACCTTCTCCACGGACACGCGGCCGCTGGTCAACCAGCTCAAGGCCCCGGCCGACGACCTCGGCCCGACGGTGCGCGACCTCGGCGACCTGGCGCCCGACCTCGAGGCCCTGTTCCGCGACCTCGATCCGCTGATCGTCGCGGGCGAGCGCGGGCTGCCCGCCGGCGCGCGCACCATCGACGGCCTGCAGCCGGTGCTGACCGGGCTGCGCACCTTCCTGCCCGAGCTCAACCCCGTCCTGTCCTACCTCGCCTTCAGCCGCCAGAACGTCGCCCAGTTCCTCTCGATCGGCGGCGGCGCGCTCGCGGGCAACGGCGCGGGCGGCTACACGCAGCCGCGCTCGGCGGAGCATTACCTGCCCCAGATCGCGCTGATCGACGGCCAGTCTTTCATGCGCCTCGACGAGCGCCCGAGCTACGATCGCGGCAACGCCTACGTGCTGCCCAACGGCGATGCGCGCGCGGCCGCCGCGGGGGTGCTCGAGAGCTTCAGCTGCCCCGGTGGCCAGGAGCAGCCCAACCCCGAGGACACGCCGCTGGCCGGCATCCCGGTGCTCGAGGCGCTCGGCGTCGGATCGGAGCCGCCGTGCCTGGTCGCCCCGTCGTCGCTGTACAGCGGCAAGCAGTACTCGAAGCTGTCGCGCGGCCGCGCCCCGCAGGTCGACCCGCCGCAGGGCCTCGAGGGATCGGCCCCGGCCTCTCCGTGACGCTCTCGCGCCGCGGCCTGCTGTCGGGCGCCGCGGGCGGCGTGGCGCTGATCGCCGGCTGCGGGGAGGACGAGCGCGAAGCCCCTGACGCGCCCGCCGGCGGCGACATCGACGTCGCCCGCTACGCGCTCACCCTCGAGCACCTCGAGGCGGCGTTCTACGAGCGCGTCGTCGACGCGGGCGTGCTCAGCGGCCGCGAGGGTGCGCTCGTGGTCACGATCCGTGACAACGAGCGCCAGCACGTGCTCGCGCTCGAAGCGGTCGTCAGGCGTCTGGGAAAGCGCCCGGGCAGGCCTGCGAAGACCGACTTCGACGAGGTCATCGACGGCGGGCGGGACACGATCATCGCCGTCGCCGCGGAGCTCGAGAACACCGGTGCCGGCGCCTACCTCGAGGAGGCGGCGCGCATCAGCGACCCGGACTTGCTCGGCTCTGCGCTCGCGATCCACGCGGTCGAGGCCCGTCACGCGGCGATCCTGAACCGCCTCGCCGGCCGGCCCGCACTGCCCGACGGCGCGTTCGCGACCGCGATCTCCCGGG
>Ga0136618_10000490_pt1 | contig 13563 bp, 14 predicted proteins | sample AntDrymUQ3302106_2_FD_104805 | JGI IMG/M metagenome (GOLD analysis project Ga0136618, IMG submission 104805) | Polar desert sand microbial communities from Dry Valleys, Antarctica - metaG UQ330 (21.06) | ecosystem: Environmental > Terrestrial > Soil > Desert | place: Antarctica: Dry Valley... | reverse complement strand
GGCCCTCGTTGTTGTAGTAGCCGGGGGTGCAGTCGGGGTTGGCCAGCAGCATGCCGGGGCCGGTGAGCAGGAGCTCGAGCCAGGCGGCTTCGGCCTCCTTGGTCACCTCGATCTGATCGAAGCCGTGGTCGAGGGCGTGCTTGATGGTGAGGGCGATCGTGCGGCCGGCCTCGGTGAGGTTGTGGGGCACGTTGGAGATGAGGTTGGCGCCCTGGGTGGGCTGCACGATGAACATGTTCGGGAAGCCGTGGACGTGGATGCCGTGCTTGGTCCGCATGCCGGCGCCCCAGTGCTCTGACAGGCGGAGGCCATCGCGGCCGGCGGGGTCGTACCCGGCCCGGCGCGTGAACTGGGTGCCCACCTCGAAGCCGGAGGCGTAGATGATGCAGTCCACCTCGTACGCCACGCTCGCCACCACCACCGCCGTCTCGGTGATGCGCTCCACGCCCTTGCCGTTGGTGTCCACCAGCTGGGTGCCGGGCTCGTTGAAGGCGTCCAGGTACTCGTCGTGGAAGCAGGGCCGCTTGCACAGCTGCCGGTACCAGGCCTTCAGCCCCTGCGCCGTGTCCGGGTCCTGCACGATCGAGTCCACCCGGGAGCGGATCTCGGTCATCTTCTCGTTGTCGGAGTCCTCGTAGGCGGTCAGCATCCCCTCCGGCGTGAGCTCCTCGGCCGGGAGCGACATGATCCGACTCCGGATCCGCCGGGCCAGGTCGGTCCAACCGTCCATCACCAGGTCGTCATCGGCGAAGCCGCCGGTCTGGTTGGCGGTGAAGTTCTCCAGCCAGCGCTGCTGCCAACCCGGCGTGGCCATCTCGGTGAACCACTCAGGGTCGGTGGGGCGGTTGTCGCGCACGTCCACCGACGACGGGGTGCGCTGGAAGACGTAGAGCTCCTGGCAGGCGCGGGCCAGGTGGGGCACGCACTGCACCGACGTGGCGCCGGTGCCGATGATGGCGATCCGCTTGTCGGCTAGCGCGTCCATCGGTGCCCCGGAGGGATCGCCGCCGGTGTAGTCGTAGTCCCAGCGACTGGTGTGGAACGAGTGGCCCCGGAACGACTCGATGCCAGGGATGCCCGGGAGCTTGGGCACGTGCAGCGGCCCGGTGCCCATGCCCAGGAACTGGGCCGTGAGCTCGTCGCCGCGGTTGGTGCGGATGATCCAGCGGGAGCGCCCGTCGTCCCACTCCAGGTCGGTGACCTCGGTGTGGAACAGGGCCTTGTCGTAGAGCCCGAACTGCTTGCCGATGCGCTGGCAGTGCTCGAGGATCTCTGGTGCGTGGCAGTACTTCTCGCTCGGCATGTGGCCGGTCTCTTCGAGCAGCGGCATGTAGACGAACGACGCGGTGTCGCACTGCGCCCCGGGGTAGCGGTTCCAGTACCAGGTGCCGCCGAAGTCGCCGCCCTTCTCGATGATGCGGACGTCGTCGATGCCCTGCTCCTTCAGGCGCGCCCCGGTGACCAGCCCGGCGAAGCCACCGCCGATGAAGGCCACCTGCACGTGGTCGGTGAGCGGCGCCCGCTCGGTGACCGGCGTGTAGGGGTCCTCGAGGTAGTGGGCCAGCTGGTCCTTCACCTGGAGGTACTGGTCGTTGCCGTCGGGGCGCAGCCGCTTGGCCCGCTCCTGGGCGTACTTCTGGCGGAGGGCGTCCTTGTCGATCGTCGTCACGAGGACGAGTCAACGACAGACTTGACCCACGGGTCAAGATCGCCCCGTACACCTCGAGGTGTACGGTGGTGCCATGAGTCGGACGAACATCGACCTCGATGACGAGCTGGTCGAGCGGGCGATGCGCCTCTACCGCCTCGAATCGAAGCGGGCAGCCGTGCAGCTCGCCCTCGAGAAGCTGGTGGGCGAGCGGATGACCAAGGCGGAGATGCTCGCCATGCGCGGCGTCGGGTACCCCCTGAGCAATGACGAGCTGGAGGGTGAATCCGATCTGGTCGACCTCAGCAGCGTCGACTTCAGCCGATTCGAATGATCGTCGACACATCGGCATGGCTCGAGTACCTCCGAGCGACCGACTCGCCGGCGGACGCCGCGATCACACGCATGATCGACGAGGACGCCGACCTCTTCGTGCCGGAGCTGGTGGTCATGGAGCTCCAGGTCGGGTCGGGCGACGAGCGCCACGCTCGCGCGCTCGGGCGGCTGCTGCGCAGCCTCGAGGTCATCCCCATCGCACCGATCGTCGACACCGAGCGGGCCGCCTCGCTCCAGCGACAGTGCCGGCGGGCCGGGCGCACGGTGCGCAACATGGTCGACTGCATGATCGCCGCGATGGCGGTGCGCCTCGGGGAGCCGGTGCTCCATCGCGATCGCGACTTCGACGTCCTCGCCGCCCACACCGAGCTCGAGGTCGTCAGCCTGGGGTAGGTCAGCGGGTGGCGGTCATGAGGAGGTAGGCGGCGGGCATCAGGGCCGGCGGTGCATCGCAGACCGACGATGTCACACGGGATCCCTAGCCTGCGGTGGGTGACCGTCGAGCCCGCCGCCCTCGCGCGGCTCCGGCAGCTCACCGGGAACCCCGCCGTCGGCTTCCGGGATGGGCAGCTGGAGGCCATCACCCGGCTGGTGGAGCGGCGGGGCCGCACGCTGGTGGTGCAGCGCACGGGGTGGGGCAAGAGCGCCGTCTACTTCATTGCCACCCGGCTCCTGCGCGACGCCGGCGCCGGCCCCACGGTCCTCATCTCGCCGCTGCTGGCCCTGATGCGCAACCAGCTGGAGGCGGCGTCACGCGCCGGCGTCGCCGCCGTCACGATCAACAGCGCCAACCAGGACGACTGGCCCGACATCGAGGCCCAGATCGGCGCTGGCCAGGTCGACCTGCTGCTGATCTCTCCCGAGCGGCTGCAGAACGAGCGCTTCCGGGACGACGTGCTCCCGCAGCTCATCGAGGAGCTTGGGATGCTGGTGGTGGACGAGGCCCACTGCATCAGCGACTGGGGCCACGACTTCCGGCCCGACTACCGCCGCATCGCCCAGGTCCTCGCCGTGCTGCCCCCCGAGGTCCCGGTGCTGTGCACGACGGCCACCGCCAACGACCGCGTCATCGACGACGTGGTCGCCCAGCTGGGCGACTCCCTCGAGGTGCTGCGAGGTCCGCTGGAGCGCGAGTCCCTCCGCCTGGCCGTGGTGGAGCTCCCGGCGGCGGCCGAGCGGCTGGCCTGGCTGGCCACGGTCATCCCCGACCTGCCCGGCTCCGGCATCGTCTACTGCCTCACCATCCACGACACCCGCCGGGTGGCCGAGTGGCTGCGCACCCAGGGCGTCGACGCCAGGGCCTACAGCGGTGACGACGACCCGGCCGTGCGCATCGAGCTCGAGGACGCCCTCCTGCGCAACGAGCTGAAGGTGCTGATCGCCACCTCTGCCCTCGGCATGGGGTTCGACAAGCCCGACCTGGGCTTCGTCATCCACTACCAGTCGCCCGGCTCGCCCATCGCCTACTACCAGCAGGTGGGCCGGGCCGGCCGAGCCCTCGACGAGGCCTACGGCATCCTGCTGTGCGGGTGGGAGGACCGCGACATCCAGGATCACTTCATCACCACCGCCTTCCCAGAGCGGGCCCAGGCGGAAGGGGTGGTGGCGTTGCTGGAGACCACCGACGGCACGGTGACGATGGCCGAGATCGAGGGGGCCGTGAACGTGAAGCGGGGTCGTCTCAGCCTGCTGTTGAAGGTGCTGGAGGTGGACGGCGCCGTGGCTCGGGCCGGGGGCCGGTGGCGTCGCACCGACCAGCCGTGGTCCTACGACGCCGACCGGGTGGAGCGGGTGACCGCCCACCGGCGCGCGGAACAGGAGGCCATGGCCGCCTACGCCTCCTCGACGACCTGCCGAATGGTGCAGCTGCGGGCCCAGCTCGACGACCCCGATGCGATGCCCTGCGGCCTGTGCGATGCGTGCGCCGGCACCGCCTGGGATGTCGAGCTCCCGACGGCCCTGGTGGCGGAGGCCCTCGCCCACCTCCGTCGCGGCGACAAGGTGCTCGAGCCGCGCGCCCGCTGGGCCGGGGGAGCGCCCGGCCTGCCCACCGGCAACATCAAGGTGGAGGAGCGTCTGGAACGCGGACGCCTCCTGTCGGTCTACGGCGATGGCGGCTGGGGCGGCATCGTCCGGCAGGCGCGCACCTCCGGCGTCGCTCCGATCGAGCTGCTCGAGGTGGCCGACGAGCTCGTCCGCCGCTGGAGCCCGCGCCCGTGGCCGGAGTGGATCACCCACGTGCCGTCCACCACGACGACCATGCCGGCCGACCTCGCCACCGCCCTCGGCTCCGTGCTGGCCCTGCCCGTGCACAACGTCATCCATCGGGCCACCGAGCGCCCACCGCAGGCTGCGATGGACAACAGCACCCAGCAGCTCGCCAACGTCCACGGGGCCTTCGAGGTCGCCGACGAGGTTCCCGTCGGGCCGGTGCTCCTCGTGGACGACGTCGTGGACTCACGTTGGACGATGACGGTCGTCGGCGCCCTGCTCCGCCGAGCCGGCGCTGGACAGGTGCACCCGTTCGCCCTGGCTCAGGCGAGAAGCTGATGGCCTCGGCTCAGCCCAGCGTATCGAGGATCCGCTTGCGCCAGGGCGGCAGGTTGGGCAGGAGCTCTTGGGGCGTGGACCCGAGGCGCACCACGATGGCGTCGAGGGGCGGGCAGATACCCACCATCTGGCCGTCGTAGCCCGAGGCCCGAAAGGTGCCGCGCTCGACGTCGAGCTGGTCGATCCACCAGTGGGCCCCGTAGAGGCTCCCATCGGTGTCGTCGACGGAGCGGAGGCGGCGACCGTGGTCGACCCAGCCCTCGGGGAGGATGCGGGCCCCGCCCCACGTGCCGTCGCGCAGGTAGAGGGTGCCGAAGCGGGCCCAGTCCTGGGCGGTGGCGTAGACGTACGACGAGCCGACGAAGGTCCCGGCGGCATCGAGCCTCGGATCGGCGCTCCGCATCCCGATCGGATGCAGCACCCGCTCGAGCACGTATTGGCGAGCGGCGTCCCCCGGCCCGACCGCCCGGCCGACCATCGCCGCCACGATGTTCGACGTGCCGGACGAGTAGTTGAAGACGGTGCCCGGTGGGTGGAGGAGCGGGCGGGCCTCCGCGAAGGCCGCCACGTCGTCCTTGCCCGCCCCGAACAGCATCTCGATCACGTCGGACACACCGGCGTCGACGTAGTCCTCCGCCCAGGCCAGCCCTTCCCGCATCTGGAGCAGATGGTCGAGGGTGATCGCGGCGCGCCCGTCGTCCCACCCGGGTGCGCCGGCGGGCGCATCGAGCTGAAGCACCCCATCGCCCACCAGAGTGCCGACGGTGGCGTGGAGGACGGACTTGGCCATCGACCACGAGAGCAGCGGTGTGCCGGGCTCGACCGGCTCGGGCGGCCGGTCGAAGTGGGGGAGGGCGCCGCCGTAGCGCTCGTGCAGCAGCCGGCCGCCCTGCACCACGGCGACGGCATAGGTGGCGCCGTAGCGCGCCTCGTCGGCGAACATCTCGTCCACCACCGCCTCGAGGGCAGGGGGCGGTGATCCGATGGGCCAGGCATCGGTGGGCCAGGCCACGCCGTCGGGCTGGGGCGGGAGCGGGTGGAGCTCGTGGTCCGGCACGGCCGCACCGTAGGCCGTTGCTCACCCCGGACGGTTCGACGCGGTTCGGCGTCGGCCCCACGGGGCAAGGTGCTCGACATGAAGCTCCCGTTCAAGGCCGCCGCCGCATTCGTCGCAAGTCCGCAGGGTCGCCGCGCCATCCAGCGTGCGCGCGAGAAGCTCGACACCCCGGAGAACCGCAAGCGAGCCAGCTCGGCGCTGAGCGAGGTGCGCTCCCGCGTCGCCAGCCGCGGTCGCCCGACGCCAGCGCCGCCTGACCGCCGGTCGTAGGCCCGAAGCGCAAGCGTGGCGTCGATGGCGTGGGAGGGCGAGGACTACCAGGCGCGCTTCGACCGGCTGGCAGCGGCCGGCACGGACGTGCACGGCGAGGCCACCTTCGTGCGGGCCTACCAGCCGGCCTCGGTGCTCGACGCCGGGTGCGGCACCGGGCGGGTGGCCATCGAGCTGGCCCGGCACGGCATCGAGGTGGTGGGCGCCGATGTCGACGCGTCGATGCTGGCCACGGCGCGCCGCCGGGCCCCGGAGCTCACCTGGGTCGAGTCCGACCTCGCCGGCCTCGAGCTCGGCCGAGATTTCGATGTGGTCGTGATGGCCGGGAACGTCCCGCTGTTCACCCCGCCCGGCACCGAGGCGGATCTGGTCGCTGGGGTGGCCCGGCACGTGGCACCGGGCGGGTGCCTGGTGGCCGGCTTCAGCCTCGACCGCGGCTATGGCATCGAGGATCACGACCGCCATGCGGCCGCTGGCGGCCTCACCCTGGAGGAGCGTTTCGCCACCTGGGCCCGGGCGCCATGGTCGTCGACGGGGGACTACGCCGTGTCGGTCCACCGGCGCTCTCTAGGGTGAGGGCCATGCAGGGCTCCGTCACCGTCCACATGGCTGCGTCTCCCGAGCGGATCTGGGACCTCGTGAGCGATGTCACCAAGATCGGGCGCTACAGCCCGGAGACCTTCGAGGCGGAATGGCTCGATGGGGCCACCGGCCCCGCAGTGGGCGCCCGGTTCCGGGGCCACGTGAAGCGCAACGGCCGAGGCCCCACCTACTGGGCGGCATGCACCGTGATCACCAGCGATCCTGGCCGTGAGTTTGCCTTCGGGGTCGGGCCGCCGGGCAAGGCCCTCAACACCTGGCGCTACGTGCTGGAACCAGCCGGCGACGGCACCGACGTCACCGAGTCGTTCGAGCTCGCCCCCAAGCTGCCCATGCGCGCCTACTGGGCGCTGCTGGGCTGGGCCCGTGGGCGCACGAACCGCGACGGCATGCAGGCCACGCTCGAGCGGATCAAGGCAGAGGTCGAAGGCCCATCCTCGTAGCCGAGGCCGGTGCGAGGACGGCCCGGTCACCGTGCTGCGGGGCGGACGGATGCTCGGTGCCTGTCGCTACGGTCAGGCCGGGCAGATGTCCCGGTCTGCCCCCGGCACCCCGACCTCGCGGCCAGCCTCGAAGCGGTGGCGGAAGGTGAAGGCCGTCGGCGTGGGGCCGTGGGTGCGCAGGTGCTCGAGTCGGGCGATGGCCTCGACGGTGTCGGGCACGGTGCCGTCGGGGATCCACCAGAGACAGGTCGTGGCCTCGATGGCTCCCTCGAACCACTGCCGCCGGCGGCGGAGGTACTCGACGTGGCCAGTGCGGAACACGAAGTCGGCCAGAGCCTCCACCGACGTCCACACCGTGAGGTTCACGATCATCAGTTTGTCGTCGTAGGCCCGGATGTGGGTGGCGTCGCCGGAGTCGTCCTGCAGGCGCCACACGTAGCCGGGGCTGGCCTCGGCAAGGGCGTTCACGGGCTCGAGGTTGGCCACGAACTCCGCGATCCGGGGATCCTCGATGGGGGCGAGGAGCCTTCCCACGTTCAGCTGCGCCAGGAGCACGGCTCCATCATGCCGCGCCGACCTCCTGGCGCGGCCCGGGCGCCGCGTCGGAGTGATCAGGGGCAGCCTGGGCCGCCGGGGCGGTCGGGGATGGACGGGTCCACCACCTCGATGTGGACGTGGGGCCACGGTGGCAGCGCCGTGAACTCCTCGACCTGGGACGGGAACGGCAGCACCCGTCCCCGTGCGGCGAGACGAGTGACTCCGGCCTCCACTCGCTGCCCCTCAGCGAGCGCCAGCCCATCGACGTGGAGGACCTTCACCTCCCACCCCGGGCGGGCGTCGGGTTCGATCACGGCGTACTGGTCGACGTGGTCGCAGTAGAGCGTGTAGGTGCCGGCCCGGAGCACCGTGCCGGTGACGGGGGAGCGGATCTCTCGATCCGGCGCGACGACGATGTCAGCGGCGCCCTGGGGGTGGGTGTCCCGGCCGCGCTGGTCCAGGGTGAACCATCGAGCCGAGCCGGCCACGGCCGTCTGCGGCTGAGCGCCGTCATGACCCGACTGGTGGTAGCCGATGGCCTCGACCTGGTCGGCGGGGTGGTGCAGGGTGAGCGGCCCGATGGTGCCGTAGGGCTGCCACTCCTGCTGGTGGAGGGCGCGCCGCGCCGGCGGCGCGGTGGGCGCCGTCGTGGTGGCTGGCATGGTCGTGGTCGCTTGGGGCGAGGTTGGGACAGGCGCGACCGGCGCCACCGTGGTGGGGGGCGCCTCGGTGGTCGGGGCGGACACCGTGGGGCTGGCCAGCAGCGGGGGGCGTTCGACGGCGCGCTCCCGGCTGGTCGCTGCGGCTCCGGAGCACGCGCTCGCGACCACGGCGAACGCGAGCAGGATCCAACTGCTCGCGCCACCGGTCGCCCCCATGGCCGAGGAGCCTACGGCCGCGTCTCGCTCAGTCGGCCGTGGCGTCAACCGACTCCTCGACGGCGCCGCCGCGGTTGGTGGTGAGCGGCACCTCGCCCTCGATGCGGGGGACCTCGATCTCCACCGTGACGGTGCCCTCGGCCTTCTCGTAGCGCACCACGTTGAGGACGGCGCCGTAGACGATGAGGCGGCCGTAGACCAGCAGCCAGGCCAGCACGGCGAAGACCACGCCGAGCGATCCGTAGAGCGCAGAGGACGACGCCACCGCCCGGGGCACGAGGATGGACCCCACCAGCTTGAGGACCTCGAAGCCGACGGCCACCAGCACCGCCCCTGGGAGGTGCACCCGCCACCCGACGCTGCTGTTGCCGAGGGAGTGGAAGGTCCAGACGAACAGCACCGTGGTGAGGGCGAGGCCCAGCACGACCGTGAGTGGCTTGACCGGGCCGGGCGCCCACCGCAGCAGCGGGCCGAGGGCGGCCGTGGCCAGGAACAGCACGCCGGCTCCGAGGAGCCACCGCACGGCCACCAAGCGATCGATCAGCCCGCGTCCCTTGGCTTGCCAGGCGGCGTTCAACCCGTTCTGGAGGGAGCCGACCACGCCGAGCCCGGACAACAGCAGGCCGCCGAACCCCACGATCGACGCCGCTCGACGGCTTCCCTCGGCCGTGGCGATGGCATCGTTCACCGTGTCGGCGGCCCGGCCCCGGAGGCCCAGCTCACCGATGAGCGAGCTGGCGAAGGACGAGTCGCCTGACGACACGAACCCGATCACGGCGATGACCACGAGCAGCAGCGGGAACAACGACACGAACGACGCCAGCGCGATGGACGACGCCAGCGGACCGCCGCCGATGTCGCCGAAGCGATCGTTGACGGACATCACGGCATCCAGCCACCGCCACCGCTCCCGCCACCTGGCGATGTCGAACACAGGGGCAAGGTACCCCGTCTGAGTAGGTTCGGAACCGTGCTCCCCACCGACATCGACCCGGAGCGGGTCCCGGCTCACGTGGCCTGCGTGATGGACGGGAACGGCCGGTGGGCCACCCGTCGAGGCCTCAAGCGCACCGAGGGCCACGCAGCCGGGGAGGAGGCGCTGTTCGATGCGGTCGAGGGCGGGCTGGAGCTCGGCCTGAGGTGGCTCACCGTCTACGCATTCTCCACCGAGAACTGGCGCCGCCCCGTCGACGAGGTGCGTTACCTCATGCAGTTCAACGAGCGACTCCTGCTCACCCGGCGCGACGAGCTGGACGGCAAGGGCGTGCGGGTGCGGTTCATCGGACGCAAGGGCTGGCGGGTGCCCAAGCGGGTGCAGAAGCACATCGACGACACCGAGGCCATGACGGCCCACCACCGACGGATGACCCTCACCTTCGCCTTCAACTACGGCGGCCGGGCCGAGATCATCGACGCCGTGCAGGCACTGGTCGCCGAGGGCACCCCCGCAGCCAAGATCACCGAGGAGGCCATCCGGTCCCGTCTCTACGCCCCCGACATGCCCGACCCGGACCTCGTCGTGCGCACCTCCGGCGAGCATCGCATCTCCAACTTCTTGCTGTGGGAGATGGCCTACAGCGAGCTCATTTTCACCGACACCCTGTGGCCCGACTTCCGCCGCGAGCACCTCTTCGACGCCGTGCGCGAGTACCAGCGCAGAGAGCGGCGGTTCGGCGGGGTCGACCAGTAGCGTCACCGCCATGGGTCTGTACCGGGACGAGGGAATCGTGCTCCGGACCCACAAGCTCGGCGAGGCCGACCGCATCATCAGCGTGCTCACCCGCCATCACGGCAAGGTGCGAGCCGTGGCGAAGGGCGTGCGCAAGACCAAGAGCCGCTTCGGCGCCCGGCTCGAGCCGCCCACCCACCTGCACCTCCAGCTCTATGAGGGTCGCAGCGAGCTCCACATCATCGACCAGGCCGAGACCATCGATCACTTCCGGGCGATCCGTGATGACCTCGATCGACTCACCCGGGCCGTCTGCCTCCTGGAGGCGGCTGATCAGCTCGGCCTGGAGGGCGAGCCCAACCCGGCCCTGTACCAGATGTTGCTCGGCGCCCTCCGGGCGCTGGCCGGCCACAGCGGCCCGCTGGTGGTGCCGAGCTTCTTCCTCAAGGTGCTGGCCCTCGAAGGCTTCCGGCCGGTCGTCGACCGCTGCGTCGAGTGCGATCTGGAGGACGACCTCGTCGCCTTCGACCTCGACAGCGGCGGCACCCGCTGCACCGCCCACCGCGCTGGCGTGGCCATCTCGCCCGAGGCCTTGGAGCTGCTCAACGACATCCTCGGCGGCAGGCTCGGACAGGCCCTCAACGAGGAGCCCTCCGACGCCACCACCGAGGTCGAGCATCTGGCCACCCGCTCCCTCGAGCACCACCTCGAACGCCGCCTCCGCTCCGTCGCCATCCTCGACCGAGGCTGACCCCCCCCACCCCGTCCGGGGTGTCCGTCAGGCGATGGGGGCTCCGGGTTGGACGTCGGGTTCGAGCTGGAGGAGGCGGACGGTGCCATCGGGGTCGATGGCGCCGAGGACGAGGAACTGGCTGGTGAAGCCGGCGATGCGCTTGGGGCCGAGGTTCACGGCGCCGGCGACGAGGTGACCGACGAGCTCCTCGGCGGTGTAGTTGGTGATCTGGGCGCTGGTGCGCAGCGTGCCGACGTCGGGGCCGAAGTCCACGGTGAGCTTCCACGCCGGCGTGCGCGCCTCGGGGAACGGCTCGACCTCCAGGACTCGGCCGGCTCGCAGGTCGAGGGCGAAGAATCCGTCGGCCCCGACGTCGGGCTTGCGGTCGGTCACTGACCGGGGATGGGCGACCAGGCCTTCGAGCCCTCGTCCCACTGCACCCAGGCGCGCTGAGCCGGGTCCCATTGGATGTAGGTGCCGCGTGCCTCGTCCCACTGTGGGGCGTCGGCGGCTGGCGTGGCGGGCGGCGTGGCGGGTGACGCCCAGCCGGCCGAGCTCGGGCCGGCGGGCTGGCCCCAGCCGGCTCCGCCCACCCCCGGCGGCGGTGCACCCCAGCCACCTGTCGGTCCCACGGGCGGCGGAGCGGTGAGGCCGGGCACCACGATGGGGGCCCCGGCCGCCGAGGAGCGCACCACGAAGGTCTTGGCGGCCATGTCGCCCACCCGCCGGTGGCCGACGGTGGTGAGCCCGACGATGAAGCCGACGAGCGGCAGGAAGTACGGGAAGGCGTCCACGATCCAGAGCAGCCAGCGCACCAGCGCTTTGACGAAGCCCGGGGGACGCCCGTCCTCGCCCACCACGCGGATGCCGGTGACGAGCTTGCCGACCGTCCAACCGGTGAGCCCCTGGAGGATCACCAGCATTCCGAAGGTGGCGCCCCAGTACAGGGCGGTGCTGGGGCCGGTGCCGCCGTCGGAGAAGTAGACGCGGTCGTCGATGTCCTCGGCGTTCAGGCAGAAGCCGTTGTTCCCGTCCAGGTAGTCCTCGCAGAACTGCTCACCACCCACCCCGCCGATGTCGTCGACGTCCAGGTACTCGAAGCTGGCCGTGAGCAGCATGATCACAGGCACGAGGATGAGGGCGGCGTCGATCAGGAGGGCCAGCACCCGGCGTCCGAAGACGGCGGTGGGGTCGGTCTGCACGGGATACGCCATCGCGTCGTTCTAGCCCATCCCAGTAGCCTCCCGGCCATGGCCGCCACGCCCGCCCCGGAGCTCTTCGACAAGATCGTCAACCTGTGCAAGCGGCGCGGCTTCGTGTTCCCCTCGGCCGAGATCTATGGCGGCTTCCGCTCCACCTACGACTACGGGCCGCTCGGCGTGCTGATGCTGCGCAACGTGAAGAACGCGTGGTGGCGTTCGATGGTGCAGCTGCGAGACGACGTCGTCGGCCTCGACGCCGCCATCCTCAGCCCGCCGCCCGTCTGGGAGGCCTCCGGGCACCTGGCCAACTTCACGGATCCCCTCGTCGACTGCAAGGAGTGCCAGGAGCGCTTCCGCCTCGACAAGCTCGACGACCCGCACGCCTGCCCGAGCTGCGGGGCCAAGGAGAGCTTCACCGAGGCCCGCCAGTTCAACCTCATGTTCAAGACCCACGCTGGGCCGGTGGAGGGATCGGGGCACGAGGTGTACCTGCGGCCCGAGACGGCGCAGGGGATGTTCCTCAACTTCAAGAACGTGCTCGAGACGTCGCGCAAGAAGCCGCCCTTCGGCATCGCCCAGGTGGGCAAGTCGTTCCGGAACGAGATCACCCCCGGGAACTTCGTGTTCCGCACTCGCGAGTTCGAGCAGATGGAGATGGAGTTCTTCGTCCCGCCAGCCGAGGCGGAGCAGTGGTACGAGTACTGGTGCCAGCAGCGCTACGCCTGGTACCTCGAGCACGGCATCTCCAGCGACTCGCTCCGCCTCCGGCCCCATGACGCCGACGAGCTGTCCCACTACTCCTCGGCCACCTCCGACGTGGAGTTCCTCTTCCCCTGGGGCTTCGACGAGCTCGAAGGGATCGCCAACCGCGGCGACTACGACCTCACCCAGCACGCCAAGCACTCCGGCGAGCGACTCGAGTTCTTCGACCAGGCCACCAACGAGCACTACGTGCCGCATGTGATCGAACCGGCCGCCGGCGCCACCCGCACGATGATGGCCTTCCTCATGGCCGCCTACGCCGAGGAGGAGGTGAACGGCGAGACCCGCACCGTCCTCCGTCTCCACCATCGGATCGCCCCGTACCAGGTGGCGGTGCTGCCGCTGTCAAAGAAGGACACGCTCACACCGGTGGCCCGCGAGGTGTTCCAGCTCCTCGCCCCCCACCTCATGTGCGACTACGACGAGACCCAGGCCATCGGCCGCCGCTACCGCCGCCAGGACGAGGTGGGCACGCCGTTCTGCGTGACGGTGGATTTCGACAGCCTGCATGACCGGGCGGTCACTGTGCGTGACCGGGACACGATGGCCCAGGAACGCGTCCCGATCGACGATCTGCTCACCCACCTGCGGGGTTCCCTGGACTGATCGCGCCGTCGGGGCCGGCTTGTCTCGGCAGATCGCGGCGACTGGCAACAGGTTGTTGCCAACCGATGCCGCTGGTGCCTACTGTGCCAGGCAACGAGGGCTGTTCCCGCCCGCCCAGCCCCCGCCAGCAGCGACCGCCGTACGTCCCTCCCGTGGATGAGGCGGTCGTTGCGCGTCCGGGTCCGTACGGGGGCAGACTCAGGCGATGGACGATGCCTGGTTCGAGCTCAACCGCGCCTGGTGGGACGAGCGCGTGGCCACCCACGTTGGCT
>Ga0136618_10000489_pt1 | contig 13567 bp, 12 predicted proteins | sample AntDrymUQ3302106_2_FD_104805 | JGI IMG/M metagenome (GOLD analysis project Ga0136618, IMG submission 104805) | Polar desert sand microbial communities from Dry Valleys, Antarctica - metaG UQ330 (21.06) | ecosystem: Environmental > Terrestrial > Soil > Desert | place: Antarctica: Dry Valley... | reverse complement strand
TCAAGATGGACGAAATCCTGGCCATCCACGCCGCGGCCCTCACGGATCTCCATGTAGATGGCCCGGCTGACCATGTCCCGTGGTGCCAGCTCCATGAGGGTCGGCGCGTAGCGCTCCATGAAGCGCTCGCCCTTGCCGTTGCGCAGGTAGCCGCCTTCCCCTCGCGCCGCCTCGGAGAGCAGGATGCCGATGCCCACGATACCGGTCGGGTGGAACTGGTAGAACTCCATATCCTCGAGTGGCACGCCGCGCCGGTAGGCCAGCGACACTCCATCACCGGTGAGCGCATGGGCGTTGGATGTGATGCGGAAGATGCGCCCGAAGCCTCCGGTGGCGAGCAGGACAGCCCCGGAGCGGAAGACGTGCAACTCTCCGTCCGCGATGCGGTAGGCCACCACGCCCCGGGTCAGGCCCCCGTCGATGAGCAGATCGACCACGTGGTACTCATCGAAGAACCGTACCCCGTGCTTGATGCACTGCTGGTAGAGCGTCTGGAGGATCATGTGGCCGGTGCGGTCGGCGGCGAAGCAGGAGCGCCGGACAGGAGCCTCGCCATAGTTCCGTGTGTGGCCGCCGAAGCGCCGCTGGTCGATCTTGCCGTCCGGGGTCCGGTTAAAGGGCAGGCCCAAGTGCTCCAACTCGATGACCGTCTCGATGGCCTCGCGTGCCAGCACCTCCGCGGCATCCTGGTCCACGAGATAGTCGCCACCCTTCACGGTGTCGAACATGTGCCACTCCCAGTGGTCTTCCTCGTGGTTGCCCAGCGCCGCGCAGATGCCACCCTGTGCCGCGCCGGTGTGCGAGCGCGTCGGGTAGAGCTTGCTGAGCACGGCCGTCTTGACGCCCGTCCGTGCCAGCTCAAGAGCAGCGTAGAGGCCCGCGCCGCCGGCGCCGACGATGACCGCCTCGTACTCGTGAGCGACCATCTGGCGGCTGAGTGGCTGTCGGTCCATCACCGTCTCAGGTCTCCAGCCCCGGCAGGGTAAAGACGACCAGGCTGCCTATCACGAACAGGATCCCGGCCAGTATCCACATGGCGGACATGATCACCACTCGCGCCCGCGCCCCATGGACATAGTCCAGGATCACCGTGCGCATCCCGACGAATGAGTGGAATAGAACGAGCATCAGCAGTGTCCAGTCGAAGGCACGCCAGAACAGGTTGTTCCATCGTTCGCGCGTCACGAACTCAGCGGTCTGCTCGGCCGGATCCCAGATGAAATGCAGGATGCTGAAGTGGGCCAGCGCCATGACGAAGAGCAGCACGCCCGTGACGCGCATCAGATACCAGATGGCGACTTCCGTGCCGCGTCCCGAAGGCTTCACCCGTCCAGAGGAACGCGGCGAGATGCGCATCAGTTGACCCCCATAGCGCGCAGCAGACCGTCCAGGTGCTCACGATAGAGAGGCAGCAGTATGATCGCCGCGCCCGGTAGCCCCAGACCGAAGAAGATCAGCCAGTTCAGCCACCATATCTTGCGATGATGGACGGTCATCGCGGGCCACAGATCGATGATGATGATCCGCATCCCGTTCAGCGCGTGATAGAGCAGCGCCGCGCCCAGCAAGACTTCCATGATCCGACCGGGAGCGCTTGCATAGAAGGCCAGCAGCTCGTCATATGCGTCGGGGTTGCCGCCGATGAGGTAGATGTCGATGACATGAAGGATGACGAAGAGCCAGACCCCCACCCCACTGATGCGGTGGAATGCCCAAGCGATGGTGCCTTCGCGTCCCCGATATCGGAACAGCAGCCCAAGGTAGCGCCGCACTCCGGGAAGCTCAGCCGGCCGCGGCGGCGGCCGCGGCGCCGGTCACTCGTTCCGCGACGGCGCGTGCGAAGGCGCGAGTGCCCGCCGTGCCCCCCAGGTCCCGAGGTCGCGAGACATCCTCGCTGATCACGCCGCGGGTCGCTGTCTCCACTCGCCCCGCCGCCTCGACCTCGCCCAGATGGCGCATCATGAGGGCGCCCGACAAGATGAGCGCCGTGGGGTCGGCGATGTCCAGGCCGGCATATTTGGGAGCTGACCCGTGCACCGGCTCGAAGACGGCGGCGTCCGTGCCGATATTCGCGCCCGGCGCCACCCCCAGGCCGCCCACGAGACCGGCCGCCAGATCGCTCACGATGTCGCCGTACAGGTTGGGCAGGACGAGCACATCGTAGAGCTCAGGTTTCTGGACCAATTGCATGCACATGTTGTCAACGATGCGGTCCTCGAACTCGACGCGTCCCTCGTACTCCTTCGCCACGGTCCTGCAACACTCCAGGAAAAGGCCATCGCTCAATTTCATGATGTTGGCTTTGTGGACGGCCGTCACCTTATGTCGATCGTTGTTCACAGCGTACTCGAAGGCGTAGCGTGCGATACGCATCGAGGCATGACGCGTGATTATCTTGATCGACTCGGCCGCATCAGGCCCGACCATATGCTCGATGCCCCCGTAGAGATCCTCCGTATTCTCGCGGACGATCACCAGGTCGACGTCGTCGTAGCGCATGCCCAGACCGGGTATGGAGCGAGCGGGACGGACGTTCGCATAGAGGTCCAGGGCTTGTCGGAGGGTCACGTTGACGGAGCGGAAGCCACCGCCCACCGGGGTCGTGATGGGTCCCTTGAGCGCTACGCGATTGCGCCGGATGGATCCCAGGACCTCGTCCGGCAGCGGTGTGCCGTGGCGCTCCAGCATCGCCTCGCCCGCCTCCACTCGCTCCCATTCGAAGGCGATCCCGGTGGCGTCAAGGACGGTCACAGCGGCGTCGGCCAGCTCCGGCCCGATGCCGTCGCCCGGGATCAGCGTCACGCGGTAGGTCACGACCGGCATCGTACCGCAGGAGGCTGGCAGCGGGCGGGAGGTAGCGGCACGGCCTCTCCCCGCGACGGGGTGTCGGGGGACGTGCGACGGCGGAGCGGAGCCTCCTGTACCATCGGCACCCCGTGAAGATCCAGGAAGCAGACGCCAAGTCGCTCCTCGTGGCCCAGGGCCTGCCCGTGCCTCCATGGGCCGTCGCCCGCACGGCGACCGACGCGCGGGCGGCCGCTGAGCGCCTCTTCTCGGCTGGTGCACACCAGGTCGTGATCAAGGCGCAGGTGCTGGTCGGGGGCCGCGGCAAGGCCGGTGGTGTGAAACTGGCCGCCGACGCCGCCGCGGCCGAGGAGGTCGCCGCGGCCATCCTGGGCATGGACATCAAGGGCATCACCGTGCGCAAGGTCCTGGTGGCGCCCGCGGCCGACATCGTCCACGAGTACTACCTCTCGGCGGTCCTCGATCGCGCCGCCCGGCGCGTGCTCTACATGGGCTCCGCGGAGGGCGGCGTGGAGATCGAGCAGGTGGCCGAGGAGCGGCCCGAGGCCATCACTTACCTACATGCGCATCCGCATCTCGGTCTCCAGGACTTCCAGGCGCGCGAACTCTGCTTCGCCATGGGCCTTGGCGGCCATCTGAAGGACTTCCTCAGGATCGCCCAGGGCCTCTACGCCACGATGATCGCCTATGACGCCGACCTCGTGGAGGTCAACCCGCTGGCCCTCGTCCGCGAGACCGGCGCGGACGGCATGACGGTCGAGCGGCTGCAGGCCCTGGACGCCAAGATCACCCTCGACGACTCGGCCCTTCACCGACACCCGGGGCTGGAGGATCTGCGAGACCTCGACGAAGAGGATCCGGTCGACATCGAAGCGCGGGCCGAGGGTCTCAGCTTCATCCGCCTTGAGGGTGACATCGGCTGCATGGTCAACGGGGCAGGCCTGGCTATGACCACCATGGATCTGGTCAAGCGGGCGGGCGGGCAGCCCGCCAACTTCCTGGATATCGGCGGCGGCGCCCGCGCGGACAGGGTTGCCGCCGCGATGCGCCTGATCCTAGCCGACACGAGCGTGCGAGCCATCCTGGTCAACATCTTCGGCGGTATCGCGCGCGGCGACGAGGTAGCACGCGGTTTGGTGGAGGCCAGGCGACAACAGGCGCGAAGCGTGCCCATGGTCGTCCGCATCGTGGGCACCAACGCGGACCTGGCCGCGGAGATCCTGAGCGGCATCGAGGGCATCGAGACGGCCGGCAGCCTGGACGACGCCGTGGACAGAGCCGTGGCAGCTTCACGCGCAAAGCTGGCCGAGACATGAGCATCCTCGTCGGCCGCGACACTCGGCTGGTGGTGCAGGGCATCACAGGTCGCGAAGGCACCTTCCACGCCCAGCAGATGCAGGAGTACGGAACCCGCATCGTGGCCGGCGTCACGCCCGGCAAGGGCGGTCAGTCTGCCTTGGGCGGGAACGTGCCCGTGTACGACACCGTCCGGGAGGCGGTCACACAGGGCGGTGCCGACACGTCCGTGATCTATGTGCCAGCCGCTGGCGCGCCGGATGCCATCCTCGAGGCCGTGGCGGCCGGCATCGGCACTATCTTCTGCATCACCGAGCACATCCCGGTGCTCGACATGCTGAAGGTCATGCCCGAGGTCCAAGCGGCCGGCGCACGACTCATCGGCCCTAACTGCCCCGGCGCCACATCTCCCGGGCAGGCCAAGGTGGGCATCATCCCGGGGTCCATCCATCGCGAGGGCCGTATCGGGCTGGTGAGTCGATCGGGAACGCTGACCTACGAGGTCGTCCAGGCTTTGAGCGACGCCGGGATGGGCCAATCCACCTGCGTGGGCATCGGTGGCGACCCCATCGTGGGCAGCACCTTCATCGACATCCTGGGACTTTTCCGCGATGACCCCGACACCGACGCGCTGGTGCTGATGGGTGAGATCGGCGGCGATGCGGAGGAAGGGGCGGCGGCCTGGAAGAAGGAGCACCTGCCGGACACGCCGATGGTCGCCTTCATCGCGGGCCGGACCGCGCCACCCGGCCGGCGCATGGGCCACGCCGGGGCCATCATCAGCGGGAGCAGCGGCTCGGCACAGGACAAGATCGACGCCCTGGAAGCGGCCGGCATCCGGGTCGCCGAGTCGCCCACGGAGATCCCCCGTCTCCTGCAGGAGTGCGGCGTCCGCCCGGCATGACCCGAGAGGCGCTCCGGGCCAACCAGGGACTCTGGGACGAATGGACGCGCATCCACGAGACCTCCACCTTCTATGACCTGGAAGACTTTCGGCAGGGCGGCATCCGCCTGCAGCTCTACGAGGTCGAGGAGGTCGGCGACGTAGCGGGGCAGGATCTGCTGCACCTTCAGTGCCATTTCGGCATCGACACGCTCTCCTGGGCGCGCCTCGGGGCACGGGTCACCGGGGCCGACTTCTCGGCGGCGGCCGTCGAGCTGGCTACCCGGCTGGCCGGTGAGCTGGAGCTGGATGCTCGCTTCATCCGGTCGGACCTCTACGATCTGCCGGACGCGCTAGAGGCGGACTTCGACATCGTCTACACCTCTCGCGGCGTCCTGGGCTGGTTGCCTGACATCGCCCGCTGGGCACGGGTCGTAAGCCACTTCTTGAAGCCGGGCGGCACCTTCTACATCACCGAGATCCACCCGGTGGCGCAAGCCTTCGAGAATGAGGGGGTCGCGCCCGGCGAGCTGCGGCTCCAGTACCCCTACTGGGAGCACCCGGAGCCGCTCGCTTTCGAAGTGGCGGGCTCCTACGCTGACCGTTCGGCGGCGGTCACGACCCCCACGGAGTACGGCTGGGACCACAGCCTGGGCGAGATCGTCACGGCGCTCATCGACGCGGGGTTGCGCATCGAGTCACTGCGGGAGTTTCCCTGGGTCGACTGGCAGCTCGACTTCCTGGTGCAGAGCGAGGACGGAAAGTGGCGCCTGCCGCCAGGGATCCCTGGCGAGCTACCGCTCTCCTTCTTCCTCCTCGCGATGAAGCCGACGGTGGCCGGCTAGGGCGCTTGGCGCGCCGTAGCCGAGCGATGTCCAGGCGGGTCCGCCCGGGGCCTCGATCAGCTCCACGAGGACGCCTTGCGTGCTGCGCGGGTGGAGGAAGGCGACTGGTCCCTCTGCACCGCGTCTGGGCGCAGCATCCACCAGCTCGACCCCGCGGCTGGCGAGATCGCTGAGGGCAAGAGAGAGATCGGGCACCTCGAAGCAGACGTGATGGAAGCCCTCTCCGCGCGATTCGAGGAAGCGGGCGACGCCTGTGTCCGGCTCGACCGGTTCGACCAGCTCGACCTTGCTCTCCCCCACCGGCAGGAAGGCGATGAGGACCCCATCAGCCTTCACCGGAAGAACGAGCTCCACGGGCAGACCCAGCAGGTCGCGCCAGAGGGCCAGGGCATCGTCCATCCGACGCACGACCAGCGCCACGTGGTGCAGCCGGCCGAGTCCCAGGCTGCGCGCGGTCTGCTCGAACATGCAGCGTCAGACCGTGAGGAGCTCGCGGTGCTCCCCCCAGCAGGAGCGCAGCCGGTCGCTCATCTCTCCCAGCGTGGCTCCGGCCTTGGCCGCCTCGATGAGAGCTGGCAGCAGGTTGTCGCTGCCCGTGGCGGCCCTGACCACCTCGTCCATGGCTCTCGCCCAGTGCCCGGGGTCGCGCTGGACACGTGCACGCCGCACACGCTCCACCTGTCTCCGTTCGGAGTCCTTCCCAAGCCGCTGGAGAGCCGGTCCTGCGACCGGATCGTCCACGAATCCGTTGACGCCCACCACGATGCGTTCACCACTCTCTACCTCTCGCTGGTAACGGAAGGCAGCTTCCTGGATCGCGCGCTGCTGGAACCCACGCTCGATGGCCCTGATGGCGCCACCCATGGCGTCGATCTCGGCCAGGTAGCCGCTTGCAGCGACCTCCAGCTGGTCGGTCAGAGTCTCGACGTAGTAGCTGCCCGCCAGCGGATCGGGCGTCTCGGTCACGCCGCTCTCGTGAGCCAGGATCTGCTGGGTCCGCAGCGCCAGGCGGGCGGAGCCCTCCGTGGGCAGCGCCAGGGCTTCGTCGCGGGCGTTGGTGTGAATGCTCTGCGCGCCGCCCAGCACCGCGGAGAGCGCCTGGATGGTCGTGCGTACGACGTTGTTGTCGATGGACTGGGCGGTCAGGCTGGATCCGGCGGTCTGGACGTGGAAGCGGCACATCATCGACCGGTCTTCGAGGGCCCCGAACCGGTCACGCATCACCCGCGCCCACATCCGGCGGGCGGCGCGGAACTTGGCTACCTCTTCGAAGAGCTCGCTCCAGGCGGCGAAGAAGAAGCTCAGGCGGCCGGCGAAGCGGTCGATATCCAAGCCCCGCGCCCGAGCAGCCTCCACGTAGGCGATGCCGTCGGCGATGGTGAACGCCAGCTCCTGCGCAGCGGTGGCACCCGCCTCGCGCATGTGATATCCACTGATGGAGATCGTGTTCCAGCGGGGAAGGTCGTCGGCGCAGAACTCGAAGATGTCGGTCACCAGGCGCATGGAGGCTTCGGTCGGGTAGATGTAGGTGCCCCGGGCGATGTACTCCTTCAAGACGTCGTTCTGGACTGTGCCGCCGAGCCGGTCCCGCGGCACTCCACGACCGTCGGCCACCGCTACGTAGAAGGCCAACAGGATGGCCGCGGTGGCATTGATCGTCATGGAGGTCGTGATCTCGCCCAGGGGTAGCCCGGAGAGAAGCGTCTCCATGTCATCCAGCGTGCTGATCGGGACGCCTACGCGGCCGACCTCCCCTTCCGCTGGCGGAGCATCAGCGTCGTAGCCCATCTGCGTCGGGAGGTCGAAGGCGACCGAGAGACCGGTTTGGCCTCTGTCCAGCAGGTATCGAAAACGTTCGTTCGTGTCGGCAGCAGTGGAGAACCCGGCGTACTGGCGCATGGTCCAGAGTCGACCGCGATACATGGTCGGCTGCACCCCACGGGTAAAGGGGTACTCACCGGGACGGCCCAGATCACGCGACTCATCAAGTGAGGCGGTGTCCGCGGGTGTGTAGAGCGGGGCGATCTCGATGTCGCTGGAGGTGCGGAATGCCGCTCGACGCTCACCGTCCGCTCCAAGGGCTCGATGTCGTGTCGTGGCAAACCACCGCTCTCGGCCCATGTCGGCCCGCCCAGGGCGCTGGTCTTCAGCATCGCTCACCCGCAGAGCATACGGGCAGCGACCGAGCTACTCCAGCCTGACCAGCTCATCACCAAGGTCGACGGTCTGACCAGCGCTGACCTTCACGGCGGCGACCACGCCAGCGCGCGGCGCGCGCACCTCGTTCTCCATCTTCATGGCCTCCACGGCCAGGAGTCGCTGTCCGCTGCCCACCGTGTCCCCGGCTTCGACCCAGACGCGCACGACCCGCCCCGGGATCTGAGCGCGGACCGTTACGCCCGCGTGCCGCACCACCGCGGCAGCAGCGCGCGCCGCCCGCTCTCGAAGGCGCGCCCGGTCCGCCCGTTCGACCGTGACATGGAGCACCCAACCGTCGACGATCGCCTCGTACCGCCGTTGGCCGGCGGCCCGCGACTCGGCACTGTCCGGTAGCTTCCGCACGGTCGGCTGAGGATGCCGGCTGTCCTGTGGCTCCGCGCCTTCAGCGGGATCCCGCTCGACCACCATCGGGTCGGGTCCAGCTACGGTGATCCGAAGATGGCCCGGTCGCTCTATGGCCATCGGTAGATGCTCTCCCGGCGAGCGGTCTCGGCCCATAGGTCCTTCGAAGCGGCGCCAGCGTCGGCGCTGGTCGCGACCCGGGATGCGGCGTGCGCAGCCGATCCACCAGTGGACGCATCCCCGGTCGAAGCCAGGCGGGAGACGGCCTCGATCGCCCGTTCAGCCGCGTCACGCCAGAGCGGTGCCGGGTCCCACGCTCGGTCGACGAGGTCGGTCCGCAGGCGGCCGGTGGCAAAATCCGGCTGGTCGACCAACCAACGGTGGAAGGGGATGGTCGTCTGGACGCCCCCCACCTCGAACTCGTCGAGAGCCCTGCGCAGTCTTGCCAGCGCGGCCTCTCGGTCTGCTGCCACGACGAGTAGCTTGGCGAGTAGCGGATCGTAGTGCGCGGTTATCACCGTCCCCTCCTCCACTCCCGAGTCGACCCGGACGCCGGGCCCACCCGGCTCCCGCCAGCGGCCAAGGACGCCCGGCGTAGCCGCAAAACCCCTTGATGGGTCCTCAGCGCTGATACGCGCCTCGATCGCATGGCGCGTCGGATCCGCAGCGCGGTCTGCTGCCGCCAGGACCGTGGCAGAGAGCCCCGATCCACCGGCTATGTCGAGCTGTTCACGCACGAGATCCAAGCCCATCACGAGTTCGGTGACACCGTGCTCCACCTGGAGTCGAGCGTTGACCTCCAGGAAATAGAAGTCGCCTCCGGGGGTGAGAAGGAACTCTGCGGTTGCCGCGTTCCGCAGTCCAACGCTGGCAGCCACCCTCACGGCGAGAGCATGAACCGCCTGACGCTGAGAGCGGGAAAGGCCCGGCGCCGGTGCCTCTTCGACGAGCTTTTGATGCCGCCGCTGGACCGAGCAATCTCGCTCGCCCAGCGCGACGATCGCACCCTCGTCGTCGCCGAGGAGCTGCACTTCGACGTGCCGGCCACCTTCGACGTAGCGTTCGAGGTAGACCGCTCCATCCCCGAAAGAGGCGGTTGCCTCTCGCGTTGCAGCGGAGATGGCTGCTGCCAGCTCGGCTGGGTCATCCACGCGGCGCATCCCCCGACCGCCTCCACCAGCCGCCGCCTTGACGAGGACCGGCCAGCCGATCCGCTCGGCTTCAGCGGCCACCTTCTCGACTCCGTCCGGCGTCTCGGTGGCGATGGGGTCGAATGTGCCGGGAACGAGCGGGACGCCGGCGCCGGCCGCGGAACGCCGCGCCGCAAGCTTGTCGCCAAGAGCCGCCAGCGTTTCGGGCCGCGGTCCGATGAAGATCAAGCCGGCAGCCTCACAGAGCGCCGCGAAGCTGGCACTCTCAGACAGGAAGCCGTAGCCAGGGTGCACCGCATCGGCGCCGACCCTGAGTGCGGCCTCGATGATGCGCTCACCTTGCAGGTACGACTCGGCGGCGGGGGCCGGTCCGATGTGGATCGCTCTATCCGCTTGGCGCACGTGGCGTGCGGCGGCGTCCACGTCGCTGTAGACGGCAACGCTCTCTATCCCCGCCTCGCGACAGGCTCGGTTGATGCGGACCGCGATCTCGCCGCGGTTGGCCACTAGCACCCGGCGCAGGGAGTTCCTTCGGGGCGAGGTCGTCACGTCACGCCGTGCCGACGGTCGGGGCTGACCATGTCCTGGTGTCTTTGCGCAAAGACACCCGCGCCCCGGCCAGAGAACACCCTCTGCCCCGCGATGGAGATCTGGTCAAAGGGGGATGTTCCCGTGCTTCTTCCTGGGGTTGATCTCCCGCTTTCCGCTCAGCATCTCTAGGGCGCTGATGACTCGTGGCCGTGTCTCCGAGGGGAGGATCACGTCATCGACGTAGCCGCGAGCCGCGGCGATATAGGGATGCGCGAACTGTTCCTCGTACTCCTTCGCGAGCTGTCTGCGCTCTGCTTCCAGGTCGCCGGCTGCCTGGAGTCGTTCGCGAAAGATGATGTTGACGGCACCCTCCACGCCCATGACCGCGATGCGGGCCGTCGGCCAGGCCAGGTTGACATCACCCCGGATGTGTTTGCTGCTCATGACGTCGTAGGCGCCGCCATAGGCCTTGCGAGTGATGACCGTGACCTTGGGCACGGTCGCCTCGGCATAGGCGTAGAGCAGCTTTGCGCCGTGTCGGATGATCCCGCCGTGCTCTTGGGCGACTCCCGGCAGGAAGCCGGGAACGTCGACCAGCGTCAGCAGCGGGACGTTGAACGCATCACAGGTCCGAACGAACCGTGCCGCCTTATCCGAGGCGTCGATGTCCAGCGCTCCCGCCAGGACGGCCGGCTGTTGTGCCACGATGCCGACGCTCTGCCCGGCGAAGCGACAGAAGCCCACGATCACGTTCCCCGCCCATGACGGCTGCAGCTCGAGAAAGTCGCCGTCATCCACGATCCGGCCGATCACGTCGTGCATGTCGTACGGCTGTGACGGCTCTTCGGGGACGACCGAGTCCAGGGCGACGTCCATGCGGCGGCGGTCGTCGGACGACTCGATCCGTGGCGGGTCCGACAGATTGTTCTGCGGCAGGTGGCCCAGCACGCGCCGCGCCATGACGATGGCCTGCGCCTCGTCCTGAGCAGCGAGATGGGCAACGCCACTGATCGTCGTGTGGGTGGATGCGCCTCCCAGTCGTTCGCGGTCGACCTCTTCATGCGTCACGGCCCGGACCACGTCAGGTCCGGTGACGAACATGTAGCTAGTGCCCTCAACCATGATCGTCACGTCCGTGATGGCTGGCGAGTAGACCGCCCCGCCCGCGCAGGGACCCATCACCAGGGAAAGTTGTGGAACCACGCCGGAGGCCAACGTGTTCCGCAGGAAGATGTCCGCGTAGCCGCCCAGCGAGACGACCCCCTCTTGGATCCGCGCGCCGCCTGAGTCATTGAGGCCGACTATAGGCGCACCGACCTTCATGGCCAGATCCATGATCTTGCAGATCTTCTCCGCATGCGTCTCAGACAGCGACCCACCGAAGACCGTGAAGTCCTGGCTGAAGACGAAGACCAGCCGGCCGTCGATCCTGCCGTGCCCCGTCACCACGCCATCCCCCAGATATCGCTGCGAGGCCAGGCCGAAGTCGGTGGCACGATGAGTGACGAACGCGTCGAACTCCACGAAGGAGTCGGCGTCCAACAGCAGATCGAGTCGCTCACGGGCGGTCAGCTTGCCGCGCTCGTGCTGTTGGTCGATGCGGTCCTGTCCACCGCCCAGTTGCGCCTCGGCGCGCATCCGCCGCAACCGCTCGAACTGCCCGCCTTCCGCAGCCACGCTTCCTCCTCATCTCGTCACGCGACGCGAACGCGGGCGCGCCGTATCGTAGCAGCGGTCCGATGGCCACCAGATCGACCACAGGGCTGGCGTGCACGGCGCGACCGGCGATCGAGTTGTCCACCGATTCGGTGGACGAACCGCCCGGAATGTGGATAACCCCCACGGTGCGGGGCCACCGTAGTTTGCTAGATTCAGCAGCACACCGCTCCCACGCGCCCGGTGAGCGCCCGCCGCTACGAGGGGAACCTTGGCCCGAGTCATCTCCATAGCCAATCAGAAGGGTGGTGTCGGCAAGACCACCACCGCCATCAACCTTGCCGGATCGTTGGCGGAGCACGGGCACCGGATCCTGTGCATCGACATGGATGCGCAGGCTAACCTGACCGTCGGTCTAGGCCTGAATCCCCGCACCATCGACAAGTCGATCGCCAGTGTCCTCATCGATGCAGACGTCACCCTTCAGGACGTCATCGTCCCTACGCAGACCGAAGGCATCGACGTGGCTCCTTCGGACATCGACCTATCAGCCACCGAGAACACGCTCTTCAGCGCGATCGGTCGGGAGCACGCTCTTCGAGAGTCGATCGGCGAATGGGCCGGGGCGCACTACGACTACATCCTGATCGACTGCCCGCCGACGCTGGGGCTGTTGACCATCAACGCTCTCGTCGCGTCAGAGAGCGTGATCATCCCGGTGCAGACGCAGTACTACGCCCTCAAGGGTTTCAATGCGCTTGTCAACGTCATCAACCAGATTCGCAACCGCGGGCTCAACTCGGACCTACGCATCCTCGGTCTGCTACCGACCTTCTTCGACGGGCGCACCCTGCTGGGCCGCGACATGCTGGCTGAGCTGAAGTCCATGGGGGACCACCACATCTTCGAGAACATGATCAAGCAGACGGTGCGTCTGGGCGAGGCGCCCCTGGTCGGCCGTCCCGTCACGGCGTACGCCACTAGTTCAGAGGCGGCTCGGGCGTACCGTGGGCTGGCTCGGGAGGTGATCGAACTTGGCTAGGCCGGACTTCAGGAGTCAAGCGGCGCAGCGGCTCTCCGAAGAGCGCGAACTCTCGCCGCAGATCATCAGCCTTCTCTCGCCGGACCCCCATGGCAAGGGGCATACGTCGGTGCGCACGGTGCCACTGGAGCGCATCGACCCCAACCCGCAGCAGCCGCGCATGTCCTTCGACGAGGACGCCCTGCGCGAGCTGGCCGCGTCGGTCACGGAACACGGCGTGCTCCAGCCGATCCTCATCCGCCCGGGAGAAGAGGGTCGGTACCAGTTGGTCGCGGGGGAGAGGCGCTGGAGGGCGGCTCGGATCGCCGGGCTCGCCGCCATCCCCGCGCTGATCGAGGAGATCGACGACGATACGGCGCTCGAGATCTCCATCATCGAGAACCTTCAGCGGGAGGATCTTTCACCACTGGACGAGGCGCTGATGTATGAGCGCATGACCACGGACCATGGCTATAGCCTCCGGCGGCTGGCCCAGAAGCTGGGCAAGGACAAGGGCTACATCGAGAACCGACTACGACTGGCTGACGCCCCGGCCGAGATCAAGCAGCTGGTGTCTTTGCGCAAAGACACCCTGTCCCACGCCTATGAGCTCCTCAAAGTAGAGGATCCCAAGAAGCGCCGCAAGCTCGCCGAGCAGGTAGGCCGCGGGGAACTCAGTCTCGTAAAGCTACGCGAGCGCATCGAGGGTCCCCGACCTCGGCAGATGGCAGATGCTGATCCCGCCCCTGGTTTCGAGGACGTCGAAGCGGAGTCCGCCGACCCGACCTGGGGGGACGCGATGCCGGTCCCCGATGAC
>Ga0136618_10000488_pt1 | contig 13578 bp, 8 predicted proteins | sample AntDrymUQ3302106_2_FD_104805 | JGI IMG/M metagenome (GOLD analysis project Ga0136618, IMG submission 104805) | Polar desert sand microbial communities from Dry Valleys, Antarctica - metaG UQ330 (21.06) | ecosystem: Environmental > Terrestrial > Soil > Desert | place: Antarctica: Dry Valley... | reverse complement strand
GGTTCTTGAGGCGCAAAGTGCTTTGCAGGTTCATGCCAATAGCGCGGATGCGCCGAAGCTTCTCGCGAGCCTTGCTTCCCCTCACGCCGACCACCGCGACGCCCAGCCGGAACTCGAATACGTCATCGTCAACCAGCCGGATTTCGACAGTGCTTACGCGCTCGGCGTAACTTACCTGCATTTGAAACGAGCCGACCGCGCTAAATTGCTTTTTGAAGAAATTTTGACGGCGGTCAAAGACAAGCGCAACGGTCTGTACGTTTTATTCGGGCGAGCGTATGAAGCCGCCGGTTATTTTGACGAAGCCGAACGCGAATTCAAAAAAGAATTAGCACTCGACCCGAAAACGCCAAAGGCGCATTTCTTTATCGGCTATATAATTTTGCAGCACGGCGGCAGTGAACGGCTCGCCGAAGCCGGCAGGGAATTTGATCAGGAGTTGCAAATCTCGCCGCAGGATTTCTACGCAAACTTCTTTCGCGGCGTCGTCGCGTCTTCCGAAAGCGAGCATCCGAAAGCGATTCAGTATTTGCAAAAAGCCGTCGGTTTGCGCCCAAACGTCGGCGAAGCATATTTGTTTTTGGGACAATCGCAACTCGAACTCGGCGAAACTGCCGCCGCCGAAAAAAATCTGCGCCGGGCGATTGAACTCAGCCCCGACAAAAAAGATTCTCAGTTGCGCCGCACGCACTTTCTGCTCGGACGACTTCTAATCAGAACCGGGCGCAAAGACGAGGGCGAGAAAGAATTAGCGAAGGCGAAAGAGATTCAAGGACGGATGCTCGCCGACGCCCGCGATGAGGTGAGCAAAATTTTGAATCAAGTCGTCGGCGACGACAAAACGGTTGACGCTCAGAAATCAACCGACCTGATTCAAAAACAGTTGAAAGAACAGCCGAAAGCCGAACAAGTCGCGCTCACCGCGCCGGAAAAAATCGAAATCAATAAATTAAAAGCGCAGCTCGCCGAGATTTTGGCGCAAGCCTTTCACAATCTCGCGGTGATCGCCGTACAGCAATCGCAAACGGACGAAGCGTTGGCGAAGTTCGCCGCCGCCGCCGAATGGAAACCGGATTTTCCCGGCTTAAATCGCAATTGGGGAATCGTCAGTTTTCGCGCCAATCAATTCGATAAAGCAATCGCCCCGCTCGCCCGTCATCTTAAAACAAACACGGAAGACACGCTCGCCCGAAGAATGCTCGGCGTGAGTTATTATCTGACAAAAAATTTCAAGGGCGCGGTGGAAACACTAAAGCCGATTGAAAACGCTTTGACGCTGGAGGATGCGGAACTCGCGTATTTTTACGGCATTTCTCTGGTCGCACTTGAACGGCAGCCGGAAGCGAGAACGATTTTTACGCGGCTCGCCGACGGTAACGTAAAATCGACGCAAGCGCGTTTTTATGCCGCGCAAGGTCTGGTTTTGGTCGGCGATTACGAACGCGCGGTCAAAGAATTCCGCGCCGTCGCCGCGCTCGACGGAAGCGTTCCGCAAGCGCGCTACAACGCCGGGCAAAGTTTGATTCGGCTCAATCGTCTGGACGAAGCGGAAAAGGAATTTCGGCAGGAATTGCTAATTAATTCAAGCGATGAACTGTCGAAATATTCAGTCGCTTACACGCTGCTCGAACGCAAAATAAATACCGATGAAGCGATTTCTTTGCTGCGGGAAGCCATCGCCGCGCGCGCCGATTATGCCAATGCGCGTTACCAATTGGGCAAAGCGTTAATTGAAAAGGGCGACCTCAAAGAAGCCATCGAGCATCTGGAAACAGCCGCCCGCAGCGACCCGAAAAAAGATTATATTCATTATCAATTGAGCATTGCTTATCGTCGCGCTTCTCGCATCGCTGACGCCGACCGGGAACTAAAAATTTTTCGGGAATTAAAAGAGGCGAATCGCCGCGAAAAGCCTTCTGGAATGGGAAATAAAGCCAATGTTCCGTAAACGACTTTATTTAATTTTGATATTTTGTCTGGCACTTTCGCTTGGCTTCACTTTCGCTTTCGCGCAAAACAAACAGATTGATAAAAACGCCGTCGCCCGTTTCGAAAAAAGTATTGAGCAGGGAAAAATCGAAGAAATCGAACGCCCGCTGCTCGATTTCGCGGTGGCAAATCCGAACAATCCGCAAGTTTTGGAATTGCTGGCAAAGGTGCGTCACCGGCAAAATCGCTTGTCCGAAGCGGCGGCTTTGTATAAACGAATTCTGACGCTCGATGCAAATTCGGCTTCGGCGAAAATCAATCTCGCACGCATCTTTTATGTTTCGGGAAAGACGGACGAAGCGCGGCGAATGCTCGGCGATATTGCCGGAGATGTGCTTTCCGACCAGACACTCCGACTAAATTTAGCCGCGACGCTTTTACTTGTCGGCGAACCGCAAAAGGCTTTGGAGGCGACCGAAAAACTTCCGCTCACAATAAAAAATTCCGCCGCTCTGCCAATTATCGCGGCAAGTTATCTGGAATTGAAAAACGAGCGTAAATTGCGCGATTTGCTTCCGCTGATAAAACGCGCGACGACATCGAATCCGGCTTTAGCCGTGCAGTGCGCGGAAGTTCTGCAAAATGCCGGATTGAACAAAGAAGCCGTCGGTCTGCTACGCTCGACGCTGGCGACGGCACCGAATAATTACGACACCTTGATTGCGCTCGGTGGACTTGAAATCGGCGCGAAAGAATTCGCCTCTGCCAAACAGCATTTGAGCCGTGCCGCCAAATTGCAGCCGCGCTCGGTCAAAACTTTTTTCGCGCAGGCTTTAGTTGAAGAAGCGCAGGGAAACTCGCTTGCTGCGCTCGAATTATTAAAGCAGGCGCGATTGCTCGCACCGAATTCGCCTGAGATTTTATCGCAGTTCGTCGTCACGGCGATGCGGGCAAATCAATCGCGGTCGGCGGTCGAAGCGGCGCAGATTTTGGCGGAATCAAAACCGGACGAACCGGAATATCTGTATTTGCTCGGAGCAGCTTCCTTGCAAAACGGCAATATCCGTCAGGCGCAGCGTAATTTACAGCGTCTCGTCGAATTACGTCCGGCGCATTCGCGCGGCTGTCTGGCGTTGGGACTAACTTTGGCGGCGCAGAGCGACCAACTCGAAAACGCCCGCCGACAGCTTAACCACTGCATCGAAATTGACGCAAATAATGTCGAAGCAAAATATCAACTCGGTTTATCGCATAAAGCGCAGGGCGAAACCGCAAAAGCTATCGAGTATTTGGAGGAAACGATTAAATCGGCTCCGAATTACGCCGACGCGCTGCGCGATTTGGGCGCGGTTTATTTGCAGTCGGGAGCGGAACAAAAGGCGCGAATCGTGCTTGAAAAAGCCGTCGCGCTCGCTCCCGAAGATGCCGATACGCATTTTCAATTAAGCCGTCTTTATAATTTAATCGGCGAAGGCGCGTTGGCGAAAAAGCATCTGGAAAGATTCCAAACGCTTAAAAATGCGGCGGGCAGGTGAAAATTTAAGTCAATGAAAAGCGTGAAAATCAGAGTTATTTAATTTTCAAAGTTTAACCATTCGGAATAGATTATAGATGACAGATAAAAGATAAATCTATCAGCTATTATCTTCATCTATAATCTATTCCGAATCTGACTCTTTCAAACTTTAATCGCACGGATTTCAATTAAATATAATGGTAATCAGCAAGTTTTTAGCAACGGGTATTTTTCTTTCTTTCGTCTTGAATTTCGCCCAAACTGTCGCGGCGCAGGGCGGCGACAACGATTGTAAAAATCGAAAAATTCCGCAACTGACGGATATTATCGCCAAAACCGGCATCAAATTTACGCACACTTCCGCACCGGAGAAAAAATATATCGTCGAATCAATGAGCGGCGGCGTGTTGCTCGTTGATTACGACCGCGACGGTTGGCAGGACATTTATTTGACGAACGCGCCGACGGTCGAAATGGAACTCAAAAAACAAAAATCGCGCAGCGCACTTTACCGCAACAATAAGGACGGCACGTTCGCCGATGTTACCGACAAAGCCGGTGTCGCGTATCCGGGTTTTGCGATGGGCGGCGCGGTCGGCGATTTCAATAACGACGGCTGGGCTGATATTTACGTGACCTGTTTGGGCGGCAACACGCTTTATAAAAACAACGGCGACGGCACTTTTACGGATGTGACGAAAACTGCCGGAGTCGCCGACGGGCGCTGGTCAACCGGCGCGTCGTTCGGCGATTACGACGGCGACGGATTTCAGGATTTAATCGTCGCCAATTACGTTGATTTCAAGCTCAATGATCTGCCCGGTTTCGGATCGAGTCCAACGTGCAAATACCGCGGCATTGACGTGCAGTGCGGACCGCGCGGACTCAAAGGCGCGGGCGACAGCCTTTTTAAAAATAATGGCGACGGAACATTTACGGATGTAACCAAACAATCCAAAATGGACGACCCAAGCGGGTTTTACGGAATGCAAACCGTCTGGTCGGATTTGGGCGGCACGGGAAAACTCGATGCCTACGTCGCCAACGATTCAACGCCGAATCTTTTTTACCGCAATGAAGGCGGCGGCAAATTTAGCGAAATCGGTTTGGAATCCGGTACGGCGGTCAGCGGCGACGGTTCCGAGCAAGGCTCGATGGGCGTTGCCGTCGGCGATTATCTGCACAACGGTCGGTTCGCGCTGTTCGTCACAAATTTTGCCGACGAATACAACACGCTTTACCGCAATGAAGGCGATTATAATTTTACAGACGTTTCTTTTGCTGCGAAAGTCGCTCAGGTTTCGCGCCCGTTTGTCGGTTGGGGAACTGGCTTTTTCGATTTGGACAACGACACCTGGCTTGATTTGCTCGTCGTCAACGGTCACGTTTATCCGCAAGTCAATCAATTTTTGTCGGGCGCGAAATATCGTCAGCCGAAAATTTTACACATCAACAACGGCGACGGCACGTTTTGTGACGGGACAAGTCAGGGAGGCGCGGCTCTGACCGAATTGCGCGCGTCGCGCGGCGCGGCGTTCGGCGATTTGGACAACGACGGAAATGTTGATGTCGTCGTCGGTGAACTCGATGGCTCGCCGATGATTCTGCGTAACGAAGGCGATAAAACGAATCACTGGCTGACGCTCGAACTCGCCGCTGTCAAAGGCAGCCCGCTGGCAATCGGGACGCGCGTCAAAGTGACCACCGGCAACGTCGTTCAAACCGAAGAAATTCGCAGCGGCGGCAGTTATTTGTCGCAAAACGATTTGCGCCTGCACTTTGGGCTTGGCAAGGCGACGAAAGCCGATTCGATTGAAATTCGCTGGGCTTCTGGCAAAACGGAAACGCTCAAAGACGTGGCGGCGGATAAATTTTATGCGGTTCTCGAAGGCACGGGAATCGTTCCCGTCGAGCGAATTCGCCCAATTGCGAAAGCGACAAAATGAGGAAAAGCAGTTTTCAAAATTTAGCGAGTGAAGTAATGGCGGACAAATTTTTAACTGTCGAGACGCAGAGAATACGCCGAGTTTCGCCGAGTTTTCTCCGCGTTTCTCTGCGCTCGCTCTGTGCCTCTGCGATAAAAGCATTATTCTTAGTTCACTACCAAAATTTTTTCGTTCGAGTCGCCAGTTTGTTTGCCTTGCTCGTCTTGCCGTTTTATGTTTTCGCACAAACGCCAGCGATTTTCTTCACCGATATTTCGGCGGCGAGCGGAATAAATGTTTCGCACGTTTCGTCGGCTGACAATCGCTATATTGTCGAATCAATGAGCGGCGGCGCGGCTTTGTTCGACTGCGACGGCGATGGATTTTTGGACGCGGCGACAGTCAACGGTTCCTCGGTCGAAAACTATAAAAAAGGCGGCGATTCGTTCGTTACGCTTTACCGCCAGATTGACGGAGCGACGAGCAAAACACCGAAATTTGAAAACATCACGATTGCCGCCGGATTGTCGCGCAAAGGTTGGGGAATGGCGGTTACAGCGGTTGATTATGACAACGACGGACAGATTGATTTGCTCGTTACGGGCTTCGGCGGAAACGCCGTTTATCGCGGCAGCGGACAATGCAAATTTCAAGATGCGACCGAAAAATCAGGATTGAAAGGCAACGGCTTTATGACCGGCGCGGCGTGGGCTGATTTCGACCGCGACGGCGATTTGGATTTGTTTGTCGTCCGTTACGTTTCGCTCGATTTAAATAATTTGCCGGTTTTCGGAAGCTCGCAGACCTGTTCTTTCAAAGGCATTCGCGTTCAGTGCGGACCGCGCGGATTGCCGGGCGAAACCGATTTATTTTATCGGAACAAAGGCGACGGCAGTTTTGAAGAAGTCGCCATCAAAATCGGAGTTGGCGATGCGAAAAAATACTACGGTTTGGGCGCGGTCTGGGGCGATTACGACGGCGACGGCTGGCTTGATTTATACGTTGCCAACGACGGAACGCCGAATTATTTGTATAAAAACAATAAAAACGGCACATTTACAGAAGTCGGAGCGGAAACCGGCACGAGTTACAGCGGCGCCGGAGTCGAACAAGGTTCGATGGGAATCGCGTGGGGCGATTACGACAACGACGGCAAACCGGATATTTTCGTCACCAATTTTGACAACGAACACAACACGCTTTATAAAAATCTCGGCGCGAAAGGTTTTCTCGACGTTTCGATGGAAACGCAGCTCGGCGCGGTCAGCCTGCCGTACGTCGGTTGGGGAACGTCGTTTGAGGATTTTGACAATGACGGATGGCTTGATTTGCTCGTCGTCAACGGTCACGTCTATCCGCAAATCGAAATAGCGAAAACCGATACTCAGATGGGATTTCGCCAGCATTTTCTCCTTCATCGTAATTTGGGAGACGGAACTTTCAATGAAATGTCGAAAGAAGCCGGACTTCGTAATCTGCCGTTATTGTCGAGACGCGGCGCGGCTTTCGGCGATATTAACAACGACGGTTTAATTGATGTCATCGTGACAAATTTGGGGAACCCGCCGACCGTTCTTCTCAATAACAGCGAAAATAAAAACGGGCGCGTAACATTAGAACTCGTTCAAACAAAATTCAATCAATCGGCAATTGGCGCGCGTGTCCGTTTGCGAACGGATAAACGCACGATGATGCGGGAAGTCGAAGCGGGCGCAAGTTATCTTTCGCAAAATGATTTTCGCCTGCATTTTGGATTAGGAGCGGACGAAAAAATCGAAAATGTCGAAGTTCGGTGGAGCGACGGAACTACGGAAAGCATTTCAAACATCGTTCCGAATCGAATTTTTACCGTTACGCAAAATAAGGGCGTAACAAGGACGAACAATTTTCAGCCGCGTTAAATTGCGCTTCTGAAAATCCGTGTAGTTTCAATCTAATTTGTGGAGGTAAATCAAATGAAAAAAACACTTATTTTAATCATTACGATATTGGCAGCGGCAACTTTTTCAAATGTTGCCGCGCAAGTGACACCGCCCGGCGCGGGCGACAAAGATTTGCGCGACACGAATGTCAAAGGCAGGTCAAACGAACTCGAACGCATTAAACGCGATGCGGAAAAACCGGAGAAGCGTAATAAAAACAAGGCAGCGCAAAATTCAAACGGTAGTCAGCCGGAGGACACAGTAGCTGCAAAATACGAAGAAATCAAAACTGACTTTGAGCAAATTCAACAATCTCAAGATTCCATCATCAGTGCTTACAAAAGCGGCGAGAAAATTGATTACAAGCAAATGAGCAAATTTTCGTTAGAAATTAACAAAAGCGCAGTGCGCCTAAATTCAAATTTGTTTCCGCCGACGGTTGTCGAAAATTCAGACGCGAAAAAAGAGGAAAAGATCAAAAAAGAAACCAAAACACCGAAAAGCGTCAGAGATATAATCGTTGATTTGGATAACACCATTGGTAGTTTTGCTACTAGTCCGATGTTTAAGAATTTAAGAGTAGTTGACCCAACGGTTTCCGAAAAAACCCAGCTTAACTTGGAACGGATAATCGAACTGAGCGGACTTCTCGACGCGGAAGCCCGGAAAATGGCAGCAACCGAAAAGTAAAATACAAAAATGAAGCAAACGCTTTTGCTATTGATTGTTTTATTTTGTTCTTTAACCGCTGACGCGCAGAAGTTTGAAAATCTGGCGTTGACACCGCCTATGGGTTGGAACAGTTGGAACAGGTTCGGCTGTAATGTCAGTGAAAAACTCGTTCGTGAGACTACCGACGCAATGGTTTCGAGCGGAATGAAAGACGCTGGTTATCAATATGTCGTGATTGACGATTGCTGGCACGGGACGCGCGACGCGCAAGGATTTATTCAGCCGAACGCGGAACATTTTCCTTCGGGAATGAAAGCGTTGGGCGATTATATTCACTCGAAAGGCTTGAAGTTCGGGATTTATTCGGATGTCGGCGCGAAAACCTGCGGCGGGCGACCGGGCAGTCGCGGATACGAATATCAGGATGCGCTTGTCTATGCGGGTTGGGGCATTGACTATCTGAAATACGATTGGTGCAATTCCGAAGGTCTTAATCCAATCGGCGCATTCACGACGATGCGCGACGCGCTTTATGCCACGAAACGCCCGATTGTTTTCAGCATCTGCGAATGGGGCGACAATAAACCCTGGGATTGGGCGAAACCAGTCGGACATTTGTGGCGAACGACCGGCGATATTACGCACTGCTGGGACTGTGAGGAAAATCACGGAACGTGGTCAAGTTGGGGAATTATGCGGATTCTGGACAAGCAAAAAGGCTTGCGCGTCCACGCCAAGCCCGGACATTGGAACGACCCGGATATGTTGGAAGTCGGCAACGGAATGACCGCCTCCGAAGACCGCGCTCATTTTTCGTTGTGGGCGATGCTTGCCGCGCCTTTGATTGCCGGTAACGATTTGCGCGAAATGAGTAAGGAAACGCGCGAGATTTTGACTAATAAAGAAATCCTTGCCGTTAATCAGGACGCGCTCGGCATTCAGGCGTTTCCGGCGATGTCCGAAGACGGCTTGGAGGTTTGGGCGAAACCTTTGTCGAACGGCGATTGGGCGATGTGTTTCTTAAATCGCGGCGCGACGGCGAAGAATGTTAATTTCGATTGGAAGGAAAATTTCATCAAGGACGATTTCGCGCAACGCCAATTCGATGCTAAAAAAGACAAGTATAAAATCCGCGATTTGTGGGCGAGAAAAGATTTGGGAAAAACCGACGCGGTTTTCAAAACCGTCGTTCAATCGCACGATGTCGTCGTGATTCGGTTATCGAAATAAATAATGTCAAAAAAAACACGTTGGGGCGTTTTAGGCGCGGCGAAAATCGCGGTCAAATCAGTTATTCCTGCAATGCAAAAGGGAATGTATTCGGAAGTCACCGCGATTGCTTCGAGAAATTTGGAAAAAGCGCGGCAGGCGGCGGGCGATTTGGATATTCCTAAATTTTACGGCTCTTACGAAGAATTGATCAACGACGCGGAAATTGACGCGATTTATAATCCGTTGCCAAACAATCTGCACCTCGAATGGACGATCAAAGCCGCAGAAGCGGGCAAGCACGTTTTGTGCGAAAAGCCAATCGCAATGACAACGGAAGAAGCGCGAAAGTTAATCGAAACGCAGAGGCGGACGGGCGTGAAAATTCAGGAAGCGTTTATGGTTCGCTCCCATCCGCAATGGCTCGCCGTGCGCGAATTGATAGAACAGGAACGCATCGGCAGTTTGCAGACGATCAACGGATTTTTCAGTTATTTCAACGACGACGCGGCGAACATCCGCAATCAAACCAAAACGGGCGGCGGCGCGTTATTCGACATTGGCTGTTACTGCATCAATCTGCCGCGTTTTATTCTCGGCGAAGAACCGCGAAAAGTGACGGCGTTGATCAAACGCGATGATGAATCGAAGGTTGATAAATTAACGTCGGCGATTCTGGATTTTCCGACGTGTCTTTCAACTTTTACGTGCAGCACGCAGCTTGTGCCGTATCAGAGAATGGAGTTTTTCGGCACCAAAGGGCGCATCGAAGTCGAGATTCCGGTGAACATTCCGGTTGACCGCCCGACGCGGATTTTCGTTGATAATACGGGAGATTTATACGGCGCAAATACTGAGACAATCGAAATTCCAGCCGTCAATCAATATACGATTCAGGGCGATTTATTTTCGCGGGCGATTCTTGAAAACTCTGAGCAGGCGATTTCACTCGAAGATTCGGTGAAAAATATGTCGGTCATTGAAGCCGTCTTTCGCGCCGCCGACACGGGAAATTGGGAAATTCCTGAAATTTATTAAACCCGAAATAATATCTCAAAATCGATTAATATTTTTTGCCTTTCGCCAAAATCAGAGAAATTTGTCCGGCGTGGTGCGAACTGTGAAAAAGGATATGAGCAAAAAGCCTAATGCGCGGAATTGTGCCGAAAAACGGCGTTTCTATCGGCTCTAACCAATCAGCGTCAGACATATTTTCGATTAGCTTTTGCAGCATTTCATATCCTTTCTCAACCAATTTTTTACCTTTCTTGATGTCTTGTCCCTGCCCGTTTTCGGCTTCGCCCATCGTCGTATTTTCGACATCGGTCGGCAGACCGAAAAACGTGCCAAATAAATTAATCGTTTCTCCGATATGGCGATAAACGAAACCGGCGGAACTCGTCTGCTCGTTCAGCCTGAAATCGGCATTGTCACTGGTTATCTGATCGAGCGCGAATGAATTCGCCGCCCTGTTCTGAGTTAAAATATTTAACAAAATTTCTTTTTGCATAAATTTTAATTTGCCGTAATCACCGCGTAATTTTTCCCTTTATAAAATCTCACGCTGCCTTCGGCGACGCTCATCATCAACGGACGCGGACGTTTCATTTCTTTGTCGTTCGTTGTCTCGACCGCCATTATTTCCTTGCTGCTCAAATCGAAAATCCGCAGTTTGCCGGCGTTCGAAAAGCCGAACCCGTATGCACCCGTCGCCAATTCTTTGCCGCCGATGACAATCGGCGAATCAGTGATCAAAAAGCCTTCGTATTTGTCGCTGATTTCGGTCGAATAACCGGAAGTATCAACCATTCCGACGACGACGTGGCGGTCTTTGCCGAGGCGGACAACCGCCGAATTTCTCATTTGCGTCGGCGCGCTTTGCCCGGCGAAATAAAAACTCGTCGGCACGATTTTCGCTGACGCGATTTGGGGTAAAATTTCCACCGCAACTCTTTCCTGAGCGTTGACCGCTGCGTCAAGAGCGAAAACAAGCGCGAAAAACGTGAGGAACGAAACAAAATTTTGCTGTTTAAATACCATTAAGTTTTCTCCTTTCTTATTATTTTGTTGGCTGACACAATTTATTTTGCTTGCAGTATTTTAGCGAATAAAATAAAATGACAGAAAGTTTTCCAATCCCTACTTTTCTAAAGGACATTTAAAATCTAATGAAAGTTACAGCTTTATTATTAAATATAGTGGTGTTCCTTGCAACCTTTTGCACGCCACTACAACAAAGTTACGCTCAGTCAAATGATAATCGCGGCTTGGTCAATCGTGAAATCGCGGACAGCGACGCTTTTTTTCGGGAGATGATGCAAAAACCGCGTCCCGTCCGCGACAACACGACGCGGATCGAAGCGTTACTGAAAAAAATGACTCTGGAGGAAAAAGTCGGGCAGATGACGCAGTTGACGATGGGAATGTTTGTCAACGGTGCAGACCAGAATGTCCAGATTGACCCGGCGAAACTCGATAAAGCAATTAACAAATACGGTGTCGGCTCGTTTTTGAATGTTAGCGACCAGGCGTTGACGATTGATAAATGGCACGAAATTATCGGAAAAATTCAGGACGCTTCGATGAAAACGCGGCTAAAAATCCCGAATCTTTACGGCATTGATTCGATTCACGGCGCGAACTACGTGCAGGGCGCAACCTTGTTTCCGCAGGAAATCGGAATGGCGGCGACTTGGAATCCGGCTTTGATGCTGCGAGCTTCGGAAATCACCGCGATGGAAACACGCGCGGCAGCGATTCCGTGGAGTTTTTCGCCGGTTCTTGATATCGGGCGACAGCCGCTCTGGGCGCGCTTCTGGGAAACTTTCGGCGAAGACCCGTATCTCGCGTCAGTGATGGGAGTGTCGTTCGTGCGCGGACTCGAAGGCAAAGACATTGCGGATGAAAAACACGTTGCGTCATCGCTCAAACATTATATGGGTTACAGTTTGCCTTTAACCGGCAGAGACCGCACGCCCGCGCTGATTCCCGAAAATTATCTGCGCGAATATGTGATGCCTTCGTTCGCCGCATCCATCAAAGCCGGAGCGCGTTCGGTGATGGTCAATTCGGCGGAAATCAACGGCATTCCTGGTCATGTAAATAAAAAAATTCTGACCGATATGCTTTATGGCGAAATGAAATTTCAAGGCTTCGTCGTGTCCGATTGGGAAGACATTAAAAAACTCGTCACGTTTTGGAAAGTCGCGGCAGACGAAAAAGAAGCGACGCGAATGGCGGTGATGGCGGGCATTGATATGAGTATGGTGCCGCTCGATTACAGTTTTGCAGACCATCTAATCGCGCTCGTCAAAGAGAAAAAAGTTCCGATGACGAGAATTGACGAAGCCGTGCGGCGCATTTTGAAAGTCAAATACGATTTGGGATTGTTTGAAAATCCGATGCCGAGTCAGTCAGCGCGTAGCAATTTCGGCAAACCGGAATACGCGCAAGTTAGCCTGCAAGCCGCCCGTGAATCATTGACTTTATTGAAAAACGACAACAATATTTTGCCGCTCTCGAAAAACAAAAAAGTTTTGGTGACTGGTCCAACTGCGGATTCTTTAATTTCACTAAATAACGGCTGGACTTGGGTTTGGCAAGGTTCAGAAGAATCGCTTTATCCGAAAGATAAAATGACGATTCGCGCAGCGATTGAATCGAAAGTCGGCAAAAAGAATTTCGAGTTCGTGCAGGGAACGCGCATTATTCGCAAAGCCGGTTCGCCATCGAACTCAAACCCGACCGATATTGACGAAGAAGTTGACATCAAAAAAGCGGTTGACGAAGCGAAAGATTCGGATGTCGTCGTGTTATGTCTCGGAGAGGGTTCTTACACGGAAACGCCCGGCAATATTACGGATTTGACTTTGCCCGAACCACAATTAAAACTTGCCGAAGCGGTGATGGCAACCGGCAAACCCGTCATTGTGGTTTTAGTCGAAGGTCGACCGCGCGTTATCAACCGCATTGCCGACCGAGTTCCGGGAATTTTACTCGCTCTCAATCCGAGTAATGAAGGCGGAACGGCAATCGCCGACGTTCTCTTTGGCGACTACAATCCGAACGGTAAGTTGCCGTTTACCTATCCGCGCAACCCGAATAATCTAATCACCTATGACCACAAATTGTTTGAAACAGAAGACACGGCTTTCGGCAATGTCGCCAACAAACCGCAATTCGAGTTCGGGACGGGATTGAGTTATACCACTTTCGCTTACAGCAATTTAAAACTCAGTCAAACTTCTATTCCGATGAATGGCGAAATAACCGTCAGCGTTGACGTGAAAAACACCGGACAGCGTGCCGGCAAAGAAACGACGATTCTTTATCTGCGCGACGAAGTAGCGACGATTTCGCCCGCCGGAAAAAGGGTCAAACGCTTCGCCAAAATTTATCTCGAACC
>Ga0136618_10000487_pt1 | contig 13592 bp, 9 predicted proteins | sample AntDrymUQ3302106_2_FD_104805 | JGI IMG/M metagenome (GOLD analysis project Ga0136618, IMG submission 104805) | Polar desert sand microbial communities from Dry Valleys, Antarctica - metaG UQ330 (21.06) | ecosystem: Environmental > Terrestrial > Soil > Desert | place: Antarctica: Dry Valley... | reverse complement strand
CTGCAAACTGAAGTTTGGACTCTGAACTTTTCAAAATGCCGCGAAACTTTTTCTTACCTGCTTATTATTAAATATCCCGGAGGGTTTGTGGATTCGCCCAAAACCAACCTGACCGAATATGAATCGCTTCGATAGCCTCGTTGGTTGCCGGTTCCATAAAAACCTCCAATTATTTTAAATCTAAAATCGCCCAATCGTGCTGCAACGCTGTTTGTTTTAATCTGAAATCAGGATTTATCGCCACCGGATGACCGACAATCGAGAGCATCGGCAAATCGGAAATGCTGTCGGAATAAGCGAAAGATTCGGATAAATTTATCTCGTTCTTTTCGGCGTATTCGCGTATCCAACGCGCTTTCGTCGCCGAAGCCATCACGGGCGGCAACAATCTGCCGGTCGCATAGCCGTTGACGAATTCAAGACGGTTCGCGGCGTACTCGTCAATGCCGAGATAATTCACTAATTTGTCAATCGTAAAATCCAACGCGCCGGTGATGACGATTTGCCGCTGCCCGATTTTTTTTGATTGGGCGATGAGTTCGGGCGTGCCGTCGAAAATCGCGGGTTTCAGAACTTCTTCAAACAACTCTTCCGAAAAATAGCGCAGACGGTCTTCCGATTCGCCTTTGTAGCTTTGAAAAAAAAGCTCGTTGAAGACGTTGCGCGAATATAAATCGGTCACGCCGAAGAGCGGCAATTTGGCTAATGTCGCCGCGCTTTTTTTGATGGTTTTGAACAAACCTTGCTGGCGACGGGCGTAAAATCCGAGCGTATGCACGAGATTGGTGCTGACGAGCGTTCCTTCCAAGTCATAAAAAGCCGCTGCCTGTCCGTTGTTTTTCATCGAGTTTCCGGGTGATTTTCTATTTTCTATTTTTCTATATTGAATTTTTATATTGAATTAAAATGAATCGTCGTTCATTTACGAAATATTAGAATATAACTTATTTTGGCGGGTTTTGGTAATTTCGGCGGCAAACCGGACTGATTTACATTTTTATTACAAACGCGAACATTTATCATTTATCATTTATCATTTATCATTAAGCGGCAATCTGATAAATGTTTAATGGTAAATGATAAATGAATATGCGCCGCGCCATTTTTCCCGGTTCGTTCGACCCTTTAACCAACGGTCATCTCGATATTATCAAACGAAGTCTGCCGCTTTTCGACGAAATTATTATCGCCGTTTTGAATAATCCCGAAAAAAATCCGATGTTTTCGGTTGAAGAAAGGTGCGCGATGATCGCGGAAATTCTGCCGCAAATTAAAAACGGGGAATGCGATTTGATCGTTGACAGCTTTTCCGGCTTGACCGCCGATTTTGCCCGGCGAAAAGAGGCGAGCGCCATCGTGCGCGGCATTCGCGCCATTTCCGATTACGAATACGAGCTGCGAATGGCGCTGATGAACCGGCGGCTCGAACCGGAAATCGAAACGGTTTTTTTGATGGCGGCGGAAGAATATTCCTACGTTTCGTCGAATCTGATGAAACAGGTTTTTATGCTCGGCGGGCGTGTCGAAGGTCTTGTGCCGGAACTGGTTGAAGAGCGAATGCGCGAAAAAATAAATAACTAAAAAATGATTAGAAAACTTCTAATTCTCAGAGCGCAACACGCGCAAATCACGATTCCTAAAGGCGCGGAAGATACGGCGCGGGAGTTTTACTGCGAGTTATTAGGCTTGCGCGAAGTTGAGAAACCGCTGTCGCTGCAAGGGCGCGGAGGGTTTTGGCTCGAAATCGGGAGTTTTCAGATTCACGTCGGCACCGAAGACGGCGTAGAACGCGAAAAATCGAAGGCGCATATTGCTTATGAGGTCAGAGATTTAAACGGCTGGCGTGAAAAACTCGAAAATCGCGGCGTGAAAATTTTGGCAGGCGTTCCGATTCCGCATTACGACCGTTTTGAATTCCGTGACCCATTCGGAAATCGTGTCGAGTTTTTGGAAGCAATCTAAAAATTAACGAATTCTTTTACAGTTTTTACAGTTTTTATTTTTTATTTTTTGTATTTAATTTCTTATTCGGTAATAATTCGTGTAGTTCGTTGTTTTGAACGGCAAAAACTATGAAACCACAAAATTCCGCCGCCAAATCTTCTTTTCCCGTTTCCGAAAATGTCGCCCGAATGCACGCTTCTTCCACGCTCAAAGCCGCTCAAACCGCCGCCGATATGCGCGAATGCGGAGTTGAAGTAATTGATTTGACCGTCGGCGAGCCGGACTTTCCGACGCCGGAATTTATTAAAGATTTGGCAATCGAAGGCTTGCACAAAGGCTTGACGAAATACACGCCGAGCGCGGGAATGAAAACTTTTCAGGAATCAATCGCCGAATTTTACGCCGAACAATTTGGCGCGAACTTTCCGCCGAATGAAGTTGCGGCGAGCTGCGGCGGAAAACAGGCGTTATTTAATGCGGCTTGCACCATTTTAAACGCGGGCGACGACGTTTTGATTCCAAAACCGTATTGGGTGACTTTCCCCGAAATCGTGACGTTTTGCCGAGCCGACAGCCGATTTATCGAAACTGAAGAAACTGATTTTGTTTTGACTGCCGAACAAGTCAAAAACTCGATTACCGATAAAACAAAACTTTTAATCGTTAATTCGCCGAACAATCCGACCGGGCGCGTCATTCCATCGGACGAGATAAAAAAGATTGTCGAAGTCTGCGCCGAAAGAGATGTTTATGTTTTGACCGATGAATGTTATCTGTTTTTCGCTTATCCGCCGGCGGAAGTTTTCACATCCGCCGTTTTGCCGCCGGAATTACGCAAATACGTCTGCGTTGCCGGTTCGTTTTCAAAAACTTACGCGATGACCGGCTGGCGCAGCGGCTACACGATTGCAAACGAAGAATGGACCCGCGCGATGGTCAAACTGCAAAGTCATTCGGCGACGCATCCGACGAGTTTCGTCCAATACGCCTGCGCGCGGGCGATGCAGCAGCGCGAGAAATCAATGGCGGCGGTTAATAGGATGCTCGCCGAATACGAAAAACGCAAAGATTGGCTGATTCCCGAACTGCAACAAATCGAAGGCTTCAAATGCGCCGTTCCCGAAGGCGCGTTTTACGCTTTTATTGATGTGCGCGAAATGCTCGGCGATAAATACAAAAAGTCTGCGGACGTTGCCGAATTTTTACTGAACGAAGCGCACGTCGTCGTGACCGACGGCGCGGGTTTCGGCGCGGATGGTTTTTTGCGCCTTTCGTATGCCACTTCGCTGGAAAATTTGCAGAATGCCGTCGGGAAAATGAAAAATCTCTTTGAATCGAATAACAAAACGGCTTAAATCACTTTTTAATCGCCGATGCTCCCGGATATAATAATCTGTTTTTTAAATTATTTAACCTTTGCGCAATTGAGAGAGCGTGATTCCGCCGCGCTTCGCCGGCGGAAGACAAACTAAAGTTTGGACTCTGAACGACTAAAAATATTACAAAAGTTAAAAAACAGAATAGTCAGCCTGACCCCTGACTTTGATTTAATGTTAAAAAAAGAATTCGGTCATCTGAGAAGTCTTGATTTTATTGAACTTTGAGCAATCAAAAAACTGTCCGAAGTATTGTTAAATAAAGGTAAATATGAAAGGCGAAGTTCCTATTTTGCTTTCAAGTCGTTTTTGCTTTAACATTCAGCACGATTAGTATACAAATCCAAACATCTTTAACTTTCCGAACATTTATTGAAAACCGAACCGAATTAAGCGTATTTGCTGAGAAAGAATATGAAACGATTCTTTAACTCCGCCAAAGAGGTTTACAGCAAAATGTTGCTTTCAGTAGTAGAAGAAACGATGTATTATTGTCCAAAATGTCAACAAACTTACGAAGATGACGCGCAGAGATTTTGTTCGAGCGACAATGCAAGGCTTTTGCCCGCATCCAATTCGGCAAAATCAGCCGGCAGAACGAGCGGCGTTTTTACTAATCTCATCGGTAAAGCCACGCCAATCTCTAACGGCGAAGACAAATTTGCCGCTCTTCCGCGTTTTGTAAAAACCGAACCGGCGGCTTCACCAGCGCCTAATTTTCAGCCGCGCAATGAATATTTAAACGATAAAGACGAACTCGAACTCGAACTCGATCCAATTCAAACGCCCGTCAAGCCGGCGGCGCGAATCGTCAAACAGAGCGAAGTTGCGTCAGGCACGGCTTCAATCGGCGACCGCAAAACAAATCCGACCGGCAGAGCGGCTTTGAGTCGGGAAAATCCGCGTATTCTGCTCGGGCAAACGGTAAAAGGTCGTTACAATCTCGTCGAACTGCTCGGAGACGACGAAACGAGCATTTCGTATTTAGCGGAAGACAAAATCAATGCGCCGAAAAAAGTTCTCGTCAGAGTTTTGATGGACGAAGAACACGACGAATTAACCGGCAGGATTTACGCGGAAGAAAGAGTTTCGCTCTCGCACGTCAATCATCCGAATATCGCGCGCGTGATTGATTCGGGCGAACTTCCCGAAGGCAATCCGTTTATTGTCAGCGAATTTGTCGGAGCCGATTCAATCCGGGAATTACTCGAAAAAACAGGTCAGATAAACGCTCTGCGGGCGGCGCGAATCGTTCGCCAGGCGGCTTATGCCTTGAGCGAAGTTCACCAAAACGCGATTTTACACCGCGATTTGAAGCCGGAAAATATGCTTCTGACCGTTTCCGATACCGGAACGGAACAAATTAAATTAATAAATTTCGGAACGTCGAGCGGCAAACTTCACAAAGGAAATTTAGCTTACAAAGCGCCGGAGGTTCTCGAAGGAAAAACGGCGACATTTGCGGGCGACATTTATTCGCTGGCGGTCGTCGCCTATCAAATGCTGACAAATCGGCTGCCGTTTCAAGGCGGAACCGAAAAGGAATTGCTCAGGGGACAGCGGCAGGGCTTGCTGCTGCGACCGACTACTTTACGGCTCGATTTGCCGTCGTCGGTTGATAACATTTTGGAAAAAGCGATGGCTTTTAACGCCTCCGAACGCTATCCGAAGGCGCGTGATTTCGGCGACGCATTTTTTAACGCATTGACAAACTCTTCTGCGCCGCAAGCAGAGGAAGAGAGAGAAATCCCGCAATCGGAAAGACCGAATACGCCGACGGCAGGCACGGAAATTCCGATTCCGATGCCGGACGCGCCGCTGATACTTTCGGATTTGAAAAATGCGGAAATCGAAATTTTGGATTTGGAAGATAAAAAAATCGAAAAAATCAAAAATCCTGAAGTGGAAACAACGCAAATTGCAAAGGCTCTGCCGGGAGTTTCTGCGTTTGCCGCGAATATTGACAGCGTTCCGCACGCCCAAATTGAACCGAAAGAAATAACGAAAACAGGCGAATCTAAATCTTCCGACAATTTATGGACACGCCGCTCGCCCGAACCGCCGGTAACGGCAAGCCGAAGCTGGCTGCTGTTTTCGATTCTCGGACTGGGAATTCTACTGGCGGTTGTCTGGGCGATTTGGTCGTATTCGCTGCAACGGCAGAATGAAGCGGAATTTGCCGCTCAGACGGAAAATGAAGCGCAGAATCAGCAAAATATCGTAGTAGCTGAACCCAACTTAATCTTAAACAATTCTCCCGGAACCGAAGATATTGAAGTTCCGCCTTTGCCGCGTCAAATTGCGCAGCCGCCTGAGACGACTTTTTTTCAAAACAGCAAACAAAATCTAAAAGGCGAAATGCTGCGAAACTTTCTCCCATTTTCGCTTTATTTCCCAAATGATTGGCAGGTCAATGCACTTAAAGAAAGCAGCAAAGCGGAGATTCGCGTCAAATTTCTGGACATTTCCAAAAACACGCCGGACGGCAAACTTTCCGAGCAGATGCTTATCAGTTATTACGATAGCAAAGGAACTTACAAAGACGACAAGACAAAGTTTTCGCAATTGGTCAAAGAAACCAATGAAACATTGAATAAATTAATTCCGAATTACCAGACGCTTTCCGAAGGCGAAACCGTAATCAACGGCTGGAAGGCTTACGAAATAAAGTTTCAAGGCGGCGGAACAACGGAAAACGGTGAAAAAATGATTGTTTGGGGCAGACGTTTGTTTATCCCCGCGTCGCGTCCGGGACTGAAAAGCGGTTATGAGATAACGCTGCTGGCAACATCTCTCTCACCCGACGTGAAGAGCGTTGACGACGTCGGCGTGAAAGGCGAACTCGCACCCGTTTTGGAAACATTCGAGCCGGGACAGAATTTTTAGCGATAATCGGAAGAGAAACAGGAAGCGAATAAACGCTGATGAGGCAGATTAACGCAGATTTATTTTATAAAATATCCGCGAAAATCCGTTGAAGTCCGCGAAAATCCGTGTCCTATTTCTTTTTATTTAGCCTGGCTTGAGATAAAATTATCGAGAATCTATCCTTTTTGCCGATTAACCAATGAAAATCGTTTTAGCCGAAGAAAATGAAAACGGCGAACAGAAGCCCGAACAATCCTTTAACCAGGGCGTTATTCGCGTCGGACGCGATGCTGCCGAGTGTGATATTCCGTTTGACAATGCCAAATATCCGATGGTTTCGCGTAAACACGCCGAACTGCGCTCTCAGGACGGACATTGGATTTTGATTGATTTGAATTCGAGTTACGGGACGTTTGTTGACGGAAACAAAATCAGTGCGCCGCAGAATCTTTCGGTCGGCAGCCGTTTGCGATTCGGACAAAAAGGTCCGGTTTTGCGCGTCGTCTGGTTTGAAGTTGCGCCCGGTGCGGCACACAGTTTTTCGCCGCCGGAAAATTACTCGAAGAATTCGTTTCAAAACGCGCCTGTTTCCGCCCGGGAAATCGCTCCAACGCCGGTTGATTCGCCGCAGAATATCGTCCTGAATCAAATTCCTGATTTTGATACAACGCCAAAACAGGCGGGCGTAGTTAATCAACCGGACAAAACCGAAACGGCGCAGTTCGAATTCATCGGCGAAAACACAACGCCGCCTTTTAAGCTCGATAAACAAAGCGTTTCGCTCGGACGCGACTTGAATTGCGATATTCGATTTGAAGCCTCGGTCGTCGTAGTTTCGCGCCGACACGCGGAAGTCAAACAGGCAAACAATACTTTTATTGTTTATGATAACGGTAGTTTTAACGGAACTTTAGTTAACGAACAGAGAATATCCGCGCCGACGCCGCTTTATCACGACGACGAAATTCAGCTTGGAATCGGCGGACCGCTTTTGCGCTTTAATTCGCCGTCGCGTATTGCTCCGAAAGGCGCGAGTCTTGCCGGACAGCGTTCGATTGCCATCGGGCAGCTTGCCCACTTGCCCGAAGCGGGCGGGCAAATCGGCTCGAAAACGATGGTTTTCAAAGCTGACAGCTTTTCGGCAAATGCCCCGTCGAAAGAATCGGCACAGCCGCAGCTTTTGATGTCGCTCGCTTTCGGCGGCAAAAAGGAATTAATCATCGGACGCTCTGATGCCAGCGATATAAAACTCGACGGTTTGCAGATTTCCAATCGCCACGCGCGGCTTCTGCAGACGAATGCCGGAATCGCAATCGAAGACACAGGCTCGACAAACGGCGTTTATATCAATGGAAACAGAATTTCGCGGCAGACGATTTCGCCCGGCGACGCGGTGCAAATCGGGTCTTTTTTAATTCAAATCGATTCGTCGGACAATATCGGCGTTTTCGATACGCGGTCAAAAACGCGGATCGATGCGGTCGGGATTACTAAAAACGTCAAAAACCGAGCGGGCGGCGGGCAGATTTGTCTGCTCGACAATGTTTCGCTCGTCGTTCAGCCAAACGAATTCGTCGGTCTGCTCGGACCGTCGGGCGCGGGAAAATCAACGCTGATGGACGCGATGAACGGAATGCGTCCGGCTTCTGCGGGAAGCATTTTAATAAATAATCTCGATTTTTATCGTAATCTCGACGCGCTCAAACAATCAATCGGCTACGTTCCGCAGGACGACATTATCCACCGCGAATTGACGGTTTACCGGACGCTCTTTTACGTTGCCAAATTAAGACTCTCGCGCGATGTTTCAAGGCGGGAAATCAATCAAATTATTGATGAAGTTTTAGATGTTACCGGACTTTCGGAAAGACGAAACGTGCCGGTCGGACAGCTTTCCGGGGGACAAAGAAAGCGCGTTTCCATCGCCGTCGAACTCATCACCAAGCCTTCCGTAATTTTTCTCGACGAGCCGACTTCCGGTTTGGATCCGGCGACGGAAGAAAAAATTATGCGGCTTTTTCGCCAAATTGCCGAATCGGGGCGAACCGTCATTTTGACGACGCACGCGATGGAAAATGTCAAACTTTTCGACAAAATCGTCGTCCTGATTGGCGGCAAACTCGCTTTTTACGGAACGCCGGATGAAGCCTTGAAGCATCTCAACGCGAAAAGTTTTAAGGAACTTTACGACCGTTTGGAAGAGCCGATCGAGCAGAAAATTCGGCAAAACGGCGACGCGAATCGCCGGCAGCTAACCGAGCAGACGGCGGAAGAATGGAAACAGAAATTCTTAAAAACGCCGCAATACAAACAGAACATTTACGAACCGCTCAAACAACTCGGCGTAATCGAGTCGGGCGGCGCAAAGCAAAAACATCGGCTCGGAATTACCGGCACAACCCGTCAATTTTTGACGCTTTCGCGCCGTTATGCGGAAGTTCTCGGCAAAGACAAACTCAACCTTTTTATTCTTTTCGCGCAAGCGCCGATTGTCGCCGTTCTGACGTTTTTCGTGATGGGCGCAAATCAGCCGCGCGATTTCGTTTATTTCGTTTTGTCGCTCGTCGCCGTCTGGTTCGGAACGAGCGTTTCGGCGCGGGAAATTGTGCGGGAAAGCCGGTTTATCAGCGCGAGCGAATGGTTAATCTCGGTATTCTGCCGTATCTCGCCTCAAAACTTTTCGTTCTCGGCTTTATCGTCGGTCTGCAATGCTTTCTGCTGTTTGTTCCGCTCAAATTTTTCGATTTAATCGGCGCGATGCCGATGCCGGGCGAATCGTTCGGCATTCCGCAATTCTGGACGATGATTGTAACCGCCGGAGTCGGCGTCGCGCTCGGACTGCTCATTTCCGCGCTGGTGAAAACATCGGAAATGGCGACGAGTCTGGTGCCTTTGATTTTGATTCCGCAGATTCTTTTTTCGGGATTGGTCGGCGTTCCGGGCGGAATTAATAAAGTTATCAGTCTGACGATGCCCGCCGCGTGGTCGTTCGATACGATGAAGCGATTTTCCACGCTCGACACGCTCGAAGCCGAAGGCGCGGAGCCGAACGGAAAAACGCGCGGACTCGGACTTTATAAATACATCGAAACCGAAAACGAAAAAATAATCGCCCGCGCGAAAAAGGATTTAGATGAATATAAAATATCTTCCGAAGAAAAACTAAAAGATTTTGAAACGAATTTGCAAAACGGACAAGCCAACGATTTGCCGAATTTAGGCGAGCCGCCGAAAATCGCCGAAGCCGAAAAAATTCCTGAAAATCTAAGCCGCTACGTGACGTTTCTGCATCCGTGGATGGACGAGATTTTAAATCAGATAGTTTTAATGATAATGTTTTTTATACTGTTTATGACGACGCTCATTGTTCTGCGTCTGAAAGATATAGGTTAATTGAGGTCTTAATGAAAAATTTATTTAAAACTTTGGGTTTATTTATCGCATTCAGCATTATTTTTTCGGCATTTTCAGCTTGCTCAAACACGCAAAGAAGTCCGGTTGACGAAAAAACGACTGCCGACAATACCGCAAACGCCGACTCAAAAACGGTTTCCGAAAACAAATCCTCCGAATATCCGCTTGCTCCGGCAGCAGTTCTGAATACCGAAATTAAAAATATTGACGGAAATGTTTTTAAGGTTGCGGATTTGAAGGGGAAAGTTTTGCTGCTTAATCTGTGGGCGACCTGGTGCGGTCCGTGCCGCGAGGAAATGCCGCAGCTCGTGGCGATGGAAGATGAATTTAAAGCCAAAGACTTTAAGGTTATCGGCTTAAACATAGACAACGAAACGCCTGAAAAAATCCAACCTTTTGCCGAAAAAATGAAATTAAATTACGAACTTGCCTGGGCTGACGAAAATCTTTATCGCGGTCTGCTCAAAGTCAGTAAATTCGATGGCATTCCGCAAAGTTTTCTACTTGACCGGGAAGGGCGTTTAAGAGGCGTTTTTCTCGGCGGCAGTCAGAAGGTCATCCGGCAAATGCGGGAAAATGTCGAGAAAGTTGTGAATGAATAGAAAATTAAAAATTAAAAATTAAAAATTAAAAATTAAAAAAGAAGAGTGTCCTGCTTCAGTTTATAAATTAAAAACGACGCTCTTAATTTTTGCCTTTTGCCTTTTTAATTTTTAATTTTTAATTTTCACTTCAATCTTCGGCTCGACCAGAATCGTTTTGAAGCTCGACAAACTTACGAGTCCCGCGCTCGCGCCTTTCGGCTTATTGACGAATTTTTTCGGCGTGTAATGAACGGCGACTTTTGCCTGTGTTCTCGCCTGGCTGTAAAAGGCGGCGATTTGCGCGGATTCGAGCAGAGTTTTCGGCGGAATCTCCAGCCGGTTCGGATTCTTGACGACGACGTGCGAACCCGGATAATCGGCGGCGTGCAGCCATAAATCAAGCGATTTGGCGACGCGAAACGTCAAAAAATCATTATCTTTTGAGGCTTTCCCGACCAAAATTTCAAAACCTTCGCTCGACTGAAAACGCCGCGCGCCGGTGAAATTTTCCGTGTGTTTATCTCTTTGTTTGGTGTGTGGTTTATCGAGTTTTTCTTCCGTAAACTCATCAATAACCGAGTCGTCTTTATCGGCAATCGCCGCGTTCAGCCGCGTTTTTTGCGAGTTCAGGCGTTCGAGTTCCTTTCTTAAAGTTTCCAGACGCTTGGCAATTTCTTCACCCGCATTTCGCGCTTTCGTGTAACGCCGGAAAAACTTTTCGGCAGCTTCGGTCAGCGAATCGTTTTCGTCAATTTCAATCTCGATCGTCGGTACGTTCTCGTCAAAATAATCAACGACCAAAACTTTTTCGTCAATGCGAATCGCACCGGCAAGATTCGCCAGAATCAAATCGCCGGAGCGTTTCCATTTTTCCGCGTCGCCGTGATTTGCCAAATCCTGGGTCAGATTTTTAGAGAGTTTTTCACGTTTCGCAATTTCTTTTTTTAATTTCGATTCGGCTGATTTCGCCTTCGCCTGAAAACGCTGTTCGGCTTCTTTTTCAAGATAGAAAACATCGAGTGCTTCGGACAAACTCTCAAAACTTCCAATCGAAAAACTCTCCTCTTCTCCTTTTCTCCTTTTCTCCTCCTCTCGAAACGGCGGCACATAGCGATTACCTATCTCCTGCCCTTCGCCGAATGTTTCGCGGATTGTGTCGAGAATAAAATCGTTTTTATCGAGCAGAAACAGATTTGCCGAGCGTCCCGTAAGCTGCGCGATTAAAGAGTAGTTTTCCGTCTGCCCGAGTTCGGTTTGCGCCCAAAATTCAAAACGTAAAACTCGTTCATCGGTGATTTGTTCAATATTTTGCAAAACCGCATTTGCCAGCCGCTTTCGCAAAAAAAGCACGAACGGAGACGAATGCGCCGACAATTTTTCCAAATCCCGAACGCGCCGTTTTATCAAATAAATGCGCGGAGAACCCGGCTCGACGCTGATGAAAAGATAATTTGAATCGTGAAGGCGAAAATCAATCGCTAATTGAAAGCGCGAAAGAGGAAAAATTTTGCCGAACTTCTGCCCGACGAGCGTCGAGATAAGTTCGGCGCGGATTTGTTGAAGTGTTTGGATGTTCACATCAATAGTCTAAAGTCCAAAGTCCAAAGTCCAAAGTCCAAAGTCCAAAGTCGAGCGAACAAGACTTTGGACTTTGGACTTTAGACTATTGACTTGCTTTAGTATTCTTTAACGACAATCGTTCCCGAAACAATATCGTGAACGGCGCGTTTTTCTTCATTGAAAAGCACGGTCAGAAAACCGATGCCGCCGAAAACGAGCGATAAAAGATAAACGGAAGAACTCACCGCCGCTTGATGAAACGTCGGATATTCGTCTTCTTCCGCGTCTACGAGTTCGAGTGCGAAAAGGCGCATTCCGAAACTTCTGCCGAACATTCCGACGGCGGTTGTCAGATAAATAAACATAACAATCGAAACGGTCGCCGCAAACGCCAGAAATCCGGTAAACGTCAGCCATTCGCCGCCCGCCAGCATAAACGGCGCGAGCAAAATCAAACTCGCAAACGAACCGATAATCAAATCGAAAAGTCCGGCATTAAACCGCATCGAAAACGGCGCCAGGTCGTCAATTCCCTCAGCCTCCGGCGCTTCGGTTTGGATAATATTTTCTTCGTTTAATATTTCCGGTGTTTCATCATTTTCCGATTCGATTATGTCATTCGGAATATCAGTCGAAGTCGCCGCCGTCTGCGCCGATTGAGGCAAACGCGGCAGTTTGTTGGTATCTAAATCGCCGTTGGCGTTTCTCGTCGCGGATACGAGTTTCGGTTTCGGGACGGTATTTACCGAAGCCTTATTCTCCGCCGGTTTCGGCGCGTTTTCAGCGGTTCGCGCGGCGATGTAGAAAGGATAATTCTTATTTTGATTCGGCTGCGTTTCAGTCTGAACTTGTTCGGTTTTTTCGACGAGGAATGTTTTGCGCGATTGCTCGATGCGTTTGAGCGCGTTTGCAACTTTTTCGTTTTTTACCGGAGCGGGCGCCGTAGGTTCCTCGAGTATTTCGGCTTTCAGCGCGTTTGCGCCGCTCGTCACCAGACGGGTTTGATAAACTGCCGAAGTAACGGCTTTCTCCTCATCCGGCTGGTGTTCCAATCTCTGCCGCACGGCGTTGTGCATCTTCAAACGCCAATCGGGAAGCGTCGCGGTTTTGGTTTGAAACTCGACCAAAGTCGGCGCGGATTCTGTTTTCGGTAATGGAACGGAAGGTTTCGGTATCAAATCCGCCGTGTCGCGTTTGGCAAAGACGGGTTTTGCCGGAGCAGAAATTTTAGATTGATTCGGGTTGTTGGACATAAAGGAAACTCCTTTTTTTTCGAGATTAATTATGGCTGGAGCCGCTTTGATTTCAAGAACTTCGCGGATGGAATCATTCATCATTGTTCCGCAACTCGGACAAATTGACAAATTTGTCGCTAAATTTCGGTTGCAAACAGGACAGTTCATAGCTTTAAAATATTATAAATCCGAATTGATTTGGAAGTGGTTGTGGAAAATCCTCTGAATTGAACTAAACTGTGGTGATATTATCAGAAACTACTTTAAGTAGTCAATAGTAAAGTTAAGAGAAAGTTAAGTTTCTTTGAATTTAAGATTCAAGATTCAAGATTCAAGATTTAGGATTCAAGATTCAAGATTCAAGATTCAAGATTTAGGATTTAGGATTTAGGATTTAGGATTTTAAGACTATAAGCAAGTAGTCAATTTCCGGTCTTAAATCTTGAATCTTGAATCTTGAATCTTGAATCTTGAATTTAAAGCGAACGTCTTCCGGCAAAACCGCTTTCGACTTCGTGCCACCATTCGATTTCATCGCCTTCGCCGAGCTGCCAGCAAAGCAGAATAATCTGACCGTCACGAAGACTCGGAAAATCAATCAGTCCGCGCGT
>Ga0136618_10000486_pt1 | contig 13625 bp, 15 predicted proteins | sample AntDrymUQ3302106_2_FD_104805 | JGI IMG/M metagenome (GOLD analysis project Ga0136618, IMG submission 104805) | Polar desert sand microbial communities from Dry Valleys, Antarctica - metaG UQ330 (21.06) | ecosystem: Environmental > Terrestrial > Soil > Desert | place: Antarctica: Dry Valley... | reverse complement strand
CTCGACCGGGTCATCGCTGCGGCCAGGCGTCCTTTCATCAGCGGTGTCATTTCCACGCTGATCGTCACCAGCGTCGTATCGGGGCTTGCCGAGGTCATGTCCACGCGAACCACGACGTCCTCGCTGCCGGTCATCAGCCGGGTGGCCACCGACAGCCGGGGCGACCAGTCAACGATTGCACCTGGCATCCCGCCCTCCACGATATCGCCGCTCCCGAGCGGCCCGGAGATCTGACCGGAAAAGGCGCGGAACTCCGTACCGAGGCCGGGATCCCCTGGGCTGTCCACGATCGCGGAGACATCGCAGACCGAGCAGTACGGCAGCAGCGTGGCCATCGCCAGCCAGACGTGCTCGACGGGATAGGCCACTTCACGCCGGCCGGAAGCCCTCGTCGTGCGCGCACCTGACTGACTCATCCTGGGACGAGCCTAATTGGGCGCACAGTTCAGTCCGGCCAGCCGCGCAGTGCACACTGCAAACGTGCGCCGCCCGTTTCGTCAGGTCGATGTCTTCACCACCACGCCCTACCACGGCAATCCGGTCGCCGTCGTCTTGGATGCCGAGGGGCTGAGCACCGGGCAGATGCAGCGCTTCGCGCACTGGACGAACCTTTCCGAAACGACCTTCGTCCTGCCGCCGACAGCACCCGGTGCCGACTACCGGGTACGGATCTTCACCCCGGTTGCGGAGCTCCCGTTCGCCGGCCATCCGACGCTGGGAACCTGCCACGCTTGGCTTGCGGCCGGTCATGACGCCGAGCTCGGCGCTGACGGCGGTGCCGATGGCGGCGCCGATGGCCATGCCAATGGCCGTGTCGATGGCGGCGACATCGTGCAACAGTGCGCTGCCGGGCTGGTCACGATTCGCTGGACCGCCGATGGGCTGGCCTTCGCCGCCCCGCCGTTGCTGCGCGAAGGCCCCGTGGAGGAGGCGCTGTTAGAGCGAATCGCCTCGATGGTGGGCATCACTCGATCCGAGATCGTCGATGCTCAATGGGCTGACAACGGACCGGGTTGGGTGGCCGTACTGCTCGAGAGTGCCGACGACGTGCTCTCCCTGCGGCCCGGACTCGTCGATCTCGACCTGGGCGTTGTGGGCCCTTACCCGCCGGGATCGCCACAAGCATTCGAGGTACGCGCGTTCTTCCCCAAGGATGGTGGCACCGTCGAGGATCCGGTTACCGGCAGCTTGAATGCCTCGCTCGCGCCATGGCTACTGCGCAGCGGTCGGGCAACGGTGCCCTACGTCGTCAGCCAGGGAACGGCTCTGGGGCGCGCCGGTCGCGTCCACGTCTCTGGCGATTCCGATGGCGCCATCTGGGTCGGTGGCGGCACCGTGACCTGCATCGCCGGACAACTCGAACTCTGACCGCGCGTACTGGGCACCCTCCGGGACGTTATGCGCATAACGTGCGGGATTGGGGGTGCGGTGAGCGGACCGTATCCGCCAGCGCGGTGAGCATCTCGGAGCAGCCGCCGTCGATCCGCAGCGTCGCGAACTCGTCGCCCCGGGTAGGACCACGATTGAGAATGACCACCGGGATGTCGCGCCGAAGCCGAGCCCGCCGTACGAACCGCAGACCCGACATCACAGTCAGCGAAGAGCCGGCGACCAGCAGCACGGCCGCGCCGTCGACCAGGTCGAAGGCAGCCCCGACCCGATCGCGGGGAACGTTCTCGCCGAAGAAGACCACGTCGGGCTTGAGCCGCCCCCCGCATGCCGTACACCCGGCGATCTGGAACCCGGCCACATCGGCCAGTACCGCGTCTCCGTCGGGGGCGGTCTCGATCGCCGGTCCGACCCGTTCGACGAAGCCAGGATTGAGCCTGGCCAGCCGGTCCTGCAGCTCGTACCTTCGCGTACGGGCTTGGCAGTCCAGGCAGATCACGTCTGCGATCCGACCGTGCAGGTCGATCACGTTCTGACTGCCGGCCGCCCGGTGCAGAGCATCGACGTTCTGGGTGATAACTGCGTTGAGGAGGCCGAGGCGTTCCAAGTCGGCCATCGCCCGGTGACCGTCGTTCGGGACGGCACGGGTCATCCGCGCGTACCCGACATGACTGCGGGCCCAATACCGTTGTTGCGCCGCAACACCGCTACGGAACTCGGTGATCGTCATCGGGCTACGACGGGCAGAGCCGGGCCCGCGGTAGTCCGGGATACCGGAGTCCGTGCTCATGCCGGCTCCGGTCAGCGCGACGGCCGTACCGGAGGCGAGCAGCGCGCCCAACTCACGAACGGCCGTCATCATCGATCCAGGTTATGTCGGGAACCGGTCACTCAGAAACCTCCGAAGTCGCCGCCACCGAAGTCGCCGCCGCCGAAGTCCCCCCCGCCCCAACCGCCGCCGTAGTCGCCGCCGCCTCCAATGTCGCCGCCGTAGGCGCCGCCACCCATGTCGCCGCCGCCGGCATCTCCGTACCCGCCGTCACCTCCGGCATCGCCGCCGCCTTCACCACCACCGCCGCCGTCGCCGGACTCGGCGCCGTCGCCGTACCCCTCTGAGTAGCCCTGCTCGAAGGACTCCGTCGAGGGGACGCCGGCCATCCCGCCGAACATCGCGCTGAACAAGAACACCGAGCCCAGGCCCCACGCGCCACCGATGAGGGCTGGACGCCACCAGGGCTCGCTGTACCAGCCCTGCGGCACCGGCCGGCCGGCCACCCGACCGCCGGGGTAGTAGTGCTGGTTGCGTTCGCTCGGATCAGGCGAGGCGCCGTAGCTGCGGCCCTCCACGTCGACCTCGCGCTCCTCGGTGACTGCACCGGCCGACTTCTGGCCGTTCAGGTCGGGCAGCGGCGGCCCCGGGTCGAGGTTCATCGCCGTACGGGCGGCGCGTACGTAATACAGGCCCTCGACCGCGGTCTGGGTGACCAGACGGCTCTGGGCGACCGTGCGTGCCTGGTCCAACTGAGACCCGGCCGCTATGTAGCGCTCGGATGCATCGGCCAGGGCCTGCTGGGCCGGGCCGTCGACGGAAGACAGGTTGGACAACTGACCGCCGAGCAGTTCATACCACCGGCGCGCCTCGGCCTTGGCGTCCTCGAGGGTGGTGGCGGCTGCTGCAGTCTGCTGCTTGCGCTTCTGGCTGGACGTGTACAGAGCGCCGGCCGCCAGTAGGACCAGCAGGATCAGAATGATCTCCACAGTTGTGTTGCCTCCTCGACTTGGAACGGGCGCTCCGGGGTGCTGGCCGGCTGCCTCATCTGTCTAACGTAGGCGCCGGATCGGGCGTTCCGGCTGGAGCAAGAAGTATCACTCGCGACGCTACCGGGCTCCGTATGAGCGCAGCCGGGCCTCGATCTCGGTCAGCGCCCTGGGTAGGTCCACGGTCTCGGCCACTTGTACGGGCACGCCCTGTCGGGGCACGGCGCCGCCGGCTGATTGTGCGTCGTCCTGCAAGCCCGGGGCCGGTCCGGTTCGCCGGTCCACCCACGTCCTACCCCGGCCCGGCCCATGTCCGCAGTCAACAGTGACCTTTCGCGCAACCGTGCCGAGGACTCCGGGGATGACCGCTTCGAGCACTGCCAGCGCGTCATGGATGACAACGCCCCGGCCACCCTGCACCCGCATGTAGTGGTCGAGGTGATGCGCCAACATCTCCGCCGCCGCAGACCCGACAGGACCACTGGCACCGATCCGCGCGATAGCCGCCGCATTCATCGCGGTCGCGCGGGTCACGTCCAAGCCGACCACCGTGATCGGCAGGCCAGAACGGAGAACGCGCTGCGCAGCTTCAGGATCGGACCAGACGTTGAACTCCGCCGCCGGCTCGACGTCCCCGGAGCCGTACGCACCGCCCATCACCACCAGCCGCTCGATCCGGGCCGCTGCCCCCGGATCGGTGCCGAGCAACAGGGCGATATTGGTCAGCGGTCCGATGGAGCACACGGTGACCGGCAAGGATGAACCGTGCAGCAGTTCAGCGAGAAGCCGGACGGCGGGTGTAGCCTCCGCACTCCGCACAGCGAGCGGCAGTTCGACTCCTCCGAGGCCGTTGGCACCGTGCACACGTGCGGCCCGATGGGGCTGTGGATGGACGAGCGGACGTTGCGCTCCAGCCGCGACGGGGATGTCATCAGCTCCTGCCAGGGCCAGGATGCGCAGTGCGTTCTCGGTCGTCTGTTGTACGGGCACGTTGCCGAACACTGTTGTAACGGCCAGGAGTTCGACTTCCGGACTGGCGGCGGCCACCAGCAAAGCGATCGCGTCGTCGACCCCGGGATCGGTGTCGATCAACAACTGCCGCCTCCGCACGCTGCCCCTTCCGAACGGGTCGGCGGTCTCGGTCCCGCGCATGCAGCCATCTCACCAGCTGGACGGAGGTAGCGTGACCGGGGTGTTCACCACGCGCCCAGAGCTGTCCGGCACTTTCGGCATGGTCGCCAGTACGCATTGGCTGGCCAGTGCAGCCGGGATGGCAGTCCTCGAGGAGGGCGGTACAGCCGTCGACGCCGCAGTTGCCACCGGCTTCACCCTCCAGGTCGTCGAACCGCACCTGAACGGTCCCGGCGGCGAAGTCCCGATCCTGTTCGCTCGTCGGAATGGCGCACCCACCGTCCTCTGTGGACAGGGAGTTGCTCCGCTCGGCGCGACGATCGCGCACTACCGCGATCAAGGATTGGACCTCATCCCGGGAACCGGGCTCCTGGCAGCCACCGTCCCGGGTTCAGTCAGTGCCTGGCTCAGCTTCCTACGTGACCACGGGACCTTCCCCTTGGAGAGGGTCTTACGGTTCGCCATCGACTACGCCCGTAACGGTCACCCGCTGCACCCGCGCGTAGTCGCCACCATCGCTGCGAGCGCAGATACCTTCGCCCGGCACTGGCCGACCTCCGCACAGCTCTGGCTCGACCACGAAGACCGGGCGCCGCAGCCAAACACTCTGTGGCGCAACGAAGCCTTGGCCTCGATGTTCCAGCGGCTCCTCGATTCGGCTCAGGCCGCCAGCGGATCCCGGGAGCACCAGATCGACGGTGCGCTCACCGCCTGGCACCAGGGTTTCGTCGCCGACGCGATCGAGCAGCACGTCCGTACCCCCGTCATGGACGAGTCCGGATCAGCCCACGCAGGCGTCCTCAGCGCCCAGGACCTAGCCAGCTGGCGGCCGACGTACGAGAACCCGGTCTCACTGGACTGGCGGGGCCACACCGTCTGCAAGGCCGGCCCGTGGAGTCAGGGCCCGACCTTCCTCCAGGCGCTAGGCATCCTGGACAATCTTCCAGCAGTCGATGCACCACACGGGAGCGCGGAGCAGATCCACGCCGTCGTCGAGGGCGTCAAACTCGTGATGGCCGATCGTGAGGCGTGGTACGGCGATGCGAGGCCCGTACCGATCGACGCGCTGTTGTCCGAGGGGTACGCGCGCGAGCGTGCCGCCCTCGTCGGGGACAAGGCGGCCGCCGAATTGCGGCCCGGAGACCCCGACGGTCTACCGGCCCGGCTGCCACGCCACGTACTGGACCCGCCGACCGCCGACCCGCACGCCCCCGGGATGGCTGGCGTCGGCGAACCAACCGTGGCCCGAACTCCTGGTGACACATGCCATCTCGACGTCGTCGACAGGTACGGCACGATCGTCTCGGCGACCCCGAGCGGTGGCTGGCTACAGTCTTCTCCGACCATTCCGGAACTGGGTTTCGCGCTAGGAACCCGGGCTCAAATGTTCTGGCTCGAGCCGGGATTGGCCAGCTCACTGCAGCCAGGTACTCGGCCACGCACCACCCTCACCCCCACTCTGGTCATGCGCGGCGAGGAACCCACGATCGGCTTCGGCACGCCCGGAGGAGACCAGCAGGAGCAGTGGCAACTCACGTTCTGGCTAGCACACAGCATCGGGGGGATGAACCTCCAGGAGGCGATCGACGCACCGAGTTGGCACAGCACGGCTTTTCCGTCCTCGTTCGCTCCGCGAGCGATGCTCGACGCCGAACTCGTGGTCGAAGATCGATTGGGTGACAGCGTGATCTCTGATCTGGAGGGCCGCGGACACACGGTCCTACGGTCGGGGCCGTGGTCTTTGGGCCGGATGTCGGCAGTCAGCCGCGATCCGGAGACCGGAGTGCTACGCGCGGCCGCCAACCCCCGCGGGATGCAGGGCTACGCCGCCGGCCGCTGAATGCCGTTGTGGCTCGGGGACGCCGCCTCTCCGGACGCCGTCGAGTGAGATAACGCCTCGGGCGACCGGTACGGGTTCCGGAGCGTAGTGCCGGGCCGCCGCCTCGGTGGCCGCCCGCAACGCCACTGGATCCGGCGGGAAACCGCATCCAGCCAGCCAATTCGCCAGCAACTGATGGCCGCCGACGGTGAGCACCGACTCAGGATGGAACTGCACGCCCTCGATCGGCAGGCCGCGATGGCGCACGGACATCACGATCCCGCTCGGCGTACGCCCGGTGACTTCGAGCTCAGCCGGCAGGTCCTGCTCGGCGACCGCGAGCGAGTGGTAGCGGGTCGCGGTGAACGGTGACGGCAGCCCAGCCAGGACGCCCAATCCCATGTGGACCACGTCACTGGTGCGTCCGTGCAAGAGCTCCGGAGCGCGGATCACCCTGCCCCCGAAAGCAACTGCGATCGCCTGGTGACCAAGACAGACTCCCAGCAACGGCAGTCCCCGCTCGGCAGCCGCGCTCACCAGCGGCACACTGACCCCGGCATCCTCCGGACGACCAGGACCCGGTGAGATGAGGATGCCGTCGACCCCGAGAGTGGCGAGATCCGAGACCTCGACCTCGTCGTTGCGCCGTACCAGGCAGTCGGCCCCCAGTTGGGCCAGGTATTGGACGAGGTTGAACACGAAGCTGTCGTAGTTGTCCACGACCAGGATTCGCGCATTCACGTCCGGCGTTCCAGATGGGCCGGACATGCCGGACGTGCCGGCTACTCGACGGTGATGTTGTTGAACGGCAACAATGGTTCGATCCACGGAAACACGATGAACAACAACGCAACGCAGATTACTGCGATCAGCAGGAGCGACCCCGCCAGTTTGCCCGGAAAGCCGCCGGGCAAGGTGCGCCATATCCAGGTGTACATGTCTACTCCCCCGTCAGTGCTGGTGGGCCGTCGGGGTATTCGGACTTCGGCAGACCTGGACCCTCGAGGCCGGCGTGGATGATCAACCGCAGCCGAGCCGAGAACTTCGGCTCGCAGGTCGTCAGCGTCAGGTAGGCGCCCGTCGGTGCGGCGGCGGGGTCATAGACCCCCGGAACCGGATTGACCACCTGTATGTCTTCCGGCGTGACGACCTGCATCCCAGGTATGCCGCTCGGGTCGGCATCGTAGTTCCCAGTGGCCGGATCACCCAGGACGCGATAGGTGAACCACATATCGACGGTCTCGATCACGACGGGGTCGCCGGGCTTCAACTGATCCAGGTCCAGGAACGGCGAACCCTTGCCCACCCGGTGCCCGGCCAGGGCGAAGTTACCCATCTCGCCAGGCCGGGCCGAGTCGACGTAGTGCCCAGGCCCCTGCTCGAGTTCGTTGGGGCCGGTGCCTTCGACGACCACCCTGACAAAGTCAGCGCCGAAGGCCGGGATCCGGATGAAGGCTAAACCCTCGCCCCGCGGGATGTCCGACAGTCCGCCCTCGGGCAGGGCCGGGCCGTCCGGATCGACCGGGGCGGCGGGCGGGGCGGGGTCGTCCTCCCAGACCTGGCGCAGCTCCTGGGTCAAATCCTCCTGGCGCTCGTTGGTGATCAGGTCGGTGACAAACAATGCGTAAACGACGAACAGCAGAACGACCAGTCCAGCGGTAATCAGCGTCTGACCCAGTCCCCGGATGCCGGTTCGCACGAGGTCACCACGGTTGCGGGGCGCCTTGTCGGCGCCCTGAGCACTCCCAGATCGGGCCCCGCTCACCTCGTCCGCGTCACTGGCCTCGTCCTCGTCCGCGTCACTGGCCTCGTCCGCGTCGCTCAATTGCTCATCGTTGCGCGCCTCACCGTACCGATCCTCGGCGTTGAAAAGCTCGGTGGTCTCCGGCTCTTCAAGAGTCGACTGCTCGAGATTCTGAGGTCGCCGGGCGGCGTCCGTCGTTTCGTCGGTGCGCATTGCTTCTCCATCCACCGTGTGTTTTCCTCATGCCGCTTCGGCATATCGCAAAGTCAAAGGCCCATCGTAGGGCAGGAGCACAAGTTCGGCCTGAGCCTGCACACTGAACTCCAGGCCGAAACTACGTACCGCTTGCTGCAGAAGCGCAACTCCGACGGACTGCGCCAACGCCGAGTCGATTCTGGCGGGGTCGCCGATCGCGTCTATGCGGTAGGGCGGTGAATAGGTACGGCCTTGCAGCAACAGGGTGCTCCCCACGCAGAGTATGGCGCTGGTGGCCACGATCCGTTCGCCCATGATGGTGACGGCGTCGACGCCCGAGGCCCAGAGCGCGTTCACGACCGCCTGGACGTCGGACTGGTGGATCACCACGTCATCGGGCCGGGCACCGGCGGGCAACGCGCCGCCGGCTTCGCGGGGTGCGTCGTCCAGGATGATGGTCACCCCTGGCCCCTGCATCGCGGTCAACCCGACCGAGGCCGCGCCTAGCTCGGCAACAGCGCGTGCGTTGGATGCGCCGGCGTCGAGATCCTCGGCGCGGGCCAGCGCGCCCTCGGTTTGGGCTTGCAGGTCGGCCAGGGTGCGTGCCTGCTGGTCGGTACGGCCCTGCAGGTCGTCGATGAGTCCGAGTAGTCGAATCTCTGGGCCTGCTCGCAGCGTCGTACCCCGGGCGGTGATGGCGGTCGTGGCAAACAGCAGCCCCATCAGGACAGCACTGAGCACGGCCAAGGCGTGCCAGACTGTGGATCTCCGCACAACACTCCTCATGGGTTGCTGATCACCTGCGCCGAGAGCGGGCTCACCTCGCCCACCTGTGTCCACCGGTCCGCAACTACGCTAGTACGGTGACCCGCACTCCAGTGGCGCGGCGCAGGAAAGGACAACCCAGCGATGCCCAAGTCGAAGGTCCGCAAGAAGCCGGCCTACACGCCGCCCGAGGACGTATTACCCGGCGCTGCCGCCCGAGCCCGGGCCCGCCGGCCGAGCCCACGCTGGTTCGCACCGTTGATGGTCGGACTCATGCTGATCGGACTGCTGTGGATCGTGGTGTTCTACGTCGCAGGAGACAAGCTTCCGTTCATGAGCTCGTTGGGCCCGTGGAACTTCGCCGTGGGGTTCGTCGCGATGATCTTCGGCCTCGCGATGAGCATGAAGTGGCGTTGAGTTCCCTGACGGGTACCGCGTCGCGAACGACACTGCTGTAATTATCCCCAGGTGTGGACACAGCTGGGGATAATTCGATCAATCTCGATCAACGACCCCGTTCGAGTCCAGATCTAGATCCACAGGGCTGTGGACAGACCGGTCTAGTCAAGGCGGTTCCCGCCGCCTTCGCGCGTGACACTGCTGCGCTCGGCGTCAGCCCACCAGCTCGAGGATCGTCGCGTTGGCCATCCCGCCGCCTTCGCACATTGCCTGCAGGCCGTAGCGGATGTTGTCGCGGCGCATTCGGTGGATCAGCGTGGTCATCAGCCGGGCACCAGAACCACCCAGCGGATGACCGAGCGCGATCGCGCCTCCGTCGGGGTTGAGCCGCGCCGGGTCGGCCCCGGTTTCGACGAGCCAGGCCAGCGGTACGGGCGCAAAGGCCTCATTGACCTCGAACGAGCCGATGTCATCGATCCTGAGCCCGGCCTTCGCCAGGGCCTTGGCGGTCGCCGGGATGGGCGCGGTAAGCATGATCACCGGGTCGTCCCCGGCCAGGACCGCCGTGTGCACGCGTACCATGGGAGTCAGCCCGAGTTCGACAGCCCGCTCTGGCGTGGTGACCAACAGTGCCGCCGAACCGTCGGAGATCTGCGACGCGTTCCCGGCACTGATGACGCCATCCTCGGCGAAGGGAGTCGGCAGGGTGCCAAGCTTCTCTACCGTCGATCCGCGCCTGATGCCCTCATCGGCCTTGACCATCTCGGCGGCGGGGATCGGCGCGATCTCCTCCTCGAACAGCCCGGCGTCCTGGGCGGCGCCCGCCTTGGCGTGCGACCCGATGCTGTAGGTGTCCAACTGAGTACGGGACAGGCCCCACCGGTGCGCGATCATCTCCGCACCGACGCCCTGATTCGGGTAGACACCGTCGTAGCGGTCCATGAACATCGGGCCCAGCGGCATTCCAGCGTCCTTGCCGATCCCTGATCCCATCGGCACCCGGCTCATCACCTCGACGCCGCCGGCGACCACCACGTCGCACTGGCCGCTCATCACCGCCGCCGCAGCGAAGTGCACCGACTGCTGCGACGAACCGCACTGCCGGTCGATCGTCGTGCCCGGCACCGATTCCGGCCATCCCGCGGCCAGGACTGCGTTACGGCCGACGTTGAACGTCTGCTCCCCGACCTGGCTCACGCATCCCCAGATGACGTCGTCGACGACCGCCGGGTCGATCCCGCTGCGCTGGACCAAAGCGTTGAGGATGTGCGCGGACAGATCAACTGGGTGAGTCCCGGCCAGGCCTCCCCCGCGCTTGCCGACCGGACTACGTACCGCGGCACAGATGACGGCTTCAGGACGCACCATGGGTCCGAGGGTAGGTGAGCACCTGGGAAGCTGGCACCGTGACCTTGCCGACCCCGACGCCGACCACATCCCTGAGTTGGGCACCGCGAACGGCCGAAACCGGGCTGGCCGCGCTCGGTGGACTGGCGATGTCGGCCCTCGGGTTCACCGTGGACCCGACCGGACGCTGGCTCGTGTGGGCCGCGGCCGCGCTGCTGTTCGGCATCGCTGCGATTGACCTGCTGGTCAGGCCTCGGCTGCGCGCCGACGAATCCGGGCTCCGGGTACGAGCCCTGTCCGGTCGAACTGTGGCGGCGTGGTCCCACGTCCAGATGAACCTGCGTCAGCACCAGCGGTTCGGTCGCAGTGTCGCCACCCTCGAATTGGATGTCGACGAGAAGCTGATCATCCTCGGCCGGCGCGAACTCGGCTCCGACCCCGAGGAGGTCCTGCGACGACTCAACCAGCTCCGCAACGGAGGCTGACCGGACCCGGTGATCTCGACCTTATGGTGGTTTCGCGGGCTCTGATACGGCGTGTCGCCGCCATAAGGTCAAGATCACGGAAAAGTCCGGGGCGGGTCAGCCGGTGAGCAGGGCCGTACCCAGGATGGTCAGGGCGACCAGCGCGACGCCGAGGCTGACCAGCCCGGCCACAATCGCCTGGGTGCGCCGTTTCCCGTATATGACGATCGCCGCGGAGGCCACGCCGATCAGAAACCCACCCGCGTGGGCGGCCAGCGAGATTCCCGGCAGGAAGCTGATGAAGAGGTTGACCGCCAGGATCGCGACGAGGGATCGGAGATTCGCCTTGCGCTGATACAGCGCGACGCCGGTGGCGCCGAGCAGCCCGAAGATGGCTCCGGACGCGCCAGCGACGGACGCGAACGGGACGGCGAAGAACAGCACCGCAACTGAGCCTCCGATCGCGGACAGGAAATAGATCGTGGCGTACCGCACCGACCCGAGGTAGGACTCCAGGTCGCGGCCCAGGATGTAGAGGCTGAACATGTTCACGGCCAGGTGGGTCAGCCCGTAGTGCAGGAACGCGCCGGTCAGCATCCGCCACCACTGACCATCGGCGACCAGGAGCGGCGCGGTGGACAGCTCGGCGAAGATCGGTGACCGGTAGTTGGCCATGATCTGGCCACCGGCCGTGGCCACGGTGACCAGAAACGCCAGTACGTTCGCGCCGATCAACCCCGCGGTGACCGGCCCCAGCTTGGCGACAGCGACCCGGGCGGCGGTCGTACGGCGAGGCCGGCGGATGGAGGCCTGCCCCTCCGCCACGCATTCCGGGCACTGGAACCCGACCGAAGCCGGGCGCATGCAGTCCGGGCAGATCGGGCGCTCACAGCGCACGCAGGAAATTTGCGTCGAACGGTCCGGATGGCGGTAACAGGCCAACGCCGGGCGCGCAGGTGTGGTCATGATCGATGCGCTCCGGATCGCTATCGCGGCGGGCTACGCCTTCTCGATGGTGACCGAGTTGATGACCACGTCGGTCACCGGCTTGTCGCCTCGCGAGGTGCGGGTGTTGTTGATCCCGGCCACGACCTCACGGCTGGCCTCGTCCGCGACCTCGCCGAAGATCGTGTGCTTGCCCTGCAGCCACGGCGTGGGGATGGTGGTTATGAAGAACTGCGAGCCGTTGGTGCCAGGGCCGGAATTGGCCATCGCCAGCAGGTTCGGGCGATCGAAGGCGAGCTCAGGGTGGATCTCGTCACCGAACTGGTAGCCCGGGCCGCCGAAGCCTTTACCGAGGGGGTCGCCACCTTGGATCATGAAGTCCTTGATCACCCGGTGGAAGATCGTGCCGTCATAGAGCGGGTCGTTGGACTTGGTCTTGGTCCCCGGATGGGTCCACTCGCGGGAGCCTTCGGCGAGTTCGACGAAGTTCTTCACCGTCTTAGGTGCGTGGTTATCGAACAGTTCGAGTCGGATGTCACCGGCTGAGGTGTGCAGGGTCGCTATAGAAGTCACGACGTCCAGTGTTCCACGTCCGTACGGACCCTCGTGATCGCGAGGGAGACCGAGGCGGGATCACGCCTACGGCAGCGCGCCGAGGACGGTCAGGGCCAGTTCGCGGGCCTGCCGTGAACTCTCCTGGTTGGTGATCACCGCTATCAGCAGCGGGCCGATGGTGAATGCAAGCAGGGTCTGCCCGGCGGAGACGATGACGCCGCCGTAGTCCCCGATGTCGGTGACCGGATTGGCAGAGTTGCTCACCAGTGCCAGTGCGGCGTTCTGCGCCGCGACCGGGTCAGCGTAGGGGGTGAAGTCGATCGTGACCGCGGGCGTGCCGTCCGGCCGGTAGAAGATGCAGTCGGGGGCCGGCTGCCCGTCCAAGGTGACCGTTTCGACCCGACCCAACCGCTGCCCGACCGTCGCCTCGACGTACCCCTTCTCGAGGTAGGGACAGGGACCGCCCGCGACGACGGGCGTCGGTGGCGGAGGGGGCGGAGGGGGCGGAGGTGGCAGGGGCGACGTCTGTTCCGTCATCGGATCGGAAGCGGCCGTCGTCGCCTGCGCGGACGTACCGGCTGCCCGATCCGGCGCGGATTCCTGGCCGGAGCACCCCGTCATCCCCAACAGCAGGACCCCAAGGGCAAGTGCCAGCCCTGCCTGTCGACTCATCGGCCCCACCCGAGGACGCCGTCGGGGCCGCCCTCCAGGCTGGGCCGGCACGACGATGCCGAGGCGACTCAGTCGCTCTTCAGTTGACCGGCCCGCGACTGTCGAAGTGCTCCGGATCGCTGAGCCTGGTCGGTCGGATTCCGAGGCTGTTGTTGATCAGAATCGTGATGACCCACAACACGATGCCCAGGAGCACAAGCGCTCCTGCCACCAGGTACTGCGCAGTGGGTCGACCCGACAGCGGGGTGACCAGGTAGAGACAGGCGATCGCTCCGATGACCGGCAGTGCCGATGGCGCCCGGAACGCCCCTTCGGGCGCCGGGTCCTTGCGCAGGACGAGCACGGCCACATTCACCACCGCGAAGACGGCCAACAGCAGCAGCGCCGTCGTACCGCCGAGCACGGCTATGGCGTCCTCGTTGGCGTAGGAGACGTAGGTGAT
>Ga0136618_10000485_pt1 | contig 13641 bp, 10 predicted proteins | sample AntDrymUQ3302106_2_FD_104805 | JGI IMG/M metagenome (GOLD analysis project Ga0136618, IMG submission 104805) | Polar desert sand microbial communities from Dry Valleys, Antarctica - metaG UQ330 (21.06) | ecosystem: Environmental > Terrestrial > Soil > Desert | place: Antarctica: Dry Valley... | reverse complement strand
CTTCTGCAGCAGGAGCACGGCGAGGCCCATCCGCACGCGCGCCACCGGCGGCAGCGGGCCGAAGCGCAGCAGGTCCAGCGCGCCGTTGAACGCCCACTGGCGCCCGTCGACGAAGAACGCCATCGACGACGCGTGCCACTGCAGCTCGTCGTCGAGGCCGAGCTCCTCGTACAGCGAGACGATATGGCGGTCGCTCGTGAAGAGGTGGTGGTAGTAGCGCTCCAGCAGGTCGCCGCCGCCGACGTCGAGCGTCGCGGCCTGGCCGCCGAGCCCCGGCCAGCGCTCGTAGACGTCGCAGGCGTGGCCCTCGGCCGTCAGCCGGTGCGCGCACACCAGGCCGGCGACGCCGGCCCCGAGCACCGCGATCCTCATGCCCGGACCGCCGCGCGCATACGCGCGACGCCGCCGAAGCGCGAGGCCAGCGCGGCGAGCCCCAGCAGGGTGATCGGGATCGCGATGACGAAGCGCAGCAACAGCAGGTAGGAGAGCGTCAGCGCTCCGGCGTGCCCGAGCGCGTGCAGCCCGAAGATCAGCGCGGCGTCGAAGGTCCCGACGTAGCCCGGCCCGCTCGGGATCAGCACGAAGATCGTCGCGAGGCCCATCAGGTAGCCGACGTCGAGCAGCGCGAGGTGCAGGCCGACCGCCTCCGCCGTCAGCCACCACGATCCCCACTCCAGGCTCCAGACGAGCACCGACCACGCCAGCAGCGCCGCCCCGTGGCGGCCGCGCATGCGCAGGGTCGCCGCGGCCATCGGCGCGAGGAAGGCCAGGATGCGCCGCAGATGCCCGCGACGGTGCGCGAGCAGCGCGACGATCACCGCCACCACGAGCAGCGCGGCGACGAGCAGCGCGGCGACCGCCAGGCGTCCCGCCGGGACGTCGATCCCACCCAGCACGCCGTAGGCGAGGATCACGAAGAGGCAGACGAGCAGCGCGACGTCGAGCATCCGCTCGGCGACGATCGTGCCGATCACCGTGCGCCTGCTCGTCTCGGCGCGCGGGGTCAGGAAGACCACGCGCAGGGCGTCGCCCGCGCGAGCGGGCAGGACGTTGTTGCCGAGGTAGCCGACCGCGATCAGGCCGTAGGCATCGGTTCTGGACGGTCGCGCGTCGTTGTGGTGCAGCAGGGTCAGCCAGCGTTCGGCGCGTGCGGCGCAGCCGGCGAGATAGACGGCGATCGCCGCCGCCACCAGCGCGAGCCCCGAGCCCGAGCGCGGCCACGTCGGCGCCGGCTGATTCAGCGCCCAGACGACGATCGCAGCCAGAGCGAGCGCGGAGATCGCCGCCCCGAGCAGGGTCAGCGCCCGCTGCCGGCTGATGAAGCGCCGGACCATCGCTCAGCGGACCGGCGTGCTCTCGCGCTCGTCCTCGGCGGCGTCGACATCGACGTTCAGGCGCTCGCGCACGACATACAGCGGGCGGCGCTTGACCTCGTCGTAGATGCGCCCGACGTACTCGCCGATCAGCCCGATCGCGATCAGCTGAAAGCCCCCGAGCAGAAGCACGGCGATGACGGTCGTCGTGATCCCCGGCAGGAACTCGCCGGCGATGCGAAAGCCGATCGCGACCGGGACCGCGAGGAACGCGAGCATCGCGAAGAGAAAGCCTGCGAGCGTGGCGAGCTGCAGCGGGACGTTGGAGAACGAGGCGATCGCGTCAAGCGCGAAATGAACCATCCGGCGGATCGGGTATTTCGTCTTGCCGGCGTGGCGCGCCTCGCGCGCATACGGCACGGAGGTCTGCGTAAAGCCGACCCACGACGTCATCCCGCGCAGGTAGCGGTTGCGCTCACGCATCCGCAGCAGGGCATCCAGCGCGCGGCGGTCCAGCAGCCGGAAGTCCCCGGAGTTCGCGGCCAGCGGCACGCTGGAGACCTTGCCCATGATCGTGTAGAACCAGCGTGCGGTCGTGAGCTTGAAGCGCGACTCCCCCTCGCGGTCGGTGCGCGTCGCGTAGACGACGTCCGAGCCCGCCCGCCAGTGCTCGACCATCGTCGCGATCAGCTCCGGCGGATCCTGCAGGTCGGCGTCGATCATCGCGACGGCGTCGCCCGTCGCGTGGTCCAGGCCGGCCGTGATCGCCATCTGATGGCCGAAGTTCCGCGACAGCGTGACGACCTTCACGCGTTTGTCGGCGGCGGCCAGCTCGGCGAGAATCCTCGGCGTCGCGTCCTGCGAGCCGTCGTCGACGATCACGAGCTCCCACGGCAGGCCGTCCAGCGCCGCCTGCACGCGCTCGCAGAAGACGCGCGCGGTGCCCTCCTCATTGAGCATCGGCGCGACGACGCTCACCAGGGACAGCTGCCGCTCGGCCACCCGGTGATCGTAGAGGGCGGGCAGGGCGCACCGTGCTCGCGTCGCGAAGCCATAGGCTGCTGCGCACTGTGACGCGATGCGCCGCCTGCGGTGCGTCCGGGCTCGTGGCGCACCTGAAGGTGGCGGGCGACGCGGGGCCGGACGGCCTGATCCCGACGACCGACCGGTTCGGTACCGCGCTCGCCGATCTCGTGCGATGCGAGAGCTGCGGGCACCGCCAGACCGAGCCGATGCCCGCCGACGCGGTCCTCGAGAGCGCCTATGCCGACGCGTCGTCGGAGGACTACGTGCAGGAGGAGCCCGGCCAGCGTGCGACCGCCCGCAGCGCGCTCGCGCAGATCGAGCGGCACCTGCTTCCCGACCCGCACAACGGCGGCCCGCGCAAGCGCCAGCTGCTGGACCTCGGCTGCTGGGTGGGCTTCCTGCTCGCCGAGGCCGTCGATCGCGGCTGGGAGGCGGTCGGCGTCGAGCCGTCGCGGTTCGCCTCCGCCTATGCCCGCGACCGGCTCGGCCTGGACGTGCGCACCGGCGACCTGTTGAACTCGCCGCTGCCGCTCGGCGCCTACGACGCCGTCGTCATGGGTGACGTCCTCGAGCACCTGCCGCGGCCCGGGGAGGCGCTGGAGCGCCTCGCCGAGCTGCTGCGCCCCGGCGGCGTCGCGTGGCTGGCTCTGCCCGACGCCGGCAGCCTCGTCGCGCGGCGGATGGGCCGGCGCTGGTGGTCGGTGATTCCGACGCACGTGCAGTTCTTCACGCGCGACTCGATCACGACGCTGCTCGAGCGCCATGGCTGGACGGTGCTGCAGATCGCGACCGCGCCCAAGGCCTTCAGCGTGCGCTACTACCTGCAGCGCATCGGCGGCTACTCCCCGCTCGTCGCGAAGCTGCTCGTGCGCGGCGCGCGCGGCGCCGGCGTCGCCGAGCGCATGTGGGCGCCGGACTTCCGCGATCGCATGGCCGTCATCGCGCGGGCGCCGGACTGATGGACCGGCGGCCTGACGCGCTCCTGGTGAGCGTGGGCCCGGGCCATGCCGTCGCCTGACACGTCGTCCGCCTCGGGCGCCCTGGAGATCCGCGGCGCGGCGACCGGGCTGCTCGACGACCCGTTCGCGCTGACCGTGCGGGGCGCGGGGCCCGACGCGCAGGTGACGTGGCGCGCGCGCTACCGCGACGACGACGGCCGCGTGTGGCACGCGGTCGCCGCGAGCTCGCAGGGCCTGTCGACCTGCTGGCGGCCGGCGAAGGACGCCACCGGCGACGTCGCGGCGCTGCGATCGCTGCGCCCGGTGAGCATCGACGTGCGCGCCGAGGCCGCCGGCGGCCGCGCCGCCGCGCGCACCTTCGTGCGCCACCTCGCCGCCGAGGGCGTGCGCACCCGGCGCTGGCGCGACGGCCTCACGGCGACCCTGCACGTGCCAACGCGGCTGCCCGCCTGCGCGACGGTGATCATCGACGCGGCGGGGACCGAGCCCCAGGTCAGCGCCACCATCCTCGCCGCGGCGCTGCTGGCCGCGCGCGGCGTGCTCGTGCTGGTCGTCGCCCCGGCCCGCGGCGAAGCGGCCGATGGCGAGCACCTGACGCTCGCGCGCGAGCGGCTGCGCGGGGTGCCGGGCGCGTCGAACGAGATCGTGATCCTGTCCGCCGCAGACCCGCTTGGACCGGACACGCCACCCGGCGAGAGCACGGTGGTGCTGCCGCCGAACGTCGGCGTGCGCGAGCCCTGGGAGGGCGCGGCGGCGGTCCGCGCGGCGGTATGGGACGCGCTGCTGGAGAGCCTGCACGCCAAGCCGCGCTGAGCGCGCAGCCGGGACAGTCCGCTGTCGTGCCACGTCATGCCGCTGCCGCAGATCACGCCGCAGCCGGCCGCGAGGCTCGGGGCCCACAGGCGGCCACTACGCCAGCCGCACCGCGTCTCCCACGGCAACCGCGCCGCCCTCGAGCACCTCGCCGTAGATCCCGAAGGCCAGCGGCTCGGTGGTGTCCAGATCGCCGCGGTAGGAGCCCAACAGGTCCAGCGTCGGCAGGTCGGCGTCGCCGCTGTCGGGGTGACGCGTCGTGACGACGCAGCGGCCGACGTGACCGCGCATGCGCACGAGGGCGGCGCCGATCTGCACAGCCGAGCCCACCCACCCGTCCTCCTCGTGCGCGGCGACGCCCTCGATCTCGACGAGCATGCGAAAGCGGCGAGGCTGCACGTCCTCGCCGCCCGCCGCGCGCGCGAGCTCGGCCACGGAGGCGGAGGACACGAGGCTGACCGCCCCGCGACGTCCGCGGTCGAGCGCGCTGCCATCGACGCACGCCACCAGGCGCAGCGACTGACCGGCGAGCGTCGACAGCGCCTGAGACCATGGCCCCTGCACGATCCGCGCGCGCAGCGGCTGCGAGTAGAACGTCGTGTCGATCTCCTCGCCGAGCTCGGCGACGCCCGTCACGACCTCGCCGCCGTCGAACGTCATCCCCAGCTCGCGGGCCGCGGCGTCATAGGTCGCCGCGACGGTGTTCAGCACGCCGGTGCGCTTGCCGTTGAACATCCGGCCGCGATCATCGACGAGGTGAAAGCGGCGGTCGTTGGGCGCGCCGGAAGGTCCCAGCTCAAGCCGCGATGCGCCGACCACGCGCAGGCCCTTGACGGGCGTCGTCGCGAGCGCGCGCACCGTCGCGGTCACGAGCCCGCCGGACCCTCCAGCTCGAGCACGTCGAAGGACCAGATCTCGCTGCTCGTGCCGACCGGGCCGCCCTCGCGGTGCTGCGCGTGGCCGGCCTTGAAGTCCGGCCCGGCGACCCACACGCGGAAATCCTCCTCCGAGCGCCAGCGCGTGATGACCAGGCAGACGTCGCGCTCGTCGTTGGGGCGCAGCAGCTCGAAGGCCTCGAAGCCGTCGGCGCTTGACACGCGGCCCGCGCGCGAGGCGAAGCGCTGCTCGAACTCGCCGAAGCGCTCGCGCGGCACGGTGATGGCGTTGATCTTGACGATGCTCATCCGGCTGATCCTACGACCGCCGCTGGCGCGCTCAGCAGCCGCCGGCGTGGCAGCTCGCGCCGTCTGCGGCGACGGCGGCGGTCGCCTCCGCGGCTATCCAGCCCTGGCGCATGAGCTCCAGCAGCGCCCCGGGCGGCTGGGCGCCCGACGCGCCGAGCGCACGGTCGACGACGAAGAACGGCACCGCGGTGATGCCCAGCGAGGCCGCGGTCCGCTCGTCGGCCCGCACGTCGCCGGCGTAGCGGTCGCCGGCGAGCACGTCACGGATCTCGTCTGAGGGCAGGCCGACCTCGAGCGCCAGGCGCTGCAGCACCGCGTGGTCGCAGATCAGCTCGCCGTCGCAGAGGTAGGCGCGCATCACGCGCTCCTTCATCGCGTCCTGCGCGCCGTGCGCAGCGGCGAGATGCAGCACGCGATGCGCGTCGAACGTGTTGCCCGATCGCGCGATGTCCAGGCGGAAGGCAAGCCCCTCCGACGCGGCGACATCGGTCATCCGCCGCTGCATCGCGAGCGCCTCCTCGCGGGTCATGGCGTACTTCTCGGCCAGTCGAGCGGCGCCATCGCCGCCGCGCTCCGGCGGAGCGCCGGGGTCCAGCTCGAACGAGCGCCACGTGACGCGGACGTCGCCGGGATGCTCGAAGCCGGCGAGCGCGGCCTCGAAGCGACGCTTGCCGACGTAGCACCACGGGCAGGCGAAGTCAGACCAGATCTCGATATGCACGGATCTCAAGCCTTTCTCGGACGTTGCGGTAGCGACCCGTTCGAGCGTAGCGCCCCCTCCGACGTCGTTCAGTCGAAATGAACACCGTTCGCTCGCCTATCACGTCCGCTTCATGACGACAGGCTAGGGACAGCCAACCGGTAAAGAGAGGGCGCCTCTTCCCCGTGGCGCCCTCTCTTTGTTGTTGGGCGCCGCGAGCGAGATCGCGGCTCTCGAGCCGCAATCCACGCTCAGGCTGCCGCGGCGCAGACGCCGACCGGCTCGCCGACGTTCTTGAAGCTCCGCGAGCCGAGATCGGCGATCGTCATCGCGTCGTGCGAGGCGAGCAGGTCGCGAGTCGCGACGCTGATGAGGACCTCGCCGGCGGATGCGGCATCGACCAGCCGCGCCGCGACGTTGACCGTGGCGCCGTACCAGTCGCCGTTGCGCCGGACCGCCGTTCCGGAGTGCACGCCCATGCGCAGCGGTGGGCACCAGTTCTCGGCGGCCAGGTCCCGCGCGAGCTCCAGTGCCAGGGCAACGACGCGCAGAGCGTCGGCGCCGTGGATCATGACACCGTCGCCGAGGCTCTTGACGACCTCGCAGTCGTAGTCGGCGGCGAGATGCGATGCCGCCGTCTGGAAGGCGACCGCCACATCCGCGGCCGCCTCGTCGCCTGCACGCTCGGTGAGTGCCGTGAAGCCGACAAGATCAGCGAACAGAAACGTGTGCTGGGAGCGATCCACGCCCCTTAGGCGTGACGAACGACTGAACGACGTACATCTGCACCGACCGCCGCGCGATCAGCGTCCGGAATCCTGTACCGACCAGCGCGTCGGGCGCTGCGGATCGGGCTCGTAGACGCAGAACGTTCCCGTGCGAACGTCGTGGTCGAGCTCGCGTCCGAGCCGCTCGTCGTAGCCGGCGATCCGCTTGATCGTGCCGCGGATCGCGCGCGTGACGCTGACCCGAGCGCGCTCGGCGTGCGAGCCGGAGCTGCGGTCGCGCCCCCCGATGCCGACGGCCAGCTCGAGCTCGCGGCTGACGAACGCCAGCTCGGCCTCGAGGCGGCTGGCCTGCTCCTCGTCCCCGCGCGCCCGCGCCTCGGTGAGCTCGTCGCCGAGCTCCTCGACGCGCGCCCGGTAGGCGGCCTTGGCCTGCGCGTCGAGCCGGGGACCGGCACCGGTCTGCAGCGCCGCGCGCGTCGAGGTCTGCTGACCGCCGTCGCGAAGGCTGGACCCCGGACCGCGGTCAACGATCGCCACGAGATCGAGGCAGTGAACCTCCTGGCCGGGGCGCTCGAGCAGGCGCGCGAGCAGGCGCACACCGCGACTGTCGTTGAGATAGATCGTGTTGCGGCCGTCGTCGACCGTCCAGGCCTCGCCGATGCGCCGCAACGTGGCGGTCGTTTCAGGACTCGCGGGCGATATCTCGACTGTCTCCTGGACGTCGCCGCCGATGCGCGCGCGCAGTGCCGCTATCTGTTCGAGCATAGAGCTGTAGTCCATCGCCACGCAGGCCTCCGTGGCCCACGCGAGCAGCTCACTCGTCCGCCGGCCGGATCCCCCCTGCTCGACGAGCACCTTCGCCTCTTCGACCGCGATCCTGGCAAGGCTGACCTGGTCGCCGTTGCGCGTCGCCATGACCCTCGCCCGCTCGAGGTGGGAAAGCGCCGGCTCCACTCGGCCTCCGACGCGCGCGAGCATGCCGAGCCACATCTCGACCGGACCGAGGAAGGCGTTCGTCGGAGTCACGATGTTGCGATCACGGTACGGCGCGAACTGCGCGTAGATGTCCAGCGCCCGCTCACGCAGGCCCAGCGTGGCGACGGTCTCCGCGAGCCCCGCCATCGAGCACATCCAGAGGCTGTCTCGCGGCAACGCCGCGAAGTCGTCAGCCGCCAGCCGCTCGAACTCCAGCGCCGCTTGCGCACCGCGACCATCGGCGGCGAGCCCCGCGGCCAGCGCGGCGCGCCAGATCGGCATCGCCGGCATTCCGTCGGCGTAGGCGCGGACCTGCTCGATGATCTCGCGCGGTCCGCGCTGAATCCAGTCGAGTACCGCGAGCTGCCCGGCCACGGTCAGCGGGATCGTCGTCGCCGGCATCTCGTCGCACAGCGCCGCGACGTCGCCGATCGCGCTGCGCGCGTCGCTGAAGCGCCCCCCGATCGTCAGGCGCCGTGCTCGCTGCAGCCGCGCGAACGCCATCGCCCGGCGATCGCCCGACGCGGTCGCCAGGCGCTCGACCGTCCCGATGGCGATGTCGGCGCCGACGAGGTCGTCGAGCTCGATCAACAGGTCGATGTGACGGCTGCGAGCGTCGAGCGACCGCATCGACTCGCCCGAGCGTTCGGTGAGCTCGAACAGCGCCTGCAGCCATTGCGCGCCCTGCTGCGTGCCGGCGGGGCCACTCGTCACGAGCTGCGCCGACGACAGCGCGAAGGCGAGCGTGGCGTCGTCGCCGAGACGCCGGGCCATCGCGAGCGCCTCCTGCGCGAGATCGGCGCGTCGCTGCGCTGTGTCCGACCAGTACAGCGCCGTCGCCAGCGAGCCCAGCAGGCGCACCCGCAGCGGGTCGTCGCCGGGACCGATGTGCGCCAGCGCTTCGACGAGCAGGGCGACGTGCCCTTGGTCGACGATGCCGGGAGCGAGGGCGAACGGCGCCGCGCCGAGCGCAGCACGGGCGAGCATGCGGTGCTCGCCGAGGTCCCGCGCGATCGTGCTCGCTGCGTCGAAGGATGCGCGCGCGGCGGGACGGCCGGCACGTGACTGCGCTTCGCCCTGTCCCATCAGCAGCGCGACGCGGCGCGGTAGATCGATCTCCAGCAGCTCGAGTGCCTGAAGCGCGCGACCGAACAGCTCGGCTGCCTGCTCGTAGGCGAGGTTGTCCAGGTCGCGCTGCGCCGCGCGCTGCGCGTAGTCCAGCGCCTTGTGCAGGTCGCCGCGCGGCGCCGCTGACAGGAAGTGGTGGGCGAGCTCGGGCAGGTGTGATTCGATCGCTCCGCGATAGACGTGCTCCAGCGCCCCACCCGCGGCCCCGTGCGCCTCCCTGCGGGCCGCCGGTGTCATGCTCGCCAGCAGCGTCTCACCGATCAGCCCGTGCCCGAAGCGGTAGCGGCCCACGGTCCGCGACTGCTCGACGACGATCCCCAGGCGCGCGGCGTCGTCCAGCGCCGCCAGCACCCGCTCGCGATCGTGCGACGAGGCCCGCTGCAGCGCCGCCAGGTCGAAGGACCTCCCGAAGGTCGCCGCCAGCTCGAGGGTCCGAACGGCGTGCTCGTCCAGCGGCTGCAGGCGGCGGCGAATCGTCTCGCGCACGCCGTCGGGCAGCGGCAGGTCGTCGGGAGGATCCTCCAGGCGCCCCTCCGCCAGCAGCAGCGCGAGGATCTCGCGCGCGAAGAATGCGTTGCCCTCGGTGCGAGCGTGCACCGCGCGCGCCAGCCGCGGAGGACAATCCCCGCCGCCGATCAGCGCGATCAGCCGGCCGACGTCGTCGCTGGACAGGCCACCGAGCACGAGCCGGCGCCCCGCGCGCATGATGTTCGCCAGCGCGGCCTGGGCGTCGGGCGAGCGCTCGGGCACGTGCTCGTGCATCGTCAGGACGAGCAGGACCCTGGCGTCGCGCAGCATGCGCGAGACGAAGTCCAGCGCGATCAGCGAGTCCTCATCGACGGCCTGGAGGTCGTCGATCAGCACGAGCACCGGCGCGGCAGCGCCGCGCAGGCGCAGCAACGACACGAGCGCGTCGAACAGCGCGAAGCGCGCGATCTCCCCGGCCTCCTCGTCGGCGGGAGGATGATCGGGCACAGGACGGGCGTCGGGCAGCCGGGTGGCGAGCTCCGGCGCGAAGCGCAGCAGCTCGTCCGCGCCGCTGCCGAGCTCGGCGCGCAGGGTCCCAGCGTCGACGGCGCGGCACAGGCTGCGCACGACCTCGACCCACGGCCAGTACGCCGGCGCGGCGCGCCCCCAGCCGCGCGTCCACACGACGGCGGCGCCATCCTCGTCGGCATGCTCGGCCAGCGCCGCAGCAAGGCGCGTCTTGCCGACGCCCGGGTCGCCGAGGATCGCATGGACGCCGCCGTGGCCGCCGCGGGCGGAGGCGTAGGCGTCATGCAGCTCGCGCAGCTCCCGCACGCGACCGACGAGTGGGCCTTCGGCTGGCGTTGTGACCCCTGACAGCTTCTCTCGTGGTGATACGCCGATGACGGAAAACGGATCGCGACACTAGCGGGTCAGCGCCAGCCCCACCACGATGCCCCGGCCATCAGGTGCGGACCTCCCAGTGCAGCGCGTGGTCGGGATCCGGCTCGTAGGCGCACGAGGCCCCCGTTCGGATCGTCGCCTGCAGCATGCGCCCGAGCTCGGGATCGTGCTCGGCGATCTTGCGCACGACCGCGCGCAGCGAGCGCGTCACGTTCACCCGCGAGCGCTCCTGCAGTGCGCCCTGCGCGCGGCCCGCCGCCGGCTCGGCGCCGCCGTGCGCGAGCACGGCGGCCTCGATCGACGTCCCCGGGCGGGCCAGCAGCGTCGCGAGATGGTGCAGCCCCTTGGCGTCCTGCAGGCACAGGCTGCGACCCGCGTGGTCGAGCATCCACACGTCGCGCTCGCGACTGAGGCGCGCGAGCGGATGCTCCTGCGGCTCGGCCGGCGGATGAGCGCCGTGCCGCGCGAGCCGCGCGCGCAGATCCGCTGCCCGCGTGCGGGCGCCGTCCATCTCGAGGAGATCGGCCTGCCCGGTGGCGCGCTCGACGAGCGACATCGCCCGCTGCGCGTCGTCCGGCGCACCGCGGCGGGTGAGCACCTCGGCGGTGTCCAGCGCCGACAGGACGGCGGTCGGGCGCGCGCCGATGCGCTCGGCCGCCGAGCGCGCGGTCTCCAGGTGCCCGAGCGCTCGCTCGGCGTCGCCGGTGGTCATCGCGAGCAGCCCGAGGTAGCGCGCCACCGGTCCGAGATAGGCCGCTGCAGCCGCCACGACGTTGCGCCCCTCGTAGGGCGCGAGCAGGGCGTACAGGCGGCACGCGCGCGGGACATCGCCCAGCAGCGCGCTGAGCTCGCCGAGCAGGGCGACCGTGACGAGCCATCCGCCATCGGCCGGCAGATCCTCGAAGTCGCTCGCCGCGAACTGCTCGAGCTCGTTGCGCGCCTCCTCCTCGCGCCCGAGCTCGGCGAGCAGCAGCGCCAGCAGGCAGCGCCACCGACGCATCGCCGGCAACCGGTCGGCATGGCCGCGCAGCAACGGCTCGAAATCGAGGTGGCGCCCCCGGGTGCGCAGCTGGAAGAAGGCCTGAGCGTCGGCGAGGATCGGGGCCACCGACCCGGGCGCCGCACGCCCGAGCCGCACGGACTCCGCCGTGTGACGCTCGGCCTCGTCGAACTCGCCTCGCATGTGCGCGCGCATGGATCGGTACAGCGCGTCGAAGACGATCGTGCGCGGCTGGCCGAGGCGGCGAGCGATCGAACCGAAGGCCTCGATCTCGGCATCGCAGCGGACCGGATCGTCGAGCTCGAGCAGCAGGCTGACCCGCCACAGGCGCACCTGCATTGCCAGCTCCGAGTCGCCCGTGCCCTCGCAGAGCTCCAGCGCCTCCACGGAGATCGGCAGGCCCCGCTCCACGGTATCCGGTCCCCATACGGCGAGGAAGCCCTGCGCGAGCGCGAACGCCAGCGTCCGATCGGCGAGCGCTCGCTGCGCGGGCGACGCCTGCGCGGATGGCGCGGTGAAGATCTCCCGCGCGATCGCCAGTCCCTCGTCGACGAGCCGGTCGCGACGCTCGCGCTGCGACGACCAGTACAGCCCGACGGCGAGCTGGATGCGCAGCCGGCAGCGCAGGTCGTCGTCGCGCATCCGTCGCCCCGCGTCGCTGGAGGCGCATTGGTCCATGCGCTCCAGCGCCTCCTTGAGGACGGCGACGAGCTCGGGATCGACGGCGCCCGGCGAAAGGCCCGGCAACGTGCCGGCGAGCGCGCTCTGCGCAAGATGCGCAGGATCGTCGAGCCCGCGCGCGTGCTCGGCGGCGGCGCGCAGCGCCCGCCGCGAGCCCGGGATGTCGCCCGCGCGCATCAGGGCCTCGCCGTGCCCGTGGTGCAACCTCCAGGCAAGCTGCGGGTCGGCGGGCAGCGTCGCGGCGATCTCGATGGAGCGCGCGTACAGCAGCGCCGCCTCCTCGTAGGCGAACTGGCCGATCGCACGATCCGCCGCCCGCGACGCGTACTCGACGGCGCGCTGCGCCCCGCCCGCGCTCGCCGCCTGCACGAAGTGGTTGGCGATCTGCGAGAGATGGGGATCCAGGTCGTCGGCGTAGACCTGCTCCAGCGCCTCGGCGGCCTGCAGGTGCAGATTCCCGCGCTGCACTGCGCCGATCCCGCTGAGCAGCGTGTCGCGAACCAGGGTGTGGACGAAGACGAAACGGCCGGGATCCTCGTGCCCGGTCACCAGGAGGCCGGCGCGCTGTGCGCTGTCGAGGCGCTCGAGGACCTCGTTGGGTGTGCGCCGCACCATCCGCGCGACGGTCGAGAACGAGAACTCCGCACCGATCACGGCGGCCGCGCGCAGCATCTGCAGGCAATCCTCTGCAAGCGGCGACAGCCGCCGCAGGATCGTGTCGCGCACGCCGCCGGGCAGCGGCAGCGGCTCGGCGGCCGACGTGTCGTACAGCCTCCCCTGCGACGCCAGCAGCTGCAGGAGCTCGTCGACGAAGAACGGGTTGCCGGCGCTCGCGTGGTGAACCGCCGCCACGAGCCGCCCGGAGATCTCCGACGGCTCGCCGTCCTGCCGGCCGTGCGCCCGCGCGATCGCCAGCCGCCCGACGCCGTCACGATCCAGTCCCTCCAGGGGCAGCCGCCTGGCCACCCGTGCCAGGCCGCCGAGCGCGGCGGCCAGCTCGCCGCGCGCATGCGCCTCGCTCGGCCGGTAGGCGGCGATCACCAGGACCGGCAGGTCCGGCAGCGCGCGCCCGACGAACTCCAGGGCGTGGACCGACGACGCGTCGGACCACTGCAGGTCGTCGAAGACGACGACGAGCGGACCGCGCGCGGCGGCGGATGCCAGCAGGCCGGCCAGCGCGTCGAAGAGGCGAAAGCGCGCCTGGTCGGCGTTGAGGTCCGACGGCGCGGCCGCCGCACCCAGGACGCCGCCGAGCTCGGGCAGCAGCCCGGCAATCCACGGCGCGTTGGCGCCCAGACCGCCGCGCAGCACGGTGCCGTCCTCGCCGCGCACGATCGCCCGGGCGATCTGCACCCATGGCCAGTAGACCGGGGCGCCGCCGCCGTCCCAGCAGGTGCCCCACGCCGACGATGCGCCGCGCGTGGCGGCATGCTCGGCGAACGCCCACGCGAGCGTCGTCTTGCCGATCCCCGCCTCGCCGGTCACGACGACCAGCGCGCCGCGGCCATCGATCGCGTCGCTCAGCGCGGCGTCGAGCTGCTCGAGCTCGCGCTCGCGCCCGATCAGTGCGCCGCAGTCACGTATCCGGTCTTCCATCCCCCGCATGTCCCTTTGAACGTCATCACCAGCCAGAGGTTCCGTGAGCGCCCTTGAAAGGACCGATGATGTCGTCGGTGATCCAGCCGCCGTAGAAGTCGCCCTCCTGTGAGCGCACCAGCTGGTCGTCCAGCCAGCAGGCGTCCATGCGCCCCGGGTAGACGGCG
>Ga0136618_10000483_pt1 | contig 13662 bp, 16 predicted proteins | sample AntDrymUQ3302106_2_FD_104805 | JGI IMG/M metagenome (GOLD analysis project Ga0136618, IMG submission 104805) | Polar desert sand microbial communities from Dry Valleys, Antarctica - metaG UQ330 (21.06) | ecosystem: Environmental > Terrestrial > Soil > Desert | place: Antarctica: Dry Valley... | reverse complement strand
GCCCGAGGATCTGGACCCCTTCGTACGAGAGACGTTGGGTGAGCTTCACAAGACGACCGCCGATGCCAAGGATCAACGGCACACGTTGGAGGTCCTGCTAGACGTGAACATGAATGTGGCGGAGGCGTCTCGGATCTTGCACTTTCACTACAACACGCTCAGGTACCGAATCGCCAAGCTCGAAGGCCTGGTCGGTCCGTTCACCACCGACCGGAACCTGCTGCTTGAGCTGGCGCTGGCCCTGTGGGTCTTTGAGTACCAAGAAGCTGAAACTTCGTAGTGGGGCCGCGTCGCCCCCGACGCGGTGCCGGTCAGTCGGGCTGCAGGACGGACAAGATGTTGCCGGCCGGGTCCTTGAACCACGCGATCAACGGCCCGCCGCGGCGGAAGATGCCCTTCGCGTCGGTCTCTGTCGGCATCCCGCTGTAACGCTCGAAGGTCACGCCTCGCTCGGTCAACGCGTCGACCGTTGTCTCGATGTCCTCGACGGCGAAGTTGAGGACCGTGAAGGTCGCCGGGACGTGCTCCTCGCCCTTGGGGTAGACGAGCACCGTGCCGCCGCTGGCGAGGCTGAGCCTCAACATGCCGTACTCCTCCGAAACCGACAGCCCGAGGGTGTCGCGGTAGAACTCGTGAGCTCGGGGAACGTCGTCGACCGAAAATCCGCTGAATGCTTGGCTGTCCTTCAACAACATGTGGTCTTTCCTCCGGGTCATCGTTGTCGCAAGTAGTCCGCTGCCGTGCCCCGCAGCCGGTCGTGCAGTCCGCCGTACGCCTGATTGGTGCCCAGCAACGACTTGGGCAGCTTGCCGACCATCGTGTAGTTGGTGTCCACCACGTTTCCAGCGGGCGCGAGGCCGACCTGGCTGACCAGCTGGTACGCGTCCAGCTCCTCCAGACCCAGGAGCGCGCTGGTCCATCCAACCAGGTCGTGCTGGCTCATCCGGTACGCGTCCTCCAGCGGCTTGGCCGAGCCGGTCGTCATCACGTAGTCGTCACTCTCCAGCCGAGGCGAAGGGGGAGCCTGGCCCTTGACCAGGTCTACCACGACGACCGTCCGCATCGCCGCCTCCACCGCCGTGCCGCACGCCTCGCCCTCACCTTGGCGGGCGTGCCCGTCGCCGATCGCGAGCATGCCGCCGCCGACGTTGACGCCGAAGTACGCGGTGACGCCGGCGCGGAGCTCAGGGGTGTCCATGTTGCCGCCGTGCGCGGCGGGGGTGATGCTCATGATCACCTCGTTGGCGGCCGGCGCGACGCCGACCGTGCCGTGCATCGGGTCCAGCGGCAGCTCCACGGAGAAGCCGGATCTGCGCGCCTGGAACCGACACACTCCGGCGGCGACATCGACGTCGTAAATCCACACCCGTTCCTCCAGCGCCGGGTGCAGCATCGCGGTGGAATGGGTGGTGGTGAGCGCCCCGAAGTGCGGGAACGTCGTCGAGACGGCCCAGTCCCGCGCCGGCACGATCTCCACGAAGTGCACCGCGAGAGTGTCACCTGGCTCCGCGCCCTCGACCGCGATCGGTCCTGTCACCGGGTTGAGGAACGGAAAGGTGCAGACCTGGCTTGGAAGATCCTCCACACCGTGCACATTGCCGGCAAAGCAGTCCTCGGTGTAGAGCTCGACGATCGTGCCCGGCGACACGGTGAGCAGGGGAGCATGACCGCCGAACGCATACGCGTACTGCTCCGGCGTCGGGTGCAGCGAGACCACCTCGGGTGTGCTCACGCCTTCTCCGAGGAATCCGCGTGGTCCGCGTTGTCGATGGCGGCCAGGTCTGGGCGGCGGCCCGTGGCCAGCAAGAAGACGAGGATCGCGGCGCCGATGCCGAGCCAGACGAAGCCGAGCTTCTGCGCGGCCACCTCGGCGTTGACCACGACGATCGTCAGGATCACGAAACCGATGACGGGGGCGGTCAGGTGACGCCACCAGTCCCGGCTGCCGTTGCGTACCACGAAGTGGACGACCACCGACACGTGTAGCACCAGGAAGCTTGTCAACGCTCCGAAGTTCACCAGGGTGCTGAGCAGGACGATGCCGTCGTCGCGCGAGGCCATGTAGAGGCCGAGGACGAGGGAGACGACCGCGACGAGGAGGGTGGCGTTGATCGGCACGCCGTGCTTGCGATGCACCTTCGCGAGGAAGGAAGGCAGCTGCCGGTCCCGGGCCATCGCGTACAGCAGGCGCGAGGTGGCCGCCTGGGCGACCAACGCGTTCGCGAACCCCCACGCGATCGCCGTCGCCAACGCCGTGAGATTGGACAACCAGCCCCCGGCCGCCACCGCGGCGGCGTCGTAGAACGCCGTACCGGCGACGTCGCCCTCGGCGATCAGCAGGTCCGGGTCGGGCACGAGGAGCGCGGCGAGCCAGGTCTGAACGATGAACAGCGTGCCGGCGAGCAGCAGGGCGGCGACCATGGCGCGGCCGAGTGCCCGGGCCTCGTCCTTGTTCTCCTCGGCCAACGTGGAGATCGCGTCGAAGCCGAGGAAGCTGAGCACGGCGATCGACACGGCGCCGAACACCAGCGGCAAGGAGATCGTGTCGCTGTTGTAGAGCGGCGTGAAGTCGAAGCCGCGGCCCTTGCCCTGTGCCAGCGCGACGATGCCGATGACGATGAAGATCGCCAGCACGATCAGCTCACCGATCAGCATCACCTTGTTGACCTTTGCGGTCATCTTGATGCCCATGTAGTTGACCGCCGTGTTGAGCACGACGAATGCGACCAGCCATATCCAGACCGCGACGCTCGGCACCAGGGAGTTCATCGCGAGGCTCGCGATCAGGTACAGCAGTCCCGGCACGAGCACGTAGTCGAGCAGGATCATCCAGCCGGACAGGAAGCCGACCGGCGAGCCGATGCCCCGCCCGGCGTATGAGTAGACCGAGCCGGACATCGGGAAGGCTTGCGACATCTGTGAGTACGAAAGCGCGGTGAACATCATCGCCACCATGCCGATCGCGTAGGCCAGGGCGACCATGCCGCCAGAGGCCTGGAAAACGCCGCCGAAGATGCCGAACGGCGCGATCGGCACCATGAACACCAGGCCGTACACGAGAAGGTCGCCAAAGCTCAAGGACCGGTGCAGCTCCTGCTTGTATCCGTACTGCTCGACATTGTCTGTCGCTGGCGTCTTGGTCATCGCGGTCCTCCTGGTCGATCCGGGCGATACTTGTCTACCCGTGCAAGCGGCATACGGCCACCTGAACCCGTCGGTTGGCCTATACCGATGCCTGTCGCGACCTTTATCGTGATCGAGTCACCACTACGGCGAGGGAGCCCCACAATGACCACACGCGACACCGCGTTCGCCCCTGGCACCCCGTGCTGGGTCGACCTGTTCAGTGCTGACGTGGACAAGGCGAAAGTGTTCTACACCAACATCTTCGGATGGACCTTTGAGGATTCCGGTGAGGAGTTCGGCGGGTACGTCAGCTTCTTCTCCGACGGTCACGCCGTCGGCGGCGTGATGCAGAACGCGCCCGACTCCGGGATCCCCGACGTCTGGTCGACCTACATCTCGACAGAAGACGTCAACGCAACGGTCACCGCGGCGACTGAGGCGGGCGCTCAGGTCATCGTCCCGGCCATGGAGGTCAGCGACCTGGGCTCGATGGCGGTCCTGGCGGACCCGGCCGGCGCGGCGTTCGGGCTCTGGCAACCCGGCGCACACCTGGGGTTCGGCAAGTACAACGAGCCCAATTCGGTGACGTGGAACGAGACCCACAGCAAGGACTTCGCCGCCTCGACGAGCTTCTACTCCACGGTCTTTGGATGGGAGCTGGAGAAGACGTCGGACATTGATGACTTCCGCTACTACACCGGACAGGTCGACGGCGAACCGGTCGCTGGTGTGATGGATTCGAGTGCCTTCCTTCCCGCCGAGGTGCCGTCGCACTGGGCGGTGTACTTCAGCGTGGCGGACGTCGACGCGGCGCTCGCCAAGGTCGTCGAGCTCGGCGGCTCGATCGTGCGCCCGGCCGAGGACACACCGTTCGGACGCATCGCCGATGTCACCGATCCGACCGGCGCGATGTTCAAGCTCCACCAGGACCTGCCCGCCGACGGCTCCTAGGTCGCCTTCGGGATGACGTGCTCGGCGGCATCGGTCCCATCGACCGCGATCATGGCCGTCCAGGTCGGCCAGGTAGCGGCCACGCCCACGACGTCGGCGGGGAAGCGAACGGTGATCTCACCATCTCCGAGGTCGGCGTTCTCCTCCACTGCTTGCCGTTTGCCAGTGGATGCGTCGAGGACGTACTGGGAGTCGAACCGGCCGCCGACCTGCTCGTAACCGAGCTCGACGCAGCCATCACCCTCAGGGCTGGTGACCTTCGCCACCCACCGGACCGACGAAGCACCTGACAGGTCGCCGTCCCACCTGATGTCGAAGGCGACGAACCCGCCGCCGTCCGTCTGCCCCGCGTGCGCGATCTGCGTCATGTGATGACCCTAGCGCCGGCAGACCCGCCGTCACCGAACCTCGAAACCTGACATGCCGGACGGTTCGGCGTCCTCCACCACGACGTCGGTCACCTGCGCGTGGGGCGGCCCGTGCCGCGCCCAGGAGAGCATGCGTTCGACGGCGAGAGGTTCGCCTTCGAACACTGCCTCGACCGCGCCGTCGCCGCAGTTGCGGACCCAGCCGCGCACACCGGCCGCCTCGGCCTCGCTTCGGCAGGAGTCGCGGAAGAACACCCCCTGCACCCGCCCACTGACCACCACGTGCTTCGCGATGGGCGACTCGTCCCGAGCTCGTTGGTTCACGTGTGCTCATCGAGCCGGGCGACGAGCCTGGGCGGCGCGACCGTACGGTACGCGTCCTCGACCAGCTCGGCGATCTCCTGCCAGTCCGGACCACCGCCGCCGGACAGCACCAGGCGTACCCCGTGCCAACCGCGGTGACCAACGTACGGGGGATAGAAGAAACGGTCGGGGTCTGCCGCGATCAACTCAGCCTGCACGCCCGGTGGTGCGGCGCACCAGAAGCCGATATTGCCGTCGCCGTGGTGGTCATCGACCCACGTCAGGAAGGTCTTGCGCACGAAGAACGTCGGCGACCCGTGGCTGAGCTTCTCGGTCGCCTCCGGCATGGCCAGACACAGCGCGCGCACGCGCTGCAGGAGCGCGTCGTACGGGTCGGTCGTCCTCACAGGTCCACCCTTGGGTCGCGGACCACCCACGGCATCGCGAACTCGGTGCGGACACCGGGGGAGTAGAGGACCGAGTCCGGCGGACGGCCGGTGAGTCCACCGAATCCGGCTGCGGCGACCAGAGAGTCCTGCAGGTCGAGGAGCTCGGCCGTGTGCAGCGGCCACGGTGTGTGGTGGTTGGGGATGTATAGCGTGCGACCGAGCCAGCGGGTGTGCAGCCCGAACCTCGCGGTGATGAAATGTTCGACCGGCGACGGGCGCTCGATCTTCGCACCAGGGCGCACGGCGAACCGCCCGCCGGCACCGCGCGGGCCGGGGAGACGACGCGACGTCTCGTACGACACTTCCTCAGGACGGTCGACTGCGCGGATGCGGGTCCACATGTACGGCGTACCGAACGTCGCGCGGGCGCCGAGCGCGACGAGCAGCCGAGTTGTCTCCAGCGACCGGAAGACCACTCCTCGGGTGCCGGCGGCGTCGATGGAGTACAGCCGCACGTTGACCTCGGCAAAGCTGCCGAGCCATGGCACCGCGGGCCCACGGCCGAGGCCGCCGTCCTGCAGCCAGAAGCCGACAAGGCCGACGTACGTCCATCCACCCAGCACGTCGGGCACCACGCCGCGCGGCAACAACGGCGCCACGACGGCGGGGTCGACGGCCCAGTGCAGGAACACCAGCGACCGCCACGCCTGCCCCATGATCGGGCGCCCGGACAGTGCAGGCGCCTCGGCCACGAAGTCGGTCACGCCCTCATTGTGGTTCCTCGGCGCGACGGGCCGCTAGTCACTCGGCGCGCATCCGGTGCCGGCGGCAGACTTGTACCGATGCAGACCTTCCTGCCGTACGCCGACTTCGAGGCATCGGCCCGCGCGCTCGACACCAAACGGCTCGGCAAACAGCGCGTCGAGACGATCCAGGTCGTCCGCGGGCTGGTCCGCCCGGACTATGGATGGCGCCACCATCCCGCCGTGGCGATGTGAAGGGGGTACGAAGAGGCGCTCGGCATCTACGGCCAAGTTTGCTGCGCCGTGTGGACGCGAGCCGGGTTCGCCGACACCTGCGCGAGCACCACCCACATCCCTCGCTCCTGCGCCCAACATGGAAGTGCGTCTGCAGCAGGTCACGTCCAGTGGCGCGGGTGCCGTCGTGGCCACCGACATCACTGCGGCGGACAGGTCGTTCAGCCTTGCCACCGGATCGGACGACTAGTACTACATCAGGGTGGTCGCCGGTAGGTACCAGGGTGGTTGGATCGGTTCCAAGTACGTCGAGCGACGTATCGATGACGCAATCACCCACGCGCCGGGCGCCACCCTCGGCAAGATTTGGGCACATCCGGCGTTTATGCGTGGGGTTGTCGTCAACGCCAGCACCGGGAACCCGGTGAAAGGAGTGGCGGCAACCGCTCGGGATACAGCAGACCCGTCCTCTTTGGAGGGTGATCCCGACACCACGAACCGCAACGGCGTCTTCGAGATCACCGGGATCACCGGCGAGGACAGCAATAACCTCAAGCTGAACGGGAGCTCGCAAGGCTACGAGACCGGGTTTCGTGGGTGTTCAGCGCAAGTCGTGCCCACCTGAGGCGATGCGTGTGGCGCGCCGCTCGGACGGATCGGAAAGGTGTTTCTCGACAAGTTGTGAGGCAGTTGTCGGGCGCGGTCAGGGGCGCACCGGCTCGCGGGCGGCGGCATCCCGCTCGCGCCGGGTCACCCCTTGAACGCCTTGGTGTCGCCGCTCTTCAGCAGCTTGCGGACCGTGCGATCGTTGTGGCGTTCCATCGCCGGCACCCGCCGGGCGTGCTCGGCGTGCAACCCGCCTAACGCGAACGCCGCCGCCCCGGCGCCGCGTTCGTGACCAATTCGACGTATGCAGTCCCGCACGTGGTGTGCATCCAGATAGTCACCGAGCGTCGTCTGCATCTGCTTGGTCTTCTTGCCCAGCCGCCGCGCGGAGCCGCCTACCGCTGGCTCCGCGGCCTCGAGTGCGTAGCGCAGGCGCTTGGCCGCCTTGCGCACCTCGTGCAAGGCATCAGAGCGGTCGGCGCTGCCCGGACCCGGCACGGCGTCGACGCTCTTGCGCAGGTGCCGTAAGGACTTCCCGACGGCGGAAGGCATCACCTTGTCACCCCGCTGCTCGGCAAGCGGAGTCCACGGTGTCGCACCCAGGAACGCATTGAGGTCGGCGAGCAGCGCGACGTACCGCTGTGACTTCATCGCGGCCTGGGCCGAGGCGGTGGCCGGACGACCGGCTGAGCCCAGCCGCTTGCGGACGAACTCTCGCGTGGCCACCTCCTGCGGATCAGCCTCGTCGTTCTCGAGGGCCTCGATCAGGAGTCGGCCCACCACCTCAAGATCGCGGACCGCGCTCAGCTCCTGGCCCAGCCACTTCAGCTCCGCCTGAAGGTGCCGCGCGAGCGCCTCGTCCAGCAGCGGCCGGTAGACGGTCAGCGCGGCGCGAAGGCGGCGGGCCGCGACGCGTACGTCGTGCACTGGCGCGTCATCGACGCGCACAGCCAGGTCAGCCGCGGCGAGGGCATCGCGCTGATCAGCGAGGTAGCGGTGCAGCAGCGCCCCCGCGCTCTTGCGCGGCAGACCGGTGGGATGCTCCGGTTGCTCCGCTGGCATCGCGACGGCATCGTCGAGGGCGCGCCGCAGCTTCGAGGCCGAGTTCGAACGGGACACGCCCGCGTCTGACAGGCGCTGGTCCAGCTCGTCCAGCAGGTGGGTGTCGGCACCGCAAAGCTCGACCTCGAGCTCGCGCCAGACCTGCGTCAACCCGGTGGGCTCGAAACGTTGTGCGGACACCGTGTCGTCGGCGAGCTCAGCGAGCGGGGCGCCGTCAGCGTCGGTCAAGGTCCGGGCGACCCGAACGGTGTGCAACTCCACGACGTGGACGAGCGGGGCGCCCAGTGTGACGGTCGTCAGCATGCGCGCCAAGGCGGCGGGGACCTGCGAACCGCGACCGAGTGGGTGGCCGATCTCGCGTCGCGAGTCGATGTCGTGAGACAGCTTGACGTGCCAGCCGTCATCTTGTCCGCCGGTGCGCCGGCGAAGGGTGACACCGGCCGCGGCCAGGGCGAAGCCCTCGGTGTCGTAGTACGTCGCGCGGAGCTCCGACGTCGTCGGGCGGCTGGACGCGGCGACCCGTCCTCCGACCAGATCGGGGACCTCTGTATCGGCGGCGAGGTCGTACTTGCGTTCGGTCTCGAGACTCCTCGTCAGCATGCCGAATACTTGCACGCCAAGGTGAACGGAAGGGAACGCGTGCCGTTCAGCGCTCGACGGCCAGCGCTCGCACCGACGGCGGCAGGTCGATGCCCGGACGCAGGTCGGGCGCGGCGCCAGGCGTACCGACACCGTGCAGCAGCGGCACGACACCGGCCCAGGCGTCGCCGGCGACGTCCTCGGCGGTGTCCTCGGGCCAACCATCCGACACCTTCAGTGACCACTGCCCGATCGGCATCGCCAGCACGACGGTGGCCGCCAGCTCCTTGTCGGTGGACGCGCGCAGCTCCCGCGTACGGCCCGGAATCAACGCCTCCACCAGGACGTCGAGGGCACTCAGCTTTGCCGGTCCGGACAGCGCCGTGAACCGCCCGAACAGGACGGCGCTGCGGTAGTGCATCGAGGACTCGAACGCTGAACGCGCCACCACCAGCGCTTCCAGGGCGGTGACCGTCACGCAGGTGGGTGCACCACCGGCCAGGAGCCGCATCCAGCGCGACCCGGTCGAACCGTGCACGAGCGCGGTGTCGTTGTCGCGCGCGATCGCGGTCGGGATGACGACCGGGTGCCCGTCTGCGACGAGCCCGACGTGAGCGACAAGTGCCTCGTCCAACAGCGCGTCGAGCTGTGTCCGGTCGTGGACGCCCTTCTCGGGCAGGCGGGTGATGTGGGTTGTCGGCATGTGGACAAGAATGCCGCTCGGTGAAGTTGCGCGACAATGGACAGCTCGTGATCGCGCTCGGTGAGGCGTGGCGGCGAACACCGGCCGGCGGCGTTCGAAGCGGGTGCTGCCCGGTGCTTGTGGTGGCCGATTTGCCCGGCGCCGTCGTGCTGGACGGGTTGGGCGTCTAGGGGCCGGAACCTGCCGATGGCGGCGAGGGGATGCACTGGGGCCCCCACCCCGATGGGGTGGAGGCCTCAGATAGTTGGCTGTGTCAGCCGACTGTCACTCAGACAGGGCGAACGTTCTCGGCCTGTGGGCCCTTCTGGCCCTGGGTGATGTCGAACTCGACGCGCTGGTTGTCGTCCAGCGAGCGGTATCCGCTCGAGGAGATGGCGGAGTAGTGGACGAATACGTCCTCGCCGCCGCCATCCTGGGCGATGAAGCCGAAGCCCTTGTCAGCGTTGAACCATTTGACGGTGCCTTGTGCCATGAAAGTTAACTCTTTCGATCGAATCTGTTCCAGGACCAGCACTGTGCTGGCCCCGCGGCTGCGAACTCGTATTGCTTCAAGACCCGGAACCGAAATTCGAGAAAGTGAAACGCAAACGCCGGGTGGTGATCCGCGGACGTCCTTACACACAAGCTTAAGAACTGCTCCTTAGCAGCCACGGCAACCCTAGCACGCATCGTCGGTGCGTCTCGGTCGCTGAATTGCTGGACTCGCCTCGACCGATTGGGGTTGACTGGGCGGTCGGGCGGGGGGCCGAGCCGGTCGGTCCGAGGGTGCCGCGCAAGTTCGGAGGCCCCACGATGGACTACACGCCCTACAGCCACGGGCATCGCGCTGCTGCGCATCGTCGACCCCAAGAACAAGTCCAAGACGGTCGAGGAGTTCGGCCTGGCCTACGTGGGTTTCGCGCCGGTAGAGATCGCCGTGGCGATCGTGGCGCCGGTTCTGATCATCCAAGGGTTCGGCTGGGCGTTCATCGTCGCCGGCCTCGTTTCTGGCGTCGGCGTGCTGGCGATGACGTTCGTTTTGGGGTGGAACCGACTCGACGACGCCGACCAACCGACAAGAAGCTGATGGCCGACCGCTGCGTACGCCACCAAGATCGTGCTCAAGCCTTGAGGCGGCGCTAGCGTTGCGGCCATGACGTACGACGTGGAGCGGGTCCGGTCACACTTCCCAGCGCTCGGTCACGGCATCGCACACTTCGACGGACCAGGCGGTTCGCAGACGCCGGACGTCGTGGGTGCCGCCGTGGCCGGCGTGATGACGTCCGGGGTCTCCAACCGCGGCCGGGTGACGGCCGCGGAGCGCCGCGCCGACGACACCGTGACGGCAGCGCGTCTCGCGATCGGCGACCTGCTCGCGGCCCCGCCGGACGGCGTGGTGTTCGGACGCAGCATGACCCAGCTGACGTACGCCTTCTCCCAGATGCTGGCAGCCACGTGGGAGCCGGGGGACGAGGTCGTAGTCACCCGGCTCGACCACGACGCCAACATCCGCCCGTGGGTCCAGTCCGCCGAACGGGTAGGTGCGACGGTGCGGTGGGCCGAGCTCGACCCCGCCACCGGTGAGCTGGCGGCTGACGCCGTCGCCGCGGTCATGTCGAGCCGAACGCGGCTCGTCGCCGTTACCGCCGCGTCCAACCTGATCGGCACGCGGCCCGACGTCGCGGCGATTGGCCGCCTGGCGCACAACGCGGGTGCGGTGCTGTACGTCGACGGGGTCCACTACGCCGCGCACGCGTCGGCCGACGTCGGTGCTATTGGAGCCGACCTGTTCGCGTGCTCACCGTACAAGTTCCTCGGCCCGCACTGCGGCGTCGTCGCCGGGCGTCCTGAGCTGCTCGCGTCGCTCCGCCCTGACAAGCTGCTGCCGGCGACCGACGAGGTCCCTGAACGGTTCGAGCTCGGCACCCTGCCGTACGAGCTGTTGGCCGGCACCACGGCGGCGGTCGACTTCCTCGCGGCGATCGGCCCAGGCGGCGGCGAGACACGACGCGGTGACCTCGTCGCTGCCTTCGCCGCGATCGAGGAGCACGAGGACGCACTGCGCCTGCGCCTCGAGGCGGGTCTGCACGACCTCGGTGCCACGCTCTACTCTCGAGCCGCGCAGCGTACGCCGACGCTGCTGTTCACCTTCGACGGGCGCGACTCGACCGAGCTTTACCGTTTCCTGGCCGCACGCGGCGTGGACGCGCCAGCCGGGTCGTTCTACGCCATTGAGGCCAGTCGTGCCCTCGGGCTCGGCGACGACGGGGCCGTCCGCGTCGGGTTGGCGCCGTACACGAACGACGACGATGTCGACCGACTGCTCGACGGACTGCGAGCCTTCGTGGCGTAACCGGCACCAGCCGATCGGTCAGCGTGGGTGCGACGCGGGCTGGGACACGCCGCAGTGCGCATTTCGCTCGACCGGGACGGGATACTGATGCGGCACCTTGCGTACCAACGCCGCGGCCACCAGCCCACCTGCGACGAGCAGACCGGCGCAGATGAGCATGGCGGTGGTGAAGCCGCGGTCGAAGACGCCGGGGTCGGCGTAGTCGTCGCCGCGGATCCCGACCAGCGCCGGCAGGGCGGCGACGGCGAGCAGTTGCGCCGTACGGGCCACGGCGTTGTTGATGCCAGAGGCGATGCCCGCCTGAGTCCGTGGTGCTGCGCCGAGGACGGCGGTCGTCAGCGGTGCCACCAGCATCGACAGGCCGAGGCCGAACACGACGACGCCTGGCAGCACGTCGCGCCAGTACGACGTGTCCGGGCCGATGCGCAGCAGCAGCAAGAGCCCTGCTGCGCTGAGGAGCGGGCCGACGGTCATCGGCAGCCGCGGACCGATCCGCGTCGCGACGGCACCGGCGTGCGACGACAGCACCAACATCAGGACGGTTATCGGGAGGCTCGCGGCGCCGGCCGCGAGGGGGGAGTATCCGGCGACGACCTGCAGCTCCAGGACGAGCAGGAAGAAGGTACCGCCGAGGGCGGCGTACACCGCGAGGGTGACGAGGTTGGCGGCAGCGAAGACCCGCTCGGCGAACAGCACCAGCGGCACCAGCGGGTGCGGGCTGCGGCGCTCCTGCACCACGAACGCCACCACCAGCAGCAGGCCGGTTACCGCTGGGACCGGTTCGGAGGCAATGAGACCGTACGTGCCGAACGCGAGCGCAGCGGCGGCGAGGACGATACCGGGGACGTCGAACGACCGCGGGGCGTCTGGGTCGCGGCTCTCTGGTACGTGCCGTACGGCGATCCACACGATGGCGGCGGCGACCGGCACGTTGATCAAGAAGACCGCCCGCCAGCTGACCGCGCCGACCAGCCACCCGCCGAGCAACGGGCCGACGGCGGCAGCGACGCCACCCAGCCCTGACCATGCGCCGATGGCGGCACCCCGGTCGTTTTCATCGATCGAGGCCGAGATCAGCGCCAGGCTCCCAGGGGTGAGCAGCGCACCGCCGACGCCTTGCAACGCCCGTGCGGCGACGAGGGTCTCGATGTTGGGCGCAAACCCGCACAAAAGTGACGCCACCGCGAACCACACGACGCCGACCAGGAACACGCGGCGACGCCCCCACCGGTCGCCCAGCGCGCCGCCGAGAAGGATGAACGACGCGAGCGTCAACGTGTAGGAGTTGACCGTCCACTGCAGGCCGGCGACGCCGGTGCCGAGGTCGGCGCCGATATCGGGGAGGGCGACGTTGACGACGGTGGCATCCAACATCGCCAGGCTCGAGCCCAGCACGGTGGCCGTCAGGAGCCAGCGCCCACCGGCGGACTTGATCGCAAGGGTGTCGCCCACCACGTCATCGTGCCACCCAACCCCCAGCCTCCCCGTCATCCGCAGGTTCTGCCCCCTCGATCCGCAGGTTCTGGCCCCTCGGTCCGCAGGTTCTGGCCCCTCGGTCCGCAGGTTCTGGCCGTTACAGGAGGCGGACGACCGATTCCACATCCGCTTCGGAAAGACCGTTTCGCGGATCGGTTCGGACGCACCGCACGGAGGTCGAGATGTCCTCGCGAGCATTGAAGTACGCGATATCGGCATCGCCGCACTCGTCGTCTATCCACACGACAGGTCGTCGGGTCGCCGCGGCGAGGTCGCCCACATACAAACTCTTGAAGTACACCCCGTCACCTTCGAGTATCCGCATGCGTTCTTGGAACTCGCGCCGCTGGCCGAGTGAGCTGGTGTCAGTGGGGCGGGTGAACTCGAGGTACGGCCAGGTCGCGCCGATCCCGCCGATGGCCGGCGACAACTCTCTTGGTGCGGCGGCCTCCCACATGGTGGCCCAGAACAGGTCGCAGCGTCCTTCTTCGGCGGCATCGGTCAGCGGGCACAACAGCTCGACGAGGTCACGCCTGGTCCTGATGAGGTAACCGAGGATGGTGTGCGTGACGTAGTCGTCGGGCTCGTCGGGGGCCAGGGCATTGAGCGCACCGTCGACATCGACGCCGATGAGCGGTCGTCCGGGATGGGCGAGCAGCCGTTCGTCGTACACCATGACCATGTTCGTACCAGCCGAAGGCAAGCCGAGGGGCCAGAACCTGCGGATGGAGGGGCCAGAACCTGCGGATGGAGGGGCCAGAGCCTGCGGATGACGGGTCAGTGGGTCCAG
>Ga0136618_10000482_pt1 | contig 13691 bp, 15 predicted proteins | sample AntDrymUQ3302106_2_FD_104805 | JGI IMG/M metagenome (GOLD analysis project Ga0136618, IMG submission 104805) | Polar desert sand microbial communities from Dry Valleys, Antarctica - metaG UQ330 (21.06) | ecosystem: Environmental > Terrestrial > Soil > Desert | place: Antarctica: Dry Valley... | reverse complement strand
GAGAACCCGGCGTCCAAGTACGACAAGGCGGCCGCGCTCGGCGTTCCGATCCTCGACGACGCCGGCTTCGACGTCCTGCTGGCCGACGGCGTCGACGCGGCCGCCGCGGTGGCGCGCACTCCGGAGGGCTGACCGCAACGGCCCGGGAACCGGATCGGCGCTCTGTCGCGTATCCCTGGCGAGTTCGTGGGGAGGTGACTTGCGTCGCGCGCTCAAGGCTGGCAAGGATCACGGGGAGATCAGGGGTGCCCGTGACCGGACTGTCGACCAAGAGGTGGTGCGGCGCTTTGCCGCGGGCGACGACGCCGCGTTCAGTGAGATCTATCGCGCCTACTCCGGCCCGATGTTCTCCATCGCGCTGCGAACTCTGGGCCGCCACGACACCGCGGCTGACGCCGTACAGCAGGCGTTCGTGCAGGCCTGGAAGGCGTCGGCATCGTTCGCACCAGAGGCCGACGTGGCGCCCTGGCTGTTCACGATCACCGGCGTACGGCGATCGACCTGTGGCGCCGGGAGCGGCGAGACGTCCTCACCGACGACGACACGCTGGTCGACGAGTCGACTCCCGGACCGTCGCTGGAGTCGGCCTGGGAGGCGTGGGAGGTCCGATGTGCCGTGGAGGCGCTTCCCGAAGAGGAGCGTGCGGTCGTTCGGCTGCACTACGACGACGGTCTGACGCAGACTGAGACGGCGAGCCGGCTCGGTGTACCGGTGGGAACCGTGAAGTCGCGGTCACACCGGGCCCATCGCCGGCTGGGCGAGTTGCTGTCGCATGTGGGCGGGTCCGGGGCCGAGGTAGCGGGGAGGTGACAGGCATGGACGAGTGGGACGAGCGCGATGGGCGTGCCGGGCTGCCCGACGGTGTCGCCCTGGTTCTCGGCCAGCGGGAGACCTGGGCCGAGCCGCCGCCGGAGATGGAAGCTGCCGTGCGGGCGGCTCTGTTGCGCGAGCGCGCGGACGCTGGCGCAACGTCCGTAGATGTGAGCGGTATAGCGCTCGAACGGACGGACGTCAGCGGAGGTTCGGGCGCTGCACGGCCGCCGGACGACGAGATGTCTGCGGCTCGGGACCGTCGCGGCCGGCGGCTCGGTTCGGCGTCGGGCAGCCGGCCGAACGGCCGGCTGCTGCTGGTCGCCGCGGCGCTCATGGGAGTCGCCGCGGTCGGCACTGCTGTCGTGATCTCGCAGACCGGGCAGGACAGCACGGTGGTCGCTCTGACGCCGACTGAGCTGGCGCCGGACGCGTCCGGAACAGCTGAACTCAGCGAGACGCCGTCCGGCTTCTCCATCGAGCTGGACATCGATGGTCTGCCGCCGGCCGCTGAAGGCAGCTACTACCAGGCCTGGCTGAAGAACGCCGACGGCGAGCTCGTGACCATTGGCACCTTCCACGCCCGCGACGGCAGCGACGACGTGATCCTGTGGTCAGGTGTCGACCCGGCCGACTACCCGACCTTGACGGTGACGCTGCAGCGCGAGGGCGAGGGTGCGCAGTCCTCCGGTCAGGTCGTGCTGACCGGGAGTCTCGGCTGAAGATCATGCTGGCAAATGGGGTATCCCAACCAACGGATACCCCGATGTACCGTGTCGGCCATCCGGACGCCGAACGCCCGCTCACCGTTGCTCAGGGACTTGCGCTGATCGAACGATCGTGCTTTTGTTGCCTCCATGGGCAAGGGCGATGAAACCCGGCAGGTGGTGCTGGGAGAGGCACTGCGCACCGCCAGCACGCTTGGCCTGCGCGGCCTGACGATTGGCGCGCTGGCCGAGCAGACGTCGATGTCCAAGAGCGGTCTGTTCGCCCACTTCAAGTCCAAAGAGCAGCTGCAATGCGCTGTCATCGAGTACGCGTCGGAGCGCTTCGTGGAGCGGGTACTCCGCCCCGCGCTGCGGGAGCCTCGTGGTGAGCGGCGGCTGCGTGCGCTGTTCGATCGTTGGCTGGATTGGGATGGCGGGGCCGACTTGGCGCTGCCCGGAGGTTGCGTCTTCATCAGCGCCTCGGCCGAGCTGGACGACGAGGCCGATGGAGTGCTGCGCGACCGGTTCGTGCGCAACCAGCGCGACTGGCTGGACACCCTCGCCTCGGTGTTCCGGAGCGGAATCACCGAAGGGCACTTCGACGCGGACAGCGACTCCGAGCAGTTCGCGCACGACCTGTACGGCGTGATGCTGGCTTACCACCATGCGACCAGGCTGCTGCGTGACCCGCACGCCGAGCAGCGCGCCCGGGTCGCCTTCGAGCGGCTGCTGAGCCTCGCCCGCCGGCCGACACCGGTTCCGGTCTGAAAGCTGACGTCTTATGAGGAGGAGCTATGCGGGCCGAGAAAGGCACGAACGTTCGTATAATCAAGAGAGGGGTCTGATGTTCGCGGTGCACTGCCCACAGCACGGCTCGACGGTGCTTCTCGACGTCCGGCGGGTGACTCGCCTGACCAACCTCGCCGACGGCCTCATCGCGGTCGAACTCAAGTGTCACGACGGCGAGCGTCTCGTCCTGATGACAGGGGGGCGCGCGACCCAACAGCAGTCGCCGTAAACGTCGGCGGATGCGGGGTTGGCCACGTTCGACGAGTTGGCACGGGTGGCCAACCCGACACCTGTTGCAGTCAGCGGACCTCGTCGGCGTGCTCGGCCAACCCACTCGCGAAAGGAACTCGCCGGCTCCCCGGTGACCTCCTCGACGGTGGCGGTGACCAGTTCCGACTGCCGCCGCGACCCGGTAAGAGCTCAGCTGTGCGCCTGAAGTCAAACCGCGTGACCTCAGGTGCGGTTGAGGTCCGAGACTCCTCTGCGTAGAGGGTGGCGACGAGCAGGGCGGGAGACACATGCAGGTAGCAATGGTGACGCAGTTCGGTGGCCCCGAGGTGCTGGTGACGAGCGAGGAGCCGGACCCGGTTGCCGGGCCGGGCGAGGTCGTGATCGACGTGGTGGCCGTTGATGTGCTGTGGGTCGAGACGATGATCCGAAGCGGTCATGGCGGCCCGTACTTCGACGTGACCCCGCCGTACGTGCCCGGCAACGCAGTCGCGGGGCGGGTGCGCAGCGTCGGCGACGGCGTCGATCCGGGGCTGATCGGCCGCGAGGTGGTCACCCGCACCGGCCAGCGCGGGGGCTACGCCGAGCAGGTCGCGGTAAGCGCGGACGGATTGTCGGCAGTACCGAACGGGGTGTCGCTGCACGACGCGGCCGCGCTCAGGCACGCCGGCCCCACCGCGCTGGCGCTGCTCGAGGGGACGCGGATCGGCAGCGGGGACGCGGTGCTCGTGGTCGGGACGAGCGGTGAGCTGGGCATCGTGTGCGTGCAGCTGGCGTGTGCCCGTGGCGCGCGGGTCGTCGCCATCGCGCGCGACAAGCAGAAACTGGCTCGTATTCGGGAGCTGGGAGCCGATGCCGTCGTCGACTCCGAGCAGCCCGACTGGGTCGGGCAGGCCCGAGCCGCGCTCGGCGGCGAGGGCGCCGACGTGATCCTTGACAACGTCGGCGGGGCGATCGGCGAGGCCGCCTTCGCCGCGATCGCGCCGGGCGGCCGGTTCTCCGCGCATGGCACTCCCAGTGGCCGGTTCGCCACGATCGACCCTACGGAGGCAGCACGCCGTGGCGTCACCGTGCGAGGGATCCAGCACGTGCAACTGTCGCCGGACGAGCTTCAGCGGCTCACCGAACAGGTGCTCACGGACGCGGCGGCCGGTCGGATCGCACCGGTGGTCGGCCAGACGTTCCCGCTCGTGCGTGCCGCCGATGCGCACGCCGCCATCGAGGGCCGCGCCGTCTTCGGCTCGACGCTGCTGCTGCCCTGAGGGCCCGATCCAGCGGGCGCGATGTCGGGGCGGGCAGCCGGCGGACGGCACCGCCGTAGACTGCTGGCCGTTCCCCGACCCGCATCCGCAGGAGACGCATGGCTTCGATCTCGCGCGAGGAGGTCGCGCACCTCGCCCGGCTCGCCCGATTGGCCGTCACCGACGCCGAGCTCGACGTCTTCGCGGGGCAGCTCGACATCATCATCGGCTCGGTCGCCCGCGTCGGTGAGGTGGCCGCGGACGACATCCCGCCCACGAGCCACGCCTTACCGGTGACCAACGTCCTGCGACCAGACGAGCTCGGGCCCTCGCTGGCTCGCGATGAGGTACTGGCCGCGGCCCCGGCGGCCGAGGACGGCCGGTTCCGCGTCCCACGCATTCTGGACGACCCCGAATGACCGATGTCACGAGAATGGACGCCGCCGCGCTCGGCGCCGAGATCGCGTCGGGACACCTCAGCGCGGTCGAGGTCACCCGGGCGCATCTGGACCGGATCGGGGCGGTCGACGACAAGGTCCGCGCCTTTCTGCACGTCGATGCGGCCGGCGCACTCGCCGCAGCCGGCGCCGTGGATGAGCGCCGAGCCGCCGGGGAGGAGCTGGGGCCGCTGGCCGGCGTACCGCTGGCGATGAAGGACGTCGTCGTCACCCGCGGCCTGCCGAGCACGAGCGGCTCCAAGATCCTGCAAGGCTGGGTCCCGCCGTACGACGCCACCGTCACCCAGCGGGTGCGGGCAGCCGGCATCGTGATGCTCGGCAAGACGAACATGGACGAGTTCGCGATGGGTTCCTCGACGGAGAACTCGGCTTACGGGCCGAGCCACAATCCTTGGGACCTGGATCGGATCCCTGGCGGCTCCTCAGGGGGTTCGTCGGCGGCGGTGTCGGCGTACGAGGCGCCGCTCGGGATCGGGACGGACACCGGCGGGTCCATCCGGCAGCCGGCCGCGGTCACCGGCCTGGTGGGGCACAAGCCGACGTACGGCGGGGTGAGCCGCTACGGGCTGATCGCGTTCTCCTCCAGCCTGGACCAGGCCGGGCCGCTGAGCCGCACGGTCCTCGACGCGGCTTTGCTGCACGAGGTCATCGGCGGACACGACCCGGCCGACTCCACCAGCATCGACGCGCCCGTTCCCGCGGTGGTCGCGGCCGCCCGCGACGGCGCCCGCGCCGATCTGAGCGGGCTGCGGATCGGCGTCGTCCAGGAGCTGTCCGGCGACGGGTATGAGTCCGGTGTGCTCGACCGGTTCTCTGACGCGGTCCGGCTGCTGACCGAACTCGGCGCCACGATCACCGAGGTGAGCTGCCCGCACTTCGGCTACGCGCTGCCGGCGTACTACCTGATCGCCCCGAGCGAGTGCTCCTCGAACCTGGCCCGGTTCGACGCGGTCCGCTACGGGTTGCGGGTCGGAGACGACGGCGTACGCGGCCTGGAGGAGGTCATGTCGCTGACCCGGGAGGCCGGGTTCGGGGCGGAAGTGAAGCGGCGGATCATCCTCGGCACGTACGCCCTGTCCAGCGGCTACTACGACGCCTACTACGGGCAGGCGCAGAAGGTGCGCACGCTGATCAGCCGCGACTTCGCGGCCGGGTTCAAGACCTGCGACGTCCTCGTCTCCCCGACGACGCCGACGGTCGCCTTTCCGCTCGGCGCCCGGGTCGACGACCCGATGGCCATGTACGCCGCCGACCTGTGCACGCTGCCCGCGAGCCTGGCAGGCACGCCGGCGATCTCCGTGCCCTGCGGCTTGTCCGAAGGCCTGCCGGTCGGGCTGCAGGTGATGGCACCGGCCCTGGCCGACGATCGCTGCTATCGCGTCGCCGCCGCCGTCGAAGCCGCAGTCGCCGGTCGCGACGGGCAGCCGATCCTGGCCGCAGCGCCGTCGCTGTAGATGATGGTCCTGACGCTGCTGCTCGGCTTTGTGCTGCTGGTGGTCGGGGTGATCCTCTTCCTGTTGACCGGAACCACGCTGTTTCTGGTCCTCGCGTCGGTCGGCCTGGTCACCGGCGTTTCGGGGTTTGTGCTCAACGGAGGGATGCGATAACGGTGAGCGGACTGTCATCGGACGACTTCGGTGCGTACTCGGGCTCGCCCCAGCAGTCCCACCTGTGTCACCGTGGAGCTAGCCGACGCGGTATCACCGCGCCCGCAGCGGACAGGAGGCAGCGTGCCGCAGCCGTCCCGTCCTGCCCACCAGCCCCCGACCGGGCTGACCTGGGAATCCTTCGTTGTGTCTGCGCTGTGGCGGCTGGTCGGACTGCTGACCCTGCTGGTGGTCGTCGTCGGCGTACTCGCCTCGTCGTGGGCGGTCGCGATCAATACCGCGCGGCTGTCGCTGCTGGTGCTGCTCGTCCTGTCGACCTGGCTGTACATCGTCTGGTTCCGCCGGCAGCGTGCGGAGCTGTCCCGTCGCGACGAGGTGCAGCAGGACAAGTCGCAGAACTATCGCCTCGGCTGATCTCATGAGTGCCGTCCTGTCGGCGTACGACGATGTCATCACCCGCTACGCGCCCGTGATCGGCCTGGAGACCCATGTCGAACTCGGAACCTTGTCCAAGATGTTCTGCGGCTGCTCGACGAGCTTCGGCGGTGAGCCGAACACCCAGGTCTGCCCGGTCTGCCTGGGCCTGCCGGGGGCTCTCCCGGTCGCGAACGCGGGGGCGATCGAGGCGACGATCCGGATCGGTCTGGCGCTGAACTGCTCGATCGCGTCCTGGTGCCGGTTCGCGCGGAAGAACTACTTCTACCCGGACATGCCGAAGAACTTCCAGATCAGCCAGTACGACGAACCACTGTGCACCGACGGCTGGGTCGACGTGCGCCTGGCCGGCGTCGTACACCGCATCGAGATCGAGCGGGTGCACCTGGAGGAGGACACCGGGAAGTCGCTGCACGTCGGCGGCGCCACCGGCCGCATCCACGGGGCCACGCATTCCCTCGTCGACTTCAACCGGGCCGGCATCCCGCTCGTAGAGATCGTCACCAAGCCGGTGGCCGGCACCGGTGCCCAGGCGCCGGAAGTGGCCCGCGCCTACGTCACGGAGCTGCGCGACATCCTCCGTACCCTGGGCGTGTCCGATGTGCGGATGGAGCAGGGCTCGTTGCGGTGTGACGTCAACACCTCACTGTCTACTGTGGACAGTGAGGTGTGGGGTACCCGCACGGAGACCAAGAACGTCAACTCGCTGCGGTCGGTCGAGCGCGCTGTCCGGTCGGAGATGATCCGGCAGGCGGCGGTGCTGGACGCGGGGGAGCGGGTCATCCAGGAGACCCGGCACTTCCACGAGAACAGCGGCGAGTCGACAGCCGGCCGGTCCAAGGAGGAGGCGACGGACTACCGCTACTTCCCCGAGCCGGACCTGGTTCCGCTCGCCCCGGCGGCCGAGTGGATCGAGCAGCTGCGGGGGACCCTGCCGGAATTGCCCTCGACCCGCCGGCAGCGGCTGCAGGCCTCCTGGAACCTGTCCGACCCGGAGATGGACGCTCTGGCCAACGCGGGCGCGCTCGACCTCATCGAGGCGACCGTCGCCGCGGGGGCGCCGGCCGAGGACGCCCGGAAGTGGTGGCTCGGCGACCTGTCGCGACGGGCCAACGAGGCAGGGCTCGAGCTCGGCGAACTGCCCGTGACACCGGCCCAGGTCGCCCAGCTCGCAGGTCTGGTGACGGCCGGCCGGGTCAACGACAAGCTGGCCCGGCAGGCGCTGTCCGGCGTACTTGCCGGGGAGGGTTCACCCGAGGAGGTGGTGGCCGCCCGCGGCCTCGAGGTGGTGAGTGACACCGGTGCGCTCGGCACCGCCGTCGACGAGGCGATCGCCGCCGCTCCCGACATCGCGGCGAAGGTGCGCGGCGGGAAGACCGCTGCTGCCGGGGCGCTCGTGGGTGCGGTCATGACGGCGACTCGTGGGCAGGCCGACGCGCGGGTCGTCCGCGAGCTGATCCTGGCCCGCCTCACCCGGAACTGACGCGGTGCACCCTCACTGCTGCAGCGCACTTTGCCTGTCGCATGGCCCCGCAAACCGGACAAACCGACGCGGATCACGGCCACCCGACAGGCAAAGTCGTGAACAGCGGGCGTGGCCGGGGTCTAGCTGACTCCGCCGCCGGAGTCTGACGGCGGCGGCACCCGCAGCACCCGGTCGTCTGTCGGCGCCGGTTCGTCGGTGCCGTCGAGGTTGGACGTCGTGATCCAGAGGGCGCCGACCGGGTCGACGACGACGGTCCGCAGCCGGCCGTAGGTGCCGGCCAGGAACTCCTCCGGTTCGCCGACCGTGTCACCGTTCCCGTCCAGGATGGTGATCCAGATCCGCTCGCCGTCCACAGCGCCGAGGAAGGCAACCCGGTTCAGGATTGCGCAGCCGCCGAGACCAGCATCCGGGAAGACCCGCGTCGGGACCTGCGGATTGTCCGGCCGGTCACGCCAGCCGTAGTCGCCGCCGGGTTCCAACAGGGCGAACTCGTCGCTCAGCGATTCGGTGACGAACAGCCGGTCCGCCCCGTCGAAGCACAACCCGGTGACGTTGCTGTGCCCGCGGGTCAGCACCGGCGAGGTGCCGAGCGGATTGTCCGGCACCGGCTTCCCGAAGATGTCCAGGCGCAACACCTTGCCGGCGAGACTGCGGGAATCCCCGGCCAGTTCGGGCTTTCCGGTGTCGCCGGTTCCGACGTACAGCCGCTCGTCCGACCCGAAGGTGATCCGTCCGCCGTTCCCGGTCGGACCCTTCGGAATGCCGGTGAGGATGGCCTGCGGTGTGCCGCCGAGAGTGAAACGCAGCAGCCGGTTGTCCGTCGCTGTCGTCGCGTAGGCGTAGACGAGCGCGTCTTCGGTGTACGTCGGGGACAGCGCCAGCCCCAGCAGTCCGCCGTCGCCGGTCGGGTCCAGACCGGTGATCGTCATCAGCTCGACCGGCGGGGACCGGTCCGGGAAGACTTGCAGGATCCGGCCGGTACGGCGCTCGCCCACGAGGGCCGAGCCGTCCGGCAGCAGCGCCAGGCCCCACGGGGTGTCCAGGCCGGAGGCGACCACGTTGGGGTCCGCCGCGCCCTCCACCGGTGGGGGCGGCGGCTGACCCGGTTCCGGCGGCGGCGGGAGGTCGGTGTCCTCCGGCGGAGCGACGACCGGCGGCGGACCCTCGATCTGTGGCCGCCACGGACCGGCGGCGACGTACTCGGGGGAGCTGCAGCCGGCCAGCAGCCCCAGCGCGAGAGCGGCCGCCGCCAGCTGCCCCCTGTTGCGCGTCGCCATGCGATTCACCCTACGTCGGCGCCGGCCAGGGCAGCGCCCACGTGGCATTGCCCCCGGGCGGCGGCGACACGCCGCGTCGCCACCGGCGTGTCCGCGCTTTCACGGGGCAAAGCTGCTGGGTTCGGCCGGCTGCCTAGAGTCGGACGGTATGGATGCCGGTGCTGACGTCGGAGTCGTCGTGCTCGTCTCGCAGGAGCGTGGTCGCGAGCTGCTCGGTGAACTTCCGGCGCACGTCCGGGTCGAGGTCTGGGACGGCACCGGATCGGTTCCGCCCTCGGCCGGCTCGACGCAGTTCTGGATCCCGCCGTTCCTGAGTGGTTCGGAGATGGCTCGTGCGTACGCCGAACTACCGGACCTGAAGGTGGTCCAGCTGCTGTCGGCCGGCGCGGAGAACTTCGTCGAGGGTGTGCCCGACGGCGTGACCCTGTGCAATGCCCGCGGGGCGCACACCGGTCCGACGGCCGAGTGGGTGGTGACCGCGATGCTGTCGTCGTACCGGATGTTCCCCCGCTTCCACGCCGCCCAGCTGGAGGGGCGCTGGGACTATGCGGTCAACGAAGAGCTGGCCGGTCACCGCGTGCTTGTTGTCGGCGCCGGAGACATCCCGGAGCGGGTTCGCCGGATGCTGGCCGGCTTCGACATCGAGGTCGAGCTCGTCGGTCGTACGGCGAGGGACGGCGTCCGCGGTGAGGACGAACTGCCGGCGCTGCTGCCGGAGTTCGACGTGGTCGTGCTGCTCGTGCCGCTCACCGACGCGACCCGCGGGATGGTGGACGCCGCCTTCCTCGCCCGGCTGCGGGACGGTGCGCTGCTGGTCAATGCGGCCCGGGGTCCGGTGGTCGTCACGAACGACCTGGTCGCCGAACTCGCATCAGGCCGGTTGCGGGCCGCCCTCGACGTCACCGATCCGGAACCGCTGCCCGAGGGTCATCCACTGTGGACGGTCCCTGGGCTCTTGCTGACGCCGCACATCGCGGGAAGTGTCCCGGGCGCGACACCCCGGGCGTACGCCGTCGCACGCGAGCAGTTGCACCGGTTCCTGAACGGCGAGGAGTTGCAGAACGTCGTCGGGGACTACTGACGCGCCGATCAGTTCACCGGGCCGTCGCCGGCATCGGAGATGTCCTGGACTCCGGCGACGGGCTCCTCGGCGATCATGTTGCCGGCCGCGTCGAGCGCCTGGACACCGGTGACGCCGTCGACGGGCTGGACGCTCAGGATCCGGCCGTTTCCCGGTTCCTCGACCGCCGGGCTGGGGCCAAGGAGTCTGAAGGAGACGCTGCCGGGTGGTCCGAGGACGACTAGCTCGCTGGTGATCGGTGTCGGCCCTTCGCCCTCGTGGACGTCGCATCTCATCACCAGCATCAGGTCCTGCGCCGCTGTACCGCTGGGATGCAGCGACAGCAGATCCCCGAAACTACGGGTTGTGTCGTCAGCGTAGAGCTGACCGCGGCCGCCAAGGACGACAACAGCTCCGGAGGGCAGTACAGCTGAGACGAGGACGGCCTCGGTTTCGCCGACAGGCCCGGCCCAGAGCACCGAAAGTTCGAGCTCGTCGACCGCATAGCCGGCCTGGTCGGTCAGCGGATCCAGCACCATTCGTACAACCTCGGGGTTCGGTGCGATTCCGAGGGCACCGTTGGCCGCCTCCCAGATCTGCTGGTCGGTCCACGTTTCGGGCTGGTCGCCGGGCCCCAACTCTGCGCTGCCTTCACCGATCCCCCCTCGGAAGACCGTCCCCGAGCCGCGGTCAATCCGAACGCTCAGGGCCTGAAGCCATTTCCCGGGCAGGTCGACGATCGCAACGCCGTCGATCGTTTCCACAGACCGATAATCGCGAGTTACGGTCCCGGTGGCGTCGATGTCAGGTCGCTCCGACACCGCGACGCGATCGCCGGACTCGCTGAGGACCAACAGAACGCCGGCGCCGTCGGCGTAGTCGTAGAATACCTCGGGGCCGGTAGCGACGGTGTGCGGCTCGCTGCGCAGGGTCATGGCGTCTCCCCCCGCACCCGACGGCCCGCTAAACCAGGCGCCGACCAGCTCGCCGTCGATTTGGCCGACCACCCTCGCCCAGCGCCCGCCGGCGACCTCACCAGCAAAAACCACCTGCCGGGTGTTCAGTGGCGGGTTCACCGCGTCGGGGCCGCGACCCCAGGGGGCCTGCACGACGGCGGCCAGGAACTCCTCGTCGTCGGCGAGGGAACCGCGCGGTGGCAGCGGATAGGGCGCAACCGGACCGGCGACCTCGCCGGGTGTCGGTCCGGCATCCAGCACCGACTGGGTCACCGGTACGGCGACGAGCACCAGCACACCTGCCGCGGCGGCAGCTCCCAGGACGTGAAGGCGCCGAACTCGGCGATATCGATTCAGCACGGCGTCGTACGTGTCGGTCGGCGTATCGACGTCGTTGGCGTGCCGACGGAACGTTGCGCGGAGCTGCTCTTCGGTTCTGGTCATGCCATCCCCTCCGGGATCGATTCACTCAGGCGAGCTGGTTTTGGGGCGCTGGACAGCTGAGTACGCAACCGGGTCAGGCCGCGCGAGGCTTGGCTTTTCACCGTGCCGATCGAGCAGTCGAGAACGCGGGCGGTCTCGGCCTCGGAGAGGTCCTCCCAGTAGCGCAACACCAGGACCGCCCGCATTCGGGGCGGCAGCCGTGCCAGCGCGAGCCACATTTCGTCGTCACCGGCCTCCGGGCGGTGCTGGGTGGCGGCCCGCTCGGGTGCTTGGTCAGTGACGAACTCGTCGACCCGGCGTTGCCGCCACGACATCGCCTGGCTGGTCGCCATGACACGCCGGACAAAAGCCATCGGGTCGTCCTTGTCGCGCAGCCGATTCCAGTGCCGGTAGGTCTTCAGCAACGCCGTCTGCAGCAGGTCCTCGGCGTGGCCGCGGTCGCCGGTGAGCAGGTACGCGGTGCGGAGCAGGTCGGGGGAGCGTCGGACGACAAAATCCCGAAACCGCTCGTCGTCCTTGCCGACCATCAGCGCCGCCCTTCCACGTCCTAGTAGATGCGGAAACGCTGGGAAAGGTTGAGAGCAGGGCTCGGTCCTTTGAGCGCCACAACCGATCCAGTCCAGGACGGACTGCCAGTGCTCCCGTTGCCGAGCGCGGTCGGCGCGTCCAAGCACACACTCGACCGTCCGTTTACCGCCGGCCGCAAGCGGCCCGTCCGGTGCTCACCGGCTCGGCGTTGCCACCGCGGCGGCGACACGCGCCCGACAGAGTTCTGGATCCCGTCCTTTCTCAGCGGACCGGGCGCCTACGTCGTGTCCGGTCATGGCGTCGGTCCTTTCTAGCTACGGAGTGCGGAGCAATACGTACGCGCGCTGCCGGTCGGCGCAGCGGACCGGGGCGGGACGTGTCGCAGAACGGCCGAGGTCGGTAGCAACGCGATCCTCCCGCGCGGCCGCAAGCCCCCGGGGTCGAGTGGTATCCGCCGAACGGCAGTCACCTCAGTGGGCCGGGCGACGGTTGAACAGTCTCCTCGCCCAGAGGTAGCCGAGCAGTGCGATGCCGACGCACCAGCCCACGGCGATCGCCGCGTTGAGGCCGATCGGCTCGCCTACCAGCAGTCCGCGCAGCGTCTCGATGACGGGGGTGACGGGCTGGTAGTCGGCGAACCACCGCAGTCCGGTCGGCATCGAGTCGGTGGGGACGAATCCGCTGCCGAGGAAGGGTAGGAGAACCACGATCGTGGGGGAATTGCTCGCGGTCTCGACGCTCTTGCTGACCAGGCCGAGCGCGACCGACAGCCAGGTGAGTGCGCGGGTGACCATGGCGAGCATGCCGATCGCAGCGATCCATTCGACGAATCCGGCCGTGGGTCGGAAGCCGACGCCCAGCGCGACGCCGATGACGACTGCCAAGCTGAGCATTGTCTGGATCGTGCTGCCGAGGACGTGGCCGGTCAGCACCGAGGCTCGGGTGATGGCCATCGTGCGGAATCGGGCGATAATGCCTGAGGTCATGTCCATGGCGACCGATATCGCCGTGCCCTGGGCCGCGCTGGCCACGGTGAGCACGATGATCCCGGGGGTGACGTAGTTGACGTACTCGGCTCGGCCTCCTGACGCTCCGCCGGACCGGCCGGCGCCAGTGCAGCTCAACCCGGCGCAGCAGTTCTTGTCGGTGGCCCCTCGTACGGTCGGCTGATCCGCCGGCGGTCTGGCAGCGCCGGCCACACCAAGGAGGATTGCCTTGGCCGGACCCAGTTTCGACGCCGTCGGCGTCGTCGCGAAGGACATGGCCGCAACCGTGGCGTTCTACCGGCGGGTCGGCGTCGGATTTCCCGAGGGCGCGGAGTCGGAGGAGCACGTCGAGTGTGCTCTGGGCTCCGGCATGCGCCTGATGATCGATAGCGAGGACCTCATCCGCGGTTTTCATCCCGGCTTCACCGGGGACGCCGGCGAGCGGGTCGCCTTTGCCGCCCGCCTGGACACGCCGTCGGAGGTCGACGCCCTGTACGCCGAACTGGACGCGGACGGCTATGGGGTGACGGCGCCGTGGGACGCACCGTGGGAGATGCGCTATGCCACGGTCCGCGATCCCGACGGGGTACATGTGGACCTCTACGCGGTCGAGGCCTCGGACACGTGACTCATCGCATCGCGCGCGCCCACGGCAGTCGTCTTTGCCCTGCGCGATGTC
>Ga0136618_10000479_pt1 | contig 13711 bp, 10 predicted proteins | sample AntDrymUQ3302106_2_FD_104805 | JGI IMG/M metagenome (GOLD analysis project Ga0136618, IMG submission 104805) | Polar desert sand microbial communities from Dry Valleys, Antarctica - metaG UQ330 (21.06) | ecosystem: Environmental > Terrestrial > Soil > Desert | place: Antarctica: Dry Valley... | reverse complement strand
CGCCTTCGCGAACGCCGACGAGCTGCTGATCACCAAACCATCGCGCACCCGCAACGCGCCGAAGTAGGCGGGATAGAGCGGCAGCAGCGCGCGGAACCGCTCGGTCGGGGCCAGCAGGCGTTGCACGGGCCAGGCTCGGACGCGGGCGGGGTCGATCCGGTCGCGAAATCGCCGCTCGTGGAAGAAGCTGGTATGGATCGTGGCACCTGGCAGGAGCTGCGAGAACTCCACGGCGCATCGCTCCGCTCCGCCGTCCTGCACGAAATAGTCATGCACGATGGCGGCGCCCGTCGGGCGGGTGGTCACATCGGATCTCCTCAGCGGCGGGTAGAGTCTATCGGTGGACGACCGTTCCCCCAACGCACCCCGCGATCGCCCGCAGCGTTCTGGCCCGTTCGGCGGGCTTGGGTGGCGGGGGCCTCCGCGGGTGGCGGCGCCGATCGCAGCGGGGCTGATCCTGGCGACGTTCGCGCAGCTCGTGGCCGCCTGGTGGTTCCCTCAGAACGTGCTGCTGCGCACGCCATGGGCAGACATCACGCCCATGGAGCTGATCGTGCCGCTCGGTGCACTCCTCCTGCTGGCTGGAGGTGCCTGGCGGCTGCTGGAGCGCCGCGACCTCCCGTGGCTGCTCCTCTTCGCCGCCTACCTCAGCTGGTTCCCGCTGGCCGCGCTGTTACGAGGTGGCGGTGCCGACCTCAAGCCGGCCATCGTGTATCTGCTCTTCGCAGGGGGCGCGGCGGCCGTGGCCTTCGCCGCACTGCGCGCAAGCCTTGACAGCGGCCCGCGCCGGCTCATCGGTTTCCTGGGCGTCGTCCTCCTCCTGGCCTTCGCGGGCGCGGTGTTGGAGCGCGTGACATATCCCGAGCCAGGCAGCGCGGATCCGCTGGCCGACTTCTGGCGGTTCTTCCGGCCCGCCAATGTCTTTCAGCATCCTCGGCTGGGAGAGGTCGGACCGCCGCCGCTGCACTTCCGCTTGGGCGGGGAGGGGGACATCCGTGCCACGGGTCTCTTCTTCCACACCAACTACATGGCCTTCTTCGGCATCCTGCTGGCACCGCTCGCGACGGCCGTTACCCTGCGCGGCTGGCATGCCGGCGACCGGCGCCTGGTTGCCGCAGGTTTCGTGGGGATCGCGCTCGTCAGCCTCCTGACGTACTGGACCTACTCTCGAGCAGGCTTGCTTGGGCTGGTCGCGGCGGTGGGGCTGACGGTCGTCATCGATGTGATCTGGAGGCTGCGCGTCCGGAGTCGGTCACTCCGCAAGGAGCTGGTGCCCGGCGCCCTGACGGCTGGATTCCTGGTGCTGACGCTGGGTGCCACGGTCCTCGCCGACGACTTGGGGGCAAGGCGGCTGGCTGCCACTGATCTGCCCGACCCCATGACATCCGAGACGCCCTTCGATCCGAGCGTGGAGGGCGGGGCCAGTCGCGCCGGGCAGACCCGTGTGCGCCTTCAGGCGGTAGCGCTCGAAGCCATCCTCGAGTCGCCGCGCTCGCTGGTCCTGGGCACGGGCATGAGCCGTTTCGATGTGGCCGTGCACGATCCCGATAGCCCCGACTACATCCCCGACGCGGCCAGGATCAACGATCCCAACTCACTCTGGCTGACGGCAGGCCTCGTAGGCGGACTTCCCGCGGTGCTCCTCCTGGCAGCGCTGCTAGGCGTCACGTGGGTCCGGCTCCTCGGCGCACTCCGCGGCGTCCGGAGCGTCTGGCAAGGGGCGGCGCTCCTGTGGCTGGCCGCCTGGATCCCGGTCTGGGCGCTGGTGCAGCTCGCCGGCACGAATCCACTTGTACTGGCCGAAGCCGTGATCTTCGGAACTATGCTGGGGCTGGCAGCCGGACTTGTCGGGCGAAGCCCCGCGGTCGACTCCTTCAGCCGCTCCGTCGGCGCCCCGCGATAAGCGCCCGACTGCCCGGCACGACCACGGCGATGGCCACTGCCAGGACCGCCGCGGCGACCAGGCCACGCAGGAGGAGGCCCTCCACGCCACTCACTGGCAGCAGGGTGACGGCCGCCGCGATGGCGATCCCTCCCAGAGCGCCCCCCAGTGAGCCCTGCAGGATGGGCCGCGTTCGCGTCCGGAGCGCTCGCGCGGAAACCACGGGAAGGAGGAAGAGGTCGTCCGCCAGGATGACCAGGAAGCTCGAGATCGCCGCCCCGACCGGACCCATCATCGAGACGAGGACGATGGACAAGACCAGGTTCACGAGCGCCTCGGCGAGCACGATCGCTCCGATGATCCGATGCCGTCCGCTGGCGATGACCATCAGCATCATCACGTGCGTGGGCGTGACGATCGTCCAGGCCAGGGCGTAGAGGATCAGGACCTGGACGCTCAGGGCGGACGACTGATCCGACCATAGCCGGAGCAGGGGCTCGGCCTGGAACGCCATCACGCCATACACCGTTCCGCCGATCAAGCCGGTGAGAAGCACCGCGCGGCGGACCAGCTCAGGCGCGGCTTCGGGACGCTGCAAGAAGGCCGTCGAGAATGAGGGCAACAGCACCCCCAGCACCGGGAACAGGAAGTAGCCGACGTAGCGCGACAGCTGCGCACCTGCTGCGTAGAGCCCGGCGGCTGTGGGACCCGCGGCAGCTCCGACGATGATGACGTCCGTCCCCACGCCGAGCTGCGTAGCGGTCTGCATGGCCAGGATGGGCAGCGAAAACGCGGTGACGGTCCGGAGGTTCGCCCAACCGGGCCACCGTGGCCGGGCGCGGAACCAGCTCACCTGTCGGGCGAGGATGAGCGCTGCCAGCGACCGCCCGACGATACGCCCAACGGGCTGTGCCGCGGCCGCACCGACCAGGCCGAGGGGCGGCAAGAGGACGAGCAGAAGAAGCACCGCCACGGCGACCTGTGCCGAGTTCACCAGCAGCATCTCACGGAAGCGGCGGGTGCCCCGAAGCGTGCCCATCCAGCCGGCAGTGGCGATGACGATCCCCAGGTCGAGCGCCAGGAAGGCGGCAACCAACCATGCTTCCCGTGCGATGTCTCCCTCCAGCCGAAGGATCAAAGGGATGAGCGTCCCGAGCAGGAGTCCGATGAGGACCGCCACACAGGCCAGCAGCGCATACGCTCCGTACGCTGTCCGGACCTGGTCGATGGCCTCTTCTTCGCCCGCCGCCGCACGTGCCGCGGCGCGCGCGGTCGTAGTCGAAAGACCGGCGTCCAACAGCGTCAGGTAGCCCACCAGGGCCGTCGCGGCCGCCCAGATGCCGTACGCCTCGGGGCCAAGGGTGCGCAACAGGTACGCGATGAGGAGGACGGTGTACACGCCGGGCACGACGATCGCCGCCATGTGCCAGGCGCCGTGCCGCGCGACACCCTGCAAGGGATCGATCGCGTCGTCCGCGGCACCTGGCTGCTCCGGCTGCATCACCTCGGAGGATAGGGCCACGGACGGGCACGTCGAGCCGCTGGATGGAGAGCAGCCGGCGGGTCAGTCGGGATACGCTTCATGCCCACCCTCCGGGAGGTTTCGTGAAGGTCGTATTCGCTACAGCGGACCTGCCTTGGGAGGCGGTCTCCGGCGCCAAGCTGCGCGACCTGGGCATCTATCGGGCCCTTGACGCCCAGGCCGATCTCGAACTCGTGTGCTTCCCCATCTGGAGCCAACCGCAGGAGCCCACTCCGCCGAACGTGGCGCGCGTCTTCCCGTCGCCGATGCCTCGTCACCCTCTGCGACGGGTCGCCATCCGCTCGGCGGCGACCGTGCGCGGCCGCCAGGTATTCCAGGAGAACCTGGCTCGACTCGGCGCGATGGAAAGGCTGGCGGGCATCGTGCGCGAGACGCGGCCGAACGTGGTCGTCCTGGGCCATCCTCTGTACGACGGCTTCCTGCCCGCCGTGCGACCCCACGTCGGCCGTCTCATCGTGGATCTCTGGCAGCTCCGCTCAGTGGGCGCTCGCCAGCGGTTGCACACCGGGTCGGGTCTGGGTCGCCGGGGTCGCGCAGCACTCGATCTGCTCGTGCTCGAGCGTCTGGAGCGGCAGGTACCGCGATATGCCGACGAAGTCTGGTTCGTCGAGCAGGGGGAGGCGAAGGTCTACGCCGAGCGCTACGACGCCACGGTGCGGGTCATCCCGAACACCATCCGCGTCGCCGACTACGTTCCCTATCGAGCGCTCGCAGCCGAACCGTCCACCTTCGGATTCGTCGGTATCTATAGCTTCGACCCGAATCTGACTGCCGCCATCAGATTGCTGACACGGATCCTCCCGCTGGTGCGGTCGCATCGCCCAGAGGCCAAGCTCGTACTCATCGGGCGTGATCCGCCGCCCTCCCTCCGCGCCCTCGTGGAGCGCACCCCCGGCGCGACGCTGCTTGGCGATGTGTCCGACGCGATGGCGGCCCTGGCGGAGGCTGGCCCACTGCTCGCTCCACTGGAGGCCGGGACGGGCACGCGTCTCAAGATCCTGGAGGCGACCGCTTCGGCCATCCCGGTGGTCACCACGTCACTGGGCCTTGCGGGGCTCGACTTCACGCCGGATGAGGAGGTGGCCGTAGCGGAGACCGACGCGCAGTTCGCCGACGCGCTCCTTCGACTCTGGCGGGAGCCGACCTTGATGGCGGAGATGACGGAGCGTGCGCTGCGGCGCGTGGAGCTCCAGTACGACAACGCCATGCTGCACGCCAGCGTCGGCCGTGCGCTGCGCGGTGAGCAGGAACCAGCGCAGTAGGAAGCGCCAGCTCTGTCTTATGTGGGCTGGCCAGACGGCAAGATCTGGTTGCCTTCGGTCGCGGAGACCGCTCGCTGCCGGGCGATCCAGTCCGAGGCGAGTGCGATGAAGAGGGGCACAAGGTAGGCGTGATAGCGGTCGCGCACCTCCACGAAGACGTGAACTAGGGCCACGGTGAGCGTGACAGTCACGATCAGCAGCCCGAGCCGGTCCAGCCACTGGCGTCGGGCGATCAGCGCAAGAGCTGCCGCGACCGTCACGACGGCATAGAAGATCTGGCTGGTCAGGGTCAGGAAGGTGTGCTCGGGAAGCGCCGCCGCACGCGATGCGATGGCGAAGTCCACGCCGTACGCCTCCGAACCCCACATGGTGTGGAACTTGTCGATGCCGAGGAGCGCAAAGCCGACGGGATCCTCTCTGATGCGCTGAACGCCCAGCGGGCCGGCTGCCTTGCTGTCATCCCACACCGTGCCGTCGGTGAGCTGGAAGAGCGCCTCCCAGTCGCCAGGATTCCAGCGTCCGCCGTGCTCCTGATTGGCGCCCACCCACAGACTCCAGCCGCCATACGCTGAGGTCGACACCGACAGCTCGCCGTGTGCCTCCCGGTTGTACTCCACGACCGGCAGCAGAACCGCCAGGAAGGCCAAGGCGACAGTCACCGCGCCCAGGAGCACCCGCCGGCGACCGACGGCTCCGGGCGAGGTGGCTGCGAGCAGAAAGGCCGGCAGCAGGAAGAGGCTGGTCGGTCGGAAGTATTGGCTGACCCCCAGCAGCCCTCCCGCGAGCGCGTGATCCCTCATGCGCTGTTGGCGCGCTCCCTGCATGACGGCCAGGACCGCCAACAGCAGGCTCACCGTGTAGGTGGTCTCGGTCAGACGGACGCTCGTCATCAGTGCCCCCGCTGGCCAGATCGCGTAGAGGAACAGCGCCACGTTCGCGGCTCGCTCGCGATGAGCAGACCGGACGAGAAGCCACAGAGCGAGGCCGCCGACCAGCGCGGCCAGGATGTTCAAAGCCTCGCCCGCCAGGGCTCCGCGCCCGAAGATCGCGTACGACCCAGCCAGGAGATAGGGAAAGCCCATCGGCCGGTCGCTGAACAGCCGGCCGTCGCTCAGCACCTGAGCGGCCAGCGAGTCGTAGGCCACCATGTCCCGGTCGACCGGCGCATCGATCACGAGAGCGATGGCGATGCGTATCAGCGCTACGAGCGACAGTCCGAGCATCACGATCAGCCACTGCCGTCGCGCGTCGCGCGCCGTCCATCGGTGAACGCCGGCGATCAGAGCTGCGGTCGCAGCCACAGCAAGCAGGCTGGTCAGGAGGGCAGGCGCAACGGCGGGGTGCTGCAGGTCGCCTACCGACCGCGCCACGATCACCCCGACCATAGCTGTGGCCTCCAGGGCGATCAGGACGAACAGCCCGATGCCGGCCCAGGTCACGACCCGTGTCAGGAAGCCGACTGTCGAGCCGCCCCAGCGGCTACTCGCCGGGGCGGGAGCCGTTCGCATCACCGGCACGCCACGAGAGAAGGACCTGCGCTGCGACGTAAAGCCCCTGCAGTAGCCCGCTGAAGACGAGGAAGGCGAGGAGCCCGGCTGGCCACAGCAACAGCACCGATGCCGCGAAGAGAAACCATCCGTAGTCCAGAAGATGCCGGCTGGCGTAGAGCAGGAGGAGCTGCGGAGAAGGTCGTTCGCCGACGGGCCGCTCGCGGCTGATGAGCTCCGCGCGTTGCCAGGTGCTGAAGGTCTGGAGCAGGCTGAGCGTGATGGCCGTGGCAGCGACCACCACCGCCGTCCCGGCGTCAGGGTCCAGGGCCCGGACTAGGAAGAGGCTGAGTGACGTGTACACCGCGGCGTGAGAGACCACGTCAACGAGCTGGTCGAACCATGCCCCGAACGCGCTGGCTTGACCCCGCGCTCGAGCCAGCTGCCCGTCAGCGCAGTCGAGGGAGAAGGCGAGCTGCCAGATGATGAGCACAGCGAGCATCACCAGCAGCGACGCTGGCGGTGACGCGAGTGCCACGATCAGGGCACCTAGCAGGTGCACCAGAAGGCCAGCCACCGTCACGGCGTTGGGCGTCACCCGCGTGGGTAGCAGAGGAAGTGCGAGCATCGCTCCCGTGGGGTGGTTTACGCGACGGATCCAGAACAATCCCTCTGGGCCCTGGTAGCGCCGACGGAACTCCCGAGCCCGCGCCAAGAAGTCGGCGAGCTTGCCTGGGGTCCCGATGGGAACACTCACCGGCTGACTCTAGCGCGCGTTCGTTCGATGATGCTGGCCCCGACCGATCGCTGACCTGTGCACTACCATCGCCGGCTGATGCATCACAGCGGTCTGCCCATCGCGGTCATCCTCGGCGCCGGTGTCGGGCGGCGTCTCGCGCCGCTCACGGACGACCGTCCCAAGGCCCTGGTAGAGGTGGAGGGCTCCACATTCCTGGCACGGGCGATGCGGGCGGTCGAAGCGGCCGGCTTTCCGCGCGTCGTCATCGTCACGGGACATCGCGCAGAGATGATCGAAGCCGTGGTGGCACAAGGTGCCTGGACGAGGGACGCACGTTGCGTGTACAACCCGAACTACGCGACAGCCAACAACATCGTCTCGTTCCTGACGGTCGAGGACGAGATCCGGAACGGCTTCTGCCTGCTCAACTCGGACATCGTGTTCGATGCCTCGATCCTGCAGGACGTGGCCAGCGCTGGGCCGGGCTGCTGGCTTACGGTCGACGGCGATGAGCCGCTCGGCGCCGAGGAGATGAAGGTGCAGGTGGACGAGGACGGCTTTGTCCGCCGGGTCAGCAAGAGTCTCATCCCGGAGGTGTCAGCGGGCGAGTACATCGGCATCGCTCGGTTCGACGCGGCGGGCGCCGCTGCCGTCATACGGCATGCCCGCCAGCTGGTGGCCGACGGTCAGACGGACCTCTACTACGAGGACGCGTTCGACCGAGCGGCGTCCGAGCTGGCCATCGGCCTGGTGCCGGTCGCAGGACGAGCATGGACCGAGGTCGATGACCTCACCGACTACGAGCGGGCGATCGATGTGGCTCGTGCGCTCGACACATCGTCGAGCAGATGACGAGCCCAGCACACCGCTCCATCCGTATCCCGCGCCTGCTGCGGATCGTTCAGGGGGTCCCCTCGGCCGTGGGCTCGCTGGCAGACCTGATGCGGCAGCCGACGCGCTACCTGGTGGTCCACTCCGGCGCCGCATCGGTGACCGGCTACGGCGCCCGGTTCATGGGTGAAGGGCGGCGGATCGGCCTCGACGTGGAGGAATTCGTGGCGGCCGGCAACAGCGATGCATCGGTCCAAGCCGTCACGCAAGCGATCGACGCGGTCCGCCCCGGCGTGGTGGTGGGCGTGGGGGGCGGCCGCTTGGTGGACGTCGCCAAGATGGCCGCGGCCGAGAAGACCGCGGACTTCGTCAGCGTGCCGACCCAGGCGTCCAGTGACGGCATCTGCTCTCCCGTCGCGGTCATCCATTCGGCCGACGGTCGCCCGCGATCGCTCGGCGCGCGCATCCCCATCGGCATCGTGGTCGACATGGACGAGCTCCGTTCGGCTCCACTGGAGACGTGGCGGTCCGGATTGGGCGACCTGGTCTCCAATCTCTCGGCGGTACGGGATTGGCGTATGGCCCATGCGGTCCACGGCGAGCCGATAGACGACTTCGCGTGTCTGACCGCGGAGGCGGCCGCTGGGTCGGTGATCCAGAACGATGCCGACTTGACGGAGCGTGGCTTTCAAGAACGGCTCATCCGCGGATTGATCCTCAGCGGCATCGCCATGGAGATGTCCGGCTCTTCGCGCCCGGCCAGCGGGTCGGAGCACCTCATCAGTCACGCCCTCGACTCGATCCTCGATCGTCCGCGGCACCACGGGCTACAGGTCGCCCTGGCGACCATCGCGGCCTACGTGCTCCGAGATGAACCGTGTGACGACATCGTCCGCTTCTTCCGAGTGACGGGACTGCCGGTGTTGCCTCGCGACCTGGGCATCTCCACGGACGAGTTCATGAGCGCGGTCCGTGAGGGTCGCAGCACGCGCCCGGATAGATGGACGGTGCTGGACATCGTGGGTGAAACGGAGTTCCGGAGGCTGAGGAACCTCTACGATGGCGGTGGCAGGGGTCTTTGGACGTGACTGCTGGATCCGTACCAGATCGATGCGACGTTCCGCCCGATCAGCCCTTCGAGGCGTTCCACGTCGGTCCGGAACTCTGCCTGAAGCTGAACGCGCAGGGCCGGGTCGAAGGGTGGTCGCTGCGGCGTTGCATTGACGCGCTCGATCAGGGATCGCGCGACCTTGCGTAATCGCAGCGAAGCGATGCGGCGGAAGCCCTTGCGCAGGATGGGCGTGAGCAAGAGCCGATGGAGTCGAGGACTGCGGACGCCCAGGCTGGGGTTGACCTGCTGCGACGGAAGGTCTTGATGGGGCTCGACGCCCAGGAAGCGGAGAACGTCGCTGTACGTTCCCGACGGGTCGGACCTGAACTCCTCGAAGATGATGACCTTGATCCGTTCGGACGGGAACAGGGCGAAGTAACGTCCGACCTGCCCGGCGTAGCGGCCCACCTCCCGGTAATAGAGCCCTTTGACGTTCCAGGCGTCCGGAGGAAGCCGCTCACCGCGCTTTCGAGCCGGCTCTGCCGCCAACGCGTCCTCGAAGCGCTCGATGTCCTCGCTACCGACGAAGTACCGGCGAGCGTGGAGGTAGCGGATCATGTCCGCCGGGTCCCGCAGCATGATGATGATGCGGGCGTCGGGGCGAAAGGCCGCGATGCGTTCGGCCGCGTCCGTGGAGTACAGGTAGAAAGGCGAGGCTTCGCCCGCGATCTGCCCGTCCCTGGCCGGTCGAAAGAGTGCCAGGTAAGCGTCCAGGTCCCGCGTAAAGATGAGCCCGTCAGCCGGCGTGCCAGAGTCCAGATCCGTGCAGAAGTAACTGGGCTCTTTGAGCTCGGGCATGAAGATGCGCGGATGCACTCGCAGGTGCTCGTGCATGAATGTCGTGCCGCAACCCGGCGCACCGACGATGAAGAAGCTGGGGGCGGGGACAGCCAGCGATCGCGCGTCGGGTTCCGGCCCACGGCGGGGTCCAGTGCCGGCGGAAGGTGGGGAGAAGGCGGCGGTCATGGCCGGCGAGTATAGGGACGGCCCGCCCCGCAAGGTCCTCTTCGTGATCCATCACGCGGTCTTCGGGGGGCCACACAACCAGGCGTTGCGCTTGGCCGGACCCCTCGGCGAGCGCGGATACGAGACGATCGTGCTTCTGCCGGACATGCCCGGAGACGCACCTGAGCGCCTGAGGAGGTCAGGCATCGCCGTCGAGCAGATGCCGCTCCACAGCCTCCGCGCTCGACCCGATCCCGTCGTGCAGGCACGATTCGCGCTCGGCTTCCTGCCCGAGGTGCTGGCCATCCGCCACCGCATCCGCGAACTCGGCATCGACCTCGTCCAGATCGGTGGTCTGGTCAATCCCCACGCCGCGCTGGCCGCCCGAGCGGAGGGCGTGCCCGTGGTCTGGCAGCTCCTTGACACGCGCGCGCCGCGGCCCGTGGCTTGGGCGTCCATGCTCTGGGTGAGGGCGCTGGCCACGGTCGTCATGCCGACGGGTCGAAAGGTCCTCTCCGCCTTCCCTGGCTGGCGGCGGGTAGCCTCTCGCGTCGTGCCTTTCGTGCCCCCCGTGGACACGGATACCTTTCGCCCGCAGCCGGAACTGCGCGCCGCGGTCCGCCGCCAATGGGGCATCGCGGACGGCGTGCCGGTCATCGGCTCCGTGGCCAACATCAATCCGCAGAAGGGCATCGCGATGCTCATCGAGGCGTTCGATCGGCTGCGCCGCGAGATCCCCGAGGCTTGCCTCGTCGTGGTGGGCGCCGAGTACGCCACGCACCGTGCCTACTCCGGGGAGCTACGACGCCGAATGACCGAGCTTGGCCTCGAGGAAGGGGTGGCAGTGCGCTTCCTGGGAGCCCGCTCCGACATCGAGCGCCAGCTGCAGGGCTTCGACCTCTTGGCGCTTGCCTCGGTCCCTCGCTCGGAAGGCATCCCGACCGTGATCTTGGAGGCGATGTCGTGCGGCCTTCCCGTGGTCGCCACGGACGTCGGGGGCGTGGCCGAGGTGGTGGAAGATGGCGTCACGGGCTACGTGGTATCGCCCCTCGATGATGAAGCGTTCGCTGATGCGGCGGCGAGGATCCTGCGCGACCCAGAGCGACGTGCCGAGATGGGCCTTGCTGGTCGGGAGCGCGCCGTAGAGCGGTTCTCGGTAGCGCGCTGCACGGACACTCACGCCGGTGCCTACGCGCTCGCCCTCGCGTCCAAGACTCACCCCGATGAGAAACGAGCATGGCGCGGCTGAATCGAGGGTGTTGACGCGGCTGAGGCGTGGCGCCGCCCTCGGCGTCAACGCCAGAGTGGCGATGATGTTGCTCGGCGCCCTCATGGTTCGACTGGTCGCGATGAGCGGTCAAGGGCATGAGGGTGATATCAGCGCGCTCGCACGTTGGGCGGAGAGCGTCGCGGCACGGGGCCTTGGCGGGTACTACGAAGCCGGCGGCGACTCGAACTACCTCGCTGTCCTCTACCTCCTGTGGCCCCTGGGCCTGATGTTCGACCGTCCAGAGCTGTTCGCAGCCGTGCGCGCGATCTCCATCCCGTTCGACCTCCTGACCGGGGCGATGCTGTTCGTGGCCGGCCGATCGCTCGCCGGCCCACAGGGCGGCCTCTTGGCTGCAGCCCTATACCTATTCAATCCGGCGGTCGTGCTGGCTGGCGCGGTCTGGGGGCAACTCGACGCTGTCGGCACGGCGGCCGTGGTCGGTTCGCTGATAGCCGTGGCGTCGGGTCGGTACGTGACTGCGGGCATGCTGTCCGTGCTGGCGGTACTGGTGAAGCCGCAGTTCGCCATCGCAGGTGCGGTCATCTTGGGGATGCTCCTCCTGCGCCGCAAAGGAGGCGGGCGGGCCTCCGGGGTCGCCCTCGCCATCGTGGGGGGCGTTGCGGCCTATCTCGCGGTGACCGTCCCGCTGGGCCTTGAGCCGGCCGAGCTGCTCGCGATCGTCGGAGATAGCGCAGCGCAGATGTCCTTCGCCTCGCTCCACGGCTTCAATGCATGGGGCCTGATCTTCGGATTCGAGACTTCCGAAGGGCCGTGGGTGTACCTGGGACTCGCGCTGCTGGCAGCAGGCGTCCTCGGCGCATTGGCCTTGCTCCACCTCCGACGGGACCTGGCGGGCGTCTTCGGAGTCGCGTTCCTCATCGCCTTGGCGGTCTACTTCCTGCCCACGAGGGTCCACGAGCGCTATCTCTTTCCCGCCATCGCACTCCTTGCTCCCTTGGTCGCTCTGCGGCCGACCTTGCTTCGCCCGTTCGTCGCCTTGAGCGGCGTCTTCAGCCTGTCCCTGCTGTATGTCCTCATCCGGGGAAGGCGGTCCGGGGCGATCGACGTGCCCCTTCGGATCGAGCGACTCCTTGACTGGCCTGGCGTGCCATTGATCGCGGTCGCCCTGATGGCCGCGGCGGCCTGGTGTGTCGTGCAGCTCTGGCGCTTCTTCCGTGAAGAAGGGCGCGCTGCTCCGCTCAGTTGATCCAGCCGTGGCTGACCTCGGGACCTCGATACACTGCGCCAGGATGGATACCAGCGGCGGATCGATCGATGCACCCGACACTTCTCGCTCGCTTCTTGGCCGCGTGCCGCTGCACCCACTCCTCTTGGCTTCTTACGCGGTGCTGTTCCTATACGCCTCGAATATCACCGAGCTGACGGCGAGCGAGGTCCTCCAGCCTCTGGTCGGAGCTGTCCTGGCGGCCGCGACCGTTCTGCTCGTTCTCGGCATCGTCCTCAAGAGCCTCTCCCGTGCCGCGATCGTGACCTCCGCCATGGTCGTCGCCTTCTCTGCCTATGGCCACGCGGAGGCATTCCTGGCGTCCATCGGTCTGGGTCTGCGTACCCAGCTGGTGGCATGGGGTGCGTTCATCATGTTGGCAACACTGCTTGCCTATAAGGCCCGGCATCTGCTGCCCCGCATCACGACGTTCCTGAATGTGGTCGCATCGGTCCTCGTGCTCCTAGTCCTGATCACCATCGTGCCGCGAGAGATACAGCGTTCGACGGACGCGTCCCAAGGCGACACGCCGGATGCTACTCAGGGTGATGGTGATGCCACCTCACAGCAGCGCGACATCTACTACCTCGTCTTCGATCGCTACGGATCCGAGTGGAGTCTTGACTACCAGTTCGGTGTCGACAGCGACCTTCCTGAGTGGCTGAGCGACCAGGGGTTCCAAGTGGCCACAGAGAGCCACGCCAACTACCGGGCCACGGACTTCTCGCTGGCAGCGACGCTTAACATGACGTACCTGGACGACTTGACGGCGCGCTACGGTCGAGATACCGGCGACCGGACTCCGGCGCGTCAGATGGTGCGCGACCACGCGGTCGGCCGGTTCATGCAGGCGCAGGGGTATCGCTACATCCATCTCGGGTCTTGGTTTGACCCGACTCGTACCAGCCCGCTTGCGGATGAGTCCCGCTCCTACGATGCCGAGTCGGAATTCTCGGCGGTGATGCGCAACACGACGATCGTGCCAGCCTTCCTCCGTCTGCTCGGCCACCAGGACGAAGCACTCACCCTCCGCGAGCGGCATGTGCGCATCGCGGACTTCCAGTTCCGTCAGCTGGCCGAGCTGCGGGACGACCCTGGCCCCAAGTTCGTCTTCGCGCACGTGCTCTTGCCCCACTCGCCGTATGTCTTTCGGGCGGATGGACGTCTTGTGACCAAGGCCGAGGAGGATTCGGAGCCGGAAAGTCGACTGTACGGCGGACAGTTGGCCCATCTGGACGGACGTATCAAGGCGACCATCGAGCACCTCCTGGCGGGACCCCCGGCAGAGCAGCCCATCATCATCGTCCAAGGGGACGAGGGACCGTTCGCTCGGAAGGATATCGCTTGGGAGGGCCGCGAGGCGGAGTACCTCCAAGTACGGTTCGGTATCCTTAACGCGCTCTATCTTCCTGGCGT
>Ga0136618_10000477_pt1 | contig 13721 bp, 13 predicted proteins | sample AntDrymUQ3302106_2_FD_104805 | JGI IMG/M metagenome (GOLD analysis project Ga0136618, IMG submission 104805) | Polar desert sand microbial communities from Dry Valleys, Antarctica - metaG UQ330 (21.06) | ecosystem: Environmental > Terrestrial > Soil > Desert | place: Antarctica: Dry Valley... | reverse complement strand
CGTCGTCGGCCCGGTCCGGCGTGGCCGCGGGCGGCGCGTGCGCGTCGAGCGCCGGGTCGTGCCCGTCTCTGCTGATCCCGAGCGCCGCGTCGCCGTTCTCGAGCGAGACCTCTGGCGGATCGCCGTCGAGAACCTGAACTACTCCGAGCAGCACGCCTGGGCCGCGCTTGCCGGCTCGAAAGTCACCTCGAACCAGTGGCGCCGCGCCAGGGCGATGATCCAACACGACGAGGCCTCAGAGCTCCGCCGCCGCTTCCTCCTCACCTGCGTCCAGCGCAACCGCAACCAGCAGCTCCGGCTCAAGGCGATGGGCGAGGTCGCGCAGCTCCGTGACGCCGAAGCCTTCGACGACTGCGTCGACATCGTCACCACCTGGAGCCGCGAGGACCGCCGCGCCGGCGCGAAGCTCCTCCTCCAGGCACTTGCGGAGCGTCGTATTGGCCGCCGCGACCAGGCGCAGGCGTGGGTCTGGCGCCTCGCCGAGACGACGCGCGATCTCCACGAGCAGTACGCCGTACAGCGCTGGCCGGAGACAAAGCGCCTCCTCGGCCTGTTCGTCAACTCGTCGGGCCGCGCCCACGGTCGCAATGCGCGCAGGCTCGTCACGGCTGCCCGCCAGCAGGACCGCAGGCTCTCGGTCGCGATTCTCGCTGCCGCGGTCGCCCATACGCCCGAGGCCGAAGAGGTGCTCCGCGGCGCGCGCATGCGAATGGCGAGAAAGCCCTCGGCCGTCGCACGCGAGTTGCTCCGCAATTTCCCGAAGCCCGGCTCGAAGCGCCGGCGGCGGCGCAAGAGCGGCGGCGGTGACAAGGGGCGCCAGAACGGCGGCGTGGAGCGCGAGCAGCTCGACGCGGAAGCGGTCGATGACGCGGTCGAGGCCAGTGCGGACGTCGTGGAGGATTCCAACGGATCCGAGGAATCGGAAAGCTCAGCGTCCTAGAGGCGCAGCGATACCTCGCCGGCCCCCAGGGACACGCGCTCGCCTGAACCGGTGACGACGAGCAGGTTGCCGCGATCATCGATGCCATCCGCCTTGCCCGAGCCGTTGGTGTCCGAGCCACCGGCGCCCTCCCACGCAACCTCGCGACCGCGCAGCGCATCACGTTTGGCAAACGCCCGAGCCACATCCCCAGGCTCAGCGGCAGTCCACCGCTTAAGCGTCTCCCGAAGAGCCACCAGCGCCTGAGCGGCATCGACCCCATGACCAAGCGACATCGCCGGCCAGCGCAGATCGTCCGGGAAGGCGTCGTCGGGGATGGAGAGGTTGAGGCCGACGCCGATGACCGCCCATTCCGGCGGCCGCGCCTCGATCAGGACGCCGGCAAGCTTTCGCTCGCCGAGCCAGACGTCGTTGGGCCACTTGATCTGACACTCGACCGGCGCGAGTGACTCGGCTGCCTCGCAGACCGCGATGGGCACCGCAAGCGGCAGCAGCGCGTGATGAGCCTCGAGCGGTCGCAGGATCGCCGAGCACAGAAGCGCCGCTGCGGCCGGCGCGGACCACGTGCGGCCCGTCCGTCCACGGCCCGCGGTCTGCTCGTCGGCAACCACGACCGTGCCTGAGACAGCGCCGGCGACCGCTAGCTCTCGCGCACGATCGTTGGTCGAGTCGGTCAGCCGGTGATGCGTCGTGGGCCCGTCGAAATCGAAGGCTCTCGCCCTGGCCTCCGCGTCAGCCGCCATCTCGGCGGAAGACCTTCCGCGCGTACTCCACATCCGTGTCGGAAAACCGCGTCCGGAGCCGGTTCCGATCCACGAGCACTTCGCAGTCAGCGTAAGAGTCCCGGCGTCGATCGACTTCGGCGACGTCATCTCCCTTTCCGCACGCGATCTGGTCAACCCTCCCGTCCCGCGCGCGAATGGCGTCGTCACCGCCTCCGGCTGTGACGTTGTCATTCCCCTTGCGGGCTTCGATGAGGTCGCCGCCCCCGCCGCCATCGATCTGATCGTCGTCGTCTCCACCCTCTAGGAAGTCGGCTCCGCGTCCACCGGCAACCGTGTCTGAGCCTGATCCTCCGCCGATAAAGTCGGAGCCATCGGCTCCGGTGATCGTGTCGTCCCCGGCATCGCCTGCGTAGAGAGCTGACCCGAATGCGATCAGGCCGTTGTGGCCTGGAGACGGCTGGTCGCCTACCGAGACGCCGGCCTCGAGGACGTCGTCGCCATCCCCGAGCCCGATCTCCAAGGCGACATCGATTGGCTGGCGGATATCGATGTCGTCATCGAGAGCAGCCGTCATGTTGAGTCCGACACGGTCTTCGCCGATCGCCTCTGTGGCGACGGTGTCATCGGTTCCGCCCAGCTGAAAAGAGGTGAAGCCCCTCGAATTGGTCGCCGAGATTTCGATTTCGGAGGAACCGTCGGTCTCCCGCGTTGCTCCTGGGCCCAAGGCCGCGTCCTCCGTGCGGATCGAGACCAGCCCAAGGGCCGAGCGGTCCAAGTTGAGCGCGATCGAGTCGACGTTATTCAGGCGTGGCTTTCTTGGACCCTTGCAGTCCCGAACGCCCCCGATCCTGAGCTTGCCGTCGTTGTCCGAGATGTCGACGAAGGCGACGGATCGCCTCTCGCCACTCAGCCTCACCTGGTTGCCGGCTACTCCTGGCTCACCCCTGGCTACGTACCGGCACTCCAGGCCGAATCTCGGAAAGAACGGACTCGCGCCCACCGGGTCGACCGGTACCGGGCCCCCGCCCGCCTGAGCCTGGCCCGCCGGCGCGATCGCGCAGATCAAGACTGCTCCCGTCAAAATGCACCGCCGGTTAGTACTCCAAGCGTGCCCCATGTTCCGACCGTACCACCGATTCCGGCGACTCGCGCCGGTCGGATTCAGGAGACGGAGGATGTTGTCCACCGGTCCTATGACGCCGGCCTCCGCGTCGGCATAGCCGTCCGCTTCTATGAAACCGGCGCATCCTTCACTAGTGCTCTCACGAGTCCGTCCGGGTCGTGCTGCTCGGCCTCGACGGCGACCTCGAGGCCGGCGTCCCGGGCCGTCTCGCTCGTGACGGGGCCGATTGACACCACACGCGCGCCTTCGGGAAATCGCCCGCTTGTCACCTCGAGGAAGTTCTTCACAGTCGACGAGGAGGTGAAGGTCACATAGTCGGCTTCCATGGCCGCCTCGACGTCCTCTGGCGAAGGCGTCTCTCGAACCGTCTCGTAGAGGGCGACCACATCGACCTCGGCGCCCCGGTCTCGCAGGGCATCTGGCAAGACGTCGCGCGCCTCGGCAGCGCGCGCGATCAGCACGGGCTTGCCCTCGATCGGAACGTCGGCGAGTGCCTCGACCAGCGCCTCGGCGACGTATCGCTCAGGCACAACGTCCGCGATAATGCCCCACTCGCGAAGCGCCCGCGCGGTCCCCGGGCCGATCGCGGCAACCTGCGCCTGCGAGAGCGCCCGGGCGTCTCGGCCTGATGCCTCCATCGCCTCGAACAGGAGGCGCGCTCCGTTTGGACTCGTAACGCAGACGAGCGCGTAGGCGTGAAGCGACTCGATCGCCGCTCGCACCTCGTCCGTGTCGATCGTGGGCTCGATCCTGATCGCGGGCAACTGGACCACCTCGGCGCCAAGCGCCTCGAGCGTCTGAGCCATGCCGCTCGCCTGAGCGCGGGCGCGCGTGACCACCACGCGCTTACCGTGAAGCGGCCGGCGCTCGAGCCACTGGATCCCCTCGCGCCGGGCGGCCACGGGCCCGAAGACGAGGATCGATGGGGGACGCAGGCCAATGCGTTCTACCTCGTCGGCCAGTCTTTCGAGTGTTGCCACCGCAACGCGCTGACCCGGGAGGGTGCCGCGCTCGATCGCGGCCGCGGGCTCAGCGGGATCTCGCCCCGCCTCGGCCAGGCGGCGCGCTATCTCGGGCAGGTTCTTAACGCCCATGTAGAGGACGAGCGTTCCGGGAAAACGGGCGAGTGCGTCCCAGTCGAGCGCCGTCTCGGGCTTGAGCGGGTCCTCGTGGCCGGTAACGAAGGCCACCGCCGACGCGTCGTCGCGATGGGTCACCGGAATGCCCGCGTACGCGGGCGCGGCGACGCCAGACGTCACGCCGGGAACGACCTCGAACTCGACCCCGGCCTCGCGGCACGCCTCCGCCTCCTCGCCGCCCCGGCCGAAGACGAACGGGTCACCGCCCTTGAGGCGAACGACGCTGAGGCCGCGCCGACCTCGCTCGACTAGCTCCGCGCCGATCTGCTCCTGAGGCATCGCAGCGTCGCCGGGCGCCTTGCCGACGTAGACGAGCTCCGCGTCTTCGCGCGCGCCGTCGAGTGCGCCGCCCGGGATCAGGCGGTCGTAGAGGATCGCGTCGGCGCTCGCAATCAGCTCGAGCGAGCGAGCGGTCATGAGCCCGGGGTCGCCGGGGCCAGCCCCCACGAGATAGACAACGCCGGCGCGAGCGCTCACAGCGCCTCGTCCTTCGCTCGCGCCAGGATCTCGCCGGCACCAGCGCCGATCATCCGCTCCGCCAGCGCGAGCCCGAGAGCGGCGGGTTGTTCGGGATCGCCGCGGAGTGCGTCGCGCACCCACTCCGAGCCGTCGGGGAGCCCCGCGTAACCCGCGACGGCGAGGGTTCCGTTCAGGTGACGGGCACAGATGCCGAGTGGTGTATCGCATGACGCGTCGAGAGCCTGGGTGGCTGCACGCTCGGCCGTGAACTCCACCAAAGCTTCCTGATCCGAGATCCCGGCTGCGGCCGAGGCGGGCTCGGTGTCTCCTGCCCGCGCCTGTAGTGCCAAGGAGCCCTGGCCCGGAGCGGGCACCATCTCCTCGGCGCCGAACCGGAACGCGATCTCGTCCTCGCGGCCGAGGCGCCTCAAGCCCGCGGCGGCAAGCACGATCCCATCGAGCTCGCCGTCGGTGAGCTTTCGCAAGCGGGTATCGACGTTGCCGCGGATCTCGACCACCTCGAGGTCGGGGCGAATCGCGAGGAGCTGTGAGCGCCTCCTCAGGCTTGCGGTGCCGATTCGTGCCCCCTCGGGAAGGTCGGCGAGCGCAGCTGCCGCGCCCACGAATGCGTCGGCGGGATCCTCGCGCACGGGCACCCCCACCAGAGCGAGGTCGCCGGGCATGTCTCCCGGCAAGTCCTTGGCCGAGTGGACCCCGAGGTCAGCCCGCCCGTCGCGGAGCGCATCCTCGACCGTCCGCGTGAATCGCCCCTTGTCCTCAACGTCGCCGTCGACGTTCCGCACGTGGACGAGCTCCGCGCCGCCGATCGCGTTTGCCACCGTTTCGGCCTGAGCGAGCGCAAGCGCGCTCGAGCGGGTAGCGATTCTCATGGCGCTAGCTGCGCCGTGCGCGCCGGCGATCGTCCAGCTCGGTGATTTGGGCGCTCTCGCCCTCGAGCAGCTCGGAGCCGGGATCGAGGCCGAACAGCTCGCGCAGCGCGTGGACGTGCGCCGACACGCCATCGGACGCCGAGCGCTTGAGGCGAAGGGTCGGCTCGTGGAGGATGCGGCTGGCTATCGCGTTGGCCATGGTCTGAAGACGGGCGCGGTCGGCCTCGGTCATGCCCTCCCAGCGGCTCTCGTTCTCGGCGAGCGTTCGGGCCACCACCTCGCCAGCGAGCAGGCGGAGCGCTGCCACGGTCGGTGTTACCTCCTGCGAGGTGAGCCACTCTTCGAAGCGCACGAGCTCGGCCCGCAGGATCTTCTCGGCGCGCGTCGCCTCGCCTTGGCGCGAAGTCGTGTTGCGCTCGACCAGCGCTTGCAGGTCGTCCATGTCGTGCACGGTCACACCGGGCAGCTCGCGGCAGGAGGGCGAGATGTCGCGCGGCACCGCGAGGTCGATCAGGAGCAGCGGGCGGCCCGCGCGCTCGAGCATCACCTCGGAGAGGGCGTCGTGCTCGATGACGTTGTGCGGCGAGCCGGTGGAGGTGACGACGATGTCGGCTGCTGCGAGGAGGCCAGGCAGCTCCTCGAAGCGGACGGCCTGCCCGCCGAAGCGCTGCGCGAGGCCGATCGCGCGGTCGTAGTGACGGTTGGCGATGAAGACTGCGTCCACGCCGCGGGCCGCGAGCGCGCGCGCCGTCAGCTCAGCCGTCTCGCCCGCGCCGACGACCAGCACGGTGCGCTTGACGAGATCGCCGAGCGTCCGCTGCGCCAGCTCGACCGCGACCTGCGGCACCGAGAGGGCGCGCTCGGACAGGGCGGTCTCGGTCCTGGCGCGCTTGCCGGCCGCGAGCGCACCCCGGAAGAGGCGATTCAGGACTGGCCCGGTCGCGCCCTCGACGAGGGCCAGCTCGTAGGCGCGCTTTACCTGCCCCTGGATCTCGGTCTCGCCAACGATCATCGACTCGAGCCCGGCGGTGACGCGGAAGAGGTGCGACGCGGCGCTCGGGCCGCGGAACGAGTAGAGGTGGGAGATCAGCTCGGTCGGCCGGATGTCGGCCTCGCGCGCGAGCACCGTGAGCGCCTTCGACTCGGCGTTGACGGGGTCCCCCGCGTACATGTAGAGCTCGGTGCGATTGCAGGTGGAGATCGCCGCGGCCTCCGAGACCTCGCCCGTGGTAACGAGCTCGCCCAGTACGCCGACGGCGCGCCCCTCGGTCAGCGCGAGGCGCTCGCGCAGCTCCAGCGGAGCCGTCTTGTGGGAGACGCCGAGAACGAGGACCTCAGCCACCGGTGCGCGTCTCCTTGCGGCTCTCGGCGAGGTCGGCCAAGTCGGTCAGGTCTGATCGCATCCGCTCGATCTTCGCCGCCATGATCGCGACGTAGATCAGGATCAGGACAAGGAAGACGATGTACGCACCCGCGACGTACTTTCCGGCCTCGTCGATGGGTAGCGCGGGCATCAGCGTTGCTCAGCAGGCACCGCCGGCGCGATGCGGGACGCTTGTGCAGCCGGCGCCTCGGAGTCGAGCGCACGGCGAAGGCGCGAGATCTGCGCCTTGGTCATCTTCGCCGCCATCTCGAAGCGGACGAGCGTGACGAATAGGAGCGCCATGCCGACGAAGGAGATGGCGAACGTGTAGAGCATCTCCGCTGGTAGGCCGCCGTCAGCCGTGGCGAAGACGCGCGGGTGGACGAGCGACTCGGCTAGCCGGACCGCCATGAAGTTGAGGGGGACGAACGCACCCGCCGTGATCGCGAACACGGAGGCGTAGCGAGCCTGGCGCTCGCGGTCCTCGATTGAGTAGCGCAGCGGATAGTAAGTGGCGTAGAGGAGGAAAACGATCAGGAAGGAGACGAGCGTCGGCTCCTCCCACACCCACCACTTGCCCCAGGCGGCGCGCGCCCAGATCGAGCCGGTGATGAGCGCCGCGGTGCCGAAGATGACGCCCATGTGGATCGAGACGTAGGAGCGCACGTCGTGGATCGGGTCGCCGGTTCGCAAGTGGCGGATCGAGTGAAACGCGGCGACCACGAAGCCGATCAGCGCGCAGATCGCGATCGGAACGTGGACGTAGAAGATCTTCTGGATGAAGCCCTGATCCGCGTCGTTCGGCGCGTAGAAGAAGACCATCGCGAAGGCGACGCTGAGAACGGCGACGGTGGCAAAGGCCATGACTCTGAGTGAGGGCATTGGTCTGATGAGCAGCTTTAGCTGCGAAAGAGGCGTGTGTTGGTGGTGATTATCGGGGCCATTTGGATCTAGTCCTCGAGCAGGAAGTCGTAGACGGCATATCCCACGAGAAGGAACAACCCATCGTAGAGCGCCATTGTCAGTACCCACTTGCCTACATCGCCGTATTCAGGGCCACCTGCGGCGAGTAGCGGCTCGGCTGCGCCCGCCGCCGCGATGAGAAGCGGGACGAGCAGAGGCAGGAGGATGAGCGGCGTCAGCAGGTCGCGGGCTCTCGAGTTGGCGCCGATGGTCGAAACGACCGTGCCGGTGGCGGCAAGGCCGACGTCCAGCAACAGCACGATCCCGGCAAGTGGCAACAGGCCCGACGCGTCGTCGAGGAAGAAGCCGGCGAACACGGGGAGTGCAACCAGTTCGAGAACGCCGAGATAAACGAGCAGCGCGAGCACCTTCGCGACGAAGAGAGACGAGGGGTCGACTGGCGCCAGACGGATCGCGTCGAAGCCGCCCTCCTCGCGTTCGGCGACAAAAAGGCGGTTGATCGCGAGTAGTGCTGCGAACAGAACGGTCACAAGCAGCACGCCCGCCGCGAGGCTTCCCTCGAGCGACGTTCGGTCGAGGCCGAAGCGAAAGATCACGAAGGTCGTCACACAGAACAGCGCCATCGCGGGCAGCGACTGGAGCGTTCGCAGCTCAATACGCAGGTCCTTCGCGAGCATGACCTTCACGGCGCTCATCGCGGACGCCCCGCGTAGATGGCCCGGGCGTCTCCGGGTGAGAGGTCACCCGCGGGGCCCTCGAAGGCCACCGCGCCGTCGCTTGTGAGCGCGAGCGCGCGGTCCGCCGCGGCCAATCCGCCCTCGACATCGTGCGTCACGACGACCCGCGTGGCGCCGGACTCGCGCCCGATCAGCGGCTCGACCGTTCCGTATCCAGAGGGGTCGAGATGCGCGGCAGGCTCGTCGAGCAGGAGCAGCTCGGGCTGGTGGAGTACGCACCGGCAGACAGCGGCGCGCTGTACCTGCCCGGCCGAGAGCGTTCGCACGAGCTGGCCGGCGCGCCGCTCGAGGCCGACCCGGGCGAGGAGCTCTGCGATGCGCTCATCCGCGTCCGCCAGTCCGTGGAGCCCGGCGTGGAAGCGAAGAGCTTCGGTCAGCTTGAGGTCGGCGTACAGAAGCGGCTCGTGGCCCAGATAGCCGATTCGCCCGCGCGCTTTCCAGGCACGCTTGGGGAGCTCGGCGCCGAGCACGCTGAGCGCCCCCGCGCTGGGGCGAAGGAGCGTCGCGAGCATTCGCAGAAGGGTCGACTTGCCGGCGCCGTTCGGGCCGAGTACGACGAGGGTCTGGCCCGGCTCGAGGCTGAGCGTGACGTCGCGTAGGACGGGTTCCTCCCCGTAGTCGCGGCGAAGGCCCCGCGCCTCGACGGCAGGGACCTCAGGCACGGTCGCGCCCGTAGGGGTCTCAATGGCGGTTTGGATCTTGACGCTCATAACGGCACTCGGCATGGGCCTGGAGGGGAAGCCCACCGGAAATCATCCCGGTCGCGATCGGGCCCAGGTCGAGTATCGCGACTCGATGGCAGTGGGCTTGCCCGAGGCCGGATCCTTGGTCCGCGGAGTGCGCTTCCCGAGCGAGGGCCACGCGTTCTTCACCTGGGACCCGATCCGCCGCGAGCAGCCGAACCGCACGTGGCGGCGCTGGGGCACGGACGAGCTCGTCCGCGAGACACTGGGCGTGCTTCGCGGCTTCGCTCGCGCGCATCCGAAGGCGCCGCGCGTCGGCGTCGGCGACCTCTCGGTGCGCGGAGGCGGTGATTTCGGCCCCGAGGTGAGCGGCGGCATCGGCCACGCCACGCACCAGAATGGCTTGGACATCGACGTCTACTACCCGCTGAAGAGCAAGGCTGAGCGGGCACCACTCAGCGTCAGCGAGGTCGACGTCCCGTTGGCACAGGACCTGGTCGACCGCTTCGTAGCCGCGGGCGCCGTCACGGTCTACGTCGGCCCAAACCTCCCCCTGACGGGCCCACCCGGAGTCGTGATCCCGCTCGTCAACCACGACAACCACTTGCACGCCCGGTTCGAGCCGTAGCCCGCGCGACCTGCGTCACCGCCGAGGTCGTGATTGCCGCGGCCAGGCAGAGGAAATCACGCCCTCGATCAGTGGGTCGAATCGAGGTCGAGATCTACCCGGCCCCGTCGGGGTTATCACGACCTCGACGGTGGTCGCTCTAGCGGCCCTTGCGCAGGATCTTTACGCCGACTTTGCTTAGCGGCACGATGCCGTCGCGGAGGGCTTTGACGCGGCCCCCTGGCTTGCCGTAGAGCAGGCGTGCCGATGAGCGGAGTGCGCCGCCGAGCGTCTCGTCGTACGGCTGCCACCAGAAGTCGCGGGTGAGGCCCGGCTCCCAGGCGATGTGCTTGATGTTCACGCATTCGTAGAACCCGAACTTGGAGTGGGAGCGGCCGAGGCCCGAGTCCTTGACGCCGCCCCACGAGGTCTGAAGGGCTCCGTGAGAGTAGGAGTGGTCGTTGATCCACACCATGCCGGACTCGATCCGGCGGGCCATCCGCTCGCCCTTTAAGCGGTCCTTGGTCCAGATCGAGGCGCCCAGGCCAAAGTTCGAGTCGTTCGCCCGCTCGAGCGCCTCCTCCTCGGACCCGACGATGACGATCGGCGCGACCGGGCCGAAGATCTCCTCGCGCATGATCCGCATCTCGTCCTCGACTCCGGCGAGGACTACCGGGGCGATGAAGCGCCCGTCCATGCCGGCGATCTCGCGGGGCCCGCCGGTAAGGCGGTCCGCTCCGGCGCTGAGTGCGTCGTCAACGAGGCCGGTGACCAGATCCGCTTGGTCTGCTGAAACCATCGGACCGATCTCGGTCGTCCACTCAACCGGGTCGCCGACGGTGAGCCGCTCGGTCTCGCGCACGACGCCCTCGAGGAAGCGGTCGGCGACCGAGTCCACGACGTAGGTCCGCTCGATCCCCGAGCATGTCTGCCCGGCGTTCGCGAACGCGCCCCACACGCAACCCGAAACGGCGTTCGCGAGGTCGGCGTCCGCACAGACGATCTGGGGGTCCTTGCCACCCAACTCGAGCACCGAACCCTTGAGGCGGCTTGCGCACATCTCGCCGACCTTGCGGCCAACCTCGACCGAGCCGGTGAAGAAGACCTTGCCGACGCCGTCGGACTCGCAGATAGCCTGGCCGATCTGCCCGCCGCCGTGGACGGTGCGCACGAGGCCTTCGGGGACGCCTCCGCGCTCGAATGCCTTTTGAATGCGCTCACCGAGAAGGGGCGTCAGGCTCGCGGGTTTGAGGATCACGCCGTTGCCGCACATCAGCGCAATCGCAACCTCGCCGAACGGGATCGACCATGGGTAGTTCCACGGCGCGATCACGCCGACGACGCCGATCGGCTCATAGCTGAAGAAGCTCCGCTTGGTTTTGAAGAAGAGCTGCGGATAGGAGATCGGCTCGTCGCGAAGGATCTTTGGTCCCTCGTCCGCGCACCAGTGGAGCGCGTCGATCGTGGGTACAAGCTCCATCACGTAGCTCTCGGCCATGGGCTTTCCCTGTTCGACCGAGATCAGCCGGGCGACCTCCTCCATGTCGTCGACCAGTTCATCGGCGACCCGGCGCAGATACCGACCCCGGTCCTCAGGCGTCAGCTGCGCCCAGAACGGCTGGACTTCCGCGATGTCGGCGACGACAGAGTCGACGCCGTCGGGTTCGATCGTCTCGACCGTGCCAACCGAAGCCCCTGTCGCCGGATTGAAGGATTCGAGCTTCCCCACGCCGCCAACCCTAGAGGCTAAGGCGCGTCGCCGCGGAGGCGCCGGAGCTCCGCCAGGCGCTCGGCGAGGCGCTTCTCGTAGCCCCGACCCGTCGGCTCGTAAAACCGGGCGCCACGTACCTCGGCCGGTAGAAGGGACTCGCGCGAGATCCCGTCTGGGTCGGAGTGCGGGTACTGATAGCCCTGGCCGCGGCCGAGTTCTTTCGCGCCCGGGTACCCGCCACTCCTTAGGGCGTCGGGCGGCAGCTTCGCGCCGTTCTCGCGCACGTTGCGGCTTGCGGCGCCGATCGCGGCCGTCGCGGCATTGGACTTCGGCGCCAGCGCCAGATAGGCCGCGGCCTGCGTGAGGTTGAGTGCGCACTCCGGCAGCCCGACTCGGTCCACGGCAGCCCCGGCGGCCGTCGCGACGGCTAGCGCCTGCGGGTCGGCGTTACCGATGTCCTCGGAAGCGAAGATCACCATGCGCCGGGCGATGAAACGCGGGTCCTCGCCGCCTTCAAGCATGACCGCCAGGTAGTAGATGGAGGCGTCGGGATCCGAGCCACGCGTCGCCTTGATCCAAGCCGAGATGTAGTCGAAGTGCTTGTCGCCCTGGCGGTCGTAGGCGATCGCCTTCCGCTGGAGCGCGTCCTCCGCGAGCGCTAGGTCGATCTTTCCTTCGCCCGCGCGAGCAGTCTCCACCCCTCGGTCAAGCGCGCCCAGGGCGGCACGGGCGTCACCTCCGGAACGGTGCGCGAGCAGCTCGAGCGCGTCGTCGTCAACCTCGGGCGGGTCGGCGATTCCGCGCTCGGGATCGCCGAGCGCGCGACGCAGGAGGTCCTCGACATCGCCGGCGCTCAGCTCGCGGAGCTCGTAGATCTGGCAGCGCGACAGAAGTGCCCCGTTCACCTCGAAGTATGGGTTCTCGGTCGTCGCACCGATCAGCGTGACCAGGCCCTCTTCGACGGCGGGCAGAAGCGCATCCTGCTGCGCCTTGTTGAAGCGGTGGATCTCGTCGAGGAACAAAACGGTGCGCCGCTCGGACTTGCGGCGTTCCCGCGCGCGTTCGATCACCGCGGTTACCTGCGCCTTGCCGGCATTCACGGCCGACTCCTCCTCGAAGGCGGCGTCAGAGGTGCTGGCGATGATCCGCGCGAGCGTCGTCTTCCCCGCTCCAGGGGCCCGTAGAGGATCGCCGAGTGGGGCTCACGCGTCTCGACCGCGGTGCGAAGAGCCGACCCCTCGGCGAGAAGGTGACCCTGGCCGACCAGCTCGTCCAGCGAGCGCGGGCGCATGCGGACCGCCAGCGGCGCCTCGGCGGCCGGGACGTCCCGGGTCACCTCCGCGTCATCGGGCTGATCGAACAGGCGGTCGTCCATCCACATCGATTATGAAGCGCGGCTTCATCTAGCCTCAGCGGGGCATGAGTGAGACCGTCGAGAAGAGCACGCTGGGAGCCGAGGCGGTCCAGCTCCTCTCCGAGATCATCCGCTTCGACACGGTGAACCCTCCGGGCAACGAGCGGCCCGCGCAGGAGCACGTGGCCGGGATCCTCTCCGAAGCCGGCTTCGAGGTCGAGCTTTTAGAGCGCGAGCCTGATCGCACCAACGTGATCGCGCGCCTCCCGGGCAAGTCCGACGGCCCGGTGCTCGCCTACATCTCCCACATGGACACGGTCCCTGCCAACCCCGACGAGTGGTCATTCAGCCCCTGGTCGGGCGACGTCGTCGACGGCTTCGTTCAGGGCCGCGGCGGGCAGGACATGAAGGACCAGGTCGCCACCGAGATCGCCGCCGCCGCAAACCTCGCGCGCTCCGGCTGGCGGCCCGAGCGTGGCGAGCTCAAGGTGATCGTCGCCGCCGACGAGGAGCTTGGCGCCCACATGGGGGCTCGCTGGCTGTGCGAGGAGCACCCCGAGAAGGTGTACGCCGACTTCGTCGTGAACGAGGGCGGCGGCGCCCTCTTCGAGATCGAGGGGCGCCGCTTCTATCCCGTGTCCCTCGGCGAGAAGGGCGTCTTCCGCTTCATCCTCCGCGCCAAGGGCCGCGCCGGTCACGGCTCGGTGCCGAGCCTTGGCGACAACGCGCTCCTTCGCCTTGCGCCTGCCATCTCGCGCCTTGTCGAGCAGCCACCGCTGGAGGCGACGCCCGCCGGGCTCGAGTTTCTGCAGGCCACCACCGGGCGCGAGATCGATCTGGACAATCCGGGCGACCTCGTCGCCGCCCTCGCAGAGCTGCGCAAAGTCGCTCCGCAGGCCGCCGCCTACATGGCCGAGCCGATGCTTCGCGTGACTCTCGTGCCCACCCAAATCAAGGCCTCCGCTGCCGACAACGTGATCCCGGCGCTCGCCGAGGTGGTCGTGGATTGCCGGGTCCCGCCCGGCCTTGGCGAAGAGCACGTCCGCGAGCAGATTGCCGGTGTCCT
>Ga0136618_10000476_pt1 | contig 13729 bp, 14 predicted proteins | sample AntDrymUQ3302106_2_FD_104805 | JGI IMG/M metagenome (GOLD analysis project Ga0136618, IMG submission 104805) | Polar desert sand microbial communities from Dry Valleys, Antarctica - metaG UQ330 (21.06) | ecosystem: Environmental > Terrestrial > Soil > Desert | place: Antarctica: Dry Valley... | reverse complement strand
GTCGGCGCCGGCGGCTGTCGGCGTCTTGGCGGGGTGCCGCGTGAGCGTTAGGCTGCGGGTGGGCGCGAGCCGATGACGTGTCGAAGCGCGGGCGTCAGGGGCTTGTGGTCTGCCACGCGACGTTGCCCTTCGAGGGCCTTGTTATGCGTGCCCCGGTGTCAACGCTCGCGCCCACCTTCGCGGGCCCGGCCGCCTTCGCCTTCGCTGGCCGTGCCGCTTGCCAGTCGCGGACTGTTCGCGTGTAGGAGGCCTCGGCCTGTTCCCCACCCTGATTGAGGCCGGCGCGTAGTTGCGTGAGGCGGGCGCGGTGGCCGCGCATGCGGTAGCTGGCGTGAACGTGGACCGGATCCGCTTCGCGAAGGTGACCGCTCAGCGGAGAGACGTGTCGTGGGATCGCGCGAAGCCGCCGCCGCCGAGTAGGAGCGCATGAAGCGCTGACTCCTCGGGATGGTGCTCTGCGACCGTGGCGGCGAGGAGGTCGAGGTCATGTGCGAGGCGAGCCAGCGGGAAGTCGCGTGCCTCGGGCACGCGGGCAAGCCATGCGAGCTGGCCCTCGAAGTCGACGCCCAGTGGAGCAGATGGGGACGGGACCGGAACCCCCGCGATGATCTCACGACCCTCTGGTGTGCGACCGTCCGTGGCGATCAACTGTCAGGCTGGACCCCGATGCCCGCGCCCGACTTCGTGCTTCCGAGCGTCCGCGGCGGTCCGCTCGGGCTCGCCGAGCTGCGAGCCGGCGGCCCGGTGGTGCTCGTCTTCGTAGCGGAGGAGTGCCCGACGTCCACGCTGGCGCTGCGCCGGCTGGCGCCGTTGGCGGCCCCGCTGCGGGAGGCCGGCGTGGCGCTGGCGGCGGTGTTCGAGGATCCGCCCGAGGTGGCGGCGCGGGTCGCGCGCACGACGGGGTTCTCCGGCACCGCGCTCGCCGAGCCGGCGCCCTACGAGGTGTCGCGCGCATATCGACTCGAGGCTCTCCCGACCACCGTGCTCGTGAACCGCGACGGCGAGGAGGCCGACCGCCGTGTCGGCTGGGACGCCGCGGGGCTGGAGGAGCTGCTCACCCGCGCCTGCGGAACCGCGATCTACGTCACGCGCGACGCTCCGGCCGTCAAGCCGGGGTGCGCGGCCAAGAGCACCTACGACGCGGCGACGATCGCGCTCCTCGACGGCGGGGCCGACGAGCTCGAGGACATGTTCGCCCGCGGTTGGACCGACGGGCTCCCGGTCGTGCCACCGACGCGCGAGCGGGTGGCGGCGATGCTCGGCGGGCGCGACCCGGAGCTCGTCCTCGGCGAAGTGCCGCCCGCGATGGGCGAAGCGACGCTGGAGCGCGTGGCCGCATGCGCCGTGCTGGCCGGCTGCCGCCCGGCGTACTTCCCGGTCGTGGAGGCAGCGGTGCGGGCGGCGCTCGAGCCGGCGTTCAACCTCAACGGGCAGGCCGTGTCCACGCAGCCCTCGGGCCAGCTCGTCGTCGTCAACGGGCCGATCCGGCACGCGCTCGGCCTCAACAGTGGGATGGGTGCGCTGGGCCCGGGCACGCGCGCCAACCTCACGATCGGGCGGGCGCTGCGGCTCGTGATCACCTTGACCGGCGGCGCCGCGCCGGGGCGGCTGGACCGCGCGACGCTCGGGCACCCCGGGAAGCTCGGCTTCTGCATCGCCGAGGACGAGGAGAACAGCCCGTGGGAGCCGCTGCATGTGGAGCGCGGCTTCGCGCCCGACCGCTCCGTCGTGACCGTGATCGCGTCCGACGCGCCGCTGTCGATCTCCGAGCACCGCTCCACGGGCCCGGAGGAGCTCGCCTCGATCCTCGGCTGGGCGGCCGCGGCGACGTGGAGCCCCAACTGGTGGCCGCTCGGCGCCACGTCCGTCTACGTCATCTGCCCCGAGCACCGCGCGCTGTTCGCGGCGGCCGGCTGGAGCAAGGAGCGCGTGCGCGAGGCGATGTTCGCCGCGGTCACGCGGCCGGCGCGCGAGCTTCAGCACGGCGAGACGACGCCGTTCGTGCTGGCGGCCGATCCTGACGCGACGATCACCAAGTGGACGAGCCCCCAGGAGATTGTGGTCCTCGCCGCCGGCGGCGAGGCCGGGCGCTACTCGGCGCTGCTCGGCCCCTGCCTCGGGATGCAGGCCGCGGTCGTCTCGCGCGAGGTCGTAGAGTCCACGTGATGGACTACGTCAGCCCGTTCGACGAGCGCCGGCGCGAGGCACAGCCGCTCGCGCCGCGCGGCGTGGCGCTCGCCGGAGCGACCGTTGTCCTGCTCGACATCAACAAGCGCCGCGGCGACGAGTTCCTGGACCGCATCGAGGTGAGGCTGCACGAGCACGGGGCGCAGACGCTGCGCGAGGTCAAGGAGATCTTCTCCAAGCCGGCGCAGCCGGAGCTCATCCGGCGGATCGCGAATCGCGGTGATCTGACCGTCGAAGGCCTGGCCGACTGAGGCTCCTGCACGTCGTGCAGTGTGCACGACATGGTGCGGCTCGAGGCGACTGGAATCCCGACGGCGGGGGTGGCGACCGAGCCGTTCCTCGACGAAGCGCTGGAGCAGGCCCGGCTGCTCGGGATGCCCGACTACCGCATGGTGCTTGTGCCGCACCCGGTGCAGCTCCTGGAGCTCGCGCAGCTGCAAGCGCTCGCCGACGGCGTGTTCGACGAGATCGTGGTCCGGCTGACCGGCGCCGGCCCGGCCTGAGCTCGCGCGCCCGGGCGATCAGGCCGGCGCGCTCCGCAGCTCGTGCAGCACGCTGGCGCGCAGACTGGCGCGCACCCCGCGCAAGTGGCGCTGTAGAGCCGATGCGCCCGCATGTACTACATCTAGCTCTAGTGACGTCTGTCACAATCTGGGACGTGCCCAGGTTCGAGCGACTACTGCACCGCCATGGTGCGCGCGCCGGTTCGGTGTTGCCGCCGATGATCCGCGACGCGGCACAGTCGCTGCGCATCACCGACGAGACCCCAGCGGAGATACTCGGCGACGCGCTGATCCGCGCGTACACGGCCGGGGCCCAGGACGCTGACGAGCGCAACTGCTCGGGCGATCTGCGCGCGGACCACGCAGCTCTCGACTCTTAGAGGCGCACCAGCGCTACCCCGCCCCGGACTCTCACTCCAACGGTCGCCGAGAGTTCCTTGCGCGGCTTCAGCCGGAGAGTTGGCGGCCGATGCGAACGGTCCGGGCTCGCTCATTCTCAGAGGGAGCCAAGTTCTAGATCGCCCGAGGGCCTGCCGATGTGGAGAATCCTGGACAAACGCGAGCTCGAGAGCCGAAGGCGGCGGGCGAAGGCACGCGATCGGATCGCCGCCCAGAGCTACTTGAGGGCCCACGGCGGGAGTGACCATGAGGCTGCCTACCGTGGCCGGTTCTACCGGGCGTACGAATGGCAGGTGACCAAGGGTCGCATCCGAGCTAGGCGGCTGACGCGACGGCTGGATCGGTCCGGTGCGACGAGCTCACGCGTGGTCCCGCCTGGCTAAGTCGCCCGGCTTGACCCGGTCAATCGATCATCCGTCCGACGCGATCTGAGGCACTCCCATCAGAAGCAGCCTCAGGTGCGCTCCTCCACCTCATAGATCTCGTCGGGAGCCTCACCGGCAGTCTCGACGTGCACGCGCTTGGCGGCCTCGGCATCCGGTGCCTCGACGAGGCAGTGCACCGTCTTGGCCTCCTTGCTGACCCAGTACTTGAGGTAGTTGACGCCGTGAGCGCCCTGGGCGGCGAGATCCGCGGCATGCGCCTTGGCGATCTCGGCGTCTGAGGGCATCTCGCCCTCGAAGCGGTGTGTGTCCATGAACAGTGGCATGGCGTCGTCGGTACCCCCGCAGTCGAACTCTCAGCCGGACCGAGAGCAGCCATGTCCCTATGCGGACGGGCCTCCCACGCAGAGCTACGCTTGGCCGCCGATGGACGCCGCACGCGCAGCGCGACTGACCGACGACTGGGTGCGGCGGCACGTGACCGTCGAGCCGCCGTCGCCGGATGCGGTCGACGCGGTCCGGCACGCACTGGAGCGCGTTCCCGAGCCCGACGCGGCGGCTGCGATCACCGGCGTTGACGGCCGGCCCCGGGTCGCCGTGCTCGCCGGGGGCGCATTGTTCCTGCTCTGGGCCGTCTCGGGCTCGAGTGCCGTGCGCGAGGCCGCTCGCTGCCCGGCGCGTTCCCCTGGACCCGGCGAGGACTGTGGTCGAGTTGTCCGAGCGCCGCGATCCCGGCGCCGTGGTGCGCCACTGATGGTTCGAGGTCGAGGAGGAGCCGCTGGTCTTCCGCACGACCGGCGACGACGAGCCGGAGCGGTTCGCACGCTCGCTCGCCGGGGCGCTGGGCTGGCCACAATAGGCTGTAGGGCCGGATGGGCCTGATCCCGGTCAACATCGCCGACCACGTCGGCGACACGCCGATGGTGCAGCTCACCCGGCTGGCGCCGGTGGGCTCGGGCGCGCAGCTGTTCGCCAAGCTCGAGATGTTCAACCCGGGCGGCTCGGTCAAGGACCGGATCGGCGTCGCGATGATCGAGGCGGCCGAGGCCGAGGGCAGGATCGAACCGGGCCGCACGACGATCGTCGAGGCGACCAGCGGCAACACCGGCATCGCGCTCGCGTTCGTGTGCGCCGCCAAGGGCTATGACCTGATCCTCACGCTGCCCCAGGGGATGAGCCGCGAGCGCGAGGGTCTGCTGCGGCTCTACGGCGCCCAGGTGCGGGTGACCGAGTCGCTCGGCGGCATGAACGAGGCGGTCGCGGCCGCGCAGGCGCTCGCGCGCGACGACGACGTCTGGCTGCCCGACCAGTTCTCCAACCCCGCCAACCCCGAGGCCCACTTCCGCGCGACCGGCCCGGAGATCTGGAACGCCATGGCGGGGCGCGTGGACTGCCTCGTCGCCGGGGTCGGCACCGGTGGGACACTGACCGGCGCCGGGCGCTTCCTCAAAGAGCGCAACCCCGACTGCCGGATCGTCGCGGTCGAGCCGGCCGCGTCCCCGGTGCTTTCGGGCGGCCGTGCGGGACCGCACAAGATCCAGGGGATCGGCGCCGGGTTCGTCCCGCCGGTGCTCGACCGCTCGCTCGTGGACGAGACGTTCGCGGTCGACGATGAGGACGCGCTCGAGACCGCGCGCCTCGTCGCCCGCCGCGAGGGCGTGCTCGCGGGGATCTCGTGCGGCGCCGCGCTCTGGGCCGCGCTCGAGGTGGCAAGGCGCGACGGTCCAGACAGGCGGATCGCGGTGGTGCTGCCGGATTCGGGCGAGCGCTACGTCTCGACGCCGTTCTTCGCGCCCGAGCCTGAGGCAGCTGGCCGCGCATGAGCCTGCGCGAGCGCGACGGAGCCGCGGGGGCACCCTGGGACCGCCCGTTCCACGGACAGCTCGACAAGCTCGTGGTGGAGAGCGAGCTGCTCGCCGGCAACCCACTCGGCGATCCGGCGCACCGGCCGCTGTGGATCTACCTGCCGCCGGGCGTGGAGCGCGACCACCCGAAGCCGCTGCCGTCGGTCTACGTGATCCAGGGCTACACGGGTCAGCTCGACATGTGGGCGAACCGCGTGCCGTTCGAGCCGACCTTCCTCGAGCGGCTCGACCACATGTTCGCGACCGGCGATTGCCCGGACGCGATCGTCGTGCTCGTCGACGCTTGGACGAGCTATGGCGGCTCGCAGTTCATCGACTCCTCCTCGACCGGGCCGTACATGTCCTACCTCTGTGACGAGGTCGTGCCGTTCGTGGACGCGCGCTACCCGACGCTCGCAGACCGCGACCACCGCGGTCTGAGCGGCAAGTCCTCGGGTGGCTACGGTGCGATGGTCGTGCCGATGCTGCGGCCCGAGGTCTTCGGCGCGCTCGCCTCGCACGCCGGCGATGCGCTGTTCGAGGCGTGTTACTCCGGCGATTTCGCGGTTTCGGCACGTGTGCTGCGCGACGATTTCGACGGTTCGTACGAGGTCTTCTTCGAGCGCCTGGCCGCAGCCGACCGGGTGGACTTCGACCGCCTGGCGGCGCCACTCGAGGTGTATGGCTACGCGGCTTGCTACTCACCCGATCCGTCCGCCCCCGGCAAGGCGCTGCTCCCGTTCGAGATCGACACGGGCCGGCGCGTCGACGACGTCTGGCAGCAGTGGCTGGAGTGGGATCCCGTGCGGATCGCGCCCGGCCGCGCCGAGGCGCTGCGCTCGATGAAGCGGATCTACCTCGACGCAGGGCGCTCGGACGAGTACTTCCTCGACCTCGGCGCGACCGCATTCGCCAAGGAGGTCGAGAAGGCCGGGGCGCAGTGCACGCTCGAGCTGTTCGACGGCACGCACGGCGGGCTGACCTATCGCTACCCCGGCGCGATCCGCGAGCTCGTGATCGCGCTCGCGCCGCCGCCGGGCGGATGAGCAACAGCCGCCGCGGCTTCCTGCGCGAGCTCGGGTCCGTGGTCGGCGCCGCGAAGCGGGCGATCGAGCCGGACTCGCCGGCGGCTGCGCCAGCGCCCGACTTCACCGCTGCCGAGCTCGAGCGCTACTCGCGCCAGCTCGTGCTGCCGGAGTGGGGCGCGGCCGGGCAGCTCGCCGTCTCGGAGGCCAGCGTGCTCGTGATCGGGGCGGGTGCGCTCGGCAGTCCGGTCGCGATGCAGCTCGCCGGCGCGGGCGTCGGCCGCATCGGCATCCTCGACGGCGCCGCCGTCGAGCTGTCCGACCTGCATCGTGAAGCCCTGCACTTCACGCCCGACGTCGGCGCCCCGAAGGCCGAGAGCGCCGCCGCCAAGCTGCGCTGCGTCAACCCCGAGATCGTGATCGAGCCCTACCGCGTGCGCGTCGACGCGACGAACGCCGCGGCGCTCGTCGAGGGGCAGCATCTCGTGGTCGACTGCTCGGGCTCGTTCGCCACCCGCCGCGCGGTGAACGCCGCCTGCTGCGCCGCGCGCGTGCCCCTGGTGGAGGCCGGCGTGCTCGGCATGGCCGGCTTGGTGATGAGCATCAGGCCCAGCAGCACCGCGTGCTACCGCTGCGTCTTCCCCGTTGCTCCCCACGACGAGCCGCGCAGCGCCGATGCCGGTGTGGTCGGGCCGGCCGCCGGGGCGATCGGCTCCCTGCAGGCGCTCGAGGCGCTCAAGCTGCTGACCGGACTCGCGCCCGCGATCGCCGACGGCTTCCTGCAGGTCGACCTCGCGCGCGCCGAGTTCGTGCGCGTGCGCTCGGCGCGCCGCGCCGACTGCCCCGACTGCTCGCACCTCTGAAGGGCGAAGCCCGGTTGAGCCCGGATACGGACGTCCGGCATGCCGGTCAGGACGCCGTCCGGACGACGCGCGTAGCTACTCTTCATCGATGCTCGGCCTCGGCACCCTGCGGCGCGTCGCCGGTGAGCTGCGCCACGACGTCGCGGCTGCGCACGAGCGCGATCCCGCCGCGCGCGGGGTGTCCTCGCTGGAGATCCTCGCCGCCTGGCCCGGTGTGCAGGCGCTGCTCGCGCATCGTCTCGCGTACGCGCTGCGCGAGCAGGGAGTGCCGGTCGCCCCGCGGCTGCTCGCGTTGTTCTCGCGCTCGTTCACGAACATCGAGATCCACCCGTGCGCCGAGATCGGCGACGGCCTGTTCATCGACCACGGCACCGGCGTCGTGATCGGCGAGACCGCCGAGGTCGGCGACAACGTGACCATGTACCAGGGCGTGACGCTCGGCGGCACCGGCTTCGCGACCGGCAAGCGCCATCCGACGGTGCAGGACAACGTGACGATCGGGTCGGGCGCGAAGCTGCTCGGGCCGATCACGATCGGCCACGGCGCCAAGATCGGCGCGAACTCCGTCGTCGTCCATGACGTGCCGCCGAATTCGACCGTCGTCGGCGTGCCGGGCCATCCCGTGCGCGTCGAAGGGGTCCGCCCCGAGGGACCGGACGCCGACTGGGCGCACCTGCCCGATCCAGTTGCCGACGCCGTCAAGATGCTCTCCGCGCGTGTCGCGGTGCTGGAGCGGCGGCTGGCGGAGTCGGAAGGGTCACCGGCCCCGGCAGAGGTGGTCGCGCTGCGCCATCGGCGCGGTCCCAACCCGGCGGGAGGCTGACCGATGCGCTGCGAGAGCACGGTCACGGTCCAGAGGCCGCCGGCCGAGGTCTTCCCCTGGCTCCTGGACGCGGACAAGGTGCCGCGCTGGATGACCGGGCTCGAGGTCTACGAGCCGCTCGAGAGTGGCCCGCTGCGGGTCGGCTCGCGGATCAGGCAGGAGCTCTCGGTGAGCGGCCAGTCGCTGCGCTTCGAGCTCGAGCTCGCGCACCTGGACCCGCCCAACGCCGCGGTGCTTCGCTTCGAGGGGTCCGGCTTCAAGGCCGCGAACGAGTACGCCGTGTCCGCGGCGGGTAGCGCTGCGAACGTGACGTGGGTGATCTCCGGGGACACGACCTCCTTCAAGGCAAAGCTGATCGCGCCGATGGTGCAGGCCAGGCTGCAGGAGAAGCTGGACACCGACCTGGCGCGGTTGCGCGCGCTGCTCGAGGGCGAGGTCGCGTGACCCGCCTCGTGCTGGCCCTCGTAACGGTGCTGTTGTTCCTGTTCGTGCCGGCGCAGGCGCGCGCGGGAGAGCTGATCGATCGCGCGGTTGCGGGCCTGCAGTCCGACAACGTCTACATCGATCCCGAGGCCGCCCCGACGCTCACGGACGCGCAGGCCGAGGAGCTGAGCGATCGGATCATCGACCAGCGCGCCGGCCCGATGTATGTCGTCGTCGCACCGGAGGACATAGCGGGCGAGGCCGGCGGCGACCCAACCGCGGCGCTCGGTCAGATCGGCACGGAGATCAGGGTCAGGGCGACCTACGTGATGATCTCGGGCCGCCGCATCCGCGCGCTCTCCAACGCCGAAGGCCTCGAGCGCGGCGAGGCCGGCAGGCTGGCCGAGGATGCGATCGCGGGCAACGGCGGCGACCCGCAGGCGATCCTGCTCGACTTTGTCGACCGGGTGGGGGAGGCGCGCACCGGCGGCGGCGAGGACGGCGGCGGCGCCGGCGCTGGAAGCGGGACCGGCGGGCTGATCCTGCTCGGCCTCTTCGGTGCGGGCGGCGCAGCGCTGCTCGTGAAGCGCCGCAAGCGCCGCGCGCTCGACGCGGCCGAGTTCGAGGAGGCCAAGCGCAACGCGCGCGACGACCTCGTTGCACTGGGCGACGACATTCGCGCGCTCGACCTCGACGTCCAGATGCCGAGCGTCGATCCTCGGGCCAAGGCCGACTACGACCATGCGGTCGCCCGCTACACCGAGGCCGAGGAGCAGTGGGAGCGCTCGCGCTCGCCGCAGGACCTCGCCCCAGTCGGGTCCGCGCTGGAGGAGGGCCGCTGGGCGATGGCCTCGGCGAAGGCCCGCTTCGCCGGCGAGACGCCGCCCGAGCGCCGGCCACCGTGCTTCTTCGACCCCCGTCACGGCCCGTCCTCGCGTGACGTGATCTGGTCGCCTCCCTACGGCGAGGAGCGCGAGGTGCCGGCCTGCGAGGCCGACGCGCTGCGCCTCGAGGAGGGCGTCGAGCCGCAGGCGCGCGAGGTCGACTGGCAGGGCCAGCGCGTCCCGTACTGGCAGGCCGGCGGGGCCTACGGCCCGTTCGCGGGCGGCTACTTCGGCGGCTTCGGCGGCGGCTTGCTGCCGGGCCTGCTGATCGGGTCGATGCTCGGCGGTGCGATGAGCCCGGGGATGGCCTACGGAGACGGCGGCGGTTCCGGCGGCGGCGACTTCGGCGGTGGGGACTTCGGCGGCGGCGGTGGCTTCGGCGGCGGTGACTTCGGCGGCGGCGGTGGCTTCGGCGGCGGCGGAGGCGGCGACTTCTAGACCCTGCCCCCTCGCGTCGCTCGGCTAGGGGCGAGTCGACGCGTCATCGTGCAGGTCCGATGAGCGTGCAGCCGGACGATCGGCATGAGTGAGGAATCGCGCGGCCACGCCACGCTGCTGCGCGAGCCGCTCGGCGCCACCATCGCGCCCGCGCAGGCAGCCTTGATCCTGCGCGGCGACGAGCGCCCGTTCGCGCTCCTGGGCGCGTGGGCGGGCGGCGGCGCGGTGCTCGGCTCTGCGCCGGTGCGCGTCGCACAGCCGGGGGAGGATCTGCTGGCGGCGCTGGACGAGCTGCCCAGCGTGGGCGGCTCGCCGCTGTCGCAGCCCGCGGTGGGCGGCGGCTGGTTCGGGTTTCTCGGCTTCGAGGCGCGCCAACGCGTCGAGCGCGGGCATCCGCCGCCGCCGCGGCCGGTGCCGCTCGCCGACGGCGCGCTCGCCTACTACGACCACGTGCTGCGGATGGACGCGGAAGGGCGCTGGTGGTTCGAGGCATTGGTGACGCCCCGGCGCCAGGCGGCGATCGCGCGCCGGCGCGACGAGCTCGCTGCACGCCTTGCCGACCCGCCCCAGGCGCAGCGGTTCACGACGCACGACTGGCACTGGATCCCGTCACCGGCCGGACACGCAGCGGCGGTCGAGGCCTGCCGCGACCGGATCGCAGCCGGCGACCTGTTCCAGGCCAACCTCTGCATGCGCCTCGAGGGCCGCCTGGAGGGCGATGCCCTGGACCTCTTCGCCGCCGCCGCGCAGGCGCTGCCGACGGATCGCGCCGCGTTCGTCGCCGGGCCGTGGGGGACGGTTGCGAGCCTCTCGCCCGAGCTCTTCCTGGAGCGGACTGGCCGAACCGTGCGCAGCGCGCCGATCAAGGGCACCCGGCCGCAGCACCTGCGCGACGAGCTGGCCCGCTCTGCGAAGGATCGCGCCGAGAACGTGATGATCGTCGACCTCGTCCGCAACGATCTCGGGCGCGTCTGCGTCCCCGGTTCCGTGCGCGTCACCGCGCTGGCGGACGTCCGGCCGCACGCCGGCGTCTGGCACATGGTGTCCGAGGTGGAGGGGAGGCTGCGTCAGGACGTCGGCGACGCGGGCCTGCTGCACGCGACTTTTCCGCCCGGCTCGGTGACCGGCGCGCCGAAGCTGGCCGCGCTCGACGTGATCGCCGAGCTCGAGTCGACCGGCCGCGAGGCCTACACCGGCGCGATCGGCTTCGCGAGCCCGCTCGCGGGCCTCGAGCTGAGCGTCGCGATCCGCACGTTCGAGGTCCGCGGCGCGCGGATCTGGCTCGGCGCCGGTGGCGGCATCGTTGCCGACTCCGACGGCGAGGGGGAGGCGCGCGAGGCCGCGGCCAAGGCCGCGCCGCTGCTCGCCGCGATCGGGGCGGCCGCGCCGGAGGGGACAGTCCCCTCTCGTGCGGCAGCGCCGGGAGGGCCAGTCCCCGTGGCGGCGTCGCTGCGCGTCGTTCGCCGTGGGCCGCGGCCGACTCCGCGCCCCGACCCGGCGGCCGGGCTCTACGAGACGGTCCTCGTGCGCGACGGACTGGCGCGCGACCTCGGCGCGCACCTCGAGCGGCTGGGGGCGAGCGCCCGTGCGCTCTACGGCGATCCGCCACCCGGCGATCTCGCCGAGCGCGCCGTCGCGGCAGCGCGTGACCACGAGCGCGCACGGCTGCGGATCGATCTGGTCCCCGGCGAGGACGTGACGGTCGTCGTGACCCCGCTCGGCCCGCTCGAGCCCGCGGTCCTGCGGCCCGTCGTGGTGCCCGGCGGGCTCGGCCGCCACAAGTGGCGCGACCGCACGCTCCTGGAGGCCCACGAGGCCGACGACCGAGCCACGATCCCGCTGCTGCTGGACGCCGACGGCCTGATCCTCGAGGCCAGCCGCGCGAGCATCGTCATCCGCGCCGGCGACGGCGTGCTCTACACGCCGCCGGCCGACGGCCGCATCCTGCCCGGTGTGACCTCCGCGCAGGCCGGCGCCCGTCCCCGCAGCCTCACGCTCGACGACCTCCAGGCCGCCGCGGCGGTCTACGTCGCAAGCGCGCTGCGCGGCCTCAGTCCAGCAGCTCGTACGCGGGCAGCGTGAGGAACTCCGGGAACTCGTCGCCGAGCGCAACCTGCTCGAAGAGCTGCCGCGTCTCCTCCGGGCGGCCCTTCCCCCAGACCTCGTCGCCGACCTCGGCGTGGATCGCGGCCATCTCCTCGTCGAGCACCGCGAGCACCCGCTCGCGCGTGACCTTGCCGTGCCGGACCCACTGCCAGATCTGCGAGCGCGAGATCTCCGCGGTCGCCGCGTCCTCCATCAGCCCGTTGATGCCGGCGGCGCCGTGGCCGCCGAGCCAGAACGAGATGTACTGGAAGCCGACGTTGACGTCGTTACGCAGTCCCTGCGCGGTGATCTCGCCGGGCGTCGACCCGGCGTCGAGCAGCTCCGCCGCGCTCACCTGCACGTCGTCGCGCCGGCGCTCGATCTGGTTCGGCCGCTCGCCGAGCACCTTGTCGAACTCCTCTGCCGCGACCGGGACCACGTCGGGATGCGCGACCCACGTGCCGTCGAAGCCCGCCTCCGCCTCGCGCTGCTTGTCGGCGTGTACCGCGGCGATCGCGCGCTCGTTCGCCTCGGCATCCTTGCGCGAGGGGATCAGCGCGGCCATCCCGCCCATCGCGAAGGCTTCACGCGCGTGGCAGGTGCGCACCAGCAGCTCGGAGTACGAGCGCATGAACGGCACCGTCATCTTCACGTCGTCGCGATCGGGGAGCACGAACTCGGGCCGCTCGCGAAAGCACTTGATCATCGAGAAGATGTAGTCCCAGCGACCGGCGTTGAGACCGAGCGAGTGGTCGCGCAGCTCCCACAGGATCTCGTCCATCTGGAACGCCGCCGGCAGCGTCTCGATCAGGACGGTGGCGCGCAGCGTCCCGCGCGCCAGCCCGAACGTCTCCTCCGCGAAGCTGAACGCGTCCTCCCACAGCCGGGCTTCGAGGTGGTGCTCGAGCTTGGGCAGGTAGAAGAAGACGCCGCGACGCTGCCCGGCCAGCCGGCGTCCGCCGTGGAACACATGCATGCCGAAGTCGAACAGCGCGCCCGAGACCGGGTCGCCGTCGAACTTCAGGTGCTTCTCGGGCAGGTGCAACCCGCGCGGGCGCACCAGCAGCGTCGCGGGGTCCGCGACCAGCCGGTACTGCTTGCCCTCGGAGCTCGCGTACTCGATCGTGCCCTCGATCGCGTCGACGAGGTTGACGTGGCCCCCGACCTGGTTGGCCCAGGTGGGCGAGTTCGCGTCCTCGAAGTCGGCCATGAAGCCGCGCGCGCCGGAGTTGAGCGCGTTGATCACGAGCTTGCGATCGGTCGGGCCGGTGATCTCGACGCGCCGGTCGAGGTAGTCGGCCGGCGGCTCGGCGACGCGCCAGTCGCCCTCGCGGATCTCGCGCGTCCCGGGCAGGAAGTCGAGCGTGCCCCCGCGCTGCAGCTCCGCGATCCGCTCGCGCCGCGCCGCAAGCAGCTCGCGCCGGCGCGGCTCGAAGCGCGCGTGCAGCTCGCCGACGAAGTCGAGCGCGTCGGCGCTCAGCACCGCCGCGAGCTGCTCCCCGCGCGGCGGCGCGACCTCGACGTTTATGGTCGCGTTCCCCTGATCGAGTGGTCCAGCAACGTCATCGGGTGATAGATCGGCAACTCGCGGCCGCCGAGATGCGCTGCGATCTGCAGTGCGCAGCCCGGGTTGCCCGCGGCGACGGCCGCGGCGCCGGTCGCGAGCAGGTTGGCCGCCTTGCGCGCGCCCAGCTCCGCTGCGGCTGCGGGCTGGACGAGGTTGTAGATCCCGGCTGATCCGCAGCAGATCTCCCAGTCCGCCGGCTCGAGCAGCTCGAGCCCCGGGATCGCGCGCAGCAGCGCGCGCGGCTGCGTGCGCACGCCCTGCGCGTGGGCGAGATGGCAGGCGTCGTGGTATGCGACGCGCAGGGG
>Ga0136618_10000475_pt1 | contig 13731 bp, 15 predicted proteins | sample AntDrymUQ3302106_2_FD_104805 | JGI IMG/M metagenome (GOLD analysis project Ga0136618, IMG submission 104805) | Polar desert sand microbial communities from Dry Valleys, Antarctica - metaG UQ330 (21.06) | ecosystem: Environmental > Terrestrial > Soil > Desert | place: Antarctica: Dry Valley... | reverse complement strand
TCGTTTGTCGGCGTGAAAACCGCGCGATTGATTTTTGAGCATTTTGAAAGACAGAGAAAACTATCGAAAGTCAAATAAATAAATGAATGTGCAAGCCAACGGTGCGATTGGTAAAAGCGGGAAATGTTTTTTTGCTTCGTCGAACCCAATCAATCGGATGCCGTTTTTGGTGAAAACAGGCGATAACGACTATTCGGCTTTCTTCAACAACATAGAAAAGCGCGTATGGAAATTTGCGAAGCCGCAACGCGCCGCGACTCTTTGTAAATTGTTTGATAAGTCCCGATTAGATGCTTGTAATCTGGACTTATCTCTCGAAAGCATTGAAAATCAATGGATAAGTCACAAAAGACTGTCCACGATTTTGCGGTTAAAAGGCGAATCTTCAACTTTGAACGCCTTAGCTTGCGTAACAATCTGCGTATTAAAATCGTTTGAAAGAGTGATATACTGAGGCTTGAGGTGAAATTATGGAAGTTGCAACATTTCAAGGTGAAATTATTAACGGAAAAATTCGGCTGGCAAAAGATGTGCGGTTGCCGAAGTATGCAAAAGTTTATGTGGTTGTTTCGGAAATTGTCGGCGAACCGACTGAAAAGAAGTTTGATTTAGCGGAAATGGTTTCGCGGATGCCTGACGATTATACGCCAAGCGAAGAAGATTTCGGAAAACCTTTGGGCAAGGAAGTTTGGTAAATGTATGTTCCCGAAAAAGGCGATTTCGTCAGCGTTTCATTCGATCCGCAATCAGGACACGAGCAAAAGGGCAGACGACCTGCGATTGTCGTCAGCAACTTTCTTTTCAACAAAGCCACAGGTTTGGCGATAGTTTGCCCGATAACCAACACCAACCGCAAAATTCCTTTCCATTTAGCCGTCCCGAAGTCGTCATCGTTGACAGGCTTCGTGATGGTTGAGCAAGTTAAAGCGATAGATTACAACGCAAGAAACGCAAAGTTTATCGAAAAAGCGACGGATGAACTGCTCGAAGGCGCGTTTAAAAGATGAGCTAAAAGCAATTTCAATCATTGAGGGATTTCATCAATTCATCGAGATTTGAGGAAAATTGCAGTTCGCCGTTTTCCGATTTCCGTTTGCTAAGTTCGCCATTCTCGAAAATTTCCTGCCTTCTTTCTTCTACCAAATAACTTTCGAGCAAATCTTTTAATTCCCTTTTTTCATCGAAGGAAAGGTGCTTAATTTCTTCAACCACGCCCGCAAAATTCATATTCATTTAGAAAATCTTCTTATTATCGGATTATACCAAAATCAATCAACCGTCGGCGCGTCCGAATGCGGCACGAAACATTTGCGGCAGCGGGCTTCGTATTTGTCGCTTGCGCCGACTTCGACGCGCTTTTTTGAATCCGATGTGCGCTGTGAATAATTCGCCGTGTTGCCGCATTTGACGCAGATGGCGTGAGTTTTTGTGATAAATTCGGCAACCGATAAAAGCTGCGGCATCGGCTCGAACGGCTTTCCCGTATAATCCTGGTCGAGTCCGGCGATGATGACGCGCTTGCCCGAATTTGCCAATTCGTTGACGGCGTTAACGATTTCGGCATCGAAAAACTGTCCTTCGTCAATCCCGACGACCTGCGTGTCCGGTTTGATTTGCGCCATCAGTTCGGCGGCGGTCATCACCGGTTTGGAAACGTGCGTCATTCCCGAATGCGAGGCGATTTGTTCAATCGAATAACGGTCGTCAATTTTCGGCTTGAAAACCTGCACTTTCTGCCGCGCGATTTGGGCGCGCCGCAATCTTCTGATTAACTCTTCGGATTTTCCCGAAAACATCGAACCGACGATGACTTCGACCCAGCCGACTTCGCCGTTCTGCCGGATTTTACGGCGTTCTTCCGTATTGTCGAATGCAAATTCTTCAACCATAAATGCGTGAAATTCCTCGTTTATAAATAAGATTTAAAGGAACAAAAGATTAGCACGAACGGCGCGAAAAGTCATTATCAAACAAGCGGGAGATTAGCGAAAATTCTTGCCGCGTCGCTGTGTTTTCGGACAGTATTTTTCGCGTTTTTTTGATATTCTTATCCGGTGAATCTAAAAATTTGCCAGACTTGCAAGCGTCCGTTTCTGACGGAAAAGGAGTTTTGCCCGCATTGTCCCGAACCGTATACGTGGAATCAGGAATCGTGGGCGAACGTCGGCTGCCTTCTGGCGATGATTGCGCCGCTTTTTTTGATGATTTTCTTCTGGCTTTTCTTTTTTATGGGATTTCTTTTCCGCTAATTTTTTCGCTAATTTTTTCGCTAATTTTTCGCTAATTTCTCCGTTAATTTTTCTTTTGACTTTCAATCACAAAATTCGGCTTGTTCGCATTTTCATTCGCATTCGCGTTTTGATTGTTTTTATTAGAGTTGCTCGCCGTTTTGTCTTTCTCGTCCGCTTCGCCGATTAGTTTCAGCACAATTGCGTCAATTATGCCGACCACGCCGTTTTTGCGCGTTTCGTTGTTGACGATGACGGCAAACGTAATGACTTCGCCGTCCTTTGTTTCGGCATATCCGGCGAGCGAGTTGACGAAAGTTATCGTGCCGGTTTTCGCCAGCACTTTCCCTTTCGCTTTGCCGAAACGTCCGCCCAAAGTTCCGTCGGTCGCTGCAACCGGCAGCGAATCGGTGAACGCCTGCGCGGACGGACTCTGCGCGGCGTAAATAAATGCTCTGGCAAATGCTTCGGGCGTGACGAAATCAAGCCGCGATAAACCCGAACCGTCGGAAATCTGCATTTCATCGGCAGCGATATTATGCTGCAAAAGCCATTTTTTCACGACCGCCGCGCCCGCCGTGTCGTCGCCGCGCACATTTTGCGGAAGCTGTATATCGCCCGGAACCTCCGTTCCGAAACGCTTTCCGATTGTCCGCAGAATCAATTCGGCGTAAAGATTGACCGAATGTTTATTCATTCTTTTAACGATTTCCGCCAGCGTTTGACTCTGCACCGAAGCTAATTCCCGCATTTTTGCAGCGTCGAGCGCGTCCGCCGATTTCCAATCGCGCGAACTGTTTTCGCCGCCGATTGTAATTCCTTTTTTCTCTAAAGATTCCTTCAAATTTTTTGCCGCGAGTCCCGCCGGATCGTGAACCGAAACGCGCGCGCCGAAGTTTTTCACGTTTCCCCAAACGTAAAAATTATTATCGTCGAGTCCGCGCTTAACGCCGCCCGCTTCGTAATTTTCTTCTTTTTTGGAATTGATAATCGGTGTCGGATTGCCGACCGTCACCTGCAAATAATCGGTGGTCGCTTTCCCCACGCCGTTTTCGACATTGATAAAAGCCTGATTTTCGTTGAACGAAAGCGCGCTCGCTTCCGCGCCGTAATACCATTGCAGTTCGTTCCATGTCCAGCCGTCGCCGATTGCGTCGCCGCGAAAATAACTGCTGTCGCCGATGACGTTTCCATTCACTTTTTTCAAACCTTTGGCTTGCAGTTGTCCGATTAAATTTTCGAGCGCGGAAGTATCAAAATCCGGTGCGCCTTCGCCGTAGATAATCAAATCACCGTTTAAATTGCCGTCCCCATCAATTTGATTACCGGCGTAAACGGAAGTTTTCCACCGATAATCCGCGCCGAGTTTGTCTAAACCGACGACTGCAGTTAAAGTTTTTTGAATCGAAGCCGGATTGAAAAGTTTGCGCCCGTCGCGCGAGCAAACGACGCGTCCGTCTTTCATACTAACGGCGAAAACGCCCCAACGCGCATTGCTCGACGGACTTTTCTCAATTTTTTCGTTTATATCAGCGCACATCGCCACGTCTTCCGGCTTTTGCGAAACGACGAGCGGATTGGCGAGATTTATATTCGGCGCGGGAATTTCAAAGGAAGACTCGGCGGAATCAGGTAAAACGAGCGACGCATCGGGAGAATTTTCGGCTGCCTGCTTTGAAAAACAGCCCGTGAAAATTAAAACAAGAGTAACGATTAAAACTTTAAAACTTCCAACTTCTAACTTCATTAATTAAACTTCCAAAACCAAAAGGAAATGCTTTTTCGAGGTCTTCGAGCAATCTGTTTTCAACGATTCTTTTTGATTCAATAATCGCGCGTCGGGTTTCCAATTCTATTGACGGTCGGTTCGTGCCGTAAATTTCTTCCTTTAACCTTTTTCGGTCGTAAGCAATTCTTTCACCGTTTTGCTTACGTATCCAAGTTGCTTCATAAAGTTGCGGATTTATTCCAAACAAATACCAAGCCTCAATTGCCGGGACAGGAACGCCGACCGCAACTTTGATTATATCTTTTCCGGCGACCGGACGAAGCCTTAAAGCCGTATCCTCGACCGCCCTTCGCAGTTGACACAGACGGCATTTTTCAACGTGATTTTCTTCGTGTTCGCTTGTGTGAACGGGAGAATCGTCCGAATCCGATACGACGACCAAAGCGTCAGCGTCCGAATTATAATGAACAGCTTTAATTACGGCTGGCAAATCCCGGTCAAGATGGGATGAACTTCGATATTCCAACCTATTTGGCAAATTGGTTTGTTCAATTTCTTCACCCAAAATCCCCGCAACCAAAATTCTGAGCGCAGATTCATCGGCGACCGATTCGCTAAAGAAAGCGATTTTCATATTTGCGCGGGAACGCCTCCAAGAACTCCGCTATACCAAATTTCACCCAGAGGTGCGTCCTGCAAAACTTCTTCGTAATGCGGTTTATCAATCAATCGCTCGAAATGAACGCCGTTTTCATCCTTATTGGCAATCACGATTTCTTCGGGATATTCTTTATACAAATCAAGCAAATACGGCGAATGCGTTGTAGCGATAACCTGTACGGGTTCGCGGTTTTCGCCATAATTTTCCGGGTAGGCGAGCCGATACATCGCATCCTGAATTTTCCGTAAAAGTCGCGGATGAACTCCTCTTTCCGGGTCTTCAAAAGCCACAATTTTCGGCGGATTCGGCAAATAAGCAACGGTTAAATATGCCAAAGCCAGCCGTGTTCCTTCCGAAAGGTCTTGGGCTTTAATTTTATATTCGCCGTATGCTGTTCGCAGAAGAAAAACTACTTTTCCATTTTCGGGAATTTCAAACAAAATTTTATTAAATTCTGGAAACCACTTCCGCATTTCATTATTTAACTCTTCAAAAACTTCGGGTTCTGAACTCTGTATCTGCCATAAAACTCCGGCTAAATTTCTTCCATTTGACTCGATTTCAATGTTTGGAGTTAAATCTGTAGCTTCAGAAATCCTTTCAGCATCAAATGAAAATACTCTGAAATTTTTAAGTGCTTCGCTTTTGTCCTTGTGTTCAAAGATTTGACCGAATGAGTCTATAAACGAACCACCGCTGCCACCCAAATTACCTTCGTTTTCGTCAAAATGATGATTTACCGGCTTTTGCTCATCATAAATTGTTCTTTTTACGCTAAAATTTTTCCAAAACACTTGAATTTGAATTTGGTCGTGTTCTTGATTTAACCCTTTTGTTAAATAATTTCTGAAATTTTTGTGACTTATTTGGTCAATTTGACTCAAAGCCTGAATTGCGGTTGTTTTACCTGTTCCGTTCGCACCGACAATTAACGTAAACCGTCCAAGCGGCAGAGTCGCATCGCGTAATGCTTTGAAGTTTTTGTAGCGGATTTTCTCAATCATAGCTGGATTATACGCGATTAATTTTACAATCTTAAATCATTTCCCGTCATTTCTTCAGGCTTTTCGATTCCGAGAATTCCGAGAATCGTCGGCGCAACGTCTTCGAGCGCACCGCCGTCACGAAGCCGCAAACCGTTTGCCTGTTCGTCAACGAAATGAAACGGGACGGGATTCGTCGTCGGCTGCGAATTAGGCTCGCCGGTTAGCAAATCCGCCATTTCCTCGCAGCCGGCGTGCGAGGAAGTAATTAACGCCACGCCTTTCAGCTCGCGGATTTTTTCTAAAATTCCGCCCAGACAAGTATCGACAAACTGAACGGATTCGATTGTTTTTTCCAAATTTCCGGTTTGCGCGACTAAATCCGAGGCGGGCAGATTTATTATAAAAACGTCGTTTTCGCCCGCTTCCAAGCTGCGTAAAAATTTATCGGTAACTTTGAAACTGCTCATTTCCGGCTGCGATTCGTAAGCCGCAATCTTCGGCGAAGGAATTAAAACGCGCTGCTCGCAGGAACTTTCATTTTCCACGCCGCCGTTGAAAAAATACGTTAGGTGCGAATATCTTTCGCTTTCGGTCAAACGGCAATTCAAAATACCGCTTTCGGCGAAAATCTGCGCCAGCACGTTATTTTCAGATTCGGGACGAAATGCGACGGGAAGATTGTAACTGCGGTCATACTCGGTCAAACAAACGGTTTCGATGCGCGGTTTTCCGATAGCGGCGAAATCGCCCGCGCCGGGAACGGAAATTGATTTGACAATCTGCCGCATTCCGTCGGCGCGATGATTGAAAAAGACGACGACATCGCCGTTTTTAACCGTTGCAACCGGCTTTCCGGGTTCTTTTTCCAAAACAACCGGGGCGATGAATTCATCGGCGATTCCGCGCAGAAATGAACTGCGAATCGCCGTTACCGCGTCGAACGCGCGCTCGCCTTCGGCGTGAACGAGCATTGTGTAAGCGCGGGCGGTTCGTTCCCAATTTTGATTGGAATCCATCGCGTAATAACGCCCGCAAAGCGTCGCAATCTGCCCGATGCCGATGTCCGCCATTTTAATTTCCAATGCTTCGGCGTAGATGTCCGCCGTGCGCGGCGCAACGTCGCGCCCGTCTAAAATCGCGTGAACGAAAACGTCTTTCACTCCTTCATTTTTTGCCATTCGCAAAAGAGCAAACAAGTTTTCCGGTTTGGAATGCGCGTCGCCGTCGCTTAGCAATCCGATAAAGTGGACCGACGAATTATTTGTTGCGGCTTTCCCGAAAGCGTCTTTTAAGGTGCGGTTTTCAAAAAATTTACCCGATTTAATGGCGGCGGAAATCCGCGAAACGTCGGTTTGAACGATGCGTCCGGCACCGAGATTCAGGTGTCCGACTTCGGAATTTCCCGCTGCATCCGGCGTTAAACCGACACGCAAACCGGCGGCGGACAAATTCGTTTTCGGATATTTCGCGCAGATTTCATCATAAAAAGGCGTGTGCGCCAGAGCAATCGCATTGCCTTCTTTTTTTGGCGAGATTCCCCAACCGTCAAGGATGATGAGAGCCAGCGGTCTTTTACTTTTATCGCTTTTTTGTCCGTTGTCCATATTCGTTCCAAAGCCAAAACTCCAATTTCCAAGTTTCACCGTAAGCATTTCCGTTTCCGCCTTAATTAAAACTGAAAACATCGAAAAATCGGGGACTGTTAATTTCTTTTAATTTAATTTCTGAAGAAAGATTATTGCCCGACGTATTATAACCGAAAAAACCGGAAAATTATTTTAGTAAGCGTTCGGCGCGGTTTTTTCCATCCAGCGTTCGGGAAATCTGAGCGCGGAAAATTCGTATTTTTCGTAAAGCGCGTGAGCATCTCTCGTCGCCAGAATCCAACGCCGCAAACCCTGCAAATCGGGATGATTCATAATCGTTTCCATCAGCCATTTACTAAGTCCGCGTCCGCGAAATTCTTCCGTAATAAAAACGTCGCCGAGATATGCAAACGTCGCGTAATCGGTCACGACACGAGCAAATCCGATTAAATTTTCGCCTTTATACACGCCAAAAGGCAAGGAATTTTTTATCGCCGTTTCGGTTTGTTCGCGTGTGCGCTCTTTCGCCCAGTAAGATTCTTCCGTCAAAAATTTGTGAATCGCGTCAATTTGCAGACGGCTTCGCTCGTTACTGATAGTAAATTCGCCGTTTTGCCATTCCATATTTATTCGGACTGAAAACGCGCCTTGCAGTTCGGGCATTCAATCAATTTTTTCTTACCGCTAATCGGAATTGTCGGAATGATAAAAAACAGCGTCAGAAAATTCATTCCGGTTTTTTCGGTAAAAGACGCGACGATATTGCATTGACTACAACGAATCGGCGTAGTCGTCTGCTGCGCGCCCCAAGTAAAGTATTTTGTGCCGATAATAAAAAACATAATTAAATTGTCGGTTTCAGATATTTCAAATCCTTAATAAATGTAAAATCGTTCGTATTATAAGTGATAATCGTCAAATCGTTTTCGAGTGCGGTCGCCGCAATTAGTGCGTCGGGCAACAACAAACCGTGCGAATTTGAATAATTGCGAATCAATTTGATTGCCTTCGCAGAACTTTCCGGGGTTATCGGAATCAAGGGAAAGCGCGTCAGATATTTTTCAATAACGCGCTTTTCGTGATTGGATTTCGAGCCTTGAATACACTCGATATAAATCGTCGCGTCAATAACTGCATCGAGACTTTCGATAAATTGCGTCACCCTTAGATCACCTTTGAAAACTTTTGACAAAACATTTGTGTCAGGCAAAAATCCGCTCATGTTATTCTTCGGTTGTCTTCACGAATTTGACGCGCGATTTCTTCTGCCGACTCTTCACGATCAGCCCAGATTCCGACTGCTTCATTTTCATCTATATCTTCCAAATTGTATGGCAAATCCAAAGTTATCGTTTGCAGTTTTTTCGGTTTTTTGACGAGCCGCAAAATTTCATCAGCGACTTCTTCACTCTGAACGGTAAATCTAAGATTGACGTTTTGCGGTATTTCGATTGTTACTTGTCCCATAAAAACTCTCCTCGCTCAATCGCATTTTAGCACGGAATAATCAATAACAATATAATTACGGGAAAGTCGGCTTGAGAATTAGCCGCTCAGAATCCGAATTTTTTTGCAGTAATTTGTGCCGCTTCTTCGGCAGACAAATTCGTATTGTTGATTTTTAGATAATTTTCCGCGTAAAAAAAATCCCCGTCCGTATTCAATTTATATTTTTCCTGCGCCAGCAAATTCTCTTTCGATTTTTCAACGTCGCGTTTCGGCGGTTTTTGGGAGAGTCTGAACTCCGACTCGTTGCGCTTTAGTCTTTCCGACAAATCCGCTTCGAGTTCGACAAAATAAACGTCCGCGCCTTTAGCTCGGAAAATGTCGCAGATTTGCTCGACGTATTTTTTCTCGGATTCTAAATCAATCGCCCAGACAAAAGTAAAAATCAATCCGGGCAAATCGCTTGCCGCCACTTCCTCAAAAACGCGCCGCCGAAATTCTGCAACAAGCGAGTGAAACTGCGGCTCGCCGAAGTCAAAAAAATTCAAAACCAAATCAATCGTCAAATGATTGTGAAAAAGTCTCAGTCCGGTCAGTTTTGCCAATTCAAAACCGACGGTCATTTTTCCGGCGGCGGGCGGACCGAATATAATCACAAATTTCATAATCAATTTACGACAATCATTCGGATTTTACTTTGACCGGCACTTTATTTGTAAAGAAATTTTCGATTTCCTTTTTCGATTTCAGGCTAATTATTGTTTTTCCATTTTCAGCACTTTTCAGTAACGCTTCGATTTTCGGTTTCGTCCGCGCCGGATAATTCCAAACCCATTTGATAAACGTCCAGTCGAATTGTTCATTACAGCCCGCCGCCATATCGGGACGATTTTTTCCGTAAGACTGCGCGACTCGTTTTAAGATGCGGTAAACGCAGATGGTGCGCGGCATATCAAGAAAAATCACCGTATCGCACGCTGCCATTCGCATCTCTATCGTGCCGCTGAAATTGCCGTCCATAATCCAGGATTCGCCACGCAAAGCGTTTTCGACGATGAGTTTCCACTCGTCTTTAGACGGTTCCGTCCAATTCGGTTTCCAGTGGAGTTTGTCGAGATGCACGACTTCAATGCCGGTGATTTTTCCCAGACGAACGGAAAGAGTTGATTTGCCCGCGCCGCTCGAACCGATGACCAGAATTTTTTTCATAGCTTCGTTACTACGAAAGAAATTTCAAGATAGTTCGTGCCATTTTTCTAACAATTCTTTTTCTCTTTCGGCTGAAATTCCCGCTTTTAGTTCATCGCTTTTTGTTCGCCGCCAATCTAATGTTTCCCGAATCGTTTCGCTCAAAGGTCGAGAACTCAAACCTTTTTCCAATGCTTTATCAATATTTGCCGAAAGAAATCCGTGCGCTTCTTTGTTGGATTCGGGCAAATACAAAGGCATCTCGCTCCAAACTGCGACCTTTTCCCGATTGAGAAAATCTTCGTCCGTCCACGTAAAAGCGGCGTCGCTTCCGCTGACGGATTTGATTTCTTCGAGCATTTTTTCCATCGTCAATTCAAATGGCTTTCCGGTCGCGTGATAAATTCCGTTTTCTCTACGCTCAATCATTTTAATTGTCCATTCGGATAAATCGCGCACGTCAATCAGTTGGACGTAGCGGCTTGGAGTTCCGGGCGCGAGGACTTCGCCGCCGCCGGCAACACGCATTACCCAATAAGTAAAACGGTCGGTCGGGTCAAACGCACCGACAATGAAACCTGAACGCACATTCAAAACTCGTCCGGGCATCGCTCGTTCGGCTTCCCGCTCGCACAAAGCCTTTAACGCGCCATAAATTTCGCCGAGAATTGCGCCGGTTAATTCGCCTTTCGGGTCAATCTCGTTTGCCTGCTTTTGCTGCTCTTCGGTTAATTCGGCAACCGGCGCGGTTTCGTCGAAATCCACATTGATAAAATTTGCATACGCGGAAATGCTCGAAATAAAAACGTATTGATTAACCGAATCTTTCAAAAATTCAGCCGAAGCTTTTACCGTTTGCGGCAAATAACCGCAAGTATCAATTACAGCATCCCAATTTCGCCCGTTCAATTTCGCAAAATCGCTGTTTCTATCGCCGTGAATCTGTTCGACATTTTCGGTTTTTTCAGCCGAATGTTTTCCGCGATTAAAAAGCGTAATTTCGTGGTTATTTTTCAAACTTGCTGTAATTAAATGACGACCGAGAAATTTCGTTCCGCCGATAATTAAAATCTTCATATAAAAGACACATCCCCGAAGCCTTCGTGGATAAATTATGGTTTGATCTGGTAAAAACAGTTTCTGCCCGGATAACGCGCCGCGCTTCCTAAGTCTTCTTCAATTCTCAGAAGCTGATTGTATTTGGCGATGCGGTCACTGCGGGAAAGCGAACCGGTTTTGATTTGTCCGGCGTTGGTCGCCACCGCCAAATCCGCAATAAACGAATCTTCTGTTTCGCCCGAACGATGCGAAATAACGGCGGTCATATTGTTGGTTTTAGCAAGCTCGATGGCATCGAGAGTTTCGGTCAAAGTTCCGATTTGATTAACTTTTATTAAAATCGAATTTGCCGCGCCGATGTCAATTCCCTTTTGCAAAAATTTCGTGTTTGTGACGAATAAATCATCGCCGACAAGTTGAATTTTTTTTCCGAGTTGTCGGGTTAAATTTACCCAGCCGTCCCAATCGCTCTCCGCCAAGCCGTCTTCGATGGAAATAATCGGATATTTCACGCACCAATCAGCCCAGTAAGCGACCATTTCGTCTGATGAAAGTTTTCGTTTGTCACTTTTTTTGAAAACGTAATTCGTGCCGTCGTAAAACTCGCTCGCCGCCGGATCGAGCGCGAGCATAATGTTTTCGCCCGCTTTGTATCCGGCTTTTTCAACCGCTTCGAGTATCGTTTCAATCGCTTCTTCATTCGACCTTAAATTCGGCGCGAAACCGCCTTCGTCGCCGACGCTCGTCGCTAATCCGCGCGATTTCAAAACCGATTTTAAGTTATGAAAAATCTCCGCGCCCGCCCGCAAACCTTCCGAAAAATCTTCCGCGCCGACCGGCATAATCATAAATTCCTGAAAATCTACATTATTATCGGCGTGTGCGCCGCCGTTGATAATATTCATCATCGGAACGGGCAAAGTTTTCGCGTTCACGCCGCCGATATAGCGATAAAGCGGCATTTCCTGAAAAGCTGCCGCCGCCCGCGCGTTTGCCATCGAAACCGCCAGAATCGCGTTCGCGCCCAAATTCGATTTATTTTCCGTGCCGTCCAGAGCGATTAGAGCTTCATCAATTAAAATCTGGTCGAGCGCGTCTAAACCTTCGAGTTCATAAGCGATTTTTTCGATGACGTTTTCCACCGCCTTCGACACGCCTTTGCCCATATAACGGGCGTTGTCGCCGTCGCGTAGTTCGACCGCTTCGTTTTCTCCGGTTGACGCGCCCGACGGAACGGCGGCGCGTCCCTGCGTTCCGTCTTCCAAAACAACTTCCGCTTCAACCGTCGGATTTCCGCGTGAATCCAAAATTTCACGCGCCCAAACTGTTTCAATTAAACTCATTCGTGTATAAAAAACTCCTAAAATAAAATTGTGTTAAAACTCGTAGATTAAATTTAGCAGAAATAGCGGTAAGTGGTAAGTAGTAAGTGGTAAATGACTGTTTCACATTTATCACTCACTACTATTTAAGATTTTTCCATCCGAACCTTCAAAATCCGGCGTTTGTCAACCTTCTCGATTTTGAAAATATGACCGTTGAACGGAACGGTTTCGCCTTCTTTTAAGATTTGTCCGGCTTCCGACATTAAAAACCCGGCGATTGTCATATAGCCTTCCGAAACGGGCAGACTCAATTCCAGTCGCCGATTCAAATCTCTAATCGCCAAACCGCCGTCCAAAATGTAGCTGCCGTCGTTCTGCCGGTTAATCTGCTCATTGGTTTCTTCGTCGTGTTCGTCGGAAATATCGCCGACGATTTCTTCCAGAAGGTCTTCTAAAGTGATGATTCCTTCGATGCCGCCGTGTTCGTCAACGACAAAGGCGAAATGAGTTTTAGCTTGCTGCAACTGGCGCAAAACATCTTCGAGTTTTGCCGTGTCAACAATATAAAGCGGCGACTGCAAAACTTTTTCCAGAGCAAATTCCTGCGGTTTGAAAAAGAACGGCAAAACGTCTTTGCTATGAACGAAACCCGCGACATTATCTAAAGATTCACGATAAACAGGCATTCTCGAATAACCGTGTTCATTGAAAATCTGCGCGATTTCTTCAAGCGGCGCGTCATACGGAATCGCGGCAATCTGGGTGCGCGGAATCATCGCTTCACGCACGGTAGTTTCGGAAAACTCGAAAACGCGGTTGATAAGACGTTCTTCTTCCTGATTAACGTGATGCGACAAATTGATTAACTGTCGTATTTCTTCTTCCGTGTAAATCGAAGCGTGTTCGCTGGTCGCTTCGATGCCGAAAATTCTCACGATTTTCGCGCTCGCCCAGTCGAGCGAGTAAATAAACGGCTTGAAAATTTTATAAAAAATCTGCATCGGCAGCGCGGTCATCATCGCCACCTTTTCGGCTAACTGCAAACCGACAAGTTTCGGAGCTTGCTCGCCGAGCACGATGTGCAAAGTAGTAACGACTGCAAAAGCAATCACGAATGAGATAAAATGCAGCCACGTTGGGGGAATAACATTGCCGAGCGAGTTTTCCAGAATCGCCGCCACGACCGGTTCGCCGAGCCAGCCCAGACCGAGCGAAGCGAGCGTAATGCCGAGCTGCGAAGCCGAAAGATAAGCATTGAGATTATCGAGCAGTTTAAGCAGGCGTTTCGCGCTTTTGTTGCCTTCGGCGGAGAGGGCTTCGACGCGCGAGCGGCGCACACCGACATATGCAAATTCGGCGGCGACGAAAAAACCGTTAACCGCGACCAGCACTAGAACGGTGGCGACTTTGATTGAAATTGAAGTCCAGGATTCGAGTTCGGCGGCGGGTGATTCTGCCGCGAGAAAAAACAAGATGTAACTGCCGGGGTCGTCCATTAATGATTTTAGATTGGCGATTTTCGT
>Ga0136618_10000473_pt1 | contig 13748 bp, 15 predicted proteins | sample AntDrymUQ3302106_2_FD_104805 | JGI IMG/M metagenome (GOLD analysis project Ga0136618, IMG submission 104805) | Polar desert sand microbial communities from Dry Valleys, Antarctica - metaG UQ330 (21.06) | ecosystem: Environmental > Terrestrial > Soil > Desert | place: Antarctica: Dry Valley... | reverse complement strand
GGTTTCGCCCCTCGTCCTTGGCCCGGTACAGCGCCTGATCGGCGCAGCGCAGCAGATCGTCGGCGGACTGATCTGAGCACAGCGCGGCAACGCCGGCCGACAGCGTCACGCCATGGCGCTGGGCCATCGGCTTGGCCTCGACCGCGGCGAGCATGCGGCGAGCGACGAGCGTCGCCTTCTGCGGGCGGCAGTCGGGCAGGATCATCGCCAGCTCGTCGCCGCCGATGCGCGCGAGCAGGTCGCCGTTGCGCATCTCGTCACGCAGGTTGTCGGCGAGGTGGAGGAGCACCTGGTCGCCGGTGGCGTGGCCGAAGCGGTCGTTGATCGTCTTGAAGTGGTCGACGTCGACGAGCACGACCGACAGCGCACGCGTGTGGCGGTGCGCGCGCTCGGTCTCCTGCGCCAGGCGCTCGTCGAAGGTGCGGCGGTTGGCAAGCCCCGTCAGCGGGTCGGTCTGCGCGAGCTTGGCCAGGCGCTCGTGTGCCTCGGCGTTGGTGACCGTGACGCTCGTCAGCTGGGCGAAGCGCTCCAGGCGCCGCTCGTCCTCGTGCAGGAACCGGTGTTTGCCGCTGCGCAGCGCGAGCACCACGCCCCACGTCCTGCCCTCGACGATCACGGGTGCGGCGATCCGGTGCAGCATGCCGAGCGCGTCGGCGTCGGCTGCGTCGGCATCGAAGCGGCGCGCTGCAACGTCACCCCGGCGCAGACGCGCGAGCGGGTCATCGGGCTCGTGGCTGAGGATCGTGCCGGTCGCGATCGGCTCCGCAGGCTTGCGCGCCCAGGCACCGAGGTTGCAGTAGTGAAGCTCGTCCTCGAAGCGCAGGACATAGCCGGCATCGGCCCGCAGCAGGCGCGCCACCTGCTCTGCGACCAGCGCGAAGAGGACGTCGGACTGTGCCTCCGATGCGATGCTCGTGGCGACACGTTGCAGGGCCCCCTGCTCGCGGGCGAGCATGCGTGCCCGCTTGGCGTTCTCGCTCAGGGCGCGCGCGTTCTCGGCCTGCTCGATCGCGAGCTTGGCAAGATGGATCGATCGATCGATGACGAGCTGGTCACCCGGGCCGGGCCGGCGCGAGCGCGGGTAGTAGAGCGCGAAGGTCCCGAGCACGGCACCGGCAGTGGAGCGGATCGGTGTCGACCAGCCGCCCTGGATCCCGTGTGCCTCGCACAGCTCGGCGAAGGAGGTCGTGAGCGGATCGCTTGCGACGTCGTCGATGATGACCACCTCGTTGCGGTGCGCGCACGTTCCGCACATGCCCGATTGCTCCCGCACGGCAAGGCCGTCGACGGCACTCGTGAACGTCGACGGAAGCGACGGGGCGGCAACGCAGCGCAGCCGTGCTTTACCCCCGCGCATTCGCTCGACCAGCAGGATCGTGGACAGCATTCCCGGCGCGTGGACCTCGACGGCCAGCATCAGCTCGTTCAGCGTTTGACGCAGCGGGGCGCGGGCGGCGATCAGCTCGAGGATCGCCTGCTGATCGTCGCTCCAGCGCTTCTCGGACTCGGTCTCGGCGCGTACGGCACGCAGCTCGAGCTCGGTCATCGCCGAAGCCGCCAGTTCGGCCATCAGCTCGACGTCCTCGTCGGTCCAGCGCCGCGGGTGCTGGTCGGCGACGCAGAGGCTGCCGTGGACGGTCCCGCCGGAGGCGTCGATCATTGGCACGTTGAGATAGGCGCGCACGCCGGCGGGCACTCGGTCGTCGCGGGGAGCCTGTGCGACATCGTCGACGCCGACCGCGCCGCCCGACTGAATGACCTGATCACACAAGAGCCGGGCAAGCGGCTCGCCTTTGTGGGCTGTCCAATCCTCGCTGACGCTCGTGCAGCTCGCGACGTCGTAGCGGTCGCCGTCGACGAGCGCGATCATCGCCGCGGGAGCTCGCAGCGCCTTCCCCGCCCAGCGCGTCAGCCGGTCCAGCGCGACGGTTGCATGCGCGTCGAGATCTGCCCTTCGAGTAAGGGGTCGCGCGGGCGAAGCCTCGATGTTCCAAGAAGACTCCACGTGTCAGGTCATCGGTCGTTCTGGCACGAGCCTTGAGTACTTGAGCGCGCCAAGCTTCTGCTGGACGGATGTTCCAGGGACCGTCTCTGGTCCTTCGCGGGGCGCTGACATCGGGGGCGGAAACGAGGCGCGCTAAGGCTGGTTTACCCTCGAAGGGTGCTCGAGCAACTCGTCCGACAGATCGAGGCCCGCTTCGCCGACGCCCAGAAGGAGATCTCCGACCCCGACGTTTTCGCCGACCGCAAACGGGCGGCGGCGGCCGGCCGTGCCTTCCATCAGCTCGAGCCGGCGGCCAAGCTCGCGGAGGCATGGCGGCGCGTGGTCGACGACGAGGCTGGCGCGCTGGAGATGCTCGCCGAGCACGAGGACCCCGAGGCGCGCGAGCTGCTCGCTACGGCGCGCGCCGAGATCGAGCGCCTCGAGGAGGAGATCCGTCTCGCGATGGTGCAGCGCGACCCCAACGACGACAAGAATGTCATCGTCGAGATCCGCGCCGGGGCCGGCGGTGACGAGGCCGGCCTGTGGGCCAACGACATCTTTCGGATGCTGTCCAAGTACGCGGAGGCCCGCGGACTGCAGGTCGAGCCGTTGCAGATCGCCGATGGCGCCTATACGTTCGCGATCAAGGGCGACGGCGCGTACTCGATCTTCAAGTTCGAGGGCGGAACGCATCGCGTGCAGCGCGTGCCGGCGACCGAGTCGCAGGGGCGGATCCACACCTCGACGGCCACGGTCGCGGTGCTGCCCGAGGCCGAGGACGTCGACGTCCAGATCGACGCGGGCGACCTGCAGATCGACGTCTACCGCTCCTCCGGCCCAGGCGGGCAATCGGTCAACACAACCGATTCGGCGGTCCGCATCACGCACAAGCCCAGCGGGGTCGTGGTGTCGATGCAGGACGAGAAGTCCCAGCTGCAGAACCGTGAGCGTGCGATGCGCGTGCTGCGCGCGCGGCTGTACGAGCAGGCGCTCGCCAAGCAGCAGGACGCGCTCGCCGCCGATCGCCGCTCGCAGGTCGGCACCGGCGAGCGCGCCGAGAAGATTCGCACCTACAACTACGGCGAGCGACGCGTCACCGACCACCGCATCAAGCGCACGGCGCACAACCTGGACGACGTCTTGGAGGGCGCGCTCGACGAGTTCACCGCCGCGCTGCAGGCCGACGAGAAGCGACGCGCGCTGGAGCTCCAGGCGACGGCGTAGCGAGCAGCAACGATGAGATCCGCCGCAGTCGATTCGTCGGGCAACGGCGCGCAGTCGTGAGCGGGTTCGGCGGCGTCCCGGTGCGCGAGGCGCTGGACTCCGCGGTCATCGCGATCGCCGCCGCCGGGTCGGACACGCCGCGCCTCGATGCCGAGCTGCTGCTCGCCGACGCGCTCGGGCTCGACCGCACGGCGCTGTTTCTCGATCCCGGTCGTGAGGTCGCCGGCCCGGCGGTGCGCGGGTTTCAGGACGCGGTGCGCCGGCGCTCGGTCGGCCGCGAGCCGGTCGCCTACATCCTCGGGCGACGCGGCTTTCGCCACATCGAGCTGGCGGTCGATTCGCGCGTGCTCGTGCCGCGACCGGAGACCGAGCTGCTCGTCGAGGTCGCTTTGGGGCTGACGCCGGGAGCGCGCGTCGTGGACGTCGGCACCGGCAGCGGAGCGGTGGCGCTGGCGCTCAAGCACGAGCGACCGGACCTCGAGCTGCTCGCGACCGATGTGAGTGCTGATGCCGTCGACGTGGCTCGAGCGAACGCCGCGCGGCTGGAGCTGGAGGTCGAGTTCGTCGTGGGCGATCTGCTGGCGGGGGTGGGGGAGGTCGACGCCGTCCTCTCCAACCCGCCCTACGTCGCGGAGACAGCGCGCACCAAGCTGGCGCCCGAGATCCTGCACCACGAGCCGGAGGGGGCGCTGTTCGCCGGCGACGACGGCCTCGACGTCATCCGGCGGCTCGTGCCGGCCGCTGCGGATGCCGCGCTGCTGGCGATCGAGGTCGGCGCGGGGCAGGCGCCGGTCGTCGCGGAGCTGATGACGCGTTCGGGGTTCTCGACGGTCGCTGCGCGGCGCGACCTGGCCGGGATCGAGCGGGTCGTCGTGGGAACGCGGTGATGCTGACCGCCGCCGACGCCCAGGCGTTCGAGCGCTGCGTCGCCGATGGCGGCGTGGCGCTGTTTCCGGCGGACACCGTCTACGGCCTGGCGTGCGACCCCGAATCGTCCGCGGCGGTGCAACGCCTGTACGAGCTCAAGGGCAGGCCGGCGGACAAGCCCGCGGCCGTGATGTTCTTCGCACTGGACGGCGCCCTGGAGGCGTTGCCCGAGCTCGGGCCGCGGACCCGTGCGGCGCTTGGCCGGCTGCTGCCGGGCGGCATCACGGTGCTCGTGCCCAACCCGCAGCGGCGCTTCGCGCTGGCGTGCGGGCCCGAGCCTGAGACGCTCGGCGTGCGTGTTCCGGTCTCGACGGCGCTGCGCACGGTCTCCCGTCCCGTCCTGCAGTCAAGCGCCAACCGTGCCGGCCTGGCGGATCCAGCGAGCATCGACGCCGTCGTCCCCGAGCTGCGCCGCGGCGCGGATCTGGTGCTCGACGGCGGGCAGCTGCCGGGCGTCTCCTCGACCGTGTTGGACCTGCGCGAGTATGAGGGCGCGGGCCGCTGGTTGGTGCTGCGCGAAGGCGCGGTCCCCGCGCGGTGGCTATGCGAGGCCTTGGGGTAGCCTGATCAAATGCGTATCGCCCTCGCCTCGGACCACGCTGGGTTCGAGCTCAAGCAGCATGTCAAAGAGCTTCTCGCGGCCGACGGCCACGAGGTCGTGGACCTCGGTCCCGAGACCGACGAGTCGATCGACTACCCCCGCTTCGCGCGGCCCGCGGCCGAGCTTGTCGCCTCCGGCGACGCCGAGCGCGGCGTGCTCGTGTGCGGCTCGGGCGTCGGCGTATCGATTGTCGCCAACAAGGTCCCCGGCGTTCGTGCGGTCAACGCCCACGACGCCGAGGAGGCGCAGCTCGCCCGCGAGCACAACGACGTCAACGTCGTGACCCTCTCGGGCCGCCGGCTGGCCGGCACGGAGGCCGACGAGATCGTGCGCGCGTTCATCTCCGCCGAATTCGAGGGCGGCCGCCACGCGCGGCGCGTCGCGGCAATCGAGGATCCGAAGTAAGGGACCGCACCGGCGGTTACAGTCGCTGTCGTGCTCGATGAGCTCGACGCGCTGACCGCGTTCGCGATCGCCTTCGTGACGGCGGCGCTGTTGACGCCGCCGACGATGCGCGTCGCCCGGCGCCTTGGGGCGATCGACCAGTCGCGCGGGCGCGGGCTGTCTCCGGGCGGCACGCCGCTGCTTGGTGGCCTTGCGATCTTCGCCGCCGGCACGATCGCGGCCGTGATCGTCCTGCCCGGCAGCAAGGAGCTGCACGGGATCCTCGCCGGAGCCGCGCTGATCACGTTCGTCGGCGCGCTCGACGATCGCTTCGACCTGCACCCGCTCGTCAAGCTGCTCGGCCAGATCGCCGCCGCCACGATCCCGGTGCAGGCCGGCGTGACGGTCGACAACGTCACGATCCCGTTCGTCGGCGCACTGGACTTCGCCGAGGCCGGTGGACCGCTGACGGTCCTCTTCCTCGTCGCGATCATGAACGTCGTCAACCTGTCGGACGGCATCGACGGGCTCGCAGCCGGGGTCTGCGCGATCAGCGCGGCGGCGCTCGCGGTGATCGCATTCGACTTGGGCCGCAACAGCGCGGGGGTGCTGGCCGCCCTCACGGCGGGCGCTGCGCTGGGCTTTCTGATTCACAACTTCCACCCGGCGTCGGTCTACATGGGCGACTGCGGATCAAACCTGCTCGGTTTGCTGCTCGGCTGCGTGTCCGTGCTCGGATCGGTCAAGACCAACGCGGTGCTGGCACTGATCTTCCCGCTGATCGTGCTCGCCGTCCCGTTCCTGGATACGACGTTCGTCGTGCTCAAGCGGATGAAGTACCGCCGGCCGGTCTATGAGGCCGACCGCGAGCACTTTCACCATCGCCTCGACCGGATCGGCTTCTCGACGCGCCGGACGGTGCTGTACCTCTACGCGTGGACGCTGTCGCTCGCCGGCCTCGCGCTCGCGCTGCGCTTCGTGCCGTACTCCGACAACGGCGGCGGTCTAAAGACGGGCTGGACGGCGGTCATGGCCGCGCTCGGCGTGCTCGTGGTGGCCGCGTCGGTCTACCTCGTCTACGTGCTGGAGATCCTCAAGTTCAAGCGCCTTGACGCGCTGCGCCTGCGCCGGATGAAGCCCGACATGAGCGATGAGGAGATCGACGAGGACGTCGCCGCGCGCCTGGAGACGGGCGAGTTCGATGCGGTCCGCCGGGAGACCGAGGAGTTCGAGCGCCTGAGCACGTAGGCGCTCCAGGACGGCGCGTCGGCGCGCCTGGCGATCCGTTGCGCCCAATATGGTGTTGAGTCGTTCCATGGACGTCTCCCAACTCGACGAGGCCGCGCCCTTCGTGACCCTCGACGGCTCGACGATCCGTGAACTGGCGGGCGCCGTCTCGCTGCCCGCCGCCAATCAGTCACTTGCGGAGGCGACGGTCCCGCCCGGCGGCGCAACGACCGAGCACTTTCACCGCGTGACGGAGGAGCTCTACTTCATCACCGCCGGGACCGGGCGCATGCGGCTCGCCGACGAGGAGCGCGACGTGCGCCCGGGCGACTGCATCGTCATTGCGCCGGGAGCGCCTCACCAGATCGTCAACACCGGCAGCGAACCGCTGCGGCTGCTGTGCTGCTGCGCGCCCGCCTACAGCCACGACGACACGGTTCTGAGCGAGGGCTGAGCGCCGCATGCTGTCCTGCGTGATGCGGGCGGGAGCCCTGCTGGCGACCATCGCATGCTTCACCCCGGCTGCGCCCGCGGTCGCGGCGCCGATGCCGCAGATCGGCATCGCCGATCAGAAGCCCGACATGTTCGGCGACCCGCGCTTCGCTGCCCTTGGGATCAAGCACGTGCGGTTGACCGTCTCGTGGGACGCGCTGCGCCACGACTGGCAGCGCGGAGAGCTCGATGTCTGGATGCAGGCCGCGCTCCAGAGCCACGCCGAGCCCCTGATCACGTTTGGCCATTCGCGCGTCAACAGCAAACATTTGCCCTCGCCCGCGGAGTTCCGGCGCGAGTTTCGGGCATTTCGCGAGCGTTATTCGTGGGCGACGACCTTCGCGACCTGGAACGAGGTCAACCATTGCGGTGAGAAGACCTGTCGCCGCGAACGGCTCGTGGCGAACTACTACCGCAATCTCCGCCGCGAGTGCCCGAGCTGCACGATCGTCGCCGCCGAAATGCTCGACCTGCCGAGCATGGACCGCTGGATGCGCAACTTCCGCAAGGCGCTCGGCTTCATGCCCAAGCTCTGGGGGCTGCACAACTACGTCGAGGTCAACCGTTTCAAGACAACAGACCTGCGCAAGATGCTGCGGCTGATGGGCCCACGTGGGCGCCTATGGCTGACCGAGACGGGGGGCCTGGTCCGGCGCAGCAACAAGAGCGCGACCGAGATCCCGGAAGGCCCGACGCACGCGGCGCGCGTGACGCGCTACATCTTCGACCGCATCGCCAAGCGCCACCGCCAGATCAAGCGCGTCTACATCTATCACTGGAACGCCGGCCCGCCGAGCACTACCTGGGACTCCGCGCTGATCACTCACGGCGGTCGCGAGCGCGAGTCCTACCGGGTGCTCGAACGCGTGCTGCGCGGCGGCTGAAGCAGCGAGCGCCAGACGCGGCTGCGCCGCACGGCCTGCTGTAGCAAGATCCTCTCGTGGGAGACGAGGGCAGCCTGATCCTGATTGCGGGCGCGCTGCTCGCCCTTGGCCTTGGCGCGTCGCTGCTCGCGGGACGCCTGCGGATCCCCGGACTCGTGCTGTTCCTCGGCGTCGGGATGGCGCTCGGATCCGATGGCCTCGGCCTGATCTCCTTCGGGGACTACGAGGTCGCGCGGACGATCGGGATCATCGCGCTGGCGCTGATCCTGTTCGAGGGCGGCCTCGCGGCCGGCCTGCCCGAGATCCGGCCGGTGCTCGGATCGGCGATCAGCCTGGCGTTGCTCGGGACGCTGCTGACGGCGCTCGTCACCGGTCTGGCGGCGGCGTGGCTGCTGGACCTCAGCACGCTGGAGGGGCTGCTCGTCGGCTCGATCGTGTCGGCGACCGACGGCGCGGCGATCTTCGCCCTGCTGCGCGGCTCGACGCTCAAACGCCGGCTTGCGCGCACGCTCGAGGGCGAGGCCGGAATGAACGATCCGGTCGCCGTCCTACTCGTGCTCGGCTTCATCGAGTGGATCACCCGCGACGACTACGGCATCGCCGATATGGCCGGCCTGTTCGTGCTCGAGTTGGGGATCGGCGCGATCATCGGTGTGTTGGTCGGCTGGCTGGCGGTGCAGGTCTTCCGCCGCGCGAAGCTCGCGACCGGCGGCCTCTATCCCGTCGCCTCGCTGGCCGTCGTAGCGATCGCGTATGGCGCCGCCGACGTGCTGCACGGCTCGGGCTTTCTCGCCGTCTACCTGGCCGGCCTGGCGATGGGCTCGGCCGCGCTGCCGGCGCGACAAACGGTGAGCGCGTTTCACGATGGCCTCGCGTGGGTGGCGCAGCTGGCGATGTTCCTCACGCTCGGCCTGCTCGTCTTCCCGGCCGATCTGGGCGAGATCGTGCTCGAGGGCACGCTGATCGCGTTCGTGCTCGTGTTCGTCGCGCGTCCGCTGGCGGTGCTGGTCGCGACCGCGTTCGCGCCGCTGAGCACCCGCGACCGGGTCGCGCTCGGCTGGGCGGGACTGCGCGGTGCCGTGCCGGTGGTGCTCGCCTTGTTTCCGATCATCGAGGGCGTCGACGGCGGCGTGACGTTCTTCAACATCGCCTTCTTCGCCGTGCTTGTCTCGACGCTGCTTCAGGGCTCGACCTTCGAGCCGGTCGCGCGCTGGCTGGGGGCCACGACGGAGGAGCCCGCCCTGCGCGCGCAACTCGTTGAGGTCGGCACGATCCGTGAACTGGGAGCGGACGTCGTCGAGGTACCGATCTCCGAGGGCGACGCCGCGATCGGCGTGCGCGTGCGCGATCTCGGACTGCCGCGCGAGGCGCTCGTCAACGTGCTCGTGCGCGGCGACGAGGCGCTGCCGCCGCGCGGCTCGACGCGGCTGGAGGCAGGTGACCGGCTCTACATCGTCGCGCGGCAGTCGGCCGTCGGCGCGATCGAGGAAGCGCGCCAGCGCTGGCGCGTTGGCCCGGTCGGTCCAAAACCACGGCCACCGCGCATACCGACAGCCGGCGCCCCGATCTTCACGACACGACCGTGGACGGAGGCCGACGGCAACCCCGACGCCCCCGAGACCGTTCTGGGGCTCGACGTCGTCCAGCGCCTCAACACCCGCTGGGACGTGCCCGGCGCTTTGGTGGTGCTGGCCGACGGGCGCTACGCGGTGACGGGCCCCCACGTGATGGCCGGGTCGCGCGAGCAGCTGCAGTGGCACGCGCGCAGGCGGCTGCGGGTGGCGCCTACGGACGCCGAGCGGGCGTGGTGGCAGGAGGTGATTGGCGCTTCGGCTTTGTAGGCGGCCTCACCCCGTCCAAGGCTCAATCCCAATCAACCCACCCCGCGATGCATGGTCCACCTGCAGCGTCGTGTGCTCGATCCCAAACCGCTCCCTGACGAGCAGCTGAAGCTCGCGCCGCCGCCCATGGCAGTCGTCGTCCGGCGCGACGACGACGTGCGCGGCAAGCGCCGTGAACCCCGAGGTGACCTCCCAGACGTGGAGGTCATGAACCTCGACGATGCCGGCAGACCCCGCGAGCGCGCGGCCGACCTCGTTGGGATCGATACCACGCGGGGCGCCCTCGAGCAGCACCCGCGTGGACGCGTGCAGCAGCAGCCAGCCTGAACGGATCATCACCGCCGCCACCGTCAGAGCGACCACAGCGTCGACCTCCGCGGGCCCACCTGCAGAGATCACGACGCCGGCCGCGATCGCGGCAACCGAGCCGTAGAGGTCCGCCAGCACGTGAGCCCGTGCGCCCGCGATGTTCAGGCTCTGGCGCTCGGAGCGCGACAGCGCCCAGAACGTGGCGATGTTGATCAGTGCGCCGGCCGCGCCGACCGCGATCACGATCGTTGCATCGACGTCCGGCGGTGAGCCCAGGCGGCGCACGCCCTCGACGGCGATGACCCCCGCCAGCACGAACAGGGTCGCGCCGTTGAGCTGCGCGGAGATGATCTCCGCACGGCCAAGCCCGAAGGTAAACGCGCCGCGAGCCGGCCGCGCGGCGAGCCGCGCGGCGACGAGCGCGAGCGCGAGCGCGCCGGCGTCGGTGAGCATGTGGCCCGCGTCGGAGAGCAGCGCCAGTGAGCCGGCCAGGATGCCGGCGACGACCTCGACGCACATGAAGCCCACGATCAGCGCGAGCGCGACCGTCAGCCAGCGGCGATCGGCGCCGGCCGAGGGGGCATGCGAGTGAGCATGGCTATGGTCGTGGTGGTGGTGGCTCATGGCGGTCCGTGTCCGATTGGCGTTTCTGACATCGATCATAGATTCGCGCTGGCGCCCAGCCCTGTCGTGTCGCCTGTCACAAACTTGTTACAAAGTTCCTTGGACAGCTATGCTGGAGCACGTCGCTCCCGACCAGCCACAGACCGCACATGTCGCAGGGTGCCTGTGTCTGTAGGGTCCGCGACCCCTCCATGCCCGCGTGCCTCTATCCGACCATGACCACGCCTGAGCGAAAGCCGGTCGCGCGCGGCGCCGTCGCCGGGATGACGCTGCTGGCCGCGATCATCGTCTGCGGAGCGCTTGGCGCCCTCGTCGGCGAGCTCACAGGACTGTTCGCTCCGCTCCTGCTGCTGGGCATCTTCGTCGGCTTCGTCGCCGGCTTCTTCGCGGTGCGCGCCCGCTTCCCGGATCTGTAGAGATGACGGCGCTGCGCTACATCGATCTCGTTCTGCTGTGGCTGACGGTTCCGCTCGCGCTCGTGCTCGGTGCTCCACCGCTCGGCGTGCTGGCGGCCGCCGTGGTCTGGACCGTGCAGCGCGCCATCGCGGTCAATGTGGACCGCCGCGCCCGGGCGCGCGAGAACGTACGTGAGGCGATCGGCCTGAACATGGCCACGATGCTCGGGCGCATGTGGCTGCTCGCTGGAGTGGTCGTCGTGTGCGGCACCGCCGGCGACCGCCAAGACGGCGTCGCAGCTGCGCTCGTGCTGCTGGGGGCGTTCACGATCGCGTTCGCGACGTCGCTGCTGCTTCGCTCGCTCGAGCGCGGGAGCTCGCGCTCCGAGACCGCCAACAGCCCCAAGACCGCATGAGCAGGCGCCGCATGATCCTGATCGGGGCCGCCGTCTACCTGGGCGGCCTGATCATCCTCGCGGTCGTCACCGGTGGAGGCAAGAAGAACGAGGAGTACCAGCCGCAGAACGAGTTCAAGCTCGAACCGTGGATCAACCTTCCCGGCCCCTTCGACATCACGAAGGCCGTCGCGTACGTCGTCGTGGCCGCGGCGATCACGGTCTATTGCATGATCTGGATCGCCAAGCGCATGCAGGCCCGTCCCAACCGCGTGCAGACGCTCGTCGAGACGGTCTTCAACGTCATGCGAGACAACATCACGCGAGCGAACATGAGCACCACCATGGCGGCGAAGTGGTTTCCGTTCATCGCGACGCTGTTTCTCTTCATCTGGATCTCGAACCTCATCGGCTATATCCCCGTGCCGACGAACACGGAGCACCCGATCTCGGTCTTCGGCCTCGAGATCCCCGCCTTTGCGATCTACGCAGCCACGGCGAACCTTTCGATCCCGCTCGTGCTCGCGCTTGTTGTCTTCATCGCCTACACGGTCGAGGGCGTGCGCGCGAAGGGCTCGATCGGCTACCTCAAGGCGCTCGTGCCCAAAGGCGTCACCGGCGGGATGGCCGTCTTCATCTTCATGCTCGAGCTGTTCTCGAACTTCCTGCGGCTGATCTCGCTCAGCGTCCGACTGTTCGCGAACATCCTTGCCGGGCACTTCATCATCCTGTTCATGGCCGGCGGCATCGCGGTGCTGCTCGGCATCGCCGCAGTCGGCTGGCTGACGCTGCCGCTCGCCGTGATCCTGTTCACCTTCGAGGTCGGCCTGGTCGCCACCCTGCAGGCGTTCATCTTCGCCACCATGTCCTCGATCTATCTCGGCGACGCTGTCGCCCAAGACCACTGATATCGACTAGAAGGAGCATTTCGTGGACCCAGTCAGCATGTTGCCGGACATCATCGCCGCCGCCGCCGACGTCAAGGAGACCGGCTCGAAGGCCGGCGGCAAGATCGCGCTCGGCATCGGCGGAGGCCTGGGCGCCGCCGGCGCCGGCGTGGGCATCGGCTACATCTTCGGCAAGGTGATCGAGTCGGTCACGCGCCAGCCCGAGATGAAGGACGAGATCACCTCGATCCAGTGGCTCGGCTTCGCCCTCACCGAGGCGTGCGTGTTCTACGGCCTCGTCGCCGGCCTGCTGGCGAACTTCCTCTAGAGCGCTGAGATGCTGACGACGGTCATCGCAGTGGCCTCCAAGGAGGAGGGCGGCAGCTTCCTCGTCTCGCCCGACATCGGGCTGATGGTGTGGACGCTGCTCGTCTTCGCGATCTCGGGCTACCTGCTCAAGAAGAAGGCCTTTCCGCCGATCGCCGAGGCGCTCGACAAGCGCCAGCGCGCGATCGAGGAGTCGATCGACGTGGCCGACCGCACGAAGGCCGAGGCCGAGGAGCTGCTCGAGGAGTACCGCAAGCGACTGACCGAGGCCCGCACGCAGGCCGAGGCGATCCTCGCCCGGGCGCGTAAGGCGGCCGACACGGTCGAGAAGGACACGCTCGAAGAGGCGCGGGGACGGCGCGAGGAGATGCTCGCCCAGACCAAGCGCGACATCGAGGCCGAGACGCGGCGCGCGATCCAGGAGATCCGCAAGGAGGTCGCCGACCTCACGATCCTCGCGACGGAGAAGGTCACGCGCAAGACGCTGACCGAGAAGGACCAGCGCAAGCTCGTCGAGGAGGCGCTGGCGGAGCTGGACTTCTCAGCGCTCGCCGGGGAAGAGCGGCGCAACTGATGGAAGAGATCGCCGAGGTATACGCGCGCTCGCTGTATGCGGTCGCCGAGGAGCACGACGACACGGACAAGCTGCGCAAGCAGCTCGGCCAGTTCGCCGATGCCCTCAACGAGAACCGCGACCTCGCGATCTTCTTCTTCTCGCCCTACCTCTCCACGCAGGAGAAGAAGGACGGGCTGCAGCGCACGCTCGATGGCGCCGATCCGACGCTGATCAACTTCCTGCAGCTGCTGATCGAGAAGCACCGGATGCCGGTCATCTTCCGCATCCGGCGCGTCTTCGACACGCTCTGGGAGCAGGATCACAAGATCCTGCCCGTCCACATCTCGACGGCGATCGAGCTCGACGAGAAGGTCGTCTCAAAGCTCGGAGACAGCATCGCTGAGAGCACCGGCCAGAAGGTCGAGCTGACCTCCACCGTCGACCCGGAGATCATCGGCGGCATCGTCCTGCGCGTCGGCAACTCGATCCTCGACGCCTCGATACGCAACCGACTTCAAACCCTGAGAAAGCACGTCGCTCGCGGCTCCGCCGCCTGAGCCTCGACAGAAGACCAAGGAGCTGACAGCACTCCATGCAGATCAAGCCAGACGAGATCACCTCAATCCTCAAGAGCCGGATCGAGGGCCTGGACGCCGACTCGGCCGAGCTGACCGAGGTCGGCACCGTGCTG
>Ga0136618_10000471_pt1 | contig 13762 bp, 13 predicted proteins | sample AntDrymUQ3302106_2_FD_104805 | JGI IMG/M metagenome (GOLD analysis project Ga0136618, IMG submission 104805) | Polar desert sand microbial communities from Dry Valleys, Antarctica - metaG UQ330 (21.06) | ecosystem: Environmental > Terrestrial > Soil > Desert | place: Antarctica: Dry Valley... | reverse complement strand
CGGCGCTCACGCTCGCGCCCATCTCGCTGGTGCAGGCCACGATCGCCGGCGGCCTGGTACTGCTCACCCCGATCGCCGACAAGCTCTTCGGCTTCAAGGTGACGCGGCGCGAGTGGCTGGGCGTGGGCCTCACCGCGGCGGGCCTGGCGTTTCTGGCGGGCACGCTGGGCGACGTCGCGGAATCGGCCTACTCCGGGTCCGACGCCGGCACGCTTTCGGTCTACGTCGGCCTGGTCAGCGTCCTGGCGGTCGGGCTCTGCGTGATGGTGCTCGGAGACACGCCACGGGCTGGGCCGGTGCTCGCAGTCTCGGCCGGCCTGTTGTGGGGCGCTTCGGACGTGACGATCAAGGCGCTCTCCGGCGACCTCGGTGACCGGGGGCTGCTCGTCGTGCTCACGCCCGAGGCACTCGTGATCCTGGTGGTGTCCCTGGTCGGCTTCGTGATCTCCGCCCGATCCCTCCAGATCGGCCCCGCGGTTCCCATCATCGCGATCACCAACGCGGCAGCGAACATCTGCACGATCGCCTCGGGCCCGGTGGTGTTCGGTGAGCCCGTGCCCGAGGACCCGCTCGGCGTCGCCGTGCGGGTCCTGGCCTTCTCGCTGGTGATCTTCGCCGCCGCGCTGACGCCCGGGCCGGTTGAGCGGCGCGGGCCCGCTCCAGCCGTCTAGCGTCGACGGTCGAGCCTGACGTCGATCGCCACGAGCCGGTGATCGGAGCTCGGGAAGGGGAACGTCCCGACGAGGGCGAACCTTGGATCGCTCGAGAGAGGCCAGAAGACGAAGCCGTCCACGGGCTTCAGGCCAAACCGGCTGGGCAGCACGTAATCGACGCGCAGGTTGCCCGGCCCGTTGGGCAGCCGGTCGTCGAAGTCCGCGGTGTCCTGCGCTGGAGGGCCGGCGTGGTTGAGGTTGGCCAGGCCCTGGGCCGCATTCTGCTCTACCGCCCCGGGGCTGGTCGGCGTCACGGAGGCATCGATGCGGGGGTTCTCGAGCAGCTGCTGGGCGGCACCGGGAATCGAGTCGCCGTCGTAGGGATCTGAGTTCTGGTCGCCGACGATGACGAAGCGCGAGCGCGGCTCAAGGCCTCCTTGGCCTCCGCGATCGTCGTAGACGTACTCAGAGCGTGCCGGACGCACGTAGTCAGACCAGAAACGGATCTCGTCGTAGTTACGGGTGCCGTTTCGGTCCTCGGGACCGTCGAAGACCGGCGGTGTCGGGTGACTTGCGAGGAGATGCACGGTCTCGCCGTTGACCCGCAGGGGCAGGTCCCAGTGGCTCTTGGAGGACAGACGGAAGACGGCGAGTTCTTCGGGCGAGTAGAAGTCGTCGTCGGCCGCCGTGGCCGGGTCGTCGGGCAGCAGCGCTCCGGGCATGTCCTTCCACAGGAACTTCTGGAAGGTCCGGACCTCGCGGCGCACGATGGGGTAGCGCGAGTACACCGCCATGCCGAACTGTCCGGGATAGGCGCCGAAGCCGAAGGCGTCGCCGCCGTAACCAGGCGTTCCGGGCCCGGCGACGATGCCATTGTTGTCGAGATCCAGTCCGCTGGGGAGTCCGGTGTTCGAGGGGGCCGCGTAGCGGTAGCCGTAGCGGATCGGCTTGGCGTCGCCGTGGGCCTCGGAGAGGTAGTTGTCCTGAAAGAGCTTGAGCGCCTGTCCACCCTCGACGTAGTCGAACTCGTTGACCAGCACCACGTCAGGCCGCGAGCGCTGGATGATCTCGGCGACGGCGTCGGCCTGCGCGTTTCCCGGCTGGGACAGGTCGGCGACGAGAGCGCCCTCGGCGCCGCGGTTGAGCGACGCGTTGAAGGTGGCGAATCTCACCTTGGAGGAGGGGCCGTCTGCGTGGGCGGCCGGGACGGCGATCACCCCGAGCCCGAGGATGGCGGCGAGCAGCAGGAAGCGACGCGGCGGGATCGGCATGGAGCAGACGCTAACCGCGCGCCGGCCTCGCGTCGTCGGGCGTTCCCCGGCTCGTAACACCCCAGCCGGAGGCGGTCAGCCGACGATGCGCTCGAGCCCAGCTTCAGCCTGAAGCGTGGCGAGTACGTCGAGCGGTGGGTTGCCCGGCGGGGCGACGTTCTGCGAGGGATCGACCCGCCCGTCCATCAAGCGCGCCATCTCCACCGCGAAGCGGTCGTCGGCGGGCATCGGCAGATCCGGCTCGGAACGCTCCATCGTGCGAAGCTACTCTCGGCCGCCCGCCCCGTCGAGGGTTCCGGCCGGCGTACCCCCCGGCCGGGGGGTGACGACTTCGAGCCGCGACGCCACGGTGGCCGCCGTGGCGGCATTGATGTCGACGGTGTCGCGTACGTCGTCGGCGTAGCCGCCGGCGAGTACGACGCACACGGGCGAGCCGGCCCTCGCCAGGCGGTCGAGCACGAGCTCGTCCCGAGCCAGCAGACCCGCTTTGGTGAGCCCCAGACGGCCCAGGCGATCGCCCTCCCAGGGGTCGGCGCCCGCGAGGTAGTAGGCAATGTCGGCCTCCGGTAGCCGGGCGACAGCAGTCGACAACGCGGCGTCGAGGGCTGCGAGGTAGTCGTCGTCCTGGGTTCCGCTCGCCAGGTCCACGTCCAGGTCCGACGGGATCCGCTGGAAGGGGTAGTTGCGCGCGCCGTGGAGCGAAAGGGTGAACGCCTCGGGGTCCGGGCCGAGGAGCTGCGCAGTGCCGTCGCCCTGGTGGACGTCGCAATCGACGACCAGCGCCCGGCGTGCGAGGCCCCGCGTACGGAGGTCGTCCAGCGCGACGACGACGTCGTTGAAGAGGCAGTAGCCGCGCGCGAAGTCATATCCCGCGTGATGCGTCCCGCCGCCGAGGTTCATGGCCAGCCCACGCTCGATCGCCAGGCGTGAAGCCGCGACCGTGCCGCCCACGGACCGCAGACCGCGCTCGAGCAGCGGCTCGGACCAGGGCAGCCCGAGCCCGCGCTGTTCGCGCACCGTGAGCGTGCCGGCGCGTATCCGCCCGAGCAGTCCGGATTCATGCACCCGCCCGAGGGTCGCCCACGACACCGGATCCGGCTCGAGGAGCTCATGCGGACGGACCGTCCCGTCGGCGACCACGCGAGCCGCGAGCAGCGCGTACTTGTCGAGCGGGAACCGGTGCCGGGGGGGCAGGGCGAAGCGCCAGCGGTGATGGGTCCAGACGCGCACGTACGACCCATAATGGCGGGCATGAGCCTTCCCGCCGCCGCCTCTTCATCGACCGTCCTGATCACCGGCGCCTCGTCGGGCATCGGCGCGGAGCTCGCCCGCGAGCTCGGGCGTCGCGGCTACAACCTGACCCTGGTCGCCCGTCGCGCGGAGCGCCTGCGGGCGCTGGCCGGGGAGCTCGAAGCCGCACACGGCATACGGGCGGACGTGCACTTGACCGACCTGGCCGATGCGGACGCCCGAGCCGATCTGATCCTCGGCCTGCGCAGCGGGCAGCTCGAGATCGTCGGCGTCTGCAACAACGCAGGCTACGGATCGGTTGGCCGGCTGCACGAGCTCGCGCTCGAGCGGGAGGTCGAGATGGTGCGACTCAACGTCGAGGCGCTGCACGAGCTGACCGGCGCGTTCCTGCCCGCCATGGTCGAGCGGGGCAGCGGCGCGATCCTCAACGTGGCCTCCACTGCCGCCTTCCAGCCGATCCCGGGCTTCGCCACCTACGGCGCCACGAAGGCGTTCGTGACCTCGTTCTCCGAGGCGGTCCATGCGGAGCTCTCGGGAACCGGTGTGTCAGTGACATCGCTCTGCCCCGGCCCGACGCGAACCGAGTTCTTCGACAGGTCCGGGACGCCGTCGCTCTCCAAGCCCGGCCTCCTCTTCATGGAGGCCGATGATGTCGCTCGTGAGGCGGTCACGGCGATGATCGCCGGGAAGCGCACGCTCACGCCTGGCGTCGGTAACAAGGTCAGCGCGGTGGGCGGGCGGTTCGTCCCGCGCAGCGTCCTCCTGCCCGTGATGCGCAAGCTGGGCGCCGGCCGGTTGGCCGACGCCCGTTCGGACCTGACCTAGACGAGCGTCGCGCCCGCCTCCAGCATCGGACCGGCCGGCGAGACGGCCGTCATCTCCGACTGCGCCGTCGCAAACAGCTCCCCGGCCACGCGATCGGCCGCGCCGGCGGTGCCGCCCAGCAGCCGCCGCGAGAGCTGGGCACGCCGGAAGAACAGCGGGGCGTCGTGCTCCCACGTGGCGCCGATGCCGCCATGGACGTTGATCTGCGCCCGGGTGGCGAACTCGATCGCCTTGCCCGCGGCGAGCCGGAACGCCGATGCGGCCAGGGGGAACTCGCCCGGAGCGCGTGGCGACGCCGGGATTGGATCGGCGGGGCCCTCGCCGGTCCAGCCCGCGTAGTACATGAGCGAGCGCGCGTTGTCGGCCAGCCGCAGGATCTCCGTGAGCTGATGCTTGATGTCCTGGTAGGAGCCGATGGCTCGCCCGAAGGTGAAGCGCTCCTTGGCGTACTGGACGCTGGTCTGCAGCGCGAGGTCTGAAACACCGAGCGATTCGGCCGCGATGAAGGACTGAGCGAGGTACCACGCCGTAGCCGCGTCGCCCGCCCGGAGATCGAGAACGTACCCGGGGGCTTCGTCGAACGTGACGTGTCCGAGCGTGCGGGTCGCGTCGTAGCGCCAGAGGGCCTCGATCTGCGCGTCGGCGGCCTCGACGACAGCTGCGCGCCCGTCCGCGCCGATCACGACGAGCGCGTCGGCGCCCGGGGCGTCCGGGACCCAGGCCACGGACCCGGTGACGCTGCCGTCCGGCCCGATCTCGGGCGCGGGCAGGCGTCGCAGCCCCATGCGGGGCTCGACGGTCCACCCGGGCTCGATGTCCGAGGGCGGCTGCGCGGCCACGATGGTGGCTCGCCGGTCCCCCGAGGCGAAGGGCGCGACGACGTCGGCGCTCGCGCCCGCATCGAGCAGGAAGGAGGCCGGGACGTGCCCGAGCAACGGAACGCTCGTCAATACCCGGCCCAGCTCCTCGAAGACCAGCATGGCGTCCATCGGGCCCAGGCCGGCGCCGCCGTGGTCCTCGCGTACGAGCAGCCCCGGCCAGCCGGCTTGGACGGCGGTCGGCCACAGATCGGTAGCGGCTTCGCCCTCGAGCGCCCTCCGGGCCTCCTCGATGGTCTTGAAGCGTGAGAGCGCCCCGCGGGCGGCTTCGCGCAGGAACTCCTGCTCATCGCTCAGCGCGAAGTTCATGACGCGAGCGCCTCCCTCTCCTTGGCCCGCAGCTCGGAGAAGGGCACGGCCTTGTCGAGTCGCGGCTCGGGAGGCAGGCCGAGCACCCGCTCGCCGACCAGGTTGCGAAGGATCTCCTCCGTCCCGCCTGCCGACTTCAAGCCGGGCATGTCGGAGACGAGCTTGCCCCAGCCCTGCTCGTCGAGTGCATCCGGACCCAGGGTGTCGCCGAGGAGCTCACCCGCCGCGATCGCGGCCTTGATCGTCGTCACCTTGGCGAGGCCGCCCTCAGGGCCGGGAAAGCCACCGCGAAGGAGCACGGAGAGCATCCGGTAGCCCGTGAATCGCAACGCCAGGAAGTCGGCCGCGATCTCGCCGAAGCGGTGACGGACCTCCGGGTCGCTCGCGGACTCCGGGTCGGCGAGCAGGGCGTGCGCGAAGCGATCCGCCCGCCACCCGAAGCCCTCCCCGCCGAGGCCGATGGTGACCCGCTCGAAGAGCAGCGTGGTGAGCGCGACGCCCCAGCCGCCGTCGATCGGGCCGACCTCGGAGCCCGGCTCCAGGATCACGTCGTCGAGGAACACCTCGTTGAAGTGGGCGTCCCCCGAGATCTGACGGAGCGGGCGCACGCTGACACCCTCGGCGTCCATGGGAACGATGAACATCGTAAGGCCCTTGTGCTTGGGCACGTCCGGGTTCGTACGCGCGAGGAGCAGACCGAACGAGGCGAACTGGGCGTTCGTGGTCCACACCTTCTGCCCGCTCAACGACCATGAGCCGTCGTCGGCCCGGCCGGCCCGCGTCTGGATCCCGGCCAGGTCAGAGCCCGCCGCGGGCTCTGAGAACATCTGGCACCACACCTCGTCCGCGGTCAGCATGGGGCCGAGGTAGCGGTGCTTCTGCTCTTCGGAGCCGTGGGCGATGATCGTCGGCCCGAGCATTCCCACGCCGATGATGTCGAGGATCCCCAGCACGCCCGCGCGTCCGATCTCCTGGTTGGCGACCACCTGGTGCAGTGGCCCGAGGCCCCGTCCCCCGTACTCGGCGGGCCACGTTATGCCGTTCAAGCCGCCCTTGGTGAGTTCGGCCTGCCACGCCCGGCGGGCGACGATGCTCTCCGGGGTCTCGTGCGGGTCGGGCTCGGGCGCGGCGGCCTTGTGCTCGTCGAGCCACTGCCGGACCCGGACGCGATATTCCGCGAGCTCCGGGGTGTCGTTCAGGTCCAAGGGGGTCTCCAGGTCTTCTGCTTGTCGGAACGCGGGTGTTCGCTTGAGGGTAGCTGACCACCCGTGCCAGTCTGTGGCGATGCTCCGTGTGCTGCAGGCCGCTGCCGCGATCGCCGTGATGAGGCGTCTGGCGCGCGGTCGCAACCGCCTCGGAGCGCTGGGGGCCGCCCCCCCGCCGTCCGGACGGGTCAGCGTGGTGGTGCCCGCTCGCAACGAGGCCGGGCGGATCGGGGCCTGCCTGGCGGGACTGGCCGATGACCCCGACTTCACCGAGGTACTGGTCGTCGACGACCGCTCCGGCGACGACACAGCGGAGGTGGCGCGCGCGGCGGGCGCGACGGTCCTGGCGGGCGTGGATCCGCCCGCGGGCTGGATCGGTAAGCCGTGGGCGCTGCAGCAGGGAGTCGAGGCCTCGACGGGTGACGTGGTCGTCTGCGTCGACGCCGATACCCGCCCCAAGCCGGGCCTGGCCCGAGCGCTCGTCGCGGCACTCGACGACGCGGATCTGGTGACCGCCGGGACGCGCTTCGTCTGCGATTCGGCGGGTGAGCGCTTCCTGCATCCCTCCATGCTCGCGTCGCTGGTCTTCCGCTACGGGCCATCGGACATCGAAGCTCCCCCGCGCATCCTCTCCAACGGGCAGTGCACCGCGGTGCGCCGGGTGCCGTTCCTGGCGGCGGGCGGCTACGCGGCCTCGCTCGGCCACATGACCGACGACGCGGCTCTCGCCCGCGCGCTCGCCGCCCGGGGCTGGCGGATCGCCTTCCGCGACGGAGCGGAGCTCATCGAGGTCAAGATGCACGACTCCGCCCGCGAGGCGTGGCGAGAGTGGGGGCGGTCCCTCGCCCTCGCCGACGTCGAGCCGCCCGCCTGGCGGGTGGCCGACGCCGCCGTCGTGTGGCTCACCATGGCGCTGCCCGTCTTGCGAGCGCTGCGAGGTAGGCCTCGAGGCCTGGACTGGCTCCTGCTCGCCGTGCGGGCGAGCACGCTCGTCGCGCTGCGCGGCGCCTACACCCGGCGCGGGCCCGCGTACTGGCTCTCACCGCTGGCCGACCCGGCCACGGCGGTCCGGCTCACCCTGTCGAGCCTTCGGCAGACGAGGACGTGGCGGGGCCGGACCTACGCAGCCGCGCCAGACCGAAGAGCGCTCCGATGATGCACATCAGCGCCCCCGTGCCGGCGACCCGCTCGACAGGATCGAACGGCAGCTGCAGCACCGGATAGCCGAACACTCCGGCCCGGGCGCCCCACGCGAAGCTCCGGGCGCCGGCCGTCACCGCCCCGCACACCGCGAGTGACAGCAGCGCCGCGACCGGGGAGAGCGCGAAGGCTCCGCCGACGAAGCACATCACGGCCTTGCCACCGCGAAAGGACGCGAAGACGGGGAACGCGTGGCCGACCATCGCCGCGGCGACGGCAGCGAAGGCGACCCAGTACCCGCCGATCGCGAACCCGATGAGTCCCGCTGCCAGCGCCTTGAGCGCGTCGCCGAGGAAGGCCGGCGCGGCGCGGCGAGCGCCGAGGTGGTCGAGTGCGTTCCAGGCGCCGGGGTTGCCGTCCCCGACTTCCCGCAGGTCGATCCCGTGGGCGCGCCCGACCAGCAGCGAGACCGGAATCGAACCCAAGAGGTAGCCGACGACCGTTCCTGCTACGTACTCAAGGACCACGTGCCCGTTCTCGCCTCCTTTCACCTGACGCGCTACAGCCGCGCGACCGCGCCCGAGGGATTGTCGCGCATGGGTCTCGATCGCCCGGTGCTCTGGCGCACCCCAGGGCTGCGCTTCGTGAAGCTCCTGGGCACCGGCCGCGGGCAGACGATGACGCTGAGCGCCGACCTGCGCCGCTGGGCGATGTTCGCGGTGTGGGACGATGAGGCGGCGCTCGACGCCTTTCTCGCCGACTCAGAGATCCCGGCGCGATGGCGAGCGCTGGCCGCTGAGCACTACACGGTGCGTTTGGAGCCGCTGCGGTCCCACGGGTCCTGGGGCGGGCACAACCCGCTCGGGGGACAGGCGGCTCCGGCCGGCGAGGGGCCGATCGCCGTCCTGACTCGTGCGACGATCCGCCTGCGCCGCCTGCGCGCGTTCTACGGGTCGATCCTGCCTCCGGCCACGGCGCTCGCGAGAGCCCCCGGTCTCCTCGAATCGGTCGGCGTGGGCGAGTGGCCCGTCGCCCGACAGGCGACCTTCTCCCTGTGGCGCTCACTCGACGACGTCCAGGGTTTCGCCTACCGGCGAAGAGACCACCGGGACGTGATCGCCCGCACCCGCGCGGAGGGCTGGTACTCCGAAGAGCTCTTCGCCCGCTTTGCGCCCTACGGCGCCGAGGGCACCTGGAACGGGCGCGACCCTCTAGAAGACCGCTGACTCAGTAGCCCCGGACCGGCGCCTGAGCGCCGTAGCGGCCCGGAGAAACCGTCATGCGCGAAGCCTAACCGCGATTGGCCCGCACCTCGGCGATCAGCTTGTCCAGCCGCTCCCAGAAGACGCGGCGGCTGTCGGGGCTCGCGCGTTGGGGCCCGAGGTGGTCGGCCACCGCCGGTTCGCGGATGAGGACGTAGCTGCGCCGGGCGCGCGGCACACGTGAGGCGGAGGCGACGATGCGCCGGGCGGGGGCCGTGCCGACGACGCTGTCTCGTGATCCCGCGAGCGCGACGATGCGGGTCGCCGCTCCGATCCGCTCCGGAGCGATCTCCGGGATGCTCGCCGCGATTCCGCGCAGGCTCCGGCCCGGGTATAGGGAGAGGATGGCCCGCGGCGCCGGCAGCCCCGCCTCCGCGGCGATCGCGGCGTAGTCGGCCGACAGCGCGCCGCCTGCGGAATGACCCACCACGACCAGCCTGCCGGGCCGAGCGTCGACCGTGGCGAGGGCCAGGCGGGTGCCCGCGATGAGGTTGCCCAGTACCTGGTCGGGCGGAGTGAGCACGGAGTCCTGATAGCGCGGGTAGATCACCGCGTTGCCCCTGCGGGCCAGATGGTCGAGCCATGGCCGGTAGTTGGGCGGCAGGGTCGCGCCCCAACCGTGGAGGAAGAGGACGACCGGCAGTGGGCCCTCGACGTCGGGCCGGATGATGAAGGCCGTCTGCGGGCCGCGGCCGACCTGCTGCGTGAGGATCCGTCCGGGGTCGTCGGAGCGCTGCGTGCTCTCTCCACCGCAGCCGGCAAGCGCGAGGGCGAGGAGCGCGACCAGCAGCACCAGCCGCTTCACGCCGGGCCGATCTCCCGCGCCACGATCTGCCCACTGAGCATGACGAGCGGAAGCCCACCGCCGGGGTGGGTGGTGCCGCCCACGCGCCACAATCCGCGGGTGCCGCGCACGGCGTTGGGCGGGCGCTTGAGCGTGCCGAGCCGGCCGTGGGGCGCATCGCCGTAGATCGCCCCCCCGGCAGCGCCGGTCTCGCGCTCGAGATCGGCGGGGCTGCGCTGCGCGCGTGCCCGGACGCGGGCCGCGATACCGCCCCCGAGGCGCTCGAGGACGTGGTCGCCGTAGGTACTCCAGTCCAGGTCGGTGCGCGCCGGTGCGTTGGCGAGAACGAACCAGTTCTCCGTGCCGGGCGGCGCCTCGGACGGGTCCGTGACACAGGACACGCTTGCGTAGAGGGTCGGAGCGCGCACGGGTCGCCGGTGGCGGAAGACGTCGTCGAACTCGGCCTCGTAGTCGGCCGGAAAGGTGATCGTGTGATGCGCGAGGCCCGGAGTCCGGCCCTCGAGTCCCAGCATCAGCGCGAAGCCGGAGAGCGAGCGCTCGCGTCCGGCGCGCGGCCGGGGCGGCTCGGCGTTGACGACGACGACCTCGGCGCGATGAGCCCCTGCCCGCGTCTGGACTCCGGTCGCGCGGCCATCTCGACGGATGACGGAGGCCACGGGCTCGTTGCAGCGCAGCTCCCCGCCGAGCAGCTCCAGCCGCCGCGCCATCGCTCGCACGATTCCGTACAGACCACCTCGCGGATGCCACGCGCCGAATGCGTGCTCGACGTAGCCTGCGACCGCCAGCGCGGCGGGCGCGCGCCGCGGGTCGGCGCCCGCGTAGGTCGCGAAGCGCTCGATGATCATGCGCAGTCGCGGGTCGTCGACGGTGGCGTTGGCCAGGCCGCGCAGAGTCGACCAGGGCCGGACGCGGAGGAGGTCACGCGGATCGGGCGGCTTCGCCTCAGCACCGGGTCGCCGTGGCGGCCACGGCGCGGGGCCCGTGAGGAACGGAACCGAGGCCCGCCACATCTGACCACAGATCCCCAGGAACCGGATCCAGTCGGCACCAGCACCGGGTGACCACGCCTCGAGGGCCTCCATCGCCTGCGGCAGGTCGGCGGACAGATCGAGCCGGCTGCCGTCGGCGAAGTGGTAGCGGGTCACCGGCTCGACGCGGAGCAGCTCGAGCTCGTCCTCCAGCGGCGCGCCCGTATGCGCGAACAGCTCACGCAGCACCCAGGGCATGGTCAGCAAAGAAGGGCCGGAATCCCAGGCGAATCCGTCTCGCTCCATCCGCCCGCACTTGCCGCCGGGGACGGCGGCCGCTTCGAAGACGACCACTGAGTGTCCGGCGTGGGCGAGCCGGATCGCGGCGGCCAATCCGCCCACCCCGGCGCCGATGACCGCGATCTGCATGCCTCCAGTGTGGCGGCCGGGTCAGGTTCCTCCGCGCCGAGCCGGTCTGGCACACCCGCTCGACCGTAAGGGAAGTGAGGATGTCGATCGATACCCACTTCACCACGAACGAAGCGGAGCCCTGGCTGCGGATGCCGGGCGAGCTGCGCTTCGCGCGGATGTCCGGCTCGTCCATCGCCGCGCCCGACGCCCTCGGGTGGGTGACGGACTTTCTCAACTCGGCCTACTTCGCACGGCCGCGTGATGCGCGCGACATCGACGATCTCCGGCTCGCGTTCATGCTGTTGACCACGGCATGGGCCCGCCGTCCGGCACGCCGCCTTCACGCCGCCGACGTCGGCGGGTTCCACCGCGCCTTCGGGCTGCGACGGCTCCGCGCGCGACCCCGCTTCACGCTCGGCCGGCGTGATCTGCTCGACGGCGGAGCCGACCTGCTCGGCCCCTGGTTCCGCGATGCCGCGGACTCCCCCGAGCTGCGGGCCCACGGCATCGCGTTCCCCACTTCGATCGAGCGCGACGCGTTTGATCCCGCATGGCGTCTTCGCCATGCCGCCCTCGGCCGGCTCACACCACCGCTCGCCCCGTCTGCCGCCCAGCGTTGGCATACGTATCCGGCCGTGCCGCTCGACGCTCCGGAGGGCGCGATCGCCTTCCTCCGCGATCCGGCGCGGTGGCCGGACGCCGGCACGGAAGGCGGGCGCTTCACCGCCCTGCGCGCCGGTGGGCTCCTTGGCCAGACCTTCGAGATCGAGGTCAACGCCCGGCCCGCGCCCCAGCTTCCGATCTTCACCCGCGGCTACGTGACGTGCACTGAAGTCCATGGTCCCGGGCCGGAGCTCGAGGGCTGGGTCGCTCGGCTCAACGCGGCGGCGTGCGCGGGCGACGCCGCCGATCCCGCCCCGGTGCCCGAGGACGCCACGCCGCTGCTCGCCGTCGAACTGACCACCCACGAGGGCCACTTCCTCGGCCGTGCGATCAGCCGAATCGTCGTGTACGCCGACGCGGCCGGCGCCTGGGTGCGCGACGTGGGTTCGTGGGATCCACTTCCCTGGTATCTCGCTCAGGCCTACGCGGTGGCCGGGCGCCAGGCCCAGGCAGCGTTCTGGTCGGCGGGTCCTGAGGAGGCGAGCATGTTGGCTCGCGTCGCCCGGTTGTCGGCCAATTAGCCTCCCATCAAGTCGACCGCAGGCGAGCGCGCAGTGCCGGAACTGCGAAACAGCCCATGGCCGTGGCGCCACCGGCGGCCGTGACCGGCCGCCTCCACAGAACGGCGTTCGCGAACGCCTCGCCGATCCAGGTCCACACGTAGAGCGCGAGCGCACCGTCGCCCTCACCCTTCCGCAGGGGCTCGTCGTCGGGGTCGAGCACGGACCAGACCGCGAAGACTCCCAGTCCGGTGCCGAACCAGCCGAGGAAGTTCGAAGCCGGGATCCCTTCGTAGCGGCCGCCTTCGGGCCAGCTCCAGTAGCCCTCCCGCGCCATCCGTGGGTCCAGGAAGACGTCCCACGCCGTCAGCGCCGCGGCCGCCACCGGGACACGAGTCAACGGCCGGCGCCCGACGATGAGCCCGGCGACGACCCACGCCGGACGACTCATCATGGCCCACGCCGCGGCGGCCAGCAGCGGTACCCCGCCCAGCTTCGGGCCGAGCTTCGCGCTGTAGGTGTAATGGCCGAAGGGCCTGCCGGTGGCGACCCCGGCAAGCTCGACGGCAAAGCCGATTCCCCCGGCCGCGGCAATCGGCCCGATTCCGCGCCGCAGACCACGCGCCTGGGCCCCATCGGCAGCGGCGGTCGCGAGCAGAAGGCCGACGATCCCCCGGGTGGCACCGACGAGCCGGTGCTCGGGCACACGCGGATACGCCACCTGGGCGGCGACCAGCGAGCCGAACAGGATCCTGAACGGCTTCACTCGTAGACGATGAAGTCCGGCCGCGGCTTCATCCTCATGACCTCCCTGGGGGTCATGAGATCGGTGTCCTCCTTGTAGAAGAGCTTGTAGCCGTGCTTGAGGCGCTTGGGGCCACGCGTGAACGACTTGTACTTCTCGAGCTTGGCGGCCTGGGTCCCGAAGCCGTCGGCGTTCAGGGTGATGGCCAATCCTTCGCGGGCCTTGAGCTTGGAGCGGTCGTCGATCATGTCGAGCGTGAACTGATGGATGACGACCAGCTTCTGCGGGAGGTTCTTATCCTTCACGAGCTTGTCGAGCCAGGCGGTGGTCGCGTTGACCTCGCGCGCACGGACCGAGCCGATGACCGTCCCCGGCACCTCATCGGCCTGCATGCGCCACTCCGGGTCGAGCGCGAGACCGACGTCCGGCTGCTTGAGCCACTTGCGAAGTCGTGTGGTCTCCGTGAAGAAGTCGTCGCGACCCGGCTGGATGTCGAGCAGAAGAAGGGCCTTGGCCTTGCGCGCGGCCTTCAGATAGCGGCGGATGAGCTTGTCGGGCATGCGGGAGCGATAGAGCCCGTCCTCACCCGGGTCCGCGTTGGCGATCGTCGAGATCAGCTCGAAGGCCGGCAGGACGGGGCGGGTCTTTCGCGCGTAGGGCTTCGCCTGCCGCTTGAGCTTGGCTCCGACCTTGGAGGGCTGGCCGATGCCGAGGATCCCCAGCTCGTCCGCGGCAGGATTCCCGTAGAAGCCGACCACCCGATAGTCGGGGAAGATCCTGCGCCCGCCGTTGGGGAGCGTCGGCGGCTTCGGTTTGGGCTTGGGCTTGGGCTTGGGCTTCTCCTCTTGTGCCTGTGCGCCGCTCGCCATGTTCTCG
>Ga0136618_10000470_pt1 | contig 13809 bp, 12 predicted proteins | sample AntDrymUQ3302106_2_FD_104805 | JGI IMG/M metagenome (GOLD analysis project Ga0136618, IMG submission 104805) | Polar desert sand microbial communities from Dry Valleys, Antarctica - metaG UQ330 (21.06) | ecosystem: Environmental > Terrestrial > Soil > Desert | place: Antarctica: Dry Valley... | reverse complement strand
GACGCGTGCCGTCGCCCCGCGCACGAAGTCCGCCGATGTTGGACCCGGCACGGACGCACCTTCCACCTGGGGCCTCGGCGATGGCCAGGCAGTGCCGTGGGAATACGCACCGGCGCCCGAATCACGAGACGTTGTCCAGCTGAAGTCCCGTTACGGGCTGTTCATTGGCGGTAAGGAAGTGGCACCGCGCAGCGGGCAGTGGTTCACGACGCTCAATCCCGCCACCGAGGAGCCACTGGCCGAGATTGCGCGCGCCAACATCGACGACGTCAACCAGGCAGTCGCGTCGGCACGGCGCGCCTTCCGGCGCGATTGGGGAGAGCTTCCCGGTCGCGAGCGAGCCAAGTACCTGTTCCGCATCGCGCGCATCCTCCAGGAGCGCAGTCGCGAGTTCGCGGTGCTCGAGTCGCTCGACGGTGGCAAGCCCATCAAGGAGTCGCGTGACGTCGACGTGCCGCTTGCGGCCGCTCACTTCTGGTATTACGCGGGCTGGGCGGACAAGCTCGAGTACGCCTTCCCGGCACGCGACCCGAAGCCGCTCGGTGTCGCCGCGCAGGTCATTCCATGGAACTTCCCGCTGCTGATGCTCGCCTGGAAGATCGCGCCCGCGCTAGCGGCGGGCAACACGGTCGTGCTCAAGCCGGCCAGCTCGACACCTCTGTCGGCCCTATTCTTCGCCGACGTCTGCCGCCAGGCGGACCTGCCGGCGGGGGTGGTGAACATCATCACCGGGCCCGGCGAGATCGGGCTTGCCCTCGTCAAGCATCCCGACGTCGACAAGGTCGCCTTCACCGGCTCAACGGTCGTGGGCAAGGAGATCGGCCGGGCACTCGCCGGCTCCGACAAGGCGCTCACGCTCGAGCTCGGCGGCAAGGCGGCCAACATCGTCTTTGATGACGCGCCCATCGACCAGGCCATCGAAGGGGTGGTCAACGGCATCTTCTTCAACCAGGGTGAGGTGTGCTGCGCCGGTAGCCGGCTGTTCGTCCAGGAGTCGATCGCCGCGCCGTTCATCGAGCGCCTGAAGGACCGACTCTCCACCCTGCGCGTAGGCGACCCGCTGGACAAGAACACCGATGTCGGCGCGATCAACAACGCCGCTCAGCTGGCCAAGATCGAGGAGCTCGTGGAAGCCGGACAGGCCGAGGGCGCCGAGATGTACCAGCCCGCCTGCGAGCTGCCGGCACGCGGCTACTTTTTCCGGCCGACGCTGTTCACCAACGTCAGCCAGTCGAGTCGCATCGCACAGGAGGAGATCTTCGGGCCGGTCCTCTCCGTCCTGACCTTCCGCACCCCGGCCGAGGCCGTCGAGAAGGCCAACAACACCGCCTATGGACTGTCGGCCGGCGTCTGGACAGAGAAGGGCAGCCGCATCCTGAGCATCGTTTCGCAGCTTCGCGCCGGCGTTGTGTGGGCCAACACCTACAACCGATTCGACCCAACCTCGCCGTTCGGCGGCTACAAGGAATCCGGCTTTGGCCGCGAGGGCGGCCTGCACGGACTCCTCTCGTACCTCGACACCGGCGACGCCCACTGATGGCCACCCAGAAGCGGGCGAGCTCCGCGGTCACGACGCAGCCGGCACCGCAGCCGCGCATCCCGGTGCGCAAGACCTACAAGCTGTACGTAGGCGGCCAGTTCCCGCGCTCCGAGTCGGGCCGGTCATACATCGTCAGGGGGTCTGACGGCGCACCACTGGCCAATGCTGTCCGATCGTCACGGAAGGATCTCCGCGACGCCGTCCGGCTGGCACGCGGCGCGGCTCCGGGATGGGCCGCCAAGACGGCCATGAATCGCGGCCAGGTCCTCTACCGGGTGGCGGAGCTGATGGAAGGTCGCCGGGCGCAGTTCATCGACGAGGTGGCCGCCGCCGAGGGCATGGCCGGTGCGCGGGCCGAGGCATTGGTGGATCGGTCGATAGACCGCTGGGTCTGGTACGCCGGCTGGGCGGACAAGATCAGCCAGGTGCTCGGCACCGTGAACCCGGTCGGCGCGCCGTATTTCAACTTCACGTTCCCCGAGGCGACGGGCATCGTCGGCATCGTCGCCCCGGAAGGGTCGTCGCTTCTGGGCCTGGTCTCACGCGTCGCGCCGGCGGTCGTTGGCGGCAACGCGGTGGTTGTGCTGGCATCGGAGACGCGGCCGCTGCCCGCGGTCACGCTGACCGAGGTCCTCGCGACGTCGGACGTCCCGGCCGGCGTGATCAACGTCCTGACCGGGCTGCGAACAGAGCTCGTACCGGTGATGGCCGGTCACATGGACGTCAACGCGATCGATATCTGGGGCGTTCCGCGAGAGATGCGGGAGCATACCGAGGTCTCCGCGATGGAGAGCGTCAAGCGCGTGGCGCGTCCGCCGAGAGATGGCGACGAGCGCTTCGACTGGCTGGACGATGCGCGCGCTCAGCGGCCGGAATGGATCATCAGGTTCCTGGAGATGAAGACCGTCTGGCATCCAATCGGAATCTGAACGCAGCGAGTGAGCGGGCCTCGAACGTCCACGAGCGGCCGGCCGCAACTGTTGGCCCTCGCGCTGTTGACCCTGATTCCCTTCGGCATGCTTGCCGTGTGGGCGCGGTTCTGGTCGCCGGCGCCATGGGAGGCCGGCATCCTGGGCGCACTGGCGCTCCAGCCGGGGCTCGGCGGTGACGTCGGCCATGCGATCAATACCCTTGGCAATCTGCCCGTCTGGGCGATCGTCGTCACCGTGGCGGCTGCCCTCATCGGTGCCGCACGCGGAATTGCCGCCGCAGTGCTGGTCGCGCTCAGCTTCGCCTCCGACCTTGCGGCCTTCTTGGTCAAGCTCCTCGTCGAGCGCGACCGGCCCGAGACGGCAGCGGTGGAGCAATTCTTCGGCACCGACAACTTCTCGTATCCGAGCGGTCACACCGTCCGCGCCACGGCATTGGTGGCTGTCGTGCTCTGGTTGGTTGCGCCACGGAGGTGGCGCCTGCCGCTTGCCGTTGCCGGCGCCCTCGTCTGTGGCCTGGTCATGGGTTACGCCCGGGTCGCGCTCGGCGTGCACTGGCCGACCGACACGATCGGCGGGACCCTGCTTGGAATCGGCTGGTTCGCCGTATCGGCGCTCGTCGCCACCGCCGCGCGTGACGCCACACGAGGTCGTGGCGGGTCATCACCTCGAGATCTGCGACCTGAACAACATCGATGAACACGTCGTCGCCAGCTGACGAAGGCCGCGGCGCACGCGCGCTGACAGTCGACACAGAAGCGTCACATGCCTCGGGTATATGTACGCGATGCGCGTCCAGATCGCGATCGCTCTGATCGCCCTTGGCTACCTCGTCACCGCCGGCGCCCCGCTTGTCCAGGCGGCGGACCCGGCAGGCGTCGTATTCACCATGTCCAACGGCGGCACCAAAAACAAGGTCCTTACGTGGTCTCGGGCCGCTAATGGTTCGCTGTCGTTGGTCGGCAGCATGGCCACCGGCGGCCGCGGTACGGGCGGTCAGCTCAACAACCAGGGCGGCCTGGCGCTGAGCGAGGACGGCAAGTGGCTCTATGTCGTCAACGCCGCCAGTGACAGCCTTTCAGTGTTCAGCATCAGTGGCACGTCGCTGACGCGGACAGACGTCGAGCCGTCGCTCGGCGACAAGCCGATCAGCCTCGCGGTCAAGGGCACGCTTGTATACGTCCTGAACGCCGGCGGCAACGGCAATATCCGCGGCTTCCGGCGCGCGAACGGCACGCTGACCTACGTCTCCGGCTCGGCGAGGCCGGTGAGTGGCAACAACACCGTGCCAGCGCAGGTGGGCTTCACGCGTGATGGCAGCCAGTTGATCGTCACCGAGCGCGCTACCGACAGGCTGACCCGCTACCGCGTTACCGCGACGGGCGGCGTCGACGCGCCGGTCATCACCAACTCGGCGGGGCCGGAGCCGTTTGGATTCGACGTGGCTCCCAATGGCACGCTCGTCGTCTCGGAAGCGGGCAACCACGTCAACGACGGCAGTTCGGCGTCTTCCTACCGCTTCAACTCGAGTGGAGTCCCGGTCAGCGTCAGTGCCGCCGTGCAAACGACCGAGAGTGCCGCGTGCTGGACGACGATCACTCCCGACGGCAGGTTCGCCTACGTCACGAACACGCCGGACCACTCGATCAGCGGCTTCGCACTTGGCTCGAACGGCTCGCTGACCATCCTCGATGCCGACGGCCGGACGGCCGCCACCGGGTCGGGCTCGTTCCCGATCGATCTCGACGCATCGTCGGACAGCAACTACCTCTACGTGCTGGCCACCGGAACGGACCGAATTCTCGCCTACGCGATCGCCGGCGACGGGTCGCTGAGCGCGCGACCGGGTGTCGGTGGTCTGCCCGGCGCCGCCAACGGACTGGTCGCCCGCTAGCTCGTCACGGTTCGAGCAGCCCGATCGCGTGATAACCGCCGCTGGGCATGATCAGGACGCCGAGGCCCGGGGGGAGCGGACACGATCTGACGTCCCTCGCTCGTCCTCCTGAGCGCGGGCCGCAGTCACGAGATGCTCGAGCAGGATCGCGTTCGTGAGCGGGCCGACCCCACCGGGCACGGGCGTGATCGCCTCGGCGACCTCGCGTGCCGATTCGAAGTCGACGTCGCCCACGATCCCATCGCCCACCACGTTGATGCCAACATCGACCACGATCGCGCCAGGTTTCAGCATCGACCCGGTGACGAGCCCGGGCGAGCCCGCCGCCACCACGACGAGATCGGCGCGCGAGACGTGGCCGGCCAGGTCGCGGGTCCGCCGATGGCACATCGTCACGGTGCAATGCTCACGCTGGAGCAGAAGGCTGGCCGGTTTGCCGACGACATTGCTCCGCCCGATCACGGTCGCGTCGAGCCCTTCGAGCCGGTAGCCGTAACGCTTCACGATCTCAACCGCCGCCTGGGCGGTGGCGGGCAGGAAGCCCTCGTAGCCCAACGAGAGAAGTCCGGCGTTGCCCGGTTGGAGCCCGTCGATGTCCTTGCGCGGGTCGATCGCGTCGATCACCGCGCGGAGCGGGATCCGCTTCGGAAGCGGCATCTGGACGATGATCCCGGACACGGCCGGATCCCGGTTGAGCTCGTCGATCCGGCGCTCGACGATCGCTGTCGTGACACGCTCGCCGATCTCCACAACGCGGCCGGTCACGCCGGTGCTACGGCAGCTGCGGACGATCTGCTGGAGGTAGACCGCAGATGGCGCGTCGCTGCCGATGAGCACAACCGCGAGCGTCGGCGCGAACCCGTGCCGTTCCGTGAAGGAGGCCACATCGTCCCGCACACCGTTGCGCATCGCGGTCGCGATCGGAGCGCCCTCGAGGAGACGCGCCCGATGCGGACGCTCGGGAACAGGGTCCCCTTCCGGTGGTCTGCCTAGGCGGCGGGACGCGCTCACGCGCTTTCGCAGTCGCGCCCGTGGGGACAACTCTGGGGCCATTGCCCCCGATTGTCCCACCGCAGGTGATTCGGCGGTCGCTGCCGGCGCTCATCTCCTCGACGTCCGGGCAACGGTGTAGCATCGCCGGCCATTCCGCCCCAGAGCCAAGGAGTCAACCCGGATGGCGAAGGTCCTCTGCGTCCTGTACGACGATCCTGTCGACGGGTATCCGACGTCATACGCGCGCGATGCGGTCCCCAGGATCGATCGCTACCCCGGCGGTCAGACGACGCCTACTCCGGAACGGATCGACTTCGAGCCGGGCGAACTCCTGGGCAGCGTCTCAGGCGAGCTCGGCCTGCGCCGGTTCCTGGAGGAGCGCGGCCACACGCTGGTCGTCACGTCGGACAAGGAGGGCCAGGACTCGGTCTTCGAACGGGAACTGGCGGACGCCGAGATCGTCATCTCGCAACCGTTCTGGCCGGCATACCTGACTGCCGAGAGGATCGCCAAAGCACCCAACCTGAAGCTCGCCATCACGGCCGGGATCGGCTCGGACCACGTCGCCCTGGAGGCGGCGATGGAGCATGGGGTGACCGTCACGGAGGTCACCTATTCGAACAGCATCAGCGTGTCCGAGCACGTCGTGATGATGATCCTTGCCCTGGTCCGCAACTACATCCCGTCATACGGCTGGGTAGTGAAGGGCGGCTGGAACATCGCCGACTGCGTCGCCCGCTCGTACGACCTGGAGGGGATGCAGGTCGGCACGGTCGCTGCCGGCCGGATCGGCTCAGCAGTGCTAAGGCGGTTGAAGGCGTTCGACGTGGGACTTCACTACACCGATCGGCATCGCCTGCCAGATGAAGTCGAGCGCGAGCTCGGTGTGACGTTCCACCCCGACGCGGAGTCGATGGTCCCGGTGTGTGACGTGGTCACGATCAACGCACCTCTCCATCCCGAGACCGAGCACATGTTCAACGACGCGCTCATCGGCAGGATGAAGCGCGGCGCGTACCTCGTGAACACGGCCCGGGGCAAGATCTGCGACCGCGATGCGATCGTGCGTGCTCTCGAGAGCGGACAGCTCGCGGGATATGCGGGTGACGTCTGGTACCCGCAACCCGCTCCGGAGGATCACCCCTGGCGGTCCATGCCCCATCACGGCATGACCCCGCACATCTCCGGGTCCTCCCTCTCGGCGCAAGCGCGCTATGCGGCCGGCACGCGCGAGATCCTGGAGTGCTGGTTCGACCGGCGTCCCATCCGCGAGGAGTACCTGATTGTGGACGGGGGCAGGTTGGCCGGTGCCGGCGCGCACGCGTACAGCGTTGGCCGCGAAGGCGAGGCTTCGGAGGCGCCCGAGAGCGACAAGTCCTGACCGCGCGGGCCTGAGACACCGCGAATGGACGACTGGGCCCTTGGCCGTCGAGCCACGCTGTCACGGGGTCCGGTCGCGTGGGACGTTCTCGGCTCCGGCCCACCGGTCGTCCTGGTCCACGGTACGCCGAGCTGGTCCTATCTATGGCGGAACGTCGCGCCCGCGCTCGCTCGCCACTTCACAGTCTATCTATTCGATCTCCCCGGCTACGGCGACTCGCCGCCGCCGGCCGACGGCCTGGTATCGATCGCCACGCATTCCCTGACGCTTGTCGAGCTCCTCGACCACTGGGGGCTGGAAGCGCCCGCCGCGGCAGGGCACGACATCGGCGGCGCGATCGCTCTTCGGGCGCACCTACTGCATCAGCGCGGATTCCGTCGACTCGCGCTTCTCGATGCGGTGGTGCTCGCCCCCTGGATCACGCCCACCACGCGCCACATCCAGGCCCACCTGGACGTGTACCGGACCATGCCCAATCACGTCTTCGACCAGGTCGCGGCGGCGCACCTCCGAACGGCGGTCGTCGGAGATCTTGACGAGGACGTCTTTGAGGCATATCACGGGCGCTGGCGTGGCGCGCATGGCCAGGCCGCGTACCTGGAAAAGGTGGCCGGCTTCGACGAGCAGCACACCCGCGAGCTCGAGCCGTTGCTGGCCACGATCGGGGTGCCTGTGCTCGTGCTGTGGGGCGCGGAAGATGCCTGGCTCGATCCGGCCCTGGCGCACCGCCTCGGCGACGTGATTCCCGGGGCGTCGGTGCGACTCATCGCGGGCGCGGGCCATTTCGTGATGGAGGACGCGCCGCTCGAGGTGACGCAATCGGTGGTCGACTTCTTCAGTCTCACGGGCCTTGCCTCAGCCGGCCGGAGATGAGGGCAGCGGCGGCCATGACCTGGCGCGCGATCTCCTGCTCGTCGCCTGGTCGTGGAAAGCGATACGCCGGACCATGGACATGGACGGCCGCGCTCACGTCACCGGCGGCGTCCGCGATCGGCGCAGCCACGGAGTTGATGCCCTCGGCGAACTCGTCTCGCCCCCACACATAGCCGTCGAGCTGGATCCCGCGAAAGCGTTCCCGCAAAGCCGCCGGCTCGACCAGGGTGCGCGGCGTGAACCGTTCGAGTGGCTCCGCCAGCAGGCGCTCCACGGCGGACGGAGCCATGTGGGCCAGGAAGACCTGCCCGGAGGAGACGGCATGCATCGGCAGGCGTGTCCCGGTCCAGTCTCGGACCAGGACCTGATGCGCCGTGTCGACCTGGTCGATGTAGTGCGCCACGAAGCCGTCGGCGACGGCCAGCCCAGCGGCCTCGCCGAGCACCGACGCCAGATTCACGAGTACGGGATGAGCGAGGGTGACCAGGCTGCGCGTAGGCATCACCCCGGCTGCCAGCGAGACGATCCGGGCACCGAGGCGGTACCGAGTGTCGCCCGGCACCTGTTCGACGACGCCCTCGCGAGAAAGGGACGCGAGCAGGCGTGCGGCCGTGCTTTTGGGCAAGTCGGTCCGATCAGCCACCTCCGTGACGCCGATCGGGCCGTCGGCCAGTGCCGAAAGAACTGCGAAGGCCCTTTCTATGGACTTGACTCTCGACACGTGCGGCGCCCTCCGCTAGATTCACGACCGGTTCCATGATATGGCATCGTGCCGCATGGTGGAACAGCACCTAGCGGAGAAGCCCGTGACGGATGGATACGACGAGATCGATCTCGTCTCTCTCTCGGATGACGAGCTCGTCGAACAGATGCACAACGATCTGTACGATGGGATGAGGGACGAGATCATCACGGGCACAACGATCCTCCTCGATCGCGGATTTCCGGCGACGAAGGTCCTCGATGACGCTCTCGTCGCCGGCATGAAGATCGTCGGCGTCGACTTCCGCGACGGGATTCTCTTCGTCCCGGAGGTGCTCCTGGCGGCCAACGCCATGAAGGCCGGTATGGAGATTCTTCGCCCGCTCCTCGCCGAAAGCGGCGCCCAGCCGATCGGTCGGGTCGTCATCGGGACCGTGAAGGGCGACATCCACGACATCGGCAAGAACCTGGTGGGGATGATGCTCGAGGGCGCCGGTTTCGAGGTCGTCGATGTCGGTATCAACACCGACGCGGACAGGTTCATCGCCGCGCTGGAAGAGCACAAGCCGGACATCCTCGGAATGTCCGCGCTCCTGACGACGACGATGCCGTACATGAAGGTCGTCATCCAGGCGCTCAAGGATCGCGGGATGCGCGATGACTACATCGTGCTCGTCGGCGGCGCCCCGCTCAACGAGGAATTCGCGGTCGCGGTCGGCGCTGATGCCTACTGCCGGGACGCGGGTGTGGCCGCCGACACGGCGCGCCGCCTGATTGATGAGCGCCGTGCCGCGGCCTGAGGCAACAGATCCCGCGGCCCCGCGCATCCTCGTCGTGGGTTGCGGCGCGCTGGCCAACGAGCTGGTCGAGCTGACGAGGGGGCTTCCCAACATCGACGTCACCTGCCTCCCGCCCTCGCTTCACAATCGCCCCGGTGGTATACCCGGCGCGGTACGCGCCAAGATCCGCGCCGCCAAGGCACGTGGGCAGCACGCGCGCATCTTCGTGGCGTACGCCGACTGTGGGACCGGCGGGCTGCTCGACCGCGTGCTCGAGGAAGAGGGCGTCGAACGACTTCCCGGCGCACACTGCTACGAGTTCTTCGCCGGCCAGCAGAATTTCGCCCTGCTTGCCGAGGAAGAGCCGGCCACATTCTGGCTGACCGACTTCCTGGCCCGAAACTTCGAGCGGCTCGTGATCCGGGGGCTCGGGATCGACCGCCATCCGGAGCTCGAGCGGATGTACTTCGGGAACTATCGACGCGTCGTCTACCTGTCACAGACGCCCGATCCGGACCTGCTCCGCCTGGCCCGCCGCGCCGCCGACCGGCTGGGGCTGGTATTCGAGCATCGTCAGACGGGCTACGGCGAGCTTGCGACCTCCCTCGCCCGGGCCGCGGCAGGTGGCCATCGGCCTTCCGCCGCCGCTGCCTGAGCAGTGGCTACGCTGAGTGTCATCCTGTGGCGGGACATCCCGGCCCAGGTCCTCGCCCGGAACGGACGACTGTCGAGCAAGATCGTCCTCCACCCGCGCTTTCAGGTCGCCATCGACAAGGCTGCCAGCCGCGGCGGCAGGCGCGCCTACAACGACTACATCGCCGAGTGGCGCAAGGTTCAGCAGAAATGCGGCGAGGACATCGAGACAGAGGTCCGGGCGGAGTCCGAGCGCCTCGAGGCCGCATACCCCAAGCACCGCCTTGCCGAGCTCATCATGTCGGGCGGTCTGGAGGGTGGCCCGGCCTTCCCGCCAGCGCATGACGAGACCCCTGCTGGACGGACGCGAGGATGACGCACACCGTCATATCCTCGGCCACGCGCGAAGTCGTCATCGGTCATGACCACAGGTTCGTGATCATCGGCGAACGGATTAACCCGACTGGCCGGAAGCTGCTTGCTGAAGAGATGAAGGCGGGCGATTTCTCCCGCGTCGAGAGAGACACGATCGCCCAGGTCGAGGCAGGCGCGCACATGCTCGACGTAAACGCCGGCATTCCGCTCGCCGACGAGCCTGCAATCCTGGCCAGAACGGTCGAGCTAGTGCAATCGCTGACGGATGTCCCATTGTCGATCGACAGTTCGATCGTCGCGGCACTCGAGGCAGGCTTGGCGGTGTACCGGGGCAAGGCCCTGGTGAACTCGGTGACCGGCGAGGAGGAACGCCTGGAGCAGGTCCTGCCGCTGGTCAAGAAGTATGGCGCGGCGGTGGTCGCGATCAGCAACGACGAAACCGGCATCAGCGAAGATCCAGACGTTCGCTTCGCCGTTGCCAAGCGGATCGTCGAGCGAGCGGCCGACCATGGCATCAGCCGCGATGACATTATCGTCGATCCGCTGCTGATGCCCATCGGAGCCTTGCCCACCGCCGGCCGCCAGGTCTTCCGGATCCTCGGGCGACTGCGCGACGAGCTCAAGGTGAATTCCACCTGCGGGGCATCGAATGTCAGCTTCGGACTACCCAATCGCGAGGGGATCAACGGCGCCTATCTCGCGATGGCCATCGCCAGCGGCCTCTCGTCGGCGATCACGAATCCGATCTCCGAAGGGGTCCGCCAGGCGGTCATGGCCGCGGACGTACTGATGGGCAACGACCGCGATGCCGCGCGCTGGATCCGCACGTTCCGGATCGTCCCGGCCGCCGGCGAGCAGGGTCGCCGGGTCAACCGACGCCGAAGCCCGTCGTCCGCTCCAGGGTGAGCGGGCAAGAACCGATGGCGGGAGTTGCCGAGGCCCTCGTCATCTTCACCCCGTCCGGCCGGCGCGGCCGATTCCCAGCCGGTGCCACCGTCCTGGACGTCGCGCGCGCGCTCGGGGTCGACATCGACTCGGTCTGCGGCGGGCGCGGGATCTGCGGCCGGTGCCAGGTCCAGCAGAGCGTCGGCAGCTTCCCCAAGCACGGGATCGAGTCACGGTCCGCGCACTTATCGCCGTTCTCGGGCGTCGAGGCGGAGTACGGCGACCGTCGCGGACTCGAGGCCGGGCGGCGCCTGTCGTGCGTGGCGCAGGTGCTCGGCGATGCGGTCATCGACGTCCCGCCCGAGAGCCAGGTCTTCCGCCAGGTCGTCCGCAAGGGCATCGATATCCGCGACTTCCACATCGACCCCGCTGTACGGCTCTACTACATCGAGGTCGCTCGGCCAGAGCTTGCCTCGCCCTCGGGTGACCTGGTGCGTCTCCAGGAGGCGCTGGAGGCGGAGTGGGGGCTCACGGACCTCGAGGCGGACCTGCACTTAATCCGTGCCCTCCAGCCGGCGCTGAGTGCCGGGAAGTTGGCGATCACCGTGGCGATCCACGACGGCCGGACGATCAGTGGCGTCTGGCCCGGCCTGCACGAGAAGGCGTATGGCGTCGCGATCGATGTCGGCTCTACGACGATCGCCGGACACCTCGCAGACCTGTCCGATGGGGCCGTCCTCGCATCGAGCGGCGTGATGAACCCGCAGATCAGATTCGGGGAAGATCTGATGAGCCGCGTCTCATACGCCATGATGCATCCCGAGGGGTCGGCCGAGATGACCGTGGCTGTGCGCCAGGCGCTGAACGGGCTGCTCGCCGGGCTCGCTACGAAGGCCGGGATCACGCGCGACGACATCCTCGAGCTGGCGATGGTCGGCAATCCGATCATGCACCACCTGGTGCTTGGGATCGACCCCATTCCGCTCGGGTCAGCGCCATTCGCGCTGGCCACGGACCGAGCGGTCCGCGTGCGCGCCGTCGAGCTCGATCTGAAGACCCATCTCGGTGCCCGCGTCTACCTGCTGCCGTGCATTGCCGGGCACGTCGGCGCCGACACGGCCGGTGTGATCCTCGCTGAGACACCGCATGCCAGCGACACCGTCAGCCTGGTGGTGGACGTCGGCACGAACGCTGAGATCGTGCTCGGGAATCGCGATCGGCTGCTTGCCGCGTCGAGCCCGACCGGGCCTGCCTTCGAAGGGGCGCAGATCAGCGGCGGTCAACGTGCGGCGCCGGGCGCCATCGAGCGTGTCCGGATCGACCGCCGGACGCTCGAGCCGCGCTTCCGGGTGATCGGGTCGGACGTCTGGTCGGACGAGCCGGCGGGGCTGAGTCTCGAGGTCGGCGTGACCGGAATCTGCGGGTCGGGGATCGTCGAGGTCATCGCCGAGCTGTTCCTCGCGGGCGTCATCACGCCGGATGGCATCATCGATGGGTCGCTGATGGCGCGCACCCCGCGTGTGATCGCCGAGGGCCGGACCTACTCGTACCTGCTCCACGACGGCTCAGCTGCCGGCCGGCCGCGAATCGTGGTCACTCAGAACGACGTCCGGGCCATCCAGCTCGCCAAGGCGGCGCTGTATGCGGGCGCGCGACTGTTGATGGACCATCTCGGGGTCGACACGGTCGATGACATCAGACTCGCCGGAGCGTTCGGCAGCCAGATCGATCCGTTTCACGCCATGGTGCTGGGACTCATCCCCGACTGCGACCTCGCGAAGGTCCGCTCGGCAGGCAACGCGGCCGGGACCGGAGCGCTCATCGCCCTGCTGTCGCGCACCGCCCGGCAGGAAATCGAGGACGTGGTCCGGACGGTCGAGAAGATCGAAACCGCCGTCGAGCCACGCTTCCAGGAGCACTTCGTGGAAGCCATGGCGTTCCCCCATCGGTCGGCAACGTATACGCATCTCTCCGGAGTGGTCGACCTGCCGTCACGCACCGCGCACGGCGGTGCGGGTGGGCGCTCCGTACGGCGGCGCCGAGGGTCGGGCGTGACAGCGCTCCCCGGAAACGGCGCCTGAAACCTTGCTCTTCCGTCGCCGGCACTCGATGTCCGCTGCTGCCAGCGAGGCGCTCGCGCGCGTCCTCTCGGCGCCGACGTTCGAGCTGATCCCGCTCAAGAGCGCCATGGACCAGGCCGCGTTCCTGCCGCCCGGCGCGCGGGTCTCGGTGACCTCCTCTCCGATAAAGGGAATCGAGTCCACGGTCGCCCTGGCGGAGCAACTTCAGGCAGCCGGGTTCGTCGCAGTTCCACACCTATCGGCACGGATGGTGCGCGACAGCGCACACCTCGGTGACATCCTCGCTCGGCTCGAGGTCGCCGGAATCCGCCACGCATTCATCGTCGGCGGCGATGCGAAGGTTTCGGGTGACTTTCCCGACGGGCTATCGCTCCTGCGCGGGATGGATGAGATGGGCCATCGCCTGACGGAGATCGGCGTTCCTTGCTACCCCCAGGGCCATCCATTCATCGCCGACGATGCACTCCTAGACGCATTGCGTGCAAAGGTGGCTTACGCAAGCTACATGACCACTCAGCTTTGCTTCGACCCGGGCGCGATTGCCGCCTGGCTGGCCGCGCGGCGGTCCGAGGGCATGTCCGTGCCGGTCCATCTCGGCGTCCCGGGCGTCACCGACCCACAGCGACTGCTCGCCATCAGCGCACGGATCGGCGTCGCGGACACACACCGCTTCCTGACCAAGAACATCCGATTCGTCGCGCGTCTCGTGCGCAGCGGTGGCTTCTTTCGGCCGGATGGCCTGCT
>Ga0136618_10000468_pt1 | contig 13823 bp, 8 predicted proteins | sample AntDrymUQ3302106_2_FD_104805 | JGI IMG/M metagenome (GOLD analysis project Ga0136618, IMG submission 104805) | Polar desert sand microbial communities from Dry Valleys, Antarctica - metaG UQ330 (21.06) | ecosystem: Environmental > Terrestrial > Soil > Desert | place: Antarctica: Dry Valley... | reverse complement strand
TCGGGCGAAATATCGTTGTTGACAGCCGCGCTTTCGGCGAAGTCGCTTTTCAGGGAAATACCGTAAATCAACAACTTAACGCAACGATTACGGCTAACTTACAAGGTCAACAGCAGCAAATTGTCGCCAGCGTCAATTTCGCCGATGAGAATTTGCCGTTTCGCGCCGAAACCGTATTTAATCAATCGGAACTTGCGCCGTATATCGCTTTGGTTCGTCCGACAGAAGAAAACGCCGTTCAGATAACCGGACGGGCGACGGGCAGAGTTTTTATTGAAGGTAATTTATCAACGATTGACGCGCAGGGCAATCGCATTTTCTCGACCGATAATTTGCGCGGCGCGGCACAGTTTACCGAACTCGCGCTGCAAATCGGCGATACGCCGCTAGTGGCGACCGAACCCGTTTCCGTCCGGCTCACGGCAAGAGAAGTTATTGTTGAAAACGCCAAGTTTGCCGGCGGCGGTTCAAACGTCGTCGTCAGCGGAACAAAAGCTCTGACGGCGGACGGAATAAACAATCTCGCGATTGACGGAAATATAAATTTAAGTATTTTCAACGCGCTTTCCCGAGATACATTTTTTGCCGGAATAGCGAATGTTTCCGTCCGTCTAACCGGACGGAACGAAACGGCGCGTTTGAACGGCGTAGCAGAACTTAAAAATAGCTCTTTCGCTACATTTGTCGGCGCTGAACGAATTACGCTTGAACGCATCAACGGGCGCATTCTATTTACATCAAACCAAGCGCAAATTGATACTTTAACCGCATCGTTAGGCGGCGGCAGAATTGTTGCGGAAGGCGGCGCACTACTTGAAGGCTTAGAATTACAAAGGTTCAGATTCAGTGTAACCGGAAACAATTTCACCGCGCCTTTGCCGCCGGATTTTGTGACAACCGGCGACGCTCGCATCGAAATTACGGGCTTTCGTGAAGGCGGCGAACTCAACACGCTTATTGCCGGATCAATTCAGGCAAAACGGACGGTTTATACGAAAGATATTGATTTAGCCGATGTAATCAGCAATCGTCGTGGCGACAGTTCTTTGTCCGAAGGTTCTTCTTCCGGTTCATTTTTGGGCGTAACGCGCCTTGACATTAGCATTGAAGGGCGCGACGCGCTGGTTGTCCGCAACAATATTGCGGATTTAACCGCTTCAATTTCTCTGCGCGTGACCGGCGATGTTGATTTTCCGCAAATTTCGGGAAGAGTTACGGCAACGCGCGGAACGGTTTTATTCCGCAATGACCGTTACGAAGTGCAGCGCGGCGTTCTGGAATTTCCGCCGAATACGAGCATCGAACCGTATATTAATCTGCAAGCCGAAACCGAAATCAGAGGTTATCAAATTATCGTCAATTTAACCGGTGAATTAACCAATACCGAAAATTTAAGCGCAACCGTGCGCTCGAATCCGGCGCTGCCGCAAGCCGACGTCGTCTCGCTGATTACGACCGGAAATCTGTCAAATTCCGATACCGGCATCCCGACGTTGGCGCAATCGGGCATCAACACGGCGGCTGAACTGCTTACCGACACGCTGATTAATAACCCGGCGCGAAAGGCGACCGACCGGCTTTTCGGACTTAATGTTTTTGAAATTGACCCGATAATTTCCGGTCAACGGCTTGGCGCGTCGGCGCGTCTGACGGTCGGCAGACAGATTAACAAAAATTTGCTGGTTACTTATTCGACGAATCTTTCGCAAGATCAGAATCAAATTTTGGCGCTCGAATATCGCGTTTCCAACCGCCTTTCGTTTGTCGCGCAGTATGAGCAACGCTCGTTGAGCAATGTCACGCAGAGAAATAATAATTTTAGTTTTGAAGTTCGTTTGAGAAAAAGATTTTAAGAAGCCGTTGAAAACTCAAAGATAGTAAATAATAAGCCGTAATTCTAAATTCTAAACCTTAAATTTAATGGCAATAAAAACCGCGTTTTTGTTGAATAATAATTTAGAATTTATAGTTTACAATTAGCGTCCTTTAATTTATTGCATTCGAGTTTGGACACAGCCCAGAAAATTAGAGAAAGAAATTTGAAGAGAATGAACAAGTCGGGCAGAGTTAAAGAAATTAGAAGAAAAACTTTCGGTTATCTGAATAAAGTTGCGGTTTTCTCAAAAAAAATCTCTGTGGCTCTGTGTTTCTGCGGTTTGTTTTTTGTTTTCGATGCTTTCGCGCAAAGCAAATACGAAGACCGCCGCATCGGAAACATCACCATTACCTTTGAAGGAACAGACCGAAGTTCGTCAACAGCCGCCGAATTTGAAGTCCTCGCCAGAGAGAAACTCGGCGATACGTATTCGACTGTAAAAGTGCGCGACGCGCTGCAAAAACTTTACGAAACCAAAGATATTGTTTCCGCTAAAGTAGAAGCGATTGAAGTCGGAGAAACGGCGGTGGATTTGCGTTTTGTCGTCAAACGCAAAACGCGAGCCGATAAAGTAACGATACAAATCGGCAATATAATCGGCGATAAAATAACCGAAGGCGAATTGCTTCTGCGCGTGAATCTGCTTAATCCGGGAGCCGCCGTCACCGAACAAACTCTGCAAAACAATGCCGACTTGATTTTGGAATACCTGCGCGAACGCGGCTTTTACAACGCCGAAGTTACTTTCTCGCAGCAGCCGCAGAGAGTTGACACATCGGTTGCGGTAATTTTTAACGTCGCACCGAACGCACAGGCAAAAGTCGGGAGTTTTAATATCAACATCGAAGGCTTCGACGCGGTAAAGCTAAAAAATGATTTAAAGTTAAAACCCGGCGAATTATATACGCGCGAACGTCTGAATGAAGATGTCGAAAAAATCAGAGAAGCTCTCCGCAAACAAGACTTTCTTGCTCCGCAGCTCGATGAAGCGCGTCCGGTTTTCGAAGCGGAAAAAAATGCGATAAATATTAGCATTAACGGAAAAGTCGGTCCGAAGGTTAATATTTCGGTCGAAACCGAACGCGAAAAAATCGGCAACAAAACGCAAACCAGACTTTTGACCGTCAAACGCGAAGGCACGCTTGATTTTGCCGCCATTATCGAAGGCGAACGACGGCTTGAAAATTATTATCAGGAGCAGGGCTATTTCTTCGCCGAGGTCACGCCGGTTTGCTCGGTCACGCCGGAATTTACGGAAGAAGAAGCGAGCGTTACCAATAACAATACCGAATCTTTATGCTCGGCTTTGGGCGGCGCGGAATTGGCAAATCGCACGGTTGCCATTAAATATAATGTTAATCTCAACCGCCAATTCAAGCTGGTTGATATTCGGCTTGAAGGAACGGACGAATTAACCGTCGAAGATATTCAAACCGTTCTCGAATCACAGGAAGCCAACGCGCTCGGTTTTATTCCGCTTTTCGGTTACGGGCGCGGTTACACGAGCGCCGAACTGCTCGAAGAAGACCGGCTGACGATTCTTTCGCTGATGCGCGAACTCGGCTTCCGCCGCGCTCAGGTTTCGACCAGACAAGGCATTTCGCCGAACGGTGAAGATTTAATTATTACGTTCGTTGTTGATGAAGGCATTCCGACGCGCATCGCCGATGTTGATATTGAAGGCAATACGGAAATTTCCGACGCTACACTAAAAACCGAACTGCCGAATTTAATCGGCAAAAACTTTTCCCGGGCGCGGGCGCGAAACGGCACGAAAAGTCTCTCGCAATTTTACTCGAAAGAAGGTTTTTACGATGCCCGAGTAACTTACTCGCTCATCGAATTGCCGAAAGTCCCGAATGCATCTGAAGAGACGGTTAAAATTGTCTATAAAGTCACAGTCGAAGGAAAAAAGGTTTTTATCAAGCGCGTTTTAATCAACGGCAACGAGATAACCAAACCGGAAGCGATTCTCAAAACGATTAACCTTCGTCCCGATACCGTTCTCCGCGCCACCGATATTTTCCGCAGCGAGCAGAATCTTTACGCGACGAGCGCCTTCCGGCGCGTCGAAATTAAAGTCGAACCGGCAGGCACGCGATCTGACGGCAATCGTCTGATAGACGTTATCGTTGACGTTGAAGAAGAGAAGCCGCGCCTTATAACCTACGGCGGCGGTTTTTCGACCGACGGCGGACCGTTCGGATTTTTCGATATTCGGCACTTTAATTTGTTCGGCAAATTACAGCAGGGCGGTGCGCGCGTCCGCGTCGGCAGGTTGCAGCAGCTTGCCCAGATTGATTTTATTAATCCGCGCTTTTTAAGCGACGGCAGAACCGAAGACGGTTATATACGATATTCGCCTTTGACCTTCAGCGCTCAATACCAGCGCGATTCGACCGTTACCAGATTTTTCCGTTCGACCTTCGATAAAGGGACTTTCGGCATCGTTCAGCGCGTTGATGAGAACGGCAAACCGATTGATGAATTCGGCGCGGAAACCGGCGACCCGACTATCAATCGTTTTACTTTATCGGCGGAAACCAGCCGCACAATCAGCCAGAAAAGCCGCAGTATTTTATTTTTACGCTATCGTTATCAGGACGTTCGGCTGTTTAAGATCGAAAGTCTTTTAATTAAGGATTTGCTGCTTCCCGACGCGAAGATTCGCACTTCCGGTTTCGGCGCGACCTTTGTCCGCGACACGCGCCAAGACTGTTCGATAAAATATACGCTGCTCGATATTATCGCCAAAGGCGAAGCGGGCGAACCGTGTCGTTATAACGCCACCGACCCGACGCGCGGCGATTATTTGACGACGGAATACAATGTTTCGGTTCCCGCGCTCGGCGCCAGCATCGGCTTTCATAAATTTCAAGCCTCATACAATTACTACCGCACGTTTTCTTTCTTGAAAAATACGACTTTTGCCGGACGCGCAATCCTCGGACTGGCAAATGTATTTTCCAAACGCCAGAGATTTTCTTCGACGCAGTTTCCCGATTTGGAAGGCATCTTGCCGATTAGCGAACGATTTTTCGCCGGCGGTTCGACGACGCTTCGCGGATTTGAATTTGAATCGGCGGGTCCGCGCGTGGTCGTCGTGCCGCAGGGAATCTTCCGAAACAGTAAAGGCGACCCCGTATTTTTGTCTCCGTTTACGATTCCATTCGGCGGAAACGCGCTGGCAATCGTCAATCTGGAAGCGCGAGTCCCGCTAACGAAAAATATCCGCGTCGTGCCGTTTTATGACGGCGGCAACGTATTTCGCCGCGTCGGTGATATTTTCAATCCGCCGGACGTTCCGCCGAATGATGTTTTCCGGCAAAATCTGCGGGCGCTCTGGAGTCATACGGTCGGACTCGGGCTTCGTCTTAAAACTCCGATTGGCGGCGAATTCGGCGTTGATTACGGTTATCTGCTCAATCCGCCGCGCTTTCTAATTCCGCAAGTCAACGCGCCGAATGCTATTTTCCAGGTGCGACAAAGCCAGATTCACTTTAGATTTGCACAAGCGTTTTAGAAGTCTTGAGTCTGAAGTCTGAAGTCTTAAGCAAGGTCAAAATCGAACTTAACTTTCGAGATTTGCTTTTTTCTTATTTTAGACTCAAGACTTCAGACTTCAGACTCAAGACTTTTAGTTAATTGCCGATGAAATGATGTGACTTTCGTCGAGTTCGACGATAAATCCTTCATCGGGAGTCTGCGCCTCTGAATGATTCTCAATCTTTTTATATTTTGCGGCGGGAGGCGGAATTATTCGGGTCTCGATAATGGTCGGATTAATCGTTGGATTAACCGGATTTTGAACCGAAGAAAAATTGTTTTTTTCCAAATCCTTTGCCCGCCTTTGTTTTCGAATGCCCTTCACGACATACATCGCTTTATCGGCGGCAATGACTACCTGGTCGAAACTTTCGCCGCTGCGCGGATAGCTCGCCGCTCCCAAACTTACGCCGACACAGGCAAATTGGTCTTCGCCGACGGGCAATTTAAATCCGATCACCGCCTTTTCAATTCGGTCGCACAATTCGCGCACGGCTATTTCATCCGTTTCAGGAACAATCGCAACAAACTCGTCGCCGGCGTAACGAGCCAGAAAATCATAGTCACGAAGTTCTTCGTTCATTACTGCGGCAACTCCCTTCAGCATCGCATCGCCGACTTTATGCCCGAATGTATCGTTGACCGCCTTAAACCCGTCGAGGTCGAGCATTAAAACCTGAAAACTGCTTCCCGAACGGCTTGCCCGCGCCACTTCCTTCTCAAATTGCATCTGCAAACTTCGCGCGTTCGGCAAACCGGTCATCGGGTCGGTTAAAGCTCTTGTCTCGGTTTCGGTGTGTTGAATTGATTTGGTGATAGCATCCGCCGCAATCCGCGTCACCGTTTCTAAAAGCCGCAAATGTTCTTCCTGATAACCTAATAGCTCGCACGAATAAAGCGATACCGCGCCGATTAATTTTTCCTCCGTAATCAACGGCAGCGAAGCCATTGCGCTGTATTCCTCGACAAAATTAAACTGCGAAGCCGGAAAATCGAGTTTCGGATTGATATTTTGCACCGCCTGCCGTTTTTCGAGAACGTATCCGGTCGCGCCGTCGCCGACTTTTATGCGTTTATTTTTCAGAACCGTATGATTTTTGCCTTCGGCGTAAACCACCTTCGCAAACTCGTTCGTTTCATCCAGAAGATAAATCGTGCAGGTGTCAAAAGGAACAAAATCAGCGATTTTTCCGGCAAATAGTTCGAGCGTTTCCTGTAAATTCAGCGACGAGCTAAATTCTCTCGCCAATTCATAAAGCGTAAACACTTCGCGGTTGGCGCGTTTAATTTGGTCGACATAATTGTTTTCGCCCCGGATTTGAGAGATAAGTTGATTTTCCGGTTTATCATCCGCGCCGAAAGCGTAAGCAAATCCTTGTTCTTCGATTTCCGTTTCAAACCGGCGTAAATTTCTGAGAAATACGTCCACTATTTGCGGGTCAAACTGCTTCCCGGAACCGTTAAGCAAAATTCGTCGGGCTTCATCGCGCGAAATTGCCGCCCGATACGGACGCGATCCGCGCAAAGTATCGTAAGTGTCGGCAATCGCCAGAATTCGCGCCGTCAGCGGAATTTCAGCGCCCTGCAAACCTTCGGGATAACCTGTCCCATCCCACGTTTCGTGATGATATTTGACGGTCGGAACAACCGGACAGGCGAAACCGACTTTTTCGAGAATCGCCGCGCCGACTGAAGCGTGAACCTTTGTTTTTTCGGTTTCGGCGGGAGTTAATCGTCCCGGTTTATTCAAAATATGGTCGGGAACGGCGAGTTTGCCGATGTCGTGAAGCAATGCGCCGGTTCGCAAAGCATCTATTTCACTTTCCGACAAATTTAAAGTTTTACCGATGCCGGTAGCGTAAATCTGCACGCGGCGAACGTGACCGATTCCCACCTGGTCGCGCGCGTCAATGGCGGTAGCAAGCACTTCAACCGTCGCCAGATGAATGCGGCTGGCTTCGGAAATTTCTCTGGTTTTTTGCGCCAAACGGCGATTATGAAATTGGTGAGCGAGATGTCCGGTAACTACTACCGGAAGCAAAACCAACCCGAAGGCGATACCGAAATAGACGAATACATAATGCAGTAACACGGTCGCAGCAGTTAGCAAAAGATAGCCGATTGCCTTCCAACCGACATTTTCCCTCAAAATCTCGGAAATCGAATAATTGCCTTGAAAACTAACAAAAATCGAATAAATAAGACTATTAACGAGATAATGCGTCAGAGCCATCAAACAAATTGCGGTAATAAATTGAACTGTTCCGACCTGACTGTCACCAATCGCGTTTTGTAAAAATCCGGCTTTGTTTTGTAAAAATAAGTAAAACACACTGGCGGCGGCAAGCGTCGCTCCGATATTGGAAAAAACCTCGAAAAGTTTGTGATTGATGTTTCTTCCTTTGGTATCAAATTGCGCCAGCATTCCGCTCGCCGAAAGTAAAATACCGCCGGGTGCGCCGAGCCAGATAATGCCCCAGAAAATCATCAACTCTTTGACGGAAAATTTTGTCTGCGTTCCCGGGATATTTACCGTATGCTGATTTATTATAAACGATAAAAAAAGCGAAACTCCCAAAACGATAAATTGCGAAATAGAGTATGAATACACTCCGAGCGCAGTAAATCCAAGTGCGAAAAGGCTCACGGCAAGCATTGCGAACCATAAGATTTTCATTTGCCGGTTGTATTCGGAGAGGTTCAATTTTTTCATTTCTTTTTTCAAAAAATTTTACTTTGATAAATAATTGTTAAACTGGGGAGTAATAAGAGTTAAATATAAATAAAATGGTGAGTATTTTTTGATTGATTACATCTTTAATAATTTGACCGATATCCAAATCATTGAAACGGCGACATCTACTAAAACAAACTTTGTGCCACAGTTTTGCCGCCTGAAATGTGTTTTTTTATTGATAATTAAGCGTCTGCAAAAATCTACGGTTTATCATTCATTCAAAATGACGATTCAAAATGACAGGATATAAGTCAAAATGAAGCAGTAATTTTCAAGGCAACAATAAGGCATATTGCAGGTTTCAAATAAACGTCGGATTTTTGTAGTAAAAGGTAAAAGCGGAATGAAGTTTTTCCGAATCTGTGATGAATTTCGTTAATCTTGCATCTTAGGATAAATCCTAACTATTAATTCTAAGGCACTTTGCCGGTAAAATCAATATATTTTTATCTTAGTTCTGCGGTAAAAATTTCATTATTCCGGTGTGATTGCCGGATGTTTGCTGAAAAGTATATTTTAGTTTCGTTTTTTCTTATAATTTTGTTGGATTGATAATCCGTTTTTCATTGTTCGACTTATTAAATTTGTGAAATTGTGAAAATATGAAAATTCTTCTTTCGCTTTGTCCGGCAATATTTTTGGCGTTGGTAATTTGGTGTGCCGCGCCGACTGTCGCCGCTCAAAATTCCGACGATATAATTCGCGTTGACACCGAACTGGCAGCGTTTGAAGTAACGGTCACGGATAAAACCGGAAAACCCGTTCGCGGACTGAAAGCCGAAGATTTTCGGGTGATTGAAGACGGAGAGGAACGCAAAATAGATTTTTTCGAGCCGCTCAAAAAGCAGAATGCGACGCGCCCGCTCTCCATCGTTTTTGCGTTGGACGTTTCGGGCAGTATGACGGCGCAGGAACTCGAACGGCTTCGCGCCGCGCTGCAAATCTTTGTGCAGAATTTAGCCGATTATCAATCATATTTCGCCGTAATGACGTTCGGAATGGAAGTCAAAACTTTGCAGTCTTTTACCAATCGCCCCGAAAAACTCGAAAAAACTTTCGACAAACTGTTGAAGGATGAAGAAGAAGGACTTTCGACCCACGCTTACGACGCGGTAGACGATGCGATTCGGCTGCTGCGAAAAAAATCGCCGCCGAGCATTAAAAATCAACTGCCGAAACGCGCCGTTATTTTGATTACCGACGGTTTTCCGGTCGGCGATACGGTGACGCCGCGCACGGTTATCGAACGCGCCAACGATGCGGAAACGAGCGTTTATTCGGTAATTTTGCCGTCGTTTTCGCGGCTTCAAGGCAATAAAAAACCGTTGATGACTCCGCTCGAAGCCAGCGGTTTGACGGAAAAAACGGGCGGCATAAATTTTTATGCCGCCCGCAATAATTACGAACCGCTTTTTAAGGCTTTAGCCGAGGAAATAACCGCTTCCTACGTTCTCGCTTTTTATCCGAACAATAAGAATCAACTTGACGGAAAATTTCACGCGGTTAAAATTGAAACCTTCCGCGATTATACGATTAAACAAAATCGCGCAGGCTACAAAATAAAAAGCGAAAATGAGAAGTAAGAGGTGAGAAATAAAATTATTCTCATTTCTTACTTTTCTCCTTTAAAATCTTTCGTCTTCATCATCCAAATTGTCGTCTGAATCATCGCTTTCATGAAGGTCTACTTCGAGCGGATCAAGCCCGACGACCTCCAACTCCGAGCCGCATTCTTCACAAGTAACGACATCGCCTTGTTCGGATTCGGCGTCTACATAAACATCTTCACTACATTCGGGGCAGATGGTTGTCGGCATTTTTCTATTTTCTCCAAATAATTTACAAATTTTATGACGTTTCACTTAAAATCAAAGTGAAAAATACGTATGCTGGCAATTTAACTTTTCAAAAACATTTTAGGCAGTAGTTAGTCTGCCGCACTTTTTCTTAAAAGTTTATTGGTAAAATTTTTAATTAGCAATTTTCAAAATGCAATTTCCTTTTAAATTATCGCAAAACAAAGACTTTGACGTAATCGGGTTCGGCACGAATGCGGTTGATTATCTGATTCAAGTGCCGGAATATCCGGCTTTCAATTCAAAAATCGAACTCGATGATTACGTGCAGATGGCGGGCGGCGAAATCGCTTCGACAATGGTTGGACTGCGGCGTTTGGAGATGAAAACCGCCTATATCGGACGTTTCGGCGCGGACGCGGCGGGCGATTTCGGTTTGCAGACTTTGATTGATGAAGGCGTAAATGTCGAATACGCCGAGCAAATCACGGGCGCGCAAACGCAAATCGCTTTTATTATAATTGATGGGCGCAGCGGCGAACGAACGGTTATCTGGAAACGCGATAAAAATTTATCTTACGCGCCCGAAGATGTGCCGGTTGAAATCATCAAACGAACAAAAATCTTTCACGCGACGCCGCACGACGCGCTCGCGTGCGCCCGATTAGCAAAGGAAGCGAAAGCGACCGGCGCAATCGTTTCGATTGATATTGACAACATTTTCGACGGTCTTTTGGAAATGATTCCACTCGTCGATATTTTTATTTCGTCCGCCGAATTTCCTGAAAAACTGCTTGGAATCAGCGACCGAAAAGACGCTCTGCGCGAAATAAACCGGCGTTTCGGCTGTCCGATTGTCGGAATGACTCTGGGCGAAAACGGCTCGCTCATTTTATGCGAAAATGAATTCATCGAAACCGAAGGTTTTGAAGTGCCGAATGGCTGCAAAGACACGACCGGCGCGGGCGACGCTTTTCGCGTCGGTTTTCTATTCGGATTATTAAAAGGCGAAACAGTAGAAACTTCAGCGAAAATGGCAAATGCCGGCGCGGCGCTGAAATGCCGCGCCGTCGGAGCGCGAACGGCTTTGCCAAATTTGAATGAACTGTCTGAACTATTACAGAAATGAGAATCAAACCTTAAAATATGTCATCCGTATTTATTTTATTTAATTCCGGCTTAACTATCGTCAGATTTTCGTTGAAAAAAGCAATAACTTTTGCCCAGGCGTCTTTCGCCGCCTCACGGTCGTAAACTTCCGGGCGCGTGTCATTAAAAAAAGCGTGGTCGGCTTCGTATTTGACCGATTCGACCGGCAAAATATTTGCTTTGGCAATTCTCTCCAACTCGCCGACCTTTTCCGTGTTAATCCATTGGTCTTTCGTCGCAGAAATAAAAAGAACCGGACATTTTAACCCCTGCAAAGTAAATTCATCGGGAACATCGCCGTAAAACGGCGCGGACGCGCCTAAGCCCTCGAGTTTGCAAGCCGATTGCAGCGCGTAAGTTCCGCCCATACAAAATCCGGTAATGCCGAATTTTGCGATTCCGTATTTTTCCTGCGCCGTTGTAATCGCATTTTTTATCGTGTCCAAACCGTCTTCGAGTTCGAGACTCTCCATCATTTTTGAGGCTTCTTCGGAACTCTCGGCAATTCTGCCGCGATACAAATCGGGCGCGATTGCGATAAAACCTTCGCCGGCGTAGCGATTCGCAATATCTTTTATGTGGTCGTTTAAGCCCCAATATTCCTGAATAATGAGAACGGCTTTGGTTTCGTCGTTCATTTCATCAGGCATTGCGACGTGGGCGGTTGTCGCGCCTTTGGCGGTATCAAAATTTAATGTTTCTGTTTTCATAAATGCGTGTAATCCTCCGGGAAATTTGTTTTTATTGATTATAAACAAATTTTTGCCAGCCGCATAAATTTACGTTTTATTTTCTTTTAACTTCAATAATCGCCGAATTTTTTCGCTCGCTCGTGGCGATGATCGATTTCCCGTCAAGGCTGTAAGAAACCGCTTCGCCTTGCTGTCGTTCGCCCAATTGAATGACGACCGGCTTTTGCTTCCAAATTTCATCGAATTTTTTTGCATTTTCGGGCAGGATAATTTCGTAAGCGTTGAAATAATCGCAGATAACGACGCGCTTGCCGTCAGCCGTAATGTCGCCGCCGGTCAGAAAGCCATTCGGAATTGCCGGGACGCTAAAATCGGCGATTTTTTCGAGCGTGTTTGTTTGATCCGGCGCGTAATCCGCCTTCAGGCGATAAACGCCCGCCGCGCCGCTGAGTCTTTTCGTCAAAACGTAAATATCTCCGGTTTGCGGGTGAACGATTAAAGTTTCGGCGTCGTGCCGCATATCCGGGTAATTTATTTTAATCGCTTCAGCGGTTTCGGTATTTTCAGGATTGGTTTTATTAGTGGATTCGCTCATTTCGGAAATTTGCGGCTCTTTAACCAGATAAATTATTAATTCTCCGCGGTCGCGCCCATTATTTCCGATGTCGCCGAGATAGAGAAAACATTCGCCCTTCGCATTTTGAAAAGTTCCGATGCCTTCCCAATCTTTGTTTTTTGAGCCGGAAACTCGCCACGCGCCGAGATGCTCGCCCTTGATATTGAAGGCATAGATAAGGTTTTGATTGCCCGAATCGTTATGCGTCCAAAAAGCGTTTTGGTTGCAGCGCGATGCGACGACGCCGCTGCTTTCGGCTATCTCGCCGGACTCGAATTTACCGACTGTCTGCGGCGCGGCGTAATCAATCGAAACAATTTTGTTTGAATTGACCGCGTTTCCTTTTTCGCTTGACGAAACCGGCGAGCAAGCGGAAAAAATCAGGGAAACGAGCAGGACTGATATGACAAACGCGGAAAATTTAGTTATAGTTTTTTGCGGCATACTTCACCGAAGATTATAACGTAATTGCGCTGATTTGCGTTCAAAACTTTTTCAGGATTTTATCGTAGATAAATAAGTAGATAAATTAAAGGTTGCACCGGATGATTGTCGGAACTGAATGGTTAATCGAAGCATTTGACTGCGAAGCGGAAATTTTGCGCGAAACTGTTGCGCTGCAAAATGTTTTCTCGCGGGTTATTGCCGATTTAAATTTGAAAATTGTCGGCGAACCGCTCTGGCACAAATTCGGCGGCGAAGGCGGCGTAACCGGCTTGACGATGCTGACCGAATCGCATCTCGCCTGTCACACTTATCCCGAACACCAAACCGCGACTTTTAATCTTTACTGCTGCCGGACTCGTCCCGAATGGAATTGGGAAACGAACTTAACGAAAATGCTCGGCGCAAAAAATGTTTCCGTGAAAAAAATAAACCGCGGCGATAAGTTTCGGTTTTCAAATCCAAAATCCAAAATCCAAAATCCAAAATCAAAAGTCGTCGGAGGTGAAATTTGAGCGTTTTGCAGGCAAATTGCCCGTCGTGCGCCGCGCCGATTGAATTTCAGAACGGTTCGACCATCGTTTTGGTTTGCCCGTTTTGCCGTTCGGCGGTGGCGCGAAACGACCGCGCTTTGGAGGATTTGGGCAAAGTCGCGGATATTGCCGATTCGCAGTCGCCGCTAAAACTCGGTTTGAAAGGCTCGTTTCAAAGTCATCGCTTTGAACTGACCGGACGCGCCCAATTAAAACACGAACTTGGCGGATTTTGGGACGAATGGTATGCGACATTTTCCAACGGCTGGGTCGGCTGGCTCGCCGAAGCGCAGGGCAAATTTTATTTGACGTTTTATCAGCCTCTGCCGAACGGCACGAGTTTGCCGCCGTTTGAATCATTGCAGCCCGGACAAGTTATCGAGCAAATTCCGAATAAAACGCCTTTGATAGTAACGGAAAAAGGGACGGCGACT
>Ga0136618_10000467_pt1 | contig 13836 bp, 11 predicted proteins | sample AntDrymUQ3302106_2_FD_104805 | JGI IMG/M metagenome (GOLD analysis project Ga0136618, IMG submission 104805) | Polar desert sand microbial communities from Dry Valleys, Antarctica - metaG UQ330 (21.06) | ecosystem: Environmental > Terrestrial > Soil > Desert | place: Antarctica: Dry Valley... | reverse complement strand
GAGAGCATGGCGACCCGTCGGCGACGGCTGCCCTGGTCGAGGCTCGCGTAGCTGATCATCACGTGACCGAGGACCTGGCCACCCAGCTCGGCGACCAGGGACAGCTCGGGGATGTAGTCGATCGATGCCCGGATCGCCTCGACGAGGCGGGCTTCGGCCCGGGAGGCGAAGGCAGCGGCGACGACCTCTACGACGGCGGCGGCGTCTTCCGGTGCCTCCGGGCGGATCGTCGGCATCTTCACATCTTGTCGAGGAGCTGTTGCTTCTTCTGATCGAACTCGACCTGGGTGAGGAGGCCCTGCTGGCGGAGCTGGTCGAGCTGGGTGATCTGCTCGGGGATGGAGTCGCCGGAGGCGGGGCGGGCGCCGATGCGGTCGAACTTGCGGTTCTCGTTGGCTTCCATCTGCTTGTAGATCTCGTTCTGGACCGCCGAGGGCTTGCGCACGTTGGAGAACGCCTGACGCCCCATCTCGCCGGCCGACTCGATCACGAGATCACCGGAGCCGAGCATCCGCTCGAGGATCTGTTGGCTGAAGAAGACCGTGTTGACCCGCTCGAGCGGGATCTCGACGCCGTGCTTGGAGAGCACACCGTGGCGGTAGATGAGGCGGTCGGTGGTGACCACGAAGTGGGTGGTCACCCAGGTGGCGTAGGTGACGCCGACCCACGCCAGGCTGGCGAGCACGAGCACACCGGCCACGGCCAGCGACGCGCCCTTCCAGTCGTTGACCAGCATGAAGATCCCCATCGCCAGCGAGACGACGAGCGCCGCCCCCGACTTGAGGAAGTACTCCCAGTGGGGGTGGAGGTCGAGGACGATGTCCTCGCCCTCGTTCAGCAGCTTTCTCGAGAACGGCACGTCCGGGAGCGTACCGCTCAGGCCCAGCCCAGCTCGTGGAGCCGGTGGTCATCGATGCCGAAGTGGTGGGCGACCTCGTGGATCACCGTCACCCGCACCTGCTCCACCACCTCGGCCTCGTCCGCGCACATGGCGAGGAGCGGTCGGCGGAAGATCGTGATGCGGTCGGGCATGACCATCCCTCCATAGCCTGCGTCCCGCTCCGTCAACGGCACGCCCTCGTAGAGACCGAGCAGCGACGACCCCACGAAGCCCTCCCGCACGACCACGGCCACGTTGTCCACCAGCTTCCACAGGTCGTCGGGGATCTCGTCGAGAGCATCGGCCACCAGCTCCTCGAAGCGATCCACCGGTACGTCCACCGGCCTCAGCGTAGGGTCGACAGACGATGGATCCCGAGGCGCTCCTCGAGGGGCTCGATGATGCCCAGCGCGCGGCGGTGACCTCGGTCGCCATGCCGCTGGTCGTCCTCGCCCCGGCCGGGTCCGGCAAGACTCGGGTGCTCACGCGCCGAATCGCCCACCGGGTGGCCACCGGCGAGGCCGATCCCCGCCATGTGCTCGCCCTCACCTTCACCCGCAAGGCGGCCCGTGAGCTCGACGACCGCCTCCGCAAGCTGGGTCTGCGGCGCGACGCCACCACCGGCACCTTCCACGGCGTGGCGTGGGGCGCCCTGCGCACCCGGTGGGCCGACCAGGGACGGACCGCTCTGACGCTGCTCGACCGCAAGGGTCGGCTGCTCACCGACATCGCGCCCACCACCCCCGGTCGGGACAAGCGGACCGTGGCCGCCGACCTGGCCACCGAGATCGAGTGGGCCAAGGCCCGGATGGTGACCCCGGATGCCTACGTGGAGGCGGTGAGCCGGGCCGTTCGCAAGCCCGCCCTCAGGGCGGAGGTGGTGGCCGAGGCCTACGCCGCCTACGAGACCCGCAAGCGCCGGGGCGGCTTGGTCGACTTCGATGACCTGCTGGCGCTGTGCGCCCGGGCGCTGGAGGACGACGCCGCCTTCGCGACCGCCCAGCGCTGGCGCTTCCGCCACCTGTTCGTGGACGAGCTGCAGGACGTGAACCCGCTGCAGTTCCGACTCCTCGAGGCCTGGCGGGGCGATCGCTACGACGTCACCGCGGTCGGTGACCCGCAGCAGGCGATCTACGGCTGGAACGGCGCCGACGCCGGCTTCCTGCTGGACATCCACCGATGGTGGCCGCCCGCCGAGGTCATCGAGCTCGAGCGCAGCTACCGCTCCACCCCGGAGATCCTCGACGACGCCGCCTCGGTGCTGCGCGGCGCCCGCCAGCCGGCGCGGGTGGTGCATGCCACCCGACCGGCCGGCGCACTGACCCACCTGCAGGGCCACGCGGACGACCGAGCCGAGGCGCTCGCCATCGCTCGGGCCGTCCGGTTGGCCCGGGCCCCGGGGCGGCGTTGGTCCGAACAAGCCGTGCTCGTGCGCACCCACGCTCAGACCCACTTGCTGGCCGAGGCCCTGCGAGGGGCGGGCATCCCGCACCGGGTGCGCGGCGGTGCCGCCTTCCTCGACCGCGTCGACGTGCGCCGGGCGCTGCGCAACCTCCGCCAGGTCGCCGTGCCGCTGGGCACGGCGCTGGCCGACCTGGAGCTCGAGCTCGAACAGCGCTCGGCCGCCGACGAGGACCAGGTCGACCTGCGATCGGACGACCTGGATGCCCAAGCCGTCGTGCTCGACCGCCAAGCCGACGAACGAACCGCCGTTGGTGCGCTCCTGCGCATGGGTCGGGACTACCTCCGGCTCGACCCGGTGGGCCGGGCGGACAGCTTCAGCTCCTGGCTCACCGCCACGGTGCAGTCGGAGGGAGACGCCGGCACCGGGGGCGATGCAGTGGACGTGGCCACCTTCCACGCGGCCAAGGGGCTCGAGTGGGTGACCGTGCACCTGGCCGGCGCCGAGGATGGCCTCGTACCCATCTCCCACGCCAGGACGACGGCGGCCAAGGCCGAGGAGGCGCGCCTCCTGTACGTCGCCATGACCCGTGCCCAACGCGAGCTGCGCATCACCTGGGCCGAGCGGCGTACCTTCGGCGGCAAGGTCGTCGACCGTCGGCGCTCGCCGCTGCTCGATCCACTCGTGCAACGCGCCACGATGCCCGCACCGGCGGAGCCGGGGCCTGACAAGCCGCCCGTCGACAGCTGGACCGACGAGGTGGCGGGCCAGAGATCCATCCTGCATGCCGCTCGGGTCGTGGCCGCCCCCGAGCTGCACTCCCTGCGGCAGTGGCGTGACGTCGCCGCGCGCGCCGCGCGCATCGATCCCGAGGCGGTGCTGCCCGACCACGTGCTGAGGCGGGTGGTGGCGGCAAGCCCGCTCGACCTCGACGAGCTGGGCGCGGTGCGGGGCGTCGGAACCATCCTGGCCGGTCGGTTCGGGGAAGCCATGCTGAGCGCGCTGGCCCGGCCCGCTGACCACGCGGGAGACCGATGAAGTTCAGCATCGAGCAGCGGTTCGCCGCCGACGTTGACGCAGTCGCTCGCGCCTACGCCGACCCGGGGCTCTACGCCGCCCTCGTCGGCCTCCCCAAGCTGACGCAGCCGGAGGTGGTGAGGCACCACGTCGATGGGGGCACCGTCGTGCTCCAGGTCCGCTACCGCTTCGGCGGTGAGCTGTCGCCCGCCGCCAAGGCGGTGATCGACCCCGCCCGCCTCACCTGGGTGGAGCGCTCCATCCACGACCTGGCCCTCGGCACGGCGACGTTCGAGATGGTGCCCGACCACTACGGCGATCGCTTCCGCTGCCGCGGGTCCTACCGCTTCGAGGCGGTCGCCGACGGCTGCCGTCGCCACGGTGAGGGCGAGGTGCGGGTGAAGGCCCTCCTCGTCGGTGGCGCGGTGGAGGGCGCCATCGTCTCAGGCCTGAGGGAGCACCTCGTCGACGAGGTGCCGGTCGTCGAGGCCTTCGTCGCCGCGCGCTAGGTGCTCGGCGGGGTGTCGGCTCGGCGCTCGTCGCGCTCAGCCTTCATCTGGGCGAAGCGGCCGAGGTCCATCGAGATGAACAGACCCTCGGCCTCCGCACAGAGGATGTCACCGGCCCAGAGCTCGCCTCGGGTGAAGATCTTGCGACCGTCCACCCGCTCGAGCTCCCCCACGAAGCGCAGCTCGGTCTGCAGCGGCGTCGGCTTGCGATAGTGCACCGTGAGGCGACCCGTCATGCCCGGGCTGCCCGAGAGCGACTGGGTGGACCCGAGGACCTCGTCGAAGGCGGCCGCGATGTACCCACCGTGCACGCAGCCAGGGGGCCCCTCGTAGGCGGCCCCGAAGGTGGCGGTGCCGAGGATGCGACCGTCCTCCAGCCACAGCTCGATGGGCGGCGCCAACGGGTTGGCACGCCCCAGCATCGGGCTGTGGTCGAAGAAGGCGAACGGTTCACCGGCGTTGGCCGACTCGGCATAGCCCTCGTACATCGACTTGTTGGTGTGGGCGCCGAACCGCGCCGCAGCCGCCTCCACCTCAGCCGCGGCGGCGTCGATCACCTCGACCGGTGCGCTCGTCTGCACCATCCGGTGCAGCACTTCCCGGATGGCGTCGGCGACGCGGAACAGCGAGACGCGCCGCGGCGTGGGCTCCAGGTCGCGCAGCTCCTTCATGGCCGCCGCCCAACCAGACTCCCCGGGTGTGGTCGCGCTCGAGGGATGCCCGTCGTCGGTCATGCCACGTCGTCCAGGTCGACGACCAGCGGCGCATGGTCAGAGGGCTGCTTGCCCTTGCGGGCGTTGCGGTCGATGAGCGTCCAGCGCACCTGCTCCGCCAGGGGCGCCGACCCGAGCACGAGGTCGATGCGCATGCCGATCCCCTTGTGGAAGTTGCCGGCCCGGTAGTCCCACCAGGAGAAGAGGCGGTCGGCATCCGGGTAGTGGTCGCGGAACACGTCGGTGAGCCCCCAGTCGAGCAAGCGCTGCAGGGCGGCACGCTCCGGCACGCTGACGTGGGTCACGTCGACCAGGGCGGCGGCGTCCCACACGTCTGGATCCGCCGGGGCGATGTTGAGGTCGCCGCACAGGGCGACGGGGCTGGTCGGGTCGGCGGCCGCGTCGAGGTGGCCGACCAGCCGCTCGAGCCACCGGAGCTTGTACTGGTAGTGCTCGTGGTCGAGGGCCCGCCCGTTGGGCACGTAGGCGCTCAGCACCCTCATGCCGCCGCAGGTGGCCGTGATCAACCGCGCCTCGGGATCGGCCTGCCCGCCGTCGCCGAAGCCCGCCACGACGTCATCGAGGCCGACCCGGCTGAGGATGGCTACGCCGTTCCAGCGGCCCTCCCCGTGGTGAGCGCTCTCGTAGCCGAGCGCGGAGAAGGCCATGGCCGGGAAGGCCGTGTCCGCCAGCTTGGTCTCCTGCAGGCACACCACATCGGGCTGGCACTCCGCCAACCATGCCTCGATCCGCTCGAGGCGGACCTTCAGTGAGTTGACGTTCCAGGTGACCAGGCGCACGGCCTCGGACGATACCGCCCGCGCGCGTCCCACCCGACCGGGGGGGCGTGGTCCGATCGCATCGGACCCTCCCCCCTCGGTACAGGTGGCAACCCGGCGCCCACAGGGGGCCGGTTCAGCGCTTCTTGGTGGCCTTGCGCGCCGGAGCGCGCTTGGCCGCTGCCTTCTTCTTGGCCGGAGCCTTCTTCTTGGCCGGAGCCTTCTTCTTGGCCGGCGCCTTCTTGGCCGCGGTCTTCTTGGCCGCGGTCTTCTTGGCGGGCGCCTTTCGGGCTACGGCCTTCTTCTTGGCCGGAGCCTTCTTGGCGACTGCCTTCTTCTTGGCCGGGGCCTTCTTCTTGGCCGGGGCCTTCTTCTTCTTGGCTGCTGCCACCTGTTCCTCCTCTGTCGGTTGTACGGAATCGCTTGCCGCCCCCGAGGGAGCGACACCTGGCATGGTCAGGTCGACGCCGCGCCGGGGCGTGTCGAACGCGTTGACCACGAACGTGTAGGTAGTTCCGAAGCTCAAGACCTCTCGCGCACTGCGCGGGGCGGGCTCGCCCAGGCTCTTGAGCGGGAGGTAGCAGCGCGCACCGTCCACCAGGACGTAGGCGCCGTGCGATGCGAATCGCTCCACCTCACCGCGGACTGAGGAGCCGACGGGGTGGGCGGAGACGAACTCGATGAACGGGAGCGCGTCGTTGTAGGGCTCGACACCGCCGCCGGTGGCGCCGGAGCCGCGCCGCCGCCGACCGGAGCCGTCGTCGTCGGGAGCCACCGTCACCATGGCGACCCTCTTGGCCGGTGCCGCCTCGGCGCTCACGCCACGACCGCGCCCGCGGCCGGCGCTGCGCCCGCTCGACGCAGCCGTCGCGCTCGTGCGCGGGCTGGCCGCGTCCTTCGTTGTCGGCTTGGCGGCAACGGGAGCGGCGACCAGCTTCTTGGCCGCCTTCTTGGCATCGCTCACTGAGCGCCGGCTCAGCGGACCGCGCACCGGCGAGCGTTCCATGAACACCCAGCCGACGTGGGGGACTGGCTTTCCGCCGACCAGCCGACCCTGGTCGAACAACCAGCCGTACTGTCCGTGGAACTCCTGGAAGGAGTCGTTGGAGAGCACGACCGCATCGGCGCGGTCGGCGATCTGCAGCAGGAACGCATCGCCGCGCCCGATCACACCGGCTGGTGGGGAGATGACCTCCCCGGCATCGATGGCCCCCTCGAAGGTGGTGCGCTCGGTCTCGTCGATGCGGTTCGGGAAGCTGGCGTCCACCACGACGGTGACCGTGACTGGCTTGAACTCCTCCAGGTACGCGCGCACCGCCTCATCGAGCTGTTGCAAGCTCGGCAAGGTGCGGCCCTCCGTGGCGAGGTTCGATCCGTCGACGACGACGTGCTGGACGGTCATCCGGGTTGCAAGTCAATCAGAGCAGGACGCAGCACCGGGGGATGCCGTGCGCCCGACTCAGCCGACCGAGAAGGTCTCGATCATCGCACTGGCCAGATCGGCTGCGCCCGAACCGGTGCTGACGGTGACGATGTAGGTGGTGCCATCGACTGGGAGGTAGTACTGCACGCCTTCGGCCGGCACTGACGAACCGTCCGGCAGGGCGACCGCCAGGGTGTACTCGATGCGCAGCGCCTCTCCGGACGCCAGCTCCACGATCCCGCTGTCGATCACCTCGCCGCCCAGCGACGAGAGCTGCTGCGTGGCCGGCTCCTCGATCTCGTCGAGCGGTGCCTCGCCGGGGATCTCGACGACGTTGACGTTGTCAGCGAACTCCGGGTCGCTGAAGTCGAACGCGACCAGGACGGCGCCGTTCTCGAACAGCCCCAGGCCCTGCTCCACCAGACCCTCGGGCGCGTCGGGGAAGGCGTTGGAGAAGTCCTCGCCCCCTAGCTCCAGGTCTTCGGCGGCGATCAGCTCCCAGCCCTCTGGCGCGGCGATGGACACGCCGTCACCCTCGAGCACCTCGAAGCCGTCGGGGACCTCGTCGGAGCCGTCGACGGTCGTGTCGGACCCGCCGTCGTCGGTGGTCGTGTCGGTGGCTTCGGTCGTGTCGGACCCGTCCTCGAGCGTCGTGGTGGTCGTCGTCACCTCGTCGTCGTCGTCATCGCCGCCCAGCAGGACGATGGCGCCCACGAGGAGCACAAGCGCCGCCACCACCGCGCCGATGATCAGGGGCGCCTTGCTCCCGGAGGACCCGGACGACGGCGGTGGCCCGGGCGGGGGGGCGGTGGATGACCACTCGGAGACCGGAGGGACCGCAGACGCCGGCTCGGGCGGATACCACTTTCCGTCGGAGGCCATCCACCAGTCGGGCCCCTGCTGCGCGTCGCTCATGTCGGGTTCCCCATCGGCCCACCTTACGATGCCGCCGTGACGATCCGTGCCGCCTTCTTCGACTTCGGAGGTGTGATCCTCTCCAGCCCGTTCGACGCCTTCAACGGCTTCGAGGCGCGCCACGCGCTCCCGCCCGACTTCATCCGGACCATCAACGCGACCGACCCGGACACGAACGCCTGGGCCCGCTTCGAGCGCAGCGAGGTGGCCTTCGAGGAGTTCTGCGACCTGTTCGAGGCTGAGTGCCGAGAGCAGGGCTACGAGGTGGCCGCCCGTGACCTCATGCCGCTGCTGGCGGGCGAGGTCCGTCCTGCGATGGTCGAGGCGGTGCGACGTTGTGGCGTGCACCTGGTGACCGCCTGCCTCACGAACAACTGGGTGAGCTTCGGGGACTACCCGGCTGACGGGCGGGCCGACGGTCGCGACGGCGTGCTGTCATTGTTCGACCACATCGTCGAGTCGAGCAAGATCGGTGTCCGCAAGCCCGATCCTCGCTTCTACGAGCTGGCCTGCCAGACCTGCGGGGTCGAACCGAGCGAGGCGGTGTTCCTCGACGACCTCGGCGTGAACCTGAAGCCGGCTGCGGCCATGGGGATGACGACCATCAAGGTGATCGACCCGTCTCAGGCCCTCAGCGAGCTCGAGCAGGTCGTCGGGTTCGGGCTCCGCTAGAGCTCGAGATCGAGGGCGGCGGCAAGGAGCTGGGCCTGCTCCTGGGCGTGGACGGCGTGGGACCCGGTGGCCGGGCTGCCCGACTCGTAGCGGGACACCCGGTGGATCGAGTGCGTGTCGTCGAAGCGTTCGTAGAGCCGGCCCTTGACGAAGTTCCAGGCCCCCATGTTCTCCGGCTCCTCCTGCAACCAGACGAGATCCTTGGCGTTGGGGTAGCCGGCGACGATCTCGTCGAGCTGGTCGAAGGGCCACGGGTAGAGCTGATCGACCCGCACCACCGCCACCGGCGCTCCGGCCTCGTCCCGGGCGGCGATGGCGTCGTGGCCGACCTTGCCCGTGACCAGGACGATCCGCCAGACGGCCCCGCGATCGGGGACCCCGGCGTCATCGATGGTCTCGAGGAAGTGTCCGTTCAGGAGGTGGTCGACCGACGAGCGCATCGTCTTGGCCCGCAGGAGTGACTTCGGGGTGAAGATGACCAGCGGCTTGCGGATGCTGCGACGCACCTGACGGCGCAGGAGGTGGAAGATCTGAGCCGATTGGGTGCAGCTGGCCACCTGGATGTTGTCTTCCGCGCACAGCGTGAGGAAGCGCTCGACCCGAGCCGAGGAGTGCTCAGGCCCCTGGCCCTCATAACCGTGGGGCAGGTAGAGCACGAGGCCAGCCGTCTGGTTCCACTTGTCCTCGGCCGACACCACGAACTGGTCGACGATGGTCGAGGCACCGTTCCAGAAGTCGCCGAACTGCGCCTCCCAGACCACCAGCGACTCCTTGGCCACCACCGCGTAGCCGTACTCGAAGCCGAGGGCGGCGTACTCCGACAGCAGCGAGTCGTAGATCCAGAACTTGCCCTGCTCAGGGCCGACGTGGGCGAGCGGCGCGTGCTCGGCGCCGTTCGTGTGGTCGACCAGCACGGAGTGACGGTGGCTGAAGGTGCCGCGCCGCGTGTCCTGGCCGGCGATGCGCAGGTCGGTGCCCTCCAAGAGGAGCGATCCGTAGGCCATGGCCTCGGCCAGGGCCCAGTCCACCTCGCCGTCGGCCCACATCTTGTCCCGGGCCTCGAACTGCTTGAGGAGCTTCGGGTGCACCTGGAACGTGTCCGGGACGCTCGACAGGGCGGCGTAGATCTGGTCGAGGACGTCACGGGCCACCCCCGTCTCCACGTGGGGCAGCACGCCAACGGGCGGCGGCGGCGCCTTGGCGATCACCTCGGTGGTGGGCGCCGTCTGCCGGGTCTCGTCGAGGGCGGTCTGCAGGCGCTTCTGGAAGTCGTCGAGGGCCCCTTCGGCCTCCTCGAGCGACAGCTGGCCGCGCTTCACGAGCGACTCGGTGAAGAGCTTGCGGACGGAGCGGCGTTCGTTGATCTTGGCGTACATCATCGGCTGCGTGTAGCTCGGATCGTCCCCCTCATTGTGTCCGTGGCGGCGGTAGCAGACCATGTCGATGACGGCGTCCTTGCCGAAGCGCTGCCGGTAGGCGAAGGCCAGGCGAGCCACCCGCACGCACGCCTCAGGGTCATCGCCGTTCACGTGGAAGATGGGGGCCTGGATGATCTTGGCCACATCGGTGGAGTAGAAGCCGGAGCGGGCGGCCTCGGGCGTGGTGGTGAAGCCGATCTGGTTGTTGACCACCACGTGGATCGTCCCGCCCACCCGGTAGCCCTTGATGTCGCTCATGTTGAGCGTCTCGGCCACCACGCCCTGCCCGGCGAAGGCGGCGTCGCCGTGCATGAGGATGGGCAGCACCGAGAACGCCTCGGGTTCGTTGATGGCGTCCTGGCGGGCCCGCACCATCCCGATGACGACAGGGTCGACGGCTTCGAGGTGGCTCGGGTTGGCGGCCAGCTCGACGGTGATGTCCTTGCCAGAGCGGGCCACGAACTTGCCCACCTGGCCGAGGTGGTACTTCACGTCGCCCGAGCCCTGCATCGACTCGGGGTCGACCTGGCCCTCGAACTCCCTGAAGAGCTGGTCGTAGCTCTTGCCGACGATGTTGGTGAGCACGTTCAGCCGGCCCCGGTGGGGCATGCCGACCACGCTGCCGTCGAGGTCGGCGTCGGCGGCCGCCTCGAGGATGGCGTCGAGGATCGGGATGGCCGACTCGGCGCCCTCGAGGCCGAAGCGCTTCTGGCCGACGTACTTGGTGGCCAGGAACTTCTCGAAGGCCTCGGCTGCGTTGAGGCGCTCGAGGATGTAGCGCTGGTCGTCGAGGTCGAGCTCAGGTGACACGCCCTCGAGCTGCTCCTGGATCCAGTGCTGCTCGTCGGGGTCCTGGATGTGCATGTACTCGATGCCGATGGTGCGGCAGTAGGCGTCGCGCAGCACGTGGAGGACATCGCCGAGCGGCAGCTTCTCCCGCCCGGCCAGACCACCGGTGAGGAACTCGCGGTCGAGGTCCCAGATGGTGAGCCCGTAGGTGGCGGGGTCGAGCTCGACGGGCATGTCCGGCTCCTTCCACCGGAGGGGGTCGAGGTCGGCGATCAGGTGGCCCCGCACGCGGTGGACCCGGATGAGGTTGGCCACCGCCATCTGCTTCTCGAGCATGGCCTGCTCACGGTCGATGGGGTTGACGTCCCGGCGCCACTGCACCGCCTCGTAGGGCACCTCGAGGGCTCGGAAGACCTCGTCGTAGAACCCATCGGCGCCGAGCAGCAGCTCCTCGACCCGCTTCAGGAAGAGGCCCGACTCGGCGCCCTGGATGATCCGGTGGTCGTAGGTGGAGCTGATGGTGATGACCTTCGACACGCCGAGGTCGGCCAGGGTGACCGGGTCGGCCGCCTTCCACTCCGTGGGGTAGTCGAGCGCACCGACTCCGACGATGAGACCTTGGCCCGGCATCAGGCGCGGCACCGACTGCTGGGTGCCGATGGTTCCGGGGTTGGTGAGGCTGACGGTGGTGCCGGCGAAGTCGTCTGGGCTCAGCTTGTTGGAGCGGACCTTGTGGATCAGCTCCTCGTAGGCGCCCCAGAAGCCACGGAAGTCATGGGTGTCGGCGTCCCGCACGACAGGCACCAGCAGCGTGCGGCTGCCGTCGCTCTTCTCCATATCCACTGCGATGCCGAGGCTGACGTGGTCGTGCCGGACCACCCGGGGCTTGCCGTCCTCACCCTCGACATAGGAGGAGTTCATCACCGGCACCGTGTCGTGGATGGCCCGCACCACCGCGAAGCCGATGAGGTGGGTGAAGGACACCTTGCCGCCCCGGGTGCGCCCGAGGTAGCCGTTGATGACGCGCCGGTTGACCTCCAGGAGCTTGGCGGGGACGCTCCGGAAGCTGGTGGCGGTGGGGACCCCGAGGCTGGCCTCCATGTTCGTGACGATCCGGGCGGCCGCCCCCCGGATCGGCTGCCCCGGCTCGTCGACGGCCTTCACCTTCGGCTTCGGCTTCGGCTCGGGGGCGGGCTTCGCCTCGGGCGGGACCGCCGGCGCTCCGAGGGTCTGCGGGGCGGCGTCACGCTTGTAGTCCTCGAAGAAGTCACGCCAGCTCTCGCTCACCGACCCAGGGTCGGCCAGGTACTGCTCGTGCATCTCGTCGACCAGCCAGGCGTTGGGGCCCAGCGCGTTGGGCGATTGGTCGTCCTGCGGGGAGATGTCGTCAGCCACGGCGTCGAGCGTACCGGCGCCGGCATCCCCCCTCCGGCCCTGCGGCGGGGATAGACCGATCACGAACCACCCACGGGAGAGGGAGAGCTGCCATGGACACATCGGCTGCATCCAAGGGCGACGAGGGCCTGTCGCTCCACCGCCTTCGCACCTTCATCGGGCATCAGGTGGCGGTCGACACCGACACCGGGCACGTGGAGGGCACCTTGCTCTCCTGCACCGCCCGCTCGGCATGGATCGTCAGCGATGACGTCGACCACGTCGTCGCCCTACCGCACCTCCGGGTGGTGCACGACCTGACGTGACCCGCCGGTAGCGTCGTCGCTCATGTCGAACGCCGCTCAGTTCATCTTCACCATGCGGAAGGTGAGCCGCTTCCACCCGCCGGACAAGGAGGTCCTCAAGGACATCAGCCTGTCCTTCTACCCCGGCGCCAAGATCGGCGTGATCGGCCCGAACGGCTCCGGCAAGTCCTCCCTCCTGCGGATCATGGCCGGCATCGACGACGGCTTCACCGGCGAGGCCCGCCTCTCCCCCGGCTTCACGGTCGGCCTCTTGGAGCAGGAGCCGACCCTCGACGAGAGCAAAGACGTCCGGGGCAACGTGATGGACGGGGTGGCCGAGGTGGCCGGGCTCCTGGAGCGCTACGACGCGGTGCTGGCCAAGTACGCCGACCCCGATGCTGACTACGACAAGATCGGCTCGGAGCAAGCCGAGCTGGAAGCCAGGATCCAGGCGGCCGGCGCCGACGACCTCGACCGCCAGATCGAGATCGCCATGGACGCCTTGCGCCTGCCCCCCGGCGACGCCGAGATCACGCCGCTCTCGGGCGGCGAGAAGCGCCGGGTGGCGCTCTGCCGACTGCTGCTGTCCAAACCCGACCTGCTGTTGCTCGACGAGCCCACCAACCACCTCGACGCCGAGTCGGTGGCCTGGCTGGAGCGGGCGCTGCGCGACTACCACGGCACCGTCGTGGCCATCACCCACGACCGGTACTTCCTCGACAACGTGGCCCGCTGGATCCTGGAGCTCGAGCGGGGCAAGGGACAACCCTTCGAGGGCAACTACTCGAGCTGGCTGGAGCAGAAGCAAGCCCGGATGGACTCGGAGGAGAAGAGCGACTCCACCCGTCGCCGCACCCTCGAGCGCGAGCTCGAGTGGGTGCGCATGGCCCCCAAGGCGCGTCAAGCCAAGGGCAAGGCCCGCCTGCAGGCCTACGACAAGCTGCGGGCCGAGGCCGAGGAGGCCGAACGGGGCGCCGACAAGCTTCAGATCCAGCTGCCGGCCGGACGCCGCCTGGGGGGTGTCGTCATCGAGGCCGACGACCTCGACAAGGGCTATGGCGACCGCCTGCTCATCGACGACCTCACCTTCAAGCTCCCCCCCGCCGGCATCGTCGGCGTCATCGGCCCGAACGGCGCCGGCAAGACCACCCTGTTCCGGATGATCACCGAACAAGAGCAGCCCGACGGTGGGTCCATCCGAGTCGGTGACACCGTCGACCTCGCCTACGTCGACCAGAGCCGCGACAGCCTCGATCCAGACGCCACCGTCTACGAGGAGATCACCGGCGACGTCGAGTTCATGAAGATCGGCAACCGCGAGGTGAACGGTCGGGCCTACGTGAGCAACTTCAACTTCAAGGGCTCCGACCAGCAGAAGAAGGTGGGGCTGCTCTCCGGCGGCGAGCGGAACCGGGTGCTGCTGGCCAAGATGCTCAAGATGGGCGCCAACGTGCTCCTGCTCGACGAGCCCACCAACGACCTCGACGTCGACACCCTGCGCTCCCTGGAGGATGCCCTCGAGGCCTTCGCCGGCTGCGCGGTGGTCATCAGCCACGACCGGTGGTTCCTGGACCGCATCGCCACCCACATCCTCGCCTTCGAGGGCGACAGCCAGGTGCGGTGGTTCGAAGGCAACTTCT
>Ga0136618_10000466_pt1 | contig 13855 bp, 15 predicted proteins | sample AntDrymUQ3302106_2_FD_104805 | JGI IMG/M metagenome (GOLD analysis project Ga0136618, IMG submission 104805) | Polar desert sand microbial communities from Dry Valleys, Antarctica - metaG UQ330 (21.06) | ecosystem: Environmental > Terrestrial > Soil > Desert | place: Antarctica: Dry Valley... | reverse complement strand
GTCGGGCTCCTCGGCCGCACTGCACCAGGGCCTGGGGGCGGTCACCAACGGTGGTCGCGTCTCGCTGCTGGGCACGCACACCGTGCCCGCTACGATCGACCTGTCCCAGGAAGTGATCTTCAAGGGCATCCGCATCTATGGCATCACCGGCCGCCGCCTCTTCGAGACCTGGTACCGGACCACGGCATTGCTCGAGGAGGGCCTGGACGTCTCCCCGATCATCACTCACCGCCTCCCTCTCGCCGAATATGCCAGGGCCTTCGACCTCGTCGCCTCTGGCCACGCCGGCAAGATCGTGTTGCTCCCCGAGGAGGGATAGCCAATGAACGCGGCCACGGCGCCAACCACACGCACGGATCCGCTCGCCTACCTGGAGTCGGAGCTCGACGAGCTTCGCGCCAAGAACCTCTACCGACCGCTCCGCGTCATCAGCGGCGCGCAGGAGCCCCATACGACCGTTGACGGGCGGCCGGTGATCAGCCTGTCGTCGAACAACTACCTGGGGCTGGCCACCCATCCGCGCCTGGTCGAGGCGGCACTGGCGGCGGTGCGCGACCTGGGCGTCGGCTCGGGCGCCGTTCGAACCATCGCCGGCACCATGGACCTGCATCAGGAACTCGAGCGGCGCCTGGCCGAGTTCAAGCACACCGAGGCCGTGCTCACGTTCCAGAGCGGCTTTGCCGCCAACAGCGGCGTGATCCCGACGATCACCACCGAGCACGACCTGATCGTCAGCGATGAGCTCAACCATGCCTCGATCATCGATGGCGTCCGACTGTCGAAGGCCTCAAGGGCCGTCTTCCCGCACCGCGACGTCGATGGCCTGGAAAAGGTGCTGCGCGAGGCGCGCGCCGCCGGTGGACCCAAGGGTGTGTATCGGGCGATCCTGGTCATCACCGATGGGGTCTTCTCGATGGATGGCGACATCGCGCCGCTACCCGGCATCTGCGAGGTGGCGGAGCGGTACGAGGCGGCGGTCATGGTCGACGACGCCCATGCATCGGGAGTCCTCGGCCGCAACGGTCGCGGCACCATCGATCACTTCGACATGCACGGACGAGTCGACATCCAGGTCGGCACCCTGTCCAAGGCAGTCGGCGTGCTCGGCGGCTACGTTGCCGGCGGGCAACACCTGCGCGATTTCCTGATCCAGCGCTCGCGGCCGTTCCTCTTCTCGACATCGCACCCGCCGGCTGTCGCCGTGGCGTGCCTGGCTGCGATCGATGTCCTCGAGCAGGAGCCGGAGCGGATAGACCGACTGTGGGACAACACCCGCTTCTTCAAGCAGGGCCTGTCCGAGCTGGGCTTCGACACGGGCGTCTCCGAGACCCCGATCACGCCCGTCATCGTCGGCGAATCGTCTGTCGCCGCGCAAATGAGCGAGCGCATGTTCGAGCTCGGCATCTTCGCCCAGGCGGTCGTCTTCCCGACCGTTGCCCTCGACAAGGCTCGCATCCGCACAATCGTCAGCAGCGAGCACTCGCGCGACGATCTGCAGGCCTGCCTCGACGCGTTCGCCACCGTGGGCCGCGAGCTGCGCCTGATCTAGTGCCACAGCGCTGGATCTGCCTGGACGTCGGCGAGACGCTCATCGACGAGACGCGCATCTGGGCAACGTGGGCTGATGAGCTGGGCGTCCCGAGGCTGACCTTCATGGCCGCGTTTGGCGCCGCGGTCGCACGCGGCGGTGAGCATCGCGATGTCTTCTCTTTCGTCCGACGCCCGGACTGGCGAGAGCAAATGCCCCGCGTCCTGGAGCGAATCGGGCCCTTTCGACCGGAGGATCTTTATCCGGACGCGCTGCCCGCCGTGGCCACCTTTCGCGAGCGCGGGTACCGCGTGGCCATCATCGCCAACCAGCCGGTCCAGCGAACGGCCGATCTGCTCGCGCTGGGGTTCGAGGCGGACGTCATCTCGATGAGCGACGAGATGGGGGTCCACAAGCCAGATCCGGCGTTCTTTGGCGCCGCGCTCGCGCTGATGGACAACCCGACGCCTGCCAGCGTCGCCTACGTCGGCGACCGGGCTGACAACGACGTGAAGCCGTCGGCGGCTGCCGGAATGCGCGCCGTGTGGCTGCGCAGGGGTCCGTGGGGCGTCATCTCAACGGATGCACCTGAGGCTGTCCTCGTCGTCGACTCCCTCGTGGAGCTGGTCGAGCGCATCGACGAGGCCTGGCCTGCGGCCGAAGCGGCGGCGCCCGCATCGTGAAGCTGACCGTCGTCGGCTGCGCCCCGGCGTTCACGAGCCAGCCCGGCCAATCATCCTCGTGCTATCTGGTCGAGCACGGCAGGACATCCATCCTTCTCGATCTGGGCCAGGGCTCATTCTCCGAGCTGTGGCAGCATCAATCGCCGGCCAGGGTCGCGGCGATCGTGATCAGTCACATGCACGCGGATCATAACGTCGACCTCGTCCCGCTCCGCCATTGGGTCCGCTACAGGAATCGCGGCTATGGACCAGCTTTGTTCGGGCCAAGCGAGCTTCGCGCGCGATTAGGCGCCTACCAGGCGGACCCCGACTTCCTCTCGGATCTGGCCGGTGAATCCCTGCAGCCACGGTCGATGCTGATCGGCGATCTGCGCGTGGAGGCGAGCCGCGTCACGCACATCCCGGACAGCTTCGCCTTTCGTGTCACACCCGCCGACGGCAAAGGTCCAGGCCTCGTCTACTCGGGAGACTGTGGCGTGGCGGACGACCTGCTGCCCCTGGTCCGTCCGTCAGACACCTTCCTGTGTGAAGCCGGATTCGGGCTCACCCGGGAAGCACCGGGCATCCACCTGACGGCGGCCGAGGCTGGGACCGTCGCAAAACAGGGCGCAGCGGCACGTCTGATCCTGACCCACATCCACGATGGCACCGATCGGGCGGCAGTCCTCGAGGCGGCAACCGAGGTTTTTGGGGCAACAAGCGAATTGGCCGAACCCGGGATGACCGTCGACATCCGCTAGGCTCGCGCCGATGGCCACGATCCGCGATCTCATAGAGCAGCGACTGCGCACGGCGCTTGATTCGGCCCAGCGCGACGGCGGGTTGCCACAGCTTGAGACGGGGACCAGCGAACCCAGGATCGAGGTCGCCCGCCCGCAGCAGGCTGAGCACGGTGACTTCTCGACGAATCTCGCGCTGCAACTGGCCGGCCCCCTGAAGCGGCCGCCGCGACAGATCGCCGACGCTTTGATCGCGGCGTTGGATGCGGGGCCGGACGACGAGCTGCTGTCACGTGCCGAAGCTGCCGGCCCGGGCTTCGTCAACGTGTGGCTCACGCCAGCGCACGTCGAGCGGTCCGTCGATGGCATCCGCGCCAACGCGGCGACGTACGGCGCCGCTCGGGTCGAAGAGGCCCACAAGATCAACGTGGAGTTCGTCTCCGCCAACCCGACAGGCCCGCTGACCGTTGGCAATGCCCGCGGTGCCTTCGTCGGCGACCTGCTCTGCCGCGTGCTGGAAGCAGTCGGCCACGAAGTCACGCGGGAGTACTACTTCAACGATTCCGGCGCGCAGGTCGAGAAGCTCGGGCTGTCCATCCGGGCCATCCGCCAGAACGACTCCGTTCCCGAGGACGGCTACCACGGCGAGTACGTCCGAGACCTCGCTGGCGAAGTCCCCGACGAGGTCCTGAAACAGGTGGAGGCCACTCCCGTACGAACTGGTTGGATCTTTGGGGAGTGGGCGTCGGAGCGCATCCGCGCTGGGATCGAGGCCAGCCTCGAACGACTGGGGGTCCATTTCGACGTCTGGAAGAGTGAAAGCTCGCTCCACGACGAGGGTTGGGTGACGCGCGGCATCGAGCAGCTCAAGGCGTCAGGCCTGATGTACGAGCAGGACGGCGCGCTGTGGTTCAAGTCGACTGTCTTTGGCGACGACAAGGATCGCGTCGTCATCCGCTCCAATGGCGAGCCCACCTACTTCGCTTCGGATATCGGCTACGTCGTCGAGAAGTTCAGCCGCGGCTTCCATGAGCTCATTTACATCTGGGGCGCAGATCACCATGGCACGATCGCCCGACTCAAGAATGCCGCCGAAGCGCTTGGCTTCAACCGCGACGCGATCATGGTCCTGCTCATTGCCTGGGTGCGTTTCGTGCGCGACGGCGAGGAGATGTCGATGTCCAAACGCGCCGGCGAGTTCGTCAGCCTCGACGAGCTGCTCGAAGAAGTCGGCGTCGACGCAGCCCGATGGTCGTTCGCCTCACGCGCTCCTTCCACCGGGATCGACTTCGACATCGAGCTGGCGCGCAAGCAGTCGGCCGAGAATCCCGTCTACTACGTCCAATACGCCCACGCTCGCATCGCATCGATGCTGCGCAAGGCGGCCGACGAAGGGATCCCAGTCGCCGATTCGCTCCAAGGGAGTCTCGCTGGCGACGATGTCGCGCTCGGCCTTGCGAAGGAGCTGCTTCGCCTGCCGGACATCGTGCTCGATGCGGCCGCCGAGCGCCAGACACAGGCGATCACGACCTTCGCGACCGAACTGGCCACCAGGTTCCACTCGTTCTACCGGGACCGCCACGTGGTCGACAGCAACGACCCTCAGACGTCGGCCGTTCGCCTCGCGTTGGTTGACGCGACGCGCATCACGCTCGCGCGCTCGCTGGGCCTGTTAGGGATCTCCGCCCCCGAATCGATGTAGCGGCTGTTTAAGGCAGCAGGTTCCAGATGTTCGCCCTGGAGGCGATCAGCACACGTACACCGGTCTGGCCGCCATCTACTCTTGCCGGTCCGTCGAAGGTCGGGATCAGTTCCGTTACTCGCGCCGCGAATTCTTGCTGATCGGTCTCGGTATCCCAAGCCGTATGCCAGTCGATGATCCATGCGCCGTCCGGCCCCTCGTACATGTTCAAGCGATCACCGCCCCAGCCGTCAACGGCGCCGGCGTGCGGCCACTCCACCGGCAGCCCGGGGAACGTTTCCGGAGGCGTCTCGTCGCCTGCGGCGAAGACCTGCATGAGCAGTTCGCCCATCGTTTGCTGATACGCGAGCGACCAGACGTCGTTGCCCTGGTTGAGGGTCGATGACTGATCCGGCAGCTCGATTTCGATTGGCGCTTCGTCGGCCAGGTATTTCTCGGGATGCAGCACCTGCTCCGTGGACGCCGGGATGGCGTCCTTCAGCGTCGCGTTGACGGCGTCGAAGCCGCCGAGCCCGTTGATCTCCTGGATGAACGAGAAACCCTCCACATACGGGTACTCGAGCTGGCGCCGAAGGACGGGCGGCATGTTGGCAAGGGCCGGATCATCGAGCTGTCCGAGTGATTCGATGAGGACCTGGAATGCCTCCTCGGCCGAAAGGTTGTCGATCGACCATTGCTGCATGGTCAGCGTCGCGTCGCCCTCGATGGCGCCGAGCTGGCCCAGCGCCGCATCTCCCTGTGACAGGTCCTTGATCCGCGTGCCCTCGAGGTCGAAGTGCTGGTCCTGGAGGGCGTGGGTGTACTCGTGGGCGACGATGATCTTGTCGGCCGGCCCGAACGGGCGATCACCCTGGATGATGTAGAAGCGCTTGGTATCGGGCCGGTAGAACGCCGCGACCTGGCCGCCGTAGAGGTCGACCAGGAGCTGCAGCAGGTCAACATCGTCGGGCATCAGGTTGAGCCGTTTCAGCAGCCGTTCCTCGACCCGCAAAGTCTCCTCGGGCACCTCCGCGAACTGGAGCTCGATCAGGTCATCGCGGAACTGCTCGCGGGTGATGAACTCGTAGGGCACGTCCGCCAACGGCTCCAGTTGGCGGATGGCCGGCACCTGGGCAATCACCGCGTCGATCTGTGCGGCCAGCGCAGGGTCGATGCTCGGGCCAGGGGAGGCTGGAAGGGAGGGGCTGCGCGTCGATCCGGGAAGCGAGTCTGTGGGGGTCGGCTGGGCCGTCGGCTTTGGCGTTGGCGTCCCGGGGTTTGCGCTCGGATTGCCTGGCGCAGGCGGTGCGCCAGATGACGCCGGACTGGTGGATGGCAGCGAGATCGTTACGCATCCGGCACAGACCAGGATGGCGCCCAGGACCAATGCGACAAGACGCGTGACTGGACTTCGATCGATCGCGCGCGTCATGGCTGAATTGTGGCAGCAGATCGATCGGCATCGAAATTGGCTTTGATTGCCGTTTCTTCACCGACTCCCGGCTAGGGCCTTCACGCACCGGACCTAGTCTTTCGAACAGTGGATCGAGAAGCATCGCTTCCCGTTCCCTCTCCCTCCCTCGGAACGAGGGGCGCCAATTGGGCAGGCGCCCCTCGTTTCTTTTATGCCCCGTCCTCCGCTGCGACAATCTGGTCATGGAGATCAGTTCGTTTGGAGAGACCTGCCTTCGAATGCGCGGGCGCGAGGGCATCGTCGTTTCGGATGCCTACCCGCGGATAGTCGGACCGACAGGGCGCGGTCTCACCGCTGACGTTCTCACCCTGAGCCACCCTGACGGTCAGCCGACCCTGGGCCTCGATGCGCCGGCGATGACCAAGCGAATCGACAAGGTCACCAGCCGTGCCTCAAGCAAGACCGGCGCGACCATCCCGACCAGCCTGGAGTCTGCCTTTCTTCTCGACTCGCCAGGGGAATATGACGTCCACGAAATCCTCGTCACGGGCGTGCGCACCTTCCGCGACGAGAAGCAGGGTGCCGAGCGCGGCTTCAACACCTGCTTCGTCTTCGAGCTCGACGGGGTGCACGTGATCCACCTGGGTGATGTTGGTCACCTGTTGACTGAGGAGGAGCTCGGTGAGATCGGCACGGTCGAGGTCGTGTGCGTGCCCGTTGGCGGGTCGCTGCAAGCGGCGAAGGCGGCGGAGCTGGTCGCCCAGCTGGATGCCAAGCTCGTCGTACCGATGCCCCTTGACGCGGACGGCGCGGGCAAGGCAGAGCTGGATCGGTTCCTGCACGAGATGAGCGTCCAGAGTGGGGAGGCGGTGCCGAAGCTTGCCGTCACGCACTCGTCGCTGCCGACGGAAACGACGGTCGTGCTCCTGGAACCCCGCGGCCGCAGCTGAGCCACCGCCGAGCCGCAGGCGACCGTGCGGCGCCTAGGCGGGCGGCTCCACGGAGTACGCCACGCGACCGCGTTTGACGACCGCCTGGACGAGGTTCGCGCCCAACCAGTAGGGCAGCAGGGCGTGCGAGTCGGGCTCCCAGATCACAAGGTCCGCGTGCTTGCCCACCTCGAGCGAGCCGTGACTCTCGGCAATGCCAAGGGCGGCCGCAGCGTTGATCGTCGCGCCGGCGAGCGCCTCGCCCGCGGTCATCTTCAAGCGGTGCACGGCGAAGGCGATTGCCAGGTGCGCGTTGGGCGCCGGGGCCGTGCCCGGGTTGAAGTCCGTGCCGATCGCAACGGGCACACCCGCTTCGATGAGCCGGCGCGCGGGGGCATCGCGCTCATCTGCGAGGTAGAAGCTGGTGACCGGCAGGAGTGTCGCCACAACAGGATTTGAGCCACTTGCGGCCGCGGCCAGCGCCGCGATGCCAGCGTCGGAGACCGCGCCGAGGTGATCGGCCGACAGGGCGCCCATCTCGGCAGCCAGTGCGGCAGCGCCGGAATCGTGGATCTGGTCCGCGTGGAGCCGCACCGCGAGGCCCTGCTCCAGCGCCGCCGCCAGGATCCGTCGCGCCTGGGCCACCTCGAACACACCGAGCTCGCAGAACACGTCGCACGACTTGGCGATGCCCTGCTCGACGACGCGCGGCAGCTGCTCGTTGATCACCGACGCGAGGTACGCCTCGACGCCCTCCGGTTGGTCCCGGAATTCCATAGGGACGGCATGGGCGCCAAGGAAGGTCGGCACGATCTCCAGCGGCCCTTCCCGGCCGAGCTGCGCGCACAGTGCCAGCAGCCGCAGCTCGCTGTCGGCGTCCAGCCCATAGCCGGACTTCGCCTCGACCGTGGTAACGCCGTGGCTGAGCATCTCGCGCAGCCAGCGCCGGCCGTGCTCGAGCAACGAGTCGTCGGTGGCTGCGCGGGTCATGCGCACGGTCTGAAGGATCCCACCGCCGGCGGCGAGGATGTCGAGGTAGGTGTGACCGCGTTGGCGCATCTCCACCTCGGCGTGGCGCGTGCCCGCGAAGAGGAGGTGCGTGTGTGGATCGATGAGGCCCGGCGTAACCGTCCCTCGCCCTGCGTCGAGTCGCGCGACTGATCCGGGCGGGACGCCCATCTCTGCCAGCTTGGACTCGACATCACTGAGCCGGCCAACGGCGACGATCCGGCCCTCGTATGCGGCCAGGGTTGGGCCGTCGGCGAGATCCGTGCTGCCATCGGCGGCCGTGATCAGGCCCAGATGACCCTGGCTGGAACCGCGACGAAGCCCGCCCTCGAGCGTGGCGATCTCCGACGCGCTGTGAACTAGCAGGCCCGGCCGATCAGCAGTCATCGGCTCGGTGCCTGCGCGGCGGCCAGCCGAAGCTCGAGGGCCATTGATGGGTCAAAGTCGCGGATCCTCAACCAGTGCGCTGACTCGGTGATGCGGTCCTCGACCGGAGCCGACTGATTGACGCGGATGTGATCTGCGACCTCGACCAGCGCCGCCAGCGGACAAAGGCCGATGAGCTCCGATTCACGTGGCTGAACCCCTTGTGCGGCGGCTGCCTCGGCCACTGTCTCCCAGACCTGCCAGATCGGCGTGACCGTGTGGTCGAGCAGGTTCATCGACACCTGGGCACAGCCAAGGTCGTCGAGGTACAGGCCGAGCGCCTGGACGCGCGGCAGGCCGCCGGAACTCTCGCGGACCAGCTTTGCGATCCGCCGGGCGGCCTCGACATCGGGAGTCTCGAGGTTGATGTTGTAGGCGATGAGGAAGGGGCGTGCGCCGACGGCGACCGCGCCGGCGGTGGGATGAAGTCGGGCCGGACCGAAGTCGGGCTCGTTGCCATAGGTGCCAATGAGCTCTCTCAGCCCCTCGAACTGGGGCCGGCGAATCTCCGCCAGGATCACCCGATCGGGGCGCAGCGCGGCCCTCGCATATAGGTACACGGGCAGCTCGTAGCGATCGGCGATCCGCTTACCGAAGGCGCGCGCCAGGTCAACGCAATCGTCGATTGCGGTTTCGCCGAGTGGCACGAAGGGGATGACGTCAACTGCCCCTATGCGCGGATGCTGGCCCACGTGGCTGTTCATGTCGATGCGCGCGATCGCCTCTTCGACGGCTGCCTCGATCGCCGCGCTCACCGCATCATCTGGTCCGGCCAAGGTCAACACGCTCCGATTGTGGTCGCGGTCGGACGTGGCATCGAGCAGGTGAACGCCAGCGGTCATCCGTACGCGCTCCGCTAGCGCGTCGACGACCTCCGGGCGCCGTCCTTCGCTGAAGTTGGGAACGCACTCGACGAGATGGGTCATGGCTCGGCGCCAGTCTAGGTTGCGCGCCCGGCCGCGTGTATGTGCTGTCACATCAGCCCGTCGTATCGTCTGACTTCCACTTTGTTTAGTTGAGACTTGACAAAGTGAAACATCAGGATTACCTTCCGCCCATGCAAAGAGAAGTGATCTCCACCTGTCCGGTCTGCGAGAGCCAGCTCCACGTGACGCGGCTGCACTGCAACACGTGCGGCACGACGATCGAAGGCGAGTTCAACGTCGGCCGGTTCGCTCATCTGGGCCGAGACCAGATGCTGCTGCTCGAAGGATTCCTGCGTTCGCGCGGCAACCTGCGCGAGCTGGAGCGTGAGCTGGGCGTCTCTTACCCAACGATCCGCGGCCGGGTCGAAGGGCTGCTCCGTGCACTCGGGTTGAGTGATGGGGCGCCGTTGCCCACGCCGGATCCAGGCACCGACGGAGCGGAAGGAAAGGCGATGACTGCCGTTGACTCCGCGACCCGACGTGCGGTCCTGGAGCGTCTCGCTCGAAAGGAAATCACTGCCGAAGAGGCCGCCGCCGCACTCCGCGGCGAGCCGTCCGCCAGCACCGCCGAAACATCACAGGAGGACGCCTAGATGGCAGACCACGAAGCTTTCAGCTCGCCCGCCGAGATTCGCCACCGGATCGGCGCGACCGGGTCGTTCAGCCTGAACGAGATTTCGGGAGATATCAGACTCCGCGGCGTGGATGGCGACGAGATCACCGTCGTCGCGCGCTGGGATGGCGGCGACGACCGGCCTCTCCCGCTGGTCGTCCGCCGCGGGGAAGGTTCACTTCACATCGAAACGGATGACAAAGCGGGATGGCTCGGCGGACTTCGCAATCGCCATGGGATCAAGTTCGAAGTGAGCATCCCGAGCGCCGCACGAATCGACATTCAAGCCGTCAGCTCGGACATCGAGACGCGCGACCTGGGCGGCGATCAGACGTACAAGACGGTCTCCGGTGATCTCGCGATCGACGGCAGTGGCGGGCGAGTATCCGCGACGACCGTTTCGGGTGACGTCCGCCTTACCGGCACCCAACCGCTCGAGGTGAACCTGACCTCCACGTCCGGTGACATCGAAGCATCCGCGCCCATGTTCCAGCCCGTTCGAATGCGGACAGTCAGCGGAGACATGAACGTGCGCGGCGGTTTCGCTGCGGGCCCGGAGCACACAGTTGAGTCGGTCAGCGGCGATCTTGAGATTGAAGCCACCAGCGGCCTCACGGTCGATACGAAGCGTGGCCTGGACTTCTCCAAGCACAATAAGGGGCCGATGGTTTCTGGCGACGGCAGCGGTCACCTGCGCTTCCGCTCACTCTCGGGCGACGTCCGCTTGAGCGGATTGTCCGCGACAGCGCCGACGCCGCCACAGCCGCAGATGACCAAGGAGGACTCACTCGAGATCCTCCAGGCGCTCGAGCGCGGCGAGATCGATGTCGAGGAGGCCTCGCGCCGCCTCGAGGGGGCAGGCAACCGTGGCTGATGTCGACAAGATCCTGAAACTGGTCGCCGAGGGCGTTCTCACGCCCTCTGAGGCCGACGAGATCCTCTCGGCCAGCGAGGTTGACGAATCCCGATCGACGCAGCGCGGCACCGGCCGCCACCTGCGAATCGAGGTCAGTGAGGGCGGCAAGAAGGTCGTGAACCTGCGCGTTCCGATGAACATCGCCGGTTGGGCGAGTGCCTTCCTGCCCGGCCTGTCAGATGACCATGCCAACCGAATTCGAGGCGCGATGGCGTCCGGGGAGCGCGGACCGCTCCTCGACATCAATAGCAATGACGGCAGCCGCGTGCTGATCGTCAGCGAGTAGCAGGAAAGAGAGCAGAGAAGGACATGGAGATGTTGTTGCTGGAGATGAACCCGGACGAGCCGTACGTGCCGTTCGTTGAGCCCCGGGAACGCCCGTGGTGGGCGTACGAGGCCACCAGGGGCCTGTCACGCGCCGGACGACCGCGGCGGATGCTCGGCCGCGCGCTCATCCGGGCAGGCCGGGCCGTGGCGGCCGAGCGCCGAGTCACGGCTGCTGGTTAGGCCGTCGACACCATGGCGACGATCGAAGACCTGGTCCGGGCGATAAATCGCGACCTCAGCCCGCAGTTCGAGGAACGGCTGCGACAGGCGCTCGCCGACAAAGAGCGCGACTGGCTGGTCGACCAGCTGGTGAGGCTGACGCTCGACGCGCACAGCCTGGAGGATCTCGACCGCGCACAGGTCCTGGAGCTGAAGGCTCGGCACAGGCAGGAGCGCCTGGCCCGGGTCACTGCCCTTGAGCTCGACGCGCACAGGGTGCGCGCCTTCACAGCCGATTACTCCGCTATGACCCGCGACCGAGCGATCGCGGACGGATACGTGCTCCCTGCGGCGCCACCCAAGGGCTCGGACCTCATCGCCGCCGAGCACCGGACCGCCTCAGGCGAGGCGTTGCTACTAGGGGCCAAGGACATCCTCTTCGGCCTGCTATTCGGCGACGCCGCCACGCAGACGCGGCTCGACAGGGTTCAGCAGGAGCTGCTCACGCTGGCGATGCCGCGCGCGAAGGCAGGCGCCCTCGACTTCATGCGCGCCGCGACAGAGCTGGCAGCCGCCGGCACCTGGCAGGATCCGGCCAGCGTGTCGAACGACGAGCGCGCCGACAACGTGCTGCTCGAGGTCCAGTTCGGTGAGACGACCGACGAGGCGGTTGGCAGCGCGATCGTCGCCGCGCTGTCGGTGATCAACAACCTTGAGATCAACGAGCAGGTTCTCTACGCGCGGATGATGAACATCGAGGAATCGACGCTCATCAGCTGAAGCGTCGGCGGCTCAGCTCATGAGTTCTGGACGTTTCCGAGCGGCTTGGCTTCGAACGTGACGGTGATGTCGAACGGGTCCTGCCCGTCGATGTAGACAGGCTCCAATCCATAGCCGGCCAGGCTGTCGGTCCAGCGAAGATTGCGACAGTTCGCCCTGCCCGACACGAGCGTCTCGGACATCTCCCACACGTCGACGACGCAGCTGTTGCCCGGCGCGGCGGTATATGAGCCAGCCATCCAGTGGTCGTGCCCGTCGATCCGCTCGACCGTGACGTCAGTAGAGGTGCCGCCGGGGAAGCTGCCCATGCCCGGGTCGGCGAAGTTGTACGCGTTCACCCTGACGATCCAACCGCTGTCGTTGCGCCACGAGACCATCGCGCCCATGTACGAATCAAGCATCGAGTTCGGCCCGACCTCGTCAAGCGTCACGGTCTCGCTCGCCTCCCGGCGCGTGATCTCGAGGGTCGCAAGGCCCGAGTCGTAGACGACGGCCGGACCCAGCTCGGGGTCTGGGAGGGGGCCCTGATCGGGATACAGGCCGGGGTACAGACCTGCGTACAGCAGGTCGCAACCGGAAAGCAGCAACGGCAGCGTAAGCGCCGCCGCGAACCTGAGTCCGCGCGTCACGCTCCCCCTCCCTCATCGAGCATCGGTATCCGCACCCCGCGTTCGCGCGCCACCTCGACTGCCCGCTCGTAGCCAGCGTCCGCATGACGGATTACACCCATGCCCGGGTCCGTCGTCAATACCCGCTCGAGCTTCTGGGCCGCCAGCGCGGTCCCGTCGGCGACCACGACCATGCCCGCGTGCTGCGAATAGCCGATCCCCGTGCCGCCGCCGTGGTGGATCGAGACCCATGACGCGCCTGCCGCTGTGTTCACCAGCGCGTTGAGGAGGGGCCAGTCCGCGATCGCGTCGGAGCCGTCGCGCATGCCCTCGGTCTCGCGGTTCGGTGACGCGACCGATCCGGAGTCCAGGTGGTCGCGACCGATCACGATCGGGGCCGAAACCTCGCCGGAGGCCACCAGCTCATTGAAGCGCAGACCGGCCCTGGCCCGCTCGCCGTAGCCGAGCCAGCAGATTCTGGCCGGAAGCCCCTGGAACGGGACTCGCTCCTGGGCCATGCGGATCCAGCGCGCCAGCGCAGGGTTGTCGGGAAACAGCTCGAGCACCGCCTCGTCTGTGCGCCTGATGTCGGCCGGATCGCCCGACAGGGCGACCCACCGGAACGGACCCTTGCCCTCGGTGAAAAGAGGGCGGATGAAGGCGGGCACGAAACCCGGGAAGTCGAAGGCGTTGACCACGCCGGCGGCCTGTGCCTGGGCTCGGATATTGTTGCCGTAGTCGAAGGTAACCGCGCCGCTCGCCTGTAGCGCGAGCATTGCTCGAACCTGCTCGGCCATCGAATCCATGGACCGCTGGACATAGGTCGAAGGATCGGACCCGCGGAGGTCCGAAGCCTCTTCGATCGTCATGCCGGCGGGGACATAGCCGTTTAGCGCGTCGTGGGCGGATGTCTGGTCGGTCACGGCGTCGAAACGCTCGCCTCGGCGGACCAGCTCAGGCTCTATCTCGGCAGCGTTCCCAGTCAGGGCAATCGACTCGGCCCGACCATCCGCGGCAGCCTGCCGCGCCCAGCTCAGGCCCTCATCCAGGGAAGAGGTCACGCGATCCACGTAGCCGAGCTCGTGCCGGCGCCGCGCGCGCTCGGGATCAACCTCGATCACCAGCGCAACGCCGTCGT